>Ga0182741_1005374_pt1 | contig 11962 bp, 7 predicted proteins | sample eDN5th37CBELigOP_FD_128874 | JGI IMG/M metagenome (GOLD analysis project Ga0182741, IMG submission 128874) | Enriched Organic Plus compost microbial communities from Emeryville, California, USA - eDNA 5th pass 37_C BE-Lig OP (version 2) (version 2) ...
GAGGGGATCAGCACGCTCTTTTTCTCGGTAGAAGGGCGGGTGACCAGTCAACATTTCGTAAATAAGTACACCGAGGCACCAGAAGTCAACTGCTTTGTTGTGTCCCGCACCAGCGATGATTTCGGGTGCAAGGTAGTGTGGTGTGCCACAGATGGTAAAAGTGCGGCCTTCCGGTATGTACTTGGACAAACCGAAGTCGGTGACTTTGATATAACCCTCTGCGTCCAAGAGAAGGTTCTCGGGCTTCAGATCGCGATACACGACATCATGACGATGGATTTCCTGCAGGGCCAAAACGACCGACGCGGCATAGAACTTGGCCGTCTTGTCATTGAACACAGTACGCATGCGGAGCAGAGTGTACAGCTCGCCTCCCAGTGCGGGTTCAAGTAGGAAATAAAGCCGGTACTCATCCTTATAGGTCTCGTAACACCTAATAATGTAGGGCGAGTCCATCCGCATCAGCATGCTCTTCTCATTGAGGACGTTGTTCTGCGATTTCGTCTTAACGATGTGGGAACGATAAAGGGTCTTCAGAGCGAAGGTCTCTTTGGTTACCTTGTGTTCTACAAGCTCAACATGACCATATCCACCTTTGCCTAGGAACCCAAGAACATTGAACTCATCGAGGTTGTAGCGCCTACCTTGCAACGAGCTTGGCCGGTTCTCAAGAGCAGTGGCCTTCTGTTCTTCGCCTTCGCTTTCAGGAGTCGATAGACCCTCGCTCGCGGCTGCAATAGCAGTGGTTGTTGCAGATGCCCGACGGGCGAGCGCATCGCCTTCGTTTCGCTGATAATCATCTTGTCTTCGTTGTAGCTGCAAGTTTACTGGACCAAGCAACAACTGGAACGCATATCGATCAAGTTTGGCAACCTCGACTCGCCCCATTGCGCGGACTGTGGCTGTGCGAATGCCATTTTGGTCAATAACGTTCCACAAACTGTTGTGGGACGAAGAGGACGTCGCTGAGGTCGAGGAGGATGCTGCAGTTGGACTGGTAACTGGAGAGATGACCGTAGTACTGGCTACGCTGGTAGGACTTGCGAGGGTCCTTCCAGTGCCTGAGGCAGGTGAATTAGCAGCTGAGCCAGCGGCAGCTGCGGAGTCGAGACTCGCTGCTGCATAAGTGACGGCTGTGAGGATATTAGCCTCGGAGTTCAACAAGCAGCGCTCACCGAAATAGTCCCCTTCACCCAAACGGTTCACTTCAATTACACTCCCATCGACCTTTTTCGTCACTGACACGGTGCCGGAGGCAATGAAAAACATACTGTCACCACGTTCACCTTCGGTTACAATCACATCACCATCCTTGAACGTTAGCGTTTCGAGAGCCTCCGCGACTTTGCTACGCTCTGAGTTTGACAGGGGTGCCAAGAGTGGAACTCTGCTTAAGAAAGTTTCATACTGCTTCAGCTTGACTTCACTGACATTGCGCAAAATTCTCCTGAACGTGATTCGGTCCAGCACCCACAGCGTTGATTTCGACGTCGCCACAATGGTTGCCGCGCGAGGTGTGTCATACATGAGCGCGAGTTCACCAAAGCATGTACCGGCCTTAGATAGTGTACCCACCTTCTTCTGACCCTTACCATCGGGGGTTCGAATCAACACATCGAGCTTGCCCTTTTCAAGAACATAGAAGTTGTCACCGAGTTCACCCTGTTCGATAACGGTTGTTCCAGCGGGGACCTTCGTCCGCCACATTTGCTCGATGATTTTCTCTTTGTGGGCGTCTTCCATTCCAGCGAGGAGGACATGCCCCTTAAGCGCATTAAACAGTAATGCTTGCACCTTGGACGTTTTGGTGCGATCGGGATCAAGAGGCTGTCGAATCTCTACACTTTGGCGTGGAGGGATGACAGGTGTTTCTGGGTTAGGCGAGGTCGCCGCTGCTGGCTGGGTGCCGCCTGCAACTGCTGTTGTGCTGGGTGCGGTGGTGGATGATGCAACTGGAGCAGCAGTAGACGCGTCTGCAGACTTGGAGCTCTTTCCGAATAGGGAAAATGATTTTCTGTTGTTTGTTGCGCTGCCTGAAGGTGGCAGCGAGCCTCCACTCACGGCCTTACGCTTTGCGAACTGAATGCTTACACTACCGTCTGGCATCGTGAACAGACGCTGGAAATAGTCTCGATGTAGGAACAATGCAACGCACGGCTCCATTGCGACGACACTGGCACCACGTGCAGCATTGTTCAAGAGTGCCGCCTCACCGAAGTAGTCGCGCGCCGTCATGTTCTCGATATCTTTGACCTGCTTTGTCTTGGGGTCAGTATACCGAACCCGCGCCGTGCCGCTCTTGAGGATGTAGAATCCATCACCTACGGAGTCCTGCTTGATGATCACGTCGTTCGGAGCGTACTTCTGCTCTACCATGGCTCCACCCAGAATGTTACACTCGACCTCCGTCAGCGATCGGAGAACCGGTACGGTGCTGAGGAACGCTCCGATTTCGGGATTAGGCTCAAAACCGGCCGCGTCGTTGATGTGAGGGAAGGTTGTCTGTACCTTCAGTTCCTCGTCTGCGTCCTCATTCGTCATGTCACTGAACGCTATCGGGACTGAGGAGAGCTGGGAATCGCTTCGCGAGTGCTCGTCATTCTCCGAGGCGTCGTCCTCGTCATAATCCTCCTCATGAAAGCTCGATTCGGGGCTAGATATGAGTGTAGAGTTGCCATTTACACCGCAGTAAGGCCATATGCCACGCTACAAATACAACCTTTCACACCGCTCAAGTACCAACAGCGCCTGATGCAGGCGCGAGTAACGAAAGATCTCATCTTTGGGAACGTACCTCTGAGCGATATCCGCGCTTGGATCGGCAGACCGCCGGGAAGCCGTGGACATGGTCGAGCGATGCACACTGGCGCTTGCGCTAGATGGGTCAGAAATACAACCACGCCGCGTATTGGGGTTAGAAACCAGCAGAACAGGCCAGATGAGATTCAGGGTGAGAGGGGTTTGATATCTTTTGTGGGGATGTTTGAGTGTGAATTGGTGGTTAAGTCGTTACAGGATGGAGGTGTAAACACACACCTGGAGTTGAAGAAACATACAAGGCACTCGGTGTGGCCCGGCACTCGGCCGCAGGCACGCAATCCTCACGCAAAGTGTCCGGCTTCCGGAGCAAAATTTCCTGCCTGCTGGGTTTGAAAAAAAGCTGAAGGCGAACTGGACTGGGATTCCGGCTGGCGTTGGGTGCTCAAGAGGCGACTGATTGCCTGTTGGACGCTTTGACATGGCACAAAACTACACAACGAGAGTACCTCTAAGTTGTATTGATTGATCTACTTCACCATCGCTTTCAACGATGTATACCTCAAGACATTTACAACGCTCGTGGCAAATGAACCCACTTCAACCTCTGGTCCTTTGGTACGATGCACCAGTTTGGACTCTGTGTCTGACGCAGCCAATTGAAGTCATCGACTTTCTGCCAGTCGCCTTCGTCGGCATCGTCGTCGGTGCTGGACACTGGACCGGCACTTCCTGGCGTGGTTGTTATCTCATCGAACGACTCGGGAGCGATAAAGGTTGAGAAGTCTGACGGAGCGGGTGTGATAAAAATCTTGGTTTGTTCTACATCTTGTGACAGACCCGGGTATCGCAAGGGATATGGAGCAAAGCTGGTCGGTCCACTGTGCTCGATAATGGGCCGCGACATCGTCGACAACATGAAGTCGACCCGACGTGCCAAGTGGATACGAATCTGACGGCATGCAACGACCACAGCCGAGTTCACTGCCTCTTCGATGTGTACACTACCACCCACCGGGCCCAGGATAACAACTGAGTTGCGGAGAAGGTTGGCTCGGACTGCGTTCAGTGGCGCGAGGATGATCAAAATGGCAGTATCTAGCGCGGAAACCCAGATGTCTGTGCCAATCTCGGTACTAGGATGGATTTCGATGGGGAACTCGCATGCAGCAATGTCTACGTCTGACATTGTAGCACCACTTTCACTGTCAAATAAGTACTTCTTGACCCAGGCTGGGACGCCGCTTCCTGTACGCGCAGTCCCTCGGTAAATCCGAGTGGCCTCTCCTTCACTCAGCTCGACTCCGCAAGTCTCCTTTACAAGTTGAGGGATGCGAGAAGGTTCAACGTAGTATACAATCTTTCGAGTGATGTTCGCAATTGTAGGCGAGACCACAACGTTTGATTTGACCTCAGATTTCGATGTGCTACTGGCAGAAGACTCACTGCTAACCCCAGACCCCTTCGCTTCCTGCGCGGCCGGAGTGGGTCGGCGGATGAAACGGAATCGTCCAACTTCAAGCAAACTGTTTCGTGCCCGTTCAATTGCGGCCAAAGTGGCATTGAGAGTCTAGATAAGGGTGAGTGGGTGGAGAAGGTTGATGAGCTGCAATCTTCTCTTCGTGCGGGAGCCCTCCCGTTTGCTTACCCAGGGGAATTCCAAACCACTTGCAAGTGAACGTACATCAGTAGCCTGTCTACGAGTGAAAAGTGGGAGCGTGAGTGAAAGTCGGGCCAGCTCTTGCTGCTGTTTCAGAACCCTTCCACGCATCTCCAAGAGCTTGGAGTTGATTTCGTCGCGTGCCGCATCACGATCAGCGATTGTTTTCAGGGGCTCGATTTCGGAAATGATTGCTATACATTCAGAGAAGGGCAGGTTGATTGGTCAAGAGTGAGATGAGCCGGTGTGCAGGCGAGGGCAAGCAACCCGCCAGCCGACCAGACTGGGTGCTGCATGATCAAGGGCAACATCATTTCAGCAAACCATTACAGAATCAGCACGTACACCTTCTCACTTGCTCGCAGGCAGCGGCGAACTGGTCTGCGAGGGAGCTCACGCTGCCGGAAGCACCCGAAGTCGCAGGTTGAGCTTCGGTTTCTCTCGATTGTGCCTGGGCCTGGGCGTGAGCCCGGCGGCTCTCGAGTCGCTCTCGGACTGACATGTGGTGGCTTCTCACAAGTTGTGCTATTCAGTGCTATTATAACGTGTTGTAGGGTATGACTTGCCAGTCAAATGGCCGATGTAGGTTGCCGTTAGACTGGCTCTTTCTCAGGTCGAGTGAGAACTCCTCTCGTAGTGGAAGAACACGTACGAGTGGGGCGGATCCAGGAGATGCTATCAATACAGCTGACTAAGAAGGGTATTCTGGCGTAGTAATTACAGCAGTGACAGTTTGCCAAGTGCGCTGGTCAGCAGCAAAGTCAATGTGGATGGAGTGAGAATTCAAAGTATTCCGACACCCCTGTCCCTGGAACGCGGCCGAAGATGATTCTATCCGCCGGGCTGCGGCGTCCAAACTCATGGATCCTTTCTTGGGACGTAAAGGTAGGATATCATCGAGATGGAGGCGTCGCAAGCCTGGTAAAGTTCTTTCTCGAGCTGGAAGACCAGTGTGCTCCGCGCCAGTCCTACCGGGGCAAGATATGAATGAGAAAGGGTCCTGTGGAAGCAGACTGGTTCCGGAGAGGCTTGAAAAAAATGCCGAAAAATGCAGTGGAATTTTCGTGATTTTTTATAGCCGCATCAGGCTAAACCAGCAAGTTCCAAGCAGGGAATTTCCGGGATTTTTCCGAATTTCCCCCATTTTTCGAGATCAAACTGTCGATCGAAACACGCTCGATTTTAGTGTTATTTCGCAGCCATGCTTTCACGTCTCGCACGTTCGACTGTCAAGTTTGCTCAGTCCACAAACGCGCTGCCCGCTGCGCTCAAGAACGTTCGGTAAGTACTCTGGCAATATGCTCAAAAGTTTGGTTTTATACCTAACACCACATTCGAAACGGACTGCTTTTTCCCATCACTTTGCGCCCCGCTTTGATGCCCTGCGAGGTATTATATCGCTGTGCCACTCCGTGCATTCGATACCGACACTCATCCCCCGTATCTTCATATCACCCTTATCCACTTACACCTAGCCTCACAACGACTTCGGCCTGCGCAAAGGTCGACCTCACTGAGGGCAAGCCTTTCCCCGCGCTCCCCGCGTTCCCCAGCGCGGAGCAGGTCACCAAGGCCATGGACCGTACGTATCCCGCACGAGGCGTAATCCATACCCTCCATTTGTTCCATCTATAGCAGTGTAGATCCATTCCGGGGGATCCCTAATCCCCCGAGAACAGCTTTATCGCGCTGTGACATGTGGATGACCGTGAGGCAAGTACCTGTTAGTGACGTGGTGTGCGATTAGTTCGGCGAGCACGCCGACCGGACAGTGTCTGAGGATAGAGCACCCCACGTAGTATCCGATGGATTTACTACTGAACGTTGGCACTCCCGGATTGGCTACGATCAGCGGAGCGTAACCCGACGCGCCGCAGCCAATTTCGAACCACGACACTAACACCTGGGCTTGTCATCATGCGCATCACATGTGTGGAAGCTAATCAGCGTCACCATAGCCTCTACTCGATCCCACCGACTCATTGCTCACCATTTCTCCACGACATATTATCGTCCTTACCTCAATCTAGAGTATGTTGCTTCCACCGCTCTCCCTGCTGAGCAGACCTTCTTCGGCGGCTTGAAGCAGATCATCAAGGAGCACGGCTGGTACCCCTTCATTGGTCTCGGCTCTGCGATCCTTCTCTCCAAGGAGATCTTCATGATCAACACTGAGTTTGTTGTCGCTGCCGACTTCTGCATCCTCACTTTCATCGCATACGTCCTTGGTGCAGACAAGGTCAACGCTTTCGTCACTGAGGAGCGTGCTAAGCTTGTTGACGAGATCAACTCCGTCTTCAAGGCTGAGCGCGAGATCTACAAGGCACAGCTCGACAGCTGCCAGGCTGTGATCAACACCCCCAAGGTCATCGCTGAGGCCAACGCCGCTTTCACCGAGGCCAACATTGCTGTCGCCAAGGCACGTGACCTCACTCAGCGTGCTACCTTCCGCGACTCCATCGTTCAGCGACTCCAGGCAATCAAGCTTGCTGAGGAGGAGGCTGCTAACCAGCAGCGCGAGGCTATCCGCGCCAAGGCTATCGCAGACGTCATGGAGGCTATCAAGTCTGCCAAGGTCCGCGCTTCCGTCCTCGACGAAGCTATCGCTTTGGTTGGTGCTACTGAGGACAAGACTGGCGAGTTCACTGCATTGTCCAAGGCTATTGAGGAGTCTCTTAAGAAGATCAAGGCATAAGCAACAAGTCGAGTGGTGGAGTATCACGGACAACGTCTCGTTCCCACTCTTGACTGACTCTGGCTGAGCAGTAGAGAGTACTTCGTCGAGAGATTCACGAACAAGGAAAAGGAAATGGATCTTCTTGACTGACGGTATGAACCAGAGCTTAAGGTTCATCTCATCATGCCAAGGCGCTATGGAGGGCGCGAATGAATGAATGCTATTGCTATGCGAGTACACACTGACACAACCACACACACAACCACACACACACAACCACGCGCCCAGCTGCAATGTACACAGCCCAGATCGATTAACTCGTGCGTCATCGTGCGTGTGTGGGCGTGTGTGGGCGCGTGCGTGCGCGTGTATCAGAGCGTTTAAAAACACGTACTAGGGCCCAAAACGCCCCAAGTATCACCAAGTTTCGACTTAGGTTAGTCAGTTAGCTTTGGAAAGGTAATGTATTTTAATCCTTAATCTTATCCTCTCACACCATTCATAACATAGTTGTGAAGCAACTAAGGTTACAAATAGAGAACATCTCAGTTCATCATTGAAGATCCTCGGCTCGCAGGTCTACCGGCGTGCGGCGTGCGACTAGTGCGTGCATGCAGTGGAACCAAATCTACCCGCCTTAGGAAAGGAGAACTGACTCAGTTCGAGCAAACTTTCGCGAGGTGTAAAATAGGGTGTATCGCTGGTGCGACTTGCCTGATAAGTATACAGAACAGTTGAGCATACCCAGGATACCCTAATAACTACTTTAAACATGGACTTCCAAGTCACACCCGGCGCTTTGGGCCGTGCAATGCGCCAAGCTCTCCCAGATAATGTCTCGATCTCGTTTGACGCGCGAAACGACCTCACGCGACTTGTGAACACGTTTATCGTGTATCTGACCGTTACGGCACAGCACGAGGCCAAGGTTGCCAAGCGTCCGTTCATCACAGGTGACCATGTCATGGCTGCTGTTGAATCGATTGGCTTCGATGCACTCCTTGAACCTCTCTTTGAGCACTTGCAGAGCCTGAGGCAGGACAAGGATAAGGATGGTACTCAGCGCGACAAGCAGGGTCAGCGACAGGGTGGTGAGGGCAAGGAAAAGAGCAGCAGAAAGCGTGCCGCGAAGGAGTCAGCCGCGAAACAAGACGCCGGAGCGTCAGCAGCCGAGTCTTCGGCAGTCGCAGCCACCGGAGCAGATGGGTCGGAGCCGGCAACCAAGCATGTCCGATTGGATGAGTCCGTGGCATCTGTATCCGCGAGCAGTAGCGACGCGGCCACAGCGGACTCGAATCAATGATCAATCCAAACGGGACCTAAACGTTCGTACTGCCCCACTCTCCCCTTCAATTTCCCTCCATGTACAGCTAGCAAGCCATTGAAATACAGTACACGCAATTGTTTATGATGAATCTATTTAGGGTTTTGTTGTGAACGTAATGGGTTTCAATATAGTACACTGCACTTGGTTGCAACAGCCCAGGGTCGAACCTACCAGGCTGTAGTCGGCAACCCCGTGCGTACATAGAAGAGGTAATTGGCTACATACAGACCTGAATGTTCACGGCGTAGCACATGTCAACGCTTTCTCCTCCTGCTGCAGACTTCATCTCTTGCACCTTCTTAGCTACAGTTGTCTTATTGAACATCCAAAGTTGCAGGGACAGGTGCCGTGTTGGGAACTGAAAGTAGAGCCTCGAGCTGAGCACGGAGTTCAGCGTTCTTCTTGCGCTGCGCCTCTATTCGCAGTCGGTAGTCCTCAGCTGCAGCTGCTCGGCGCTCTGCTTCTTGTGCCTCGGCTCGTTCACAGCCTTGCTTGTACTCGGCTAGTGTGCGAGTCAACTCTGATACTTCGCTCTCCAGCTGCTTAATTTTCTTCTGCATATCCAAGCGGCGCTGCTCAGCGCGGAGAGCCATGCGCATGCCATAGGCGATGCAGCTGTCGTATAGAGTCTGATAGTATGCAATAGTCATGCGGATCTCGTCACGGACTCGAAGCAAGAGTAGGCCTCGCTCGTTGCAGTTGATCGTTACCTGACGAATCAGTTCGTCGAAGCATTGTGCATAGAGGTCTTCTCGGATGGGGCAGATACCGGTCTCACGAGCCTAGATAAAGCGCAGAGCAAGTTCCCGTGGGGTGATGATTCGCAGTATGAGCGAAGGGCACTCGTATACACGGTTCAGACCGATCGCAATTACCTCGAGATCGATAGAAAGACGTACCTGTCGCTGCTGAAGGCGCAGATCAAGCTGCTCCTGGAGGTACAGCACATCGCTGCGAGTGGCAGGTGTGCTGGAGACATACTGAACCCACAGCTGGCCGTCTGCGGTCCACTCACGCGGCGGGAGGATCGAGTTCAGGATGTCTTCGGTGGGTGTCGACTTGGACTTGTCTCGACCCTAGAATCAAATGCGGATTGGGGCGAAGGTCACACATGAGTGTGATTGAGGGCGGCTAGAGAAAGCATGGCTCTATGATGTGGCAGCGGCGTACAGTGCGTAGGCGTGCTGACACGGGAGGTTGAGCCCCAAAACTTACCTTAGCACGGGGATCTTTCGTGCTAACCTGGATAGGAGTGTCATACCTGACCAAGGAGGTCTGGTGGCTTGACATTCTAGAAGGTGTGTTCAATAGTTAAATGTTTGAAATATTCATTAGACCACGTTTTATACCTAGCACACATAGATAATACTCGCATTTTCATCACTAAAGAGTGTTGAACGAACAACGGTTTCTCACATCCCTATCCGTCCTGGCCCGGAAATTTGAAACGTAAGACCAGCTTCGATTCACCGAACATATCTCGTGTCCACACGACATTGGGGGTAAATCATATTTACAGCCGCCTCCCAGCCTGAGGTGAAGAGGTCTATCACATTTTCGGAATATTAGGGCGTTTTCCCCATCCCAGAGTCTGACGCAATTCCCGCCGCCACTGTCCTGCCAAAATTTCGCGCGCTTTTGCAGTGAGCTGCGACAGTTGAAAGGTGTCGATTAACTCGCCACACACGGCAGTGTCTCACCGGAAATAATTGTATTCTAACTTAACAGAGCTAGGATCAGTCTAACATACTGCTTACACTTAGCAGCACAACCCGGATCCATCCGCTTTGCCTAGTGCGGTCAACCTGTCTGTTGAGGCACTGAGTCACAGTTAGCAGTGCGCAGTCATCAACATCAGTCACTGCACCAAAACCTATTAGGAAGTAGAGCCTCTGCACCCACGCTATGGCCAGTTCAATGACTGCTGCTGCCGCCGCAGCGTCTGCCTTGGAGTCGGATACAGTGGCAACCCACCCGATCATCTCCAACGGACGCAAGCTCGCGGGCGCGTTCCGAGTCTTCCCCAAGGACACGCCTTGCATGATGGGCATTGACGAGGCAGGCCGCGGACCAGTCCTGGGTGCTATGGTCTATGGTGCGTGCTACGCACCCATTACAAAGCTCAAAGACATCCAGGCCATGGGTTTCGCAGACTCCAAGCAACTCAATGAGAATGAGCGACGAGCGCTCTTCGCCAAGATTAAGAGCTGCTCCTTCATGGGCTGGATGATTGATTCCATCTCTTCCCAGGAACTCTCTGCAAAGATGCTTCGTGAGGTTCCAGTCAGCTTAAACGAGATAAGTCACAATGCTGCCATTGGCCTGGTTGAGGCAGCATTAAGTGTGGGAGTAAATATCACTGAGCTCTACGTTGATACAGTCGGTATCGCAGAGGACTACCAGCGAATGCTTTCCGAATTGTTCCCCAAGATCAAAGTCACCGTTAGGTCCAAGGCAGATAGCTTGTTCCCCATCGTCTCAGCCGCATCCATTTGTGCCAAGGTTACACGTGACGCAGAGCTCGAAGAGTGGATTTTCCAAGAAGAGTCACAAGACCAGACCGTTTCACATCATTACTACGGTGACGAAGATGACGACATGGGCAGACCACGGTCGAAGGACTCAGCGCGAGCGTTCTCACGACAATTCGGAAGTGGTTACCCTGGTGATGAAGTCACGAAGGCGTGGCTCGAACGAAACATCCACCCAGTTTTCGGCTTCCCGAATCTGGTGCGCTTTTCTTGGTCTACCACACAGAAGATTATGGACGAACACTGTGTGCAGGTGAGATGGGGCGACGAGGGTGACGATGAGATGAAGAAGGGTTCTGGTTCTTCTGGCAGTGCTGGTGGAGGCAGGACTCAATCCCGGCTAGGTCAATTCTTTATGAAGACTACCAGCCCCGCGATTGCAGTTGGTGGAGCTACAGCACGTGCGATGCAGATCAATCCGAGGGACCGCGCGCGATTCTACCGCCGCTTATGTATGAATGTCGCAACGGCTCTCCCCTTTACAGGCAAGCCCCCAAAGCCATCCCTCGCACGAGCGCTTTCTTCGGCGCCAGGTGCATCGACTAGCATTTCACAGCAGCAGGGAGGCAGTTCTTCAGATCGGATATCCGATATTCGCAACCGAGGTATGTCGATTATGGGTTGTGACGATGGTTATAGTAGTGATGGCTCAGAGTTGTTGATTGAATCAATTGTGGGTGACACGAAGGAATAGCAATCGCAAGCAGTGTGATTGAAACTTAATTGTATGTTTACCAATAAATTGCGCAAGAATGCACTATATGTAGGTCTCGTGCTTCGCAACGCCAGTCCGGTCCCAGTCCGGTCCCAGTCCGGTCCCAGTCCGGTCCCAGTCCGACCCCAGTCCTCAGCCAGCCAGCCAGTCTTCTCAAATTCGAGCTGAGCGAGACTGACTGACTGACTGACTGACTGACTGACTGACTGACTGACTGACTGACTGACTGACTGACTGACTGACTGACTGACTGACTGACTGACTGACTGACTGACTGACTGACTGACTGACTGAC
>Ga0182741_1005378_pt1 | contig 11953 bp, 9 predicted proteins | sample eDN5th37CBELigOP_FD_128874 | JGI IMG/M metagenome (GOLD analysis project Ga0182741, IMG submission 128874) | Enriched Organic Plus compost microbial communities from Emeryville, California, USA - eDNA 5th pass 37_C BE-Lig OP (version 2) (version 2) ...
GCCCCGATGTGGCCGGCCCTGCGCTCGGTGCTCACCGACCACACCGCGACGTCGCTGTGGCTTCCCCCCGACACCGCCGGCATCGACCCGGCCGCGGTCCGACGCGCCCTGCGCCGCACCCGCGCGGCGGTGGCGTTCGTCGACGTGGTCGAGTCCGGGCCACGCGGAGTCTCCACCGCCCCCTCACGGCTGGCGCGTCTCGCCGCGGCGATCGAGGACCACACCGCCGTCGCGGTCGAGGACCTGTCGTTCCTTCCCCTCGCCACCGACGATCCGCCGCTGCGCCCGTTGGCGGCGCTGTCCGAGCGGGTCACCGCGATCGGGGATCTGAGCCGGATGTTCTGGACGGGCTGCGGTATCGGCTGGATCCGCGAACCGTCCCCGGCCGAATCGCTGCTCACCGCGTTCGAGCGGCTGCCCCGTCCCGCGATCAGCGCGCAGGTGCACGCCGCGCGACTGCTCGACGCGGCGACCCCGCAGTGGTGTGCCGAGCGTCGTGCCGACCTCGCCGAACGGGTCGCGCATCTGCGCGCGGCACTGGCTGAGCTGGTGCCGAGCTGGGTGGTGGAGCCGTCGACCAGCGGCGACGGGCTGTGGATCCGCCTCCCGGTGGTCGACGCGTCGACCTTCGCGCACGTCGCGGCGCGCGGCGGGGTCCGTGTCGGCCTCGGCCGCGAGTGTGTCACCGACGGGGGCCTGCGCGAGTACATCCGGATCTCGGCGGCCGCGGACATCGGGGTGCTCGAGGCGGCGGTCGATCGGCTCGTCGAGGCGTGGGAGACCTACACCCGGCGGCTGGCCGCGAGCGTGTGAACCTCGCCGCTCAGGTGCGGGTGCCCTCGGCCGGGCCGAACACGACAAGCGTCGCGAAATCCTCGTCGACGTCGACGAATCGGTGCGGCAGACCGGCCGGGACGAACAGCACCGATCCGGTGGGTGCCGGGATGGATCCGGTGGGGGTCCACAGGGTGGCGGTGCCCGCGGTGACGATGTAGATCTCGTCCTCTCGGTGGGGTTGCTGACCGTCGGGGGCGCCGGCCGGAATCGAATAGGTGCCCACGCTCAGATGGGGGCGGCGCAGGTGTTCGATGTAGCGGGCGCCGGTCCCGGTGTCGATGCGGCCGGCGCCGTCGAGTCGCCGGGCCGCCTCGGTGCGCACCGCTCGGCCCGACACGGTGATGCCGGTCCCGGATTCGCCGATCTGCACGCCGATCTCGCTGGGGCGGCCCATGTCGGCACCTTGGTGGATGACGAGCCGCTCCCCCGGCTGCGCCACGCCGAGATGGCGTAGATACCCGCCGAGGGCGGCCGCCGCGGAGCCGGTGGCGGGATCCTCGACGACCCCGCCGACCGGAAAAGGGTTGCGGCTGTGGATCTCCTGCGCACCGGCGTACCAGAACAGCTGGGCGGTCATCGCGCCGAGTCCGGTCAGCACCGCGCGCAGTGCGTCGAAATCGTAGTCGAGGCGGGCCAATCGGTCCCGTGTGGCGACGGCGAGCACGAGGTGTCGCGATCCTGCATCCGAGATTGCCGGCGGGAAGCGGGGATCGAGATCCTCGGGTGCCCACCGCAACGCCGCCAGGGTGTCGGCGACGACCTCGTCGGGCACGGGGGTGATCGTCGGGGGCACCGAGGTGAATGCGGCGTGCAGGCCGTCGGGGCGACGGTCGATGCGCACCGGGACCGGGCCCGCCGCGGTGCGCATGACGAGTTCGTCGTCGCCGCGGTCCTCGGCCAAGGCGACGGCGGTGGCGATGGTGGCGTGGCCGCAGAAGGGCACCTCGACCTCGGGTGAGAAGTAGCGCAGGCGGTAGGTGCGGGGTGCGTCGTCGGCGGTGACGAAGGCCGTTTCCGAGGCGCCGACCTCGCGTGCCACCGTGAGCATCTCGTCGTCCGACATGCCGGTGGCGTCGAGCACCACCCCGGCCGGATTGCCACCGCCGGCGGTCACGGCGAACGCCTCGTACAGTCGCACGCGCATCATGCTGTCCTCCCTGTCCATAGGGGTATTGTCGCCGGTCCGGTTCACCCGCGAACGAACGGATCGAACACCAGGATCGCCGTCCCGAAGCCGCACATGACCCCGCCGGTGGCGAGGGCGCTCCAGCGGGCCGTCCGCGGTCCGAGGTCTCCGATGCCGGCTGCTCCCAGGGCCACCGCTTGGAACCACGCCGCCGCGAACACCACGAGGAACAGGCAGTGCCCGATCAGGGTGCGGTAGTCGGCGTCCGGTCCGGCGAAGGCCGGCACCACGGCGACGAACACCACCAGCGTCTTCGGGTTGGTCACATCGATCAGAAAGCCCCGCACGAACCGGCGGGCGGGGGTCGAGAACCCGTGCTCGGCAGTGTCCTTCCCGCCGTCGTGGACGGTGTCGTCGGGCACGTGGACGACGCTGCGCAGGGAGCCGAGGCCGACCAGCAGCAGGAACAGTCCGCCGGCGATGCGCAGTGCATCGAGGGCCACCGGGGCTGCGACGAGCAGGGCGCCGAGTCCGGTGCAGGCCGCGACGGTGAACACGATCATGCCCGCGGTCGCCCCGAGGGCGGTGGCGATGCCGGCGGTCCGGGAGCGCAGTGCCGCGTCGGCGATCGCCAGGCTGTCCGGTCCCGGCGTCATCACCATCAGCGCCACCGCGACGACGAAGGCGACGGTCATCAGGCCTCCTTTTCGACGAGCCCGGCCGGGCCGTCGGTGATCACAGCACGCCGAAACCCGTCGGCAGCGCAGCTCGTCCGGTCAGCGCGAGCAGCACCGACTCGCCGTGCCCACGCTGGACGGCCAGTTCGGTGACCAGCGCCAGTGCCTCGCGCAGTACCGGCGTGGGGACGGTGGCGGGTTGCCCGGTCGCGCGGGCCAGATCCAGTCCGTGCACTGCGAGCTCGAAGGTGCGGGTGGGCAGGTAGTGCGACAGCCACATGCCACCGGCCGCGGTGGTGACGAGTCGGTCGCCGGTCTGCGCCAGCGCCGCCCCGGCCCGGTCGGCGAGGGTGCGCAGCGCCGCTGCGGGGTCGTCGCCGAGGGCGGTTCCGGCCTGCTCGCCCCGCAGCCGGATCGCGTCGGGGTCGACGCGGTCGAGCACCTGCCGGTAGTAGTCGGCGGCGGAGGACACCGTCGCCTCGGTCGCCGGTGTGGTGAGCGCGTCGACGACCGTGCTCATCGCCCGGCCGAGGTGCCCGACCAGCGACCGCACCGTCCACTGCCCCAGCGCCGGGTCGTCCCAGGCGTCGGCCGGGACCGCTGCGGTCAGCCGGACGGCGTGCGCGGCGGCGAGGCGGAATCCCTCCGCGGGAGACACAGTGGTGGTGCCGGGATCGGCGTCGAGGCTCATACCGTCATCGAAGCGATCGCCTCCGGCCTCGGACAGGGCCATTTGCGGCGACGCGCGTGTTCTCGCCGCGAAGTGGACCAGCGCGCGCGACCGGTGGGGAAGGATCGGAGCATCACCGTGTTCGAGAGAAGGGGACCTCGTGACCGACACCGCAGCCTCGACCACCACCGCCGGGCCCGGCCGGGAGCGGCAGGGCGTCGTCTACCGCGACGGAGCGCTGGGGCGCCGCCCGGCGGTCCCGACCGCCTTCGGTGCTCTCGAACGTGCCGCACGGCGCGCCAGTTCGAAGCGGGCCTGGGCGTACGTCGCGGGCGGTGCCGGGGAGGGGCGCACGATGCGCAACAACCGGCGCGCCTTCGATCGGTGGGCGATCGTGCCGCGCATGGCGCACGGCGTCACCACCCGTGACCTGCGCACCACCGTGGTCGGTACCGCGTTGCCGGCGCCGCTGCTGCTGGCTCCGATCGGGGCCGGGGCCCTGATGGCACCGGACAGCGACCTGGCGATCGCCCGCGCCGCCGCCGCGACCGGCGTGCCGTACGTCTTCTCCAATCAGGGGTGCACGCCGATAGAGGACTGCGCCGCCGCGATGGGCTCGGCGCCGCGCTGGTTCCAGCTGTACTGGAGTTCCGACGAGGATCTCGTCGACAGTCTGCTGCAACGCGCCGAACGGGCCGGGGCCGAAGCCGTCGTCGTCACCCTCGACACGACGATGCTGGGCTGGCGACCGCAGGACCTGGATCTCGGGTCGCTGCCTTTCGCCCGCGGGGAGGGTATCGCGCAGTACACCTCCGATCCGCGGTTCCGCGAGATCGTGCGGCGGCGGATCGAAGCGGCACGCGAGACGGTCGCGGAGCGCCCCGAGGTCACGTTGGGTGCGCTCCGGACGCTGTGGGCGATGACCCGTAATCATCCGGGCCGCTTCCTCGACAACCTGCGCTCCCCCGTGCCCCGCGCCGCCGCGGAAACCTTCCTGGACATCTACTCCAATCCGGGCCTGAGTTGGGATCATCTGGCGACGCTGCGCGAGCGCACCCGGTTGCCGATCGTGCTCAAGGGCATTCTGCATCCCGACGATGCGCGGCGCGCCGTCGATCTCGGGGTCGACGCGATCGTGGTGTCGAACCACGGGGGCCGTCAGATCGACGGCGCGATCGCCTCCCTCGATGCCCTGGTCGAGATCCGGGCGGCGCTCGGCTCCGAGCCGACGGTGTTGCTGGACAGCGGGATCCGCAGCGGCGCCGACGTGTTCGTCGCGGTGGCGCTCGGCGCCGATGCGGTGCTGCTGGGCCGGCCCTACATGTACGGTCTGGCGGTCGGGGGACAGCGCGGGGTCGAGGAGGTGATCGGCAACGTGATCGCCGAGTTCGACCTCACCATGGCGTTGACGGGGGCGCGGTCGATCGCCGATGTCGACGCGCGGTTCGTCCGCGAGAATCCGTCGTTCCGGTAGGCGAATCCGCGCCCCCGGTGCGGTGTTATTCGGCGATGCGGCACAGGATCTCGCTGTGGAGCAGCGCGAACCAGCCGTCCGGGTCGCCCGCCCACTCGTGCCAGCCGGCGGAGATGTCGGCCAGCTCGTCCGTGGTGGCCAGGCCCAGTTCGACGGCGCGGTCGGCGTAGGTCGACTTCAGCACGCGGTCGGCCCACGATCCGCCCCACCACCGGCGGTCCTCCTCGGAGGCGAAGCACCACGTGCTCGCGGTGGCGACGACGTCGGTCAACCCGGCGGCGTGCGCCCAGGCCTGCAGGCGCCGCCCGGCGTCGGGTTCGCCGCCGTTGGCGCGGGCGATGTTCTGGTACAGCGACAGCCACCGGTCCAGGCGGGGATTGGCGGGATACCAGGTGAAGGTGCCGTAGTCGGCGTCGCGGGCGGCGACGATGCCGCCCGGCTTGCAGACCCGGGCCATCTCCCGCAGGGCCTGCACCGGGTCGCCGACATGCTGCAGCACCTGGTGGGCGTGCACGACGTCGAAGCTGTCGTCCGGGAAGTCCAGGGCGTGGATGTCGGAGACGACCGTGTGGGCGTTGGTGATTCCGCGCCGGCCGAACTCCGCTCGGGCGAGATCGAGGGCCTCGTCGTTCATCTCGACGGCGGTGACCTCGGCGACCAGTGTGGCGAGGTCGGCGGTGATGGTGCCGGGGCCGCATCCGACGTCGAGCAGGGTCATCTCCGGTCGCAGGTGCGGCAGCAGGTAGGCGGCGGAGTTCGTGGCGGTGCGCCAGCGGTGACCACGCAGTACCGATTCGTCGTGACCGTGGGTGTAGACGACCTCTTCGTTTCCCATGGCCCGAGGTTACGCAGATCGACCACAGTTTGAGAAAGAATTCTCATATTTCGAGATTTCGGCGAGGCGGTGCGGGTCGGTGCGGGGTCAGCGGTCGCGGTAGTACGCCCGGATCGCTCGGCTGGTCACCTTGGCCTCGCGAGTCCGCTCGTGCCGCAATCGCGCATCGGCGCGGGCCGCCACCCGGGCGTTCTCGCGTTGCAGCTTGCGGTGGCTCTCCACGCGGCGGGCGTCCACCTCCCCACGGGCGACCGCAGCACGGACCGCGCAGCCGGGTTCGCTGTCGTGCGCACAGTCCGCGAAGCGGCACTGCTGCGCGAGGTCGTCGATCTCCGGAAAGGCTGCGGCGATACCCGCGGCGGCATCCCACATCCCGACGCCTCGCAGGCCCGGGGTATCGATGAGGGTCATGCCGTCGCCCAGCGGGATCATCTCGCGTGCGGTGGTGGTGTGCCGGCCCTTGCCGTCCGTCTGCCGTACCGGTGCCGTGGCGCGGAGGTCGCGGCCCGACAATGCATTGACCAGCGTCGACTTCCCCGCTCCGGAGGCGCCGAGAAACACGACGGTGCCGTGGATCCGCTCGCGCAGCTCGCTCACACCGATCCCGTCGGGTGCGCACACCTCGACCACGCTCGCTCCCGGCGCGAGTGCTGTCACCTGCTCGTGGACCGGCACGGCGGCGAGGTCGGCCTTCGTGAGGGCGATGATCGGCTGGGCGCCGCTGTCCCAGGCCAGGGCCAGCAACCGTTCGACGCGGCCGAGGTCGAGGGTGTCGGCCGCGACGGTCACCACCACGGCGTCCACATTGGCCGCGAGGATCTGATCCTGAGAGCGCCCCGAGGCAGCGGCACGGCGGATCGCACCCGTTCGTGGCAGTACCGCACAGACCGCAGCGACGGTGTCGCCCCGGGTGACGGGTGCACGCACGATCACCCAGTCGCCGGTACAGACCTGATGGCCGTGCAGGTGCACCGTCAGCGGGCCGACGGAGGTCACGGCCTCCCCGATGCCCCGGCTGACTCGCACGATACGACCGGGTGTTCCTTGAATGTCGCTGCCCGCAAACCGCTCTGCGACGTGCGGCGACCAGCCGTATGCGGCGAGCAAATCGGTTCCGGGAAGAACCTCGGGGTGCACGGTGACTCCTGGACGATGACGATGCGCGGGGTTCGAGGCCCGCTCGGACAGATCCGATGGTGAGCCCCGTCGGCACCACGCCGCAATCGAATTATCCGGACCGCTTCCCTACCGAAGTCGCAACAAACAACAGTGCCCTGCCGAGAAGTTCGGCAGGGCACTGCTGTCGAGAGACCGGGTATGCCTCTCCGGTTGCGTCAGTGTGCGGCGAGGTACTCGTCGACGAGCGACTGGGGCAGGCGGCCACGCGCCGGCACCTCGAAGCCGGCCTCGACGGCCCACTCGCGAATCTCCTTGGAGCTCGGTGCGTCCGACTCGTTCGCACGCGCCGACGATGTCCGCCGCTTGCGGCCACCGACCCGGGTGGCGTGCTCGATGTAGAAGTCGATCTTCTTGCGGAATTCTCGAGCGTTCTTCTTGTTCAGATCGATGCTGTATTCGACGCCGTCGACCGCGAAGGTGATCGTCTCCCCTTCCTCTTCCAGGGGGGTTCCGTCGATATCGTCGAACGTCTCGACGATCGTTCTGCGTGCCACGGGTTGATCTCCTTCTCGAGCGCGTCGGACCGGACTACAGGTACCCTCTCGCCCCCAGCCTAAACCCATTTACTGCGAAAGTGTCGTCCTGCACTCGATCTTTACAGAGAAAGCATCGAGATGCGGCACTGAGCCCGGTTCGCGCAATAGCAAGATAACGAACATTACCTTGGTCCACGTCACAGTCGACGCACGTCATCGTTGTACGACAGGGGCATTCGCGATCGTCCGCCAGCGCTTTCGGTACCAACCTTCCGGTACTTTCAGGTGTCCCAGATCACACCGGATGATTTAGAAATGGCGGGGTTCCGGCCGCCTGAGTACCGCCTCGGGCGGGTCCGGCGAGCCGCCGAGCGGAGTCGACAATCGATAATCGCAAGACCGATAGCACCGACGCTTCGACCGGATGGATGGTGCGGATGAGACGGAAATCGCGGAAGAACCCGATCCGTGACGGATGCACCGCCGGCGATATCCCGTGTGGACTTTGCGTGTGGTATTGCCGTCGAAATCCGTCGCGGGTCGGAACGAACTTCCCGACGGCCGTTGGCGTGATCTCGCCATTGCACGATCCGGCCGAACCCGGATCGGCGATCCCCGCCCGCGCCGCGACCGGTACGAGGAGGACGGTTCGAGGTTCGGTGAAGCCGAGGAGCACCGGGCGCACGGGTCCGGTCGTATCCCGCGGACGGAGGGTGGCGGCGACTCGAGCGCGGTGCGCATCCAAACGACGCACACCGAATCGAGGAGCGGTCCCCGAACGATCTCTCCATCGTGGCGCTCGCTCCGCTCCGTGCCCTCCACTCCGCGCCGCGGACCGCAGCGGGGCGGTGTACCGGATAAACCCGGACGCGTAGGAGAAGCGGGCACCCGAGTACCCTCGCTCCGCCCACCGGGCTCGGGCGTGCTCCGGTCGCCACTCCCCCACGGGTGCGTGTTTCCGCGGGATCGGGACTCCCCGCGCCCGCGACGGACCGGCTTGCGGGCCGGCCCGGTCCCCACCGTCCGTCGCGCGCGGGGACGACGGACGGTGGGGACCCCTCCCGGGGAGGGTGCGGTCCTGTCGACCGGTCCTGCGTGCCCATGCGCTGCCGCAAGTCCGCGGTGCGAATCCCTCACTTCTGTGGACGGCGCGCCCCCGTTCGCTCACGAGAGGCTCACTGCGGAGCAGCGGAACACCATGTCGGGCCCGCCTCTCCGCAACCGCGATTCCCCTGTCCGGTCCCTGCCGCTGAGGTTGGGAGCCGGGAGCTGGGGCGCATCCTGCAGGTTTGCCGCCGGGACGGTGGCCGAGGCGGAGCTCGGCGGAGCTTCGTGTGTCCTGGGACACGCGCGCATGTGGAGAACGGTGCGGGAGCCGATCGGGAGTCCCGGTTACCGCGGTGGCTCCGAAATCCGGGACTGCGCGGGCCGATTCACTATTTCGGGGTGTCGGCCATTCGGATCGCAACCGGGCGGAGTTGTGTGCCGAAAAAATAAATCGTGTCCAATACGAGACAAACGGCTGTGCGTGTGGTGAAATTACGCCAGGAATATAAGACGACCCGAGGAGCCGCACCCTCCACAGACCACGAACAAGTACATGATGCCTGGTAAGCACACATGACAAAGCCCCCTTGCGGGGGCCTGTCGTGCGGTCGAACTTTGCCGAGATCGACCTGAACTCCATACACCTAATGGCTTTAGGTTTCCCCTTCACCGTTAGGTGGTGTTCTGGAGCCGAAGTTGCCGCTTCGGTCTCCATTTTTGTGCTTTCACCAGGGGTTTCGTTGCCCAGACCCCTGTTCCCCGAAGGGACTTACCGTGCTTGGTACGTCTCAGGGTACCCCATACCCTGACGAGCAAACAACCTTTCCGACCATCTCCGAGACTGTGTCGTCGCGCACCCAGGAGCCGGTCGCCACTTCTTTTTCCGCCGATTCCGGTGATATCGAATTCTCCCGCGCACTCTCCCGTGCGAAGGAAAATATCGAACGCGTCGAGGAAATTAATCGCGAAAGCGGGCAGATCGGCCGTACATGGTCAATTCCCGTGGCTCCGGAATTGCAGTCCCGAACGCCTATTTGGTCCGGACGGACACAATGGCAGCGGCAGATTCGCGAAATTCTCAACAGCGACGAAGGCCGAAACACCTGCCGGCACCACCGCACCGATCCCGAACGGGTCTTCGCGGTCGCCGTGACCATGGCCTCGTTCGCGGATCAACGCACGGGCCGGCGGGTCACTGCGTCCCGGGAGGTGCTCGCGCAGCGGGCCGGGGTGTCCGTCTCCACGCTCAAGCGGGCCCGGCGGATCCTGTCCGAGCTCGGGGTCGCCCGTGAGATGGTACGTGGACGGTTTCTGCGCACCCTCGAACAGTGGGCCGCCGAAGCGCATCACGGCCGCAAGCAGGTCAAGGCCACCAGCGTCTGGGCCCTGCTCTCCCCCAAGGCAGTCGTTGTGCGTACCGCGCAGAACCGCCCCACTCCCCCGGCCCCCCGCCATCGGCGACGTTCCCGGACGTCGGCGCGGTCGCAGGCGTCTACCGCGGTTCGTTATCCACAGACCCGCGGTCGTGACCCCCAATCTGTTGTTCACTCTTTAGGTACATGTTCTTCTGTTGAGAAGTACAAGACAACGCGCGCGAGCGCGCGCGGGCGAGGAGAATCCACGAAGAAGGTCCGAGAACCGCGACCGATTGCCCTCCAAATGGCCGCTGCGGCACTTTTGACGCATGTCCCATGTCTTGATACTGGAGAGCACATTGGGTCCGTCTGCGACGCTCTCAGGGACCATTACGTGGATCCGGCGCGTTGGAGTGGCCGCGATATCGCCGTAACCCTCAACGCGGACACCCGTCGACGTGGATGGACATGGCCGACTCGTGACACCCTGAAGCACCCGGTGCGCTACCTTCGCTGGCGACTCGCTCAACTCGACTGGTCGCTCCCCTCCCCCACCGAGCGCGCCGAAGCGGTCAAGCAGCGCCGTGACGCCGAACGCCGGGAGGCTGCACGAGTGGCGGCAGAGCGTGCAGCACGCGTCGCCACGGACGACGTGAGAGCCGGTGCGATGGCCATGATCCGCCAGGCGTTGAGCGGCAAGCGTCGCACGCAGGCTGTCCGATGAGGCGGTTCAGTGCGACGATCGGATCGTCGAATGGGGTTCATCCGTGGTTTACCGCGGTAAACCACGGACCTCGAGGGAGTTCGATCCGGGACGCTACCGAATGCCCGACTCTCCCCTCAGCTACATCCTGCCGCGCGGTGGTTTACCGCGGTAAACCACAACGCTCGAGCCACCGGCGCGGTTTACCGCGGTAAACCGGTGGCGTCGATACATCGGTGCGGGCGCCACCGGACGCTCGATGCCGAGACGACTTCCGCGAGCGGATCCGCCACCCACCTCGCTGCGATACAGGTTTACCGCGGTAAACCGGTCGGGGAGTCGGAACGCTGAGACCACACCCAGGCATCATGGCTGGTTTACCGCGGTAAACCAGCCGGCTGTTCGCCACCCGCGGCCGTTGTGGCTCAGCTTCGTCGAACCACAGCCTGTGTGGTTTACCGCGGTAAACCACAACCACCGCATCGTCCACTTCGCTGCCCTGTACCGGCCTACCACACTCAGTGGTCACCGGGATCTGGTGGCGACCCCGGCCGGCATGCCTGGAGTCCGTGTCATCGCCGGCATCCCCGACCGACGTTACTTGCATCGGTTTACCGCGGTAAAACGTGGCGTGAGTCCGGTGTCCATGGTCGAGGATCGTGTCCTATGGGCGCGATCCGAACGGAACCCATCGTTCGCGGTGCCCCATCGAGTCGGCGGTTTACCGCGGTAAACTGGGCCGCCGCTCGGGCACAGCCAAGCGTGACATCTGCGGCCAGATCCATCCTTCGCGCGTGAACGGAGCTCGAGCGACAAGGAGAGTGCCGGTTTACCGCGGTAAGCCAGGGGATCGCGAACTCAACCGCACCCGCCGGCGGAGAATCGAGACGGCCGGGCATCAGCCGAGGATGCAACGGCGGTTTACCGCGGTAAACCACGAAGGGTGATAGGTGACGGCGGAACCGGCCCATGCCCACCGATGCAGCGATGCACTTGTCCGGCGACCCGCACCCGTACAGAACGAGGCGGCTTCCGCACGACGGGCAACCTTCAGCGGACGCTGGTTTACCGCGGTAAACCAGGAGGACTGTGGTCCCACAGGAGACGCACGGTTCCTGCGCAGGGCGGATTCGGCGCTTCCTTTGCGTCGGATCATGTGAGTGGGGTGGGGGAGCAGGGCCGCCGACCGGCTTCGAGACAGTACTCATCTCTGAGACAGTGCTCATAGCCGATGACCGGTTTACCGCGGTAAACCGGACAACGTGCGGGCGGACGGCTCGCGCCCTGCCTCGACTCGGCGTTTCTCGACTGATGGTCACCGTCGGTTATGGACGAGTGGGCCTGCACTGCCGACGGGAGGACGTCGTGCAATGAGAGGCGCGTGCGAACACGCCATCGGCTTCTCGGTTTCGCTTCCCGGGTGTGGTTTACCGCGGTAAACCGGTCGGGGTCAGGGCGGTTTCATTGGCATGTGCACGACATCCCGGCAGGGGAGCGGGCCGCCGGGGGAGGGATCTGTACGGATTTCGAGTGCGCATGGTTTACCGCGGTAAACCGGATCGAAGCGCCCCGAC
>Ga0182741_1005379_pt1 | contig 11953 bp, 10 predicted proteins | sample eDN5th37CBELigOP_FD_128874 | JGI IMG/M metagenome (GOLD analysis project Ga0182741, IMG submission 128874) | Enriched Organic Plus compost microbial communities from Emeryville, California, USA - eDNA 5th pass 37_C BE-Lig OP (version 2) (version 2) ...
CCCGGCCGCTTCGGCGATATCTGGCTTCGCGACACCGGCCCAATCTTCGCCAAGGGCCCGGCTGGCGACGAGGCCCGCGGCTTCCTCTTCAACGGCTGGGGCGGCAAGTACGTCCTCGATTTCGATGACGAGGTGGCCGAGCAGATCGCCACCGCCTCACGCACGCCGCTGGTCATGCAGAACTACATCCTCGAAGGCGGGGCCGTGGACCACGATGGCGCAGGCACGATCCTGACCACCAGCCAGTGCCTGCTGAACGAGAATCGCAACGCCGGCTGGACCCAAGCGGACGCGGAGGCTGCGCTCGCCGAATCGCTTGGCGCGCGCAAGGTGATCTGGCTGGGCGAGGGGCTCGCCAACGATCACACCGACGGCCATGTGGACAACCTCGCGCGCTTCGTCGCGCCGGGGGTCGTCGTGTGTCCGATCGCCTTCGGCCGTGGGGACGTGAATGGCGAGGCTTACGACGCCGCCGCCCGGCAGCTGGCCGAATCGGCCGACGCCGAAGGCCGCGCGCTGAAGGTGGTGCGCATCCCCTCGCCGGGTTGGATCGAGGGCCCCGATGGCCGCGCCTCGCCGGCCAGCCACATGAACTTCATCATCGCCAATGGCGCGGTCATCATGCCGACCTATGGCGAGGGGCAGGCGGCCGACCTCGCCCTGCAGGGGCTGAAGTCCCTTTTCCCCGACCGTGAGGTCATCGGCCTGCCGTCCAACGCCATTCTCTCCGGCGGCGGATCCTTCCACTGCATCACCCAGCAGGAGCCCGCCTGATGGCCCGCACGATCAACATCGCCGCGATCCAGACCTCCTACGGCATGGATCTGGCCGCCAATATCCGCAAGACCGAGGACTTCATCCGCCAGGCCGCGTCGCAAGGCGCCCAGGTCGTGCTGCCGTCCGAACTCTTCCAGGGGCCCTACTTCTGCGTGGCCCAGGAGGAGCGCTGGTTCGGGCAGGCCTATCCCTGGCGCGAGCATCCCTGCGTCACCGCCCTCGCGCCACTGGCCGCTGAACTGGGTATCGTCCTGCCGATCTCGATCTTCGAGCGAGAAGGGCCGCACTATTTCAACAGCCTGGTGATGGTCGACGCGGACGGTTCGCTGATGGGCGTCTACCGCAAGAGCCACATCCCGGATGGCCCCGGCTATATGGAGAAGTACTACTTCCGGCCAGGCGACACCGGCTTCAAGGTCTGGGACACCCGCTTCGGCCGCCTGGGCGTCGGTATCTGCTGGGACCAGTGGTACCCCGAATGCGCCCGCGCCATGGCCCTGATGGGCGCCGAGGTCCTTTTCTATCCGACCGCGATCGGTTCGGAGCCGCACGACCCGACCCTCGACACCGCCGCGCCCTGGCGGCGGGCCATGCAGGGCCATGCCGTCTCCAACGTCATTCCGGTGGTGGGCGCCAACCGCACTGGCTTCGAGCCCTGGGAAGGCTATCCCAACGGGGGCCAGAGCTTCTACGGCTCCTCGTTCATCGCCGACCATCGGGGAGACCTGGTCTCCGCGCTCGGCCGCGAGGATGAAGGTCTGGTGCAGGCCGAGTTCGATCTCGACTTCCTGGCCACTCACCGGGCTGCATGGGGCTTCTTTCGCGATCGCCGGACCGATCTCTACGGCGCGTTGACCGGCGCCCGTCCGGCCTGATCCGATCCGGGCGTGCTCGAAACCCCTCGCCTGATCCTGCGTCGGTGGCGCGAAGAGGACCTCGTCCCCTTCGCGGCTATGAGCGCAGACCCGGAGGTGATGAGGTGGCTCGGCGGGCCGCTTACCGCCGACGGCGTGCGGGCCTACAGGGATCGCGCTGACAAGGCTTTCGCCGAGATGGGGATGTGCCGCTTCGTAGTGGAGAGGCGCTCCGACGGCGCGTTCCTCGGATGCTGCGGCCTGATGCCGGGCCACGAACAGGCGCCGATCGCGCCTTTCGTCGATATCGGCTGGCGTCTGGCGCGTTCGGCCTGGGGCGGCGGCTACGCCAGCGAAGCCGCCGCAGCGGTCCTGCAGGACGGCTTCGATCGTCTAGGCTTTTCCGAGATCACCGCCATCACGGCGCGCACCAATCTTCGCTCCCGCGCGGTGATGGAGCGGATCGGCATGCGGCGCGATTCGGCCTCCGACTTCGACTTTCCCGACTATGAGGACGACGATCCCTTGCGCGCCACCGTCGTCTATCGGGCCGGGCGTCCTTAGGCCGCGCAGCCGGTCGGCGCGACCTTCGCCCGGGCGATCTCCGCTCGCGCCTTCTTCATCTCGGTCTGGAACTCGGGGTCGGCGTGGATCCGGGCGACCATGGCCGAGGCGAGCGTGCGGCCGGCCTCCACGTCGCTGGCGTAGTGCACCCCGCAGATGATGCGGCTCTCGCCGATATCCTTGCCGACCGCCATCATCTCATCGGCCTTATCGGGCGCCAGTTCGGCCAGGATCAGACCCCAAGCCCAACCGGTCATCGAGTGGCCGGACGGATAAGAAGCGTTGGTCTTCAGCCAGTCTTCGCGCGGAATGCAGATCGGCTTGTCGTCGGCAAGCATCGGGCGCGGCCGATTGTAGCGGTCCTTGGCCGGCTTGCCGACCGTGCGGACGTCCAACTCGACGCGATGCAGCACACGCAGGGTGGCGGGGGTCTGCCTCTCGTCGATCGAGACGCCCAGCTTGCAGGCGTACTGCTTGAGCGCCCCGCCGCCCCAGAGGTCGTTCTCGGCCTGCGCCTGCTTCCAGCGCGCGGAACCTTCCAGAGCGCGGGTCTCTTCGTAGCGGGCGCGATCGGCCTTGCCGGTCAGGCTGTCAGCCGCCGGCGGCGGGCCTAGCAGGGCGGCGCCGTCGAGGTCGCCGGCCTTCAGATAGCCGACCAGGTCCGTCGGGATGGGATGAGCGTTCGCGGCCGCGAGGCTTTCATCGATCGGCGGCGCTTCGGCGGTTCCGGTGGCGGCGCAGGCGGCGAGACCGGCGGCGAGGGCGGCGCCGGCGACAAAGGTGAAGCTACGGATCATGGCCCCTCTCTAGAACGGCTCCCAGGCCATGGGAACCGTTCCGGAGGGCGACGCCTCAGCGCAGGACGGTGAGGCCGTTCTTGATGACGGTGGCGTTGCGTTCCTTGACGCGAGCCTCGAACGAGATGTTCTTGCCGTCCTTCCACAGGTCCACCGTGATGGTGTCGCCCGGGATCACCGGCGCCGAGAAGCGCGCCTGGTGCGAATAGATCTGGTCGGGATCGAAGTCGGTGATCGCCTGCAACACCGCGCGGCAGGTGATGCCGTAGGTGCAGAGGCCGTGCAGGATCGGGCGCTGGAAGCCCGAACGGCGGGCCGAGTCCGGATCGGAGTGCAGCGGATTGCGGTCGCCGTTCAGGCGATAGAGCAGCGCCTGGTCGGGCATGGTGATGAAATCCACCGAGATGTCCGGGCTGCGGCTCGGAACCACGTGAGGCTCGGGCGCGCCTTCCGAAGGGCCGCCGAAGCCGCCGTCGCCGCGGGCGAAGGTGGAGCCGGTCAGGGTGGCGACCTTCTCGCCCTTCTCGTCGGTCCAGATCGTTTCGTTGATCACGACCGCGCCCTTGCCCTCGCCCTTGTCGTAGGCGCCGATGGTGCGGCCCTGGGCGGTGAAGGTGCCGGAGGTGGGCAGCGGCTTGTGCAACTCGACCTTCTGCTCGCCATGCACGACCATGAGGAAGTTGATCTGGCTGGGGCGATGGCCGGCCGGCATCTCGGGCGCAGGGCCGCTCGCCTTGCCGCCGGACGCCAGCACGGTGGCGGCCGTGGGGATGACCTTGAGGTTCTTTTCGTAGACGAAGGGCAGCTCCGTCTCGTTCATGGGATCGCGGCCCATGCCCACGCCGAGGGCGTAGAGCATCACGTCCTTGTCGCCGTAGGTGAAGGTCCGCGGCGCGGTCTTTTGGTCCAGAATGTCGGGATAGAAGATTGGCAAAATATATCCTCCGGTATGTCGCCTTGACGGCTTGGCTTTGTATGGCGCGGATTGAAGCGTCTCGGCCTTCCGGAGGCAAGCCAAGTGCGTGCAGGTTTGCCGGCCGGTCTGGTATCGGGTAGAAGCGCGGACTTCGCCGAACGGCGCGAAACGCCAGAACGACCGCCCGCTCGCGCATCCATCAATCGCCCAGGACTCATCGAAGGTATTTCATGGCGACCGCAAACCCCGGCATGGGCCAGATCACCGGCAACGTGCTGTTCTATTCGACGCCGGAGCCGCTCTCCGTCGATCTGCACAAGGATCTGGGCGTCAAGAGCCTGACCGGCCCGTTCAAGTTCGCCAAGGAAGGCCACGCCGTTCCGCTGACGGTGACAGAGTTCGGCCCCTATTCGCTCTGCGGCCCGATCATCTTCGTGGGCGAGGACAAGATCCCGCTGGCGGTCATGGGCCTGAACCAGGGCCAGAACATGTACCTGCGCGACGACGGCATGTTCGAGGCGGGCACCTATGTCCCGGCCTATATCCGCCGTTACCCTTTCGTGTTCGCCACCGACAACAACGCCGGCCAGATGGTGCTCTGCATCGACCGTTCGGCCGAGTTCATCGTGCCCAAGGCGGAAGCCGACCAGCTCTTCTTCGACGCTGAAGGCAAGCCGACCGAGTACACGCAGAACTGCATCAACTTCTGCAACGACTACGAAGTCGAGCGCCAGCGCACCCAGAGCTTCGTGCAGCTCCTGAAGGACCATGACCTCTTCGAAACGAAGACGGCGACCTTCACCCCTACCAACCCCGACAACACCCCAGGCGAGCCGCAAGTCATCGCGGAGTATTTCGGCGTGTCGGAAACCAAGCTGAACGCGCTGCCGCAGGACCAGTACATCGCCCTTCGCGACAACGGCGCCCTGGCCCAGATCTATGCTCACCTGGTCTCGCTGGCCGGTTGGGAGCGGATGATCGCCCTGGCCCTAGCCCGTTCGGCGCCCCAGGCGGCCAACGCATAAGACGCAAGCGGCGGGTCCTCGGGCCCGCCGTTTTTTCTTAGCGGGCGAAGACGCTACGGGTGAGGCAGGAGAAGACGAGGCGTCCGGCCTCGTCGAGCAGGTCGTGCTGGGCGATGACGATGCCCTTGCCATCGCCAACCGGGTCCTTGCCCATCACCGTCATCCGCCCCCGCAGCACCTCGCCCGCGGGCGGATTGCGGGCCCAGCGCAGCGCATCGACGCCCAGGCGCTTGGTCTGCGGCCATTCAAGAGCCGAGGCCGCGTCCAGCCGGCACCATATGGCGTAGATCATGGCGTCGGGAGCGCCCCGCTCCAGCGGCCAGCCCGGCGCGAAGGCGGCGATGAACGCCTCCAGTGCGGATGGCTCGATGGCCAGCTCGCCAAGCGAGACGACCTGACCGATCTCGATGTCATCGAACGACGCGGGCACGAAACGCACTCCGGTGGAAAACGCTGATTCGCCGATCATCGCGCCTCCCGCCGCCAAGTCGAGCTTTTGTCTTAACCCTGCGGCGTTCTATGACGGTCCCCATGTCGAGCGGCTGGCTGATTGGCGTGATGGTCGAACTGGCGGGGGAGCCTGCGCCCGTGCGCCACTTCTTCGCCGTGGGACATGCGGATCGCGCAAAGGCCGAATGGACGGCGATCGACAGGGCCATGCTGATCGGCGGCGTCGCGGCCAGTCCGGTCAAGGGGCTGGAGCCCGTCCACGTCGTCGGAGAACTCTCGCCGCGTACGGCGAAGTCCCTGGCGCTCAAACCGGGGGAGGTCCGATCCCTCGGCTGGAAATGGCCCCGCCGCTGGCTCGCGCTCGCCCAATAGTCCAGCGCGGCTTTGAGTCCCGGCTTGCTCGGGCCATATAGCGGAATGGATTTCAACGGGACGATGGGATGAGCCGGTTCTTCGCCAAGCTCCTTGCTGCGTTCGCGCTGTTGGCGGCTTTCCCTGCCGTGGCGCAGCCGGTCGACACCGGACATCTGGAAGCCGAGCTCGTGGCCCGCGATCAGTCAATCGCGCCCGGCGCCACGACCTACGTCGCCCTGCGCCAGAAGATCGACAAGGGCTGGCACACCTACTGGCGCAACAGCGGCGACAGCGGCGAGGCGACCCGGATCGAGTGGACCCTGCCCCCCGGCTGGACCGCAGGCGATATCGTCTGGCCTGCGCCCAAGCGCCAGCCGACCGGGCCGCTGATGAATTACGGCTATCAGGACGAGGTCCTGCTGCCTGTCCCCGTCACGGCGCCCGCCGGAGCCAAGCCTGGCGAGACCGTGACACTGAAGGCCGCGGCCACCTTCCTCGTCTGCGAAGAGATCTGCGTGCCGGAGGATGCGGTGCTGACGATCTCGCTGCCGGTGCGCGAGGGCCTGGCCGAGCAGAACCCCGCCTGGGGCGCGGCCATCGCCAAGACCCTGGCCGAGGCCCCCGCACCGGCAGGTTTGGACGCCGCCTTCCAGAAAAAGGCCGATGGTTCTCTGGCGCTGGCGATCACCGGCGCGCCGCTCAAGGGCGCGGACATGGCCGACGCCTACTTCTTCCCCTTCGATTCCACCGTCATCGACCACGCCAAGCCGCAGGCGATCGAACGAGGACCCGAGGGCCTGACCCTCGCCATCACCGCGGGCTACGCCTTCCAGCAGCCGGAAACGCCCAAGACCCTGGCCGGGGTTTTGACCGTGGGCGGCAAGTCCTACGAGGTTTCCGCCGCCGAGGGGCCGCTGCCGCCGGCGGCGTCTGGTCTTGGGCCCCCGCCGGCGAAGCGCGGAGGAAGCGATGACGGCGCGCTCGGATTGCCGCTCGCCGTCGCTTTCGCCTTCCTCGGCGGCCTCATCCTGAACCTCATGCCGTGCGTCTTCCCGATCCTGGCGATGAAGGCCGCCTCCCTAGCCGGGCACGCCCATGAGCGCCGCGCGGCGCAAGGGCAGGGGATCGCCTTCCTCGCGGGCGTGCTGGCGACCTTCCTTGTTCTGGCGGGCGTGTTGATAGCCATCCGCGCCGGCGGCGCGGCGGTCGGCTGGGGCTTCCAGCTCCAGTCTCCGCCGGTGGTCGCGGGGCTCGCCCTGCTTATGTTGGCAGTCGCCCTGAACCTTTCCGGCGTGTTCGAGGTCGGCGCTTCGCTGCAAGGCGTTGGTTCGAGTCTTGCGTCCAGCGGCGGCATGGTCGGCGCCTTCTTCACTGGCGCGCTCGCGGTGATCGTGGCCGCGCCTTGCACGGCGCCCTTCATGGCTCCGGCCCTTGGCTGGGCCCTCACCCAGAGCGCGCCGGCGGCCATCGCCGTCTTCCTGGCCCTCGGCCTCGGCTTCGCCGCGCCCTTCGCCCTGATCGCCTTCGCGCCGGGCTTGCTCAGCCGCCTTCCCAAGCCCGGCCCTTGGATGGACGGCTTCAAGAAGTTGCTGGCCTTCCCGATGTTCGGCGCGGCGGCCTGGCTCGTCTGGGTGCTGACGCTTCAGTCCGGCGAAACCGCGCTCGCCCGAATCTTCGCGGCCGCCGTGGTCCTGGCCCTGGCCCTCTGGCTGCTCGGCGCGGCCCAGCGGCGGCAGGCGGCCGGCGGTCGGCCCGCTGTTCTCACCGGCCTTGGCGCGCTGCTCGTCATCGTCGCCGCCCTTGCGGCGGTCTGGCCCAACTATGGCGAAGGAACCGCCGTGGCGACCTCCGCCGGCTCGGTCGGCAAGGCGAGCGTCCCCTACGAGGCCTACAGCCGTGAGAAGCTGGCGGCCGCTCGCGCGGCGGGAAAGCCCGTATTCGTCAACTTCACCGCCGCATGGTGCGTCACCTGCCAAGTGAATGAGCGCGTCGCCCTCACCAGCCAGTCGGTCGCCGACGCTTTCAAGGAAACCGGCGCTGTCTATCTCAAGGCCGATTGGACCCGGAAGGACGCCGAGATCGAGCAGGAACTGGCCAAGCACGGCCGAGCCGGCGTTCCGCTTTATCTCGTCTATGGCGCCCGCGGAGGCGATGGCGTTATCCTTCCTCAGATCCTGACCGAGGGCCTCGTCGTCCGCGCGCTGAAGGACGCTCAGGGCCGCTGACCTTCGAAGGAGGCGTCGATGCTCACCCGTTCCCTCGCTCTTGCCGCCGGGTTCGCCCTGGCCATCGCCGCTCCTGCCGCCGCGGCGCCGGCGATCGGCCAACCCGCTCCCGCGTTCACTGCCAAGGATGGCGACGGCAAGACGCGGTCCCTTTCCGAGTTCAAGGGCAAGACCGTGGTCCTGGAATGGACCAACGCCGGCTGTCCCTACGTCCAGAAGCACTACAAGTCGGGGAACATGCAGGCGCTGCAGAAGAGCGCCACCAAGGACGGCGTCGTCTGGCTGACGCTGGTGTCCTCGGCGCCCGGGAAGCAGGGCTATGTCTCTCCGGCCGAGGCCAAGACCTGGAAGACCTCCAGCGGAGCCGGCTCGACCGCCTTGTTGCTTGATCCCGGCGGCCAGGTGGGCAAGGCCTATGACGCGCGTACGACGCCCCACATGTACGTCGTCGATAAGTCCGGCAAGCTCGCCTATATGGGCGGCATCGACGACAAGCCGGTGGCCGATCCCTCCAGCCTGAAAGGCGCCAAGAACTACGTCACCGCGGCGCTCTCCGACATCAAGGCCGGCCGCGCCGTCGCCACCCCGGTCAGCAAGCCTTATGGGTGCTCGGTGAAATACGCCGAATAGGCGCTGGCTCGGGGAACCCTCCGCGCCGCTCGAGCTTCTTCGAAACGCCAAAGACAGCCGCCGCCTCATCTGCTAGCGGCGAACGCTGTTCCATCGACTTCGGAAGGACGACGCATGACCGATCTCGCGACCGCCTGGACCAAGCTGGAAGCCGCCGCCCAGGCCGCCCGAGATCGCCGCATCGACAGCCTGTTCGGACTGGAGCCACGCAGGCTGGAACGCCTGACGGTCGAGGCGCCCGAACTCTTCCTCGACCTTTCCAAACAACCCTGGTCGCTTCCGGAACTGGATCTCGCCCTAGATCTGGCTCGCGCCGGCGGCGTCGAGGCCGCCCGCGAGCGGCAGTTCGCCGGCGACGCCGTCAACCCTTCCGAGGACCGCGCCGCCCTACATGCGGCCCTCCGCGCTCCGCAGGGATCGGACTTCAAGGCCAAGGGAGAGCCGGTCTCGGCCGAGATCGACGCCACGCGCAAGGCCATCGCCTTCCTGGCGGCGGGAGTACGATCGGGCGCTCGCCGCGGAGCGACGGGCCAACCCTTCAGCGCCATTGTCCATATCGGCATCGGCGGCTCGGATTTCGGGCCTCGCCTGGTCTGGGAGGCCCTGCGGCCGCTCAGTCCGCAGATCGACCTGCGGTTCGCCGCCAATGTCGATCCCGCCGACATGGCGCTTGCCCTCGACGGCCTCGATCCGGCCCAGACCCTGGTCGTGGTGGTCTCCAAGACCTTCACGACCCAGGAAACCATCGCCAACGCCGAGGTCGCCCGGGCCTGGCTGCGGGCGGCGCTCGGGCCTGCCGGGGATACGCACCTGCTGGCGGTCTCCGCCGCCCCGGAGGTCGCCAGGGCCTTCGGCGTGCCGGCGGACCAGATCTTCGGCTTCCGCGATTGGGTGGGCGGTCGCTACTCGGTCTGGTCGGCGGTGGGGCTCTCCTGCGCCCTCGCCCTCGGCTCGGATGTGTTCGAAGACTTCCTCGCCGGCGCCTACGCCATGGATCGCCACTTCCGCGAAACGCCCTTGGAGCGGAACGCACCGGTGCTGTTGGCGCTGGCCCACATCTTCAACCGGAATGGTCTGGGCAGACCCATGCGCGCCGTCGTGCCCTACGCCCAGCGCCTGCGCCTGCTGCCCAACTTCCTCCAGCAGCAGGAGATGGAATCAAACGGCAAGCAGGCGGACATCCACGGCCGTCCCGTCGCCCGCGCTACAGCCGCGGCGGTGTTCGGCGACGCGGGCACCAACGTCCAGCACGCCTTCTTCCAGCTGATGCACCAGGGGACCGACATCATCCCCTTGGACATCATCGCCGTGGCCCGCCCCTCGGAAGGCGAAGAGGCCAACCAGGCCAAGCTGCTCGCCAACGCCATCGCCCAGGCCGAGGCCCTGATGGTCGGCAAGTCCGAGCACGCCGTGCGCGCCGAACTGCAGGCCCAGGGCATGTCGCCCGAGGCGATCGACGTGCTGGCGCCGCAGAAGACCTTCCACGGCGACCGGCCCTCCAGCTTCATTCTGCTGGACCGGCTGACGCCTGCGGCCCTTGGCGCGCTCATCGCCCTCTACGAGCACAAGACCTTCGTCGAGGGCGTGCTCTGGGGGATCAACAGTTTCGACCAGTGGGGGGTCGAGCTCGGCAAGACCCTCGCGGCGCGGATCCTCAAGGAGCTGGAGGGCGCCGAACCCGCCTCGCACGATCCCTCCACCGCCGCCCTGGTCGCCCGCCTGGCGAAGACTCGCCTTCTTCACACTTTGCCGTTAGAAGCGGGCTCGCAATGACCCGCCTCGCGCATCACCACGGCCATCACCATCCGACCTCGCACCGCGGGATCGGCCGGGATCGCATGGCCTAAGGAAGCGACCCGACCCGAGCCTCCCGCACCTGCGGATGGGGCTCGACGATCCGGCTCCATCCGTCCCAAGCCTCTCAAGGACTTCGACGATGGACACCCCTCTTCTTCTTTCAGAACAGCCGCGCCTTGCCGCGCCGGCCGTCAGCCTTTAGGCGAGCGCCATGACCGACGCTTCCCGCCCCGAAGCGCGCGCCCCGCGCGGCTTCGTCGACCGCCGCGCCCGCGATCTCGCCTTCGAGCGCCAGATCCTGACCAAGGTCTCCGCCGTCTATGAGCGGTACGGCTTCGAAGCCCTCGACACCGGGGCGTTCGAATATGCCGACGCCCTCGGCAAGTTCCTTCCCGACGCCGACCGGCCGAACGAGGGCGTCTTCGCCCTGCAGGACGATGACGAGCAGTGGATGGCCCTTCGCTACGACCTGACCGCGCCGCTGGCGCGGTTCGTGGCGCAGAACTGGGAGACCCTGCCCAAGCCCTTCCGTCGCTACGCCTTCGGCAGCGTCTGGCGGAACGAAAAGCCGGGACCCGGCCGCTTCCGCGAATTCACTCAGTGCGACGCCGACACGGTCGGCTCGGCCCGCCCCGAGGCGGACGCCGAGATCATCGCCATGGCCGTGGAAGGCCTGGAAGCCGCAGGCCTTCCAACTGGCTCGGCGGTCATCAAGATCAACAACCGTAAGCTTCTCAACGGCTTGCTGGCCGCGGCCGGTGTCACTGACGACGCCCAGAAGCTGGCGGTGCTCCGCGCCGTGGACAAGCTCGATCGCTTGGGCGCCGAGGGCGTGCGCCTGCTGCTCGGCGAGGGGCGCAAGGACGAGAGCGGCGCCTTCACCAAGGGCGCGGGCCTTAGCGCGGCTGGCGCAGAGGCCGTTCTCGCCTTCACCGCGGCGGGCGCTGGCGGGCGCGCCGACACCCTCGACCGGATCGCCAACGTCATTGGCGGCTCGGCCGAAGGCGACGCAGGCCTCGCCGAGCTGGCGGCGATTCATCGTGCGCTGGACAGCCTCGGTGTGGGACCGGACCGCGCGGCGTTCGATCCCTCGATCGTGCGGGGCCTCGAATACTATACCGGCGCCGTCTTCGAGGCTGAGCTCCTGCTGCAGACTAAGGATGAGAAAGGGAACGCCGTCCGCTTCGGCTCCATCGGCGGCGGCGGCCGCTATGACGACCTGGTCGCGCGCTTCACGGGGGAGCGCACTCCCGCCACCGGCTTCTCGTTCGGAGTCTCGCGCCTGGCTTCGGCCCTCCGCGCGGCGGACCGCGAACTGGCCGGCGAGGTGCGGGGCCCCGTGGTGGTCATCGCCTTCAGCCAGGACGACATGCCCCATTACTTCCAGGTGGTGGGCGAGCTGCGCGCCGCGGGCATCCCGGCGGAGGTCTATCTCGGCGCCTCGGGCATGAAGGCTCAGATGAAGTATGCCGACCGCCGCATGGCGCCGGCCGCCATCATGCTGGGTGGCGACGAGATCGCCGCCGGCAAGGTGACCATCAAGGATCTCGACCTTGGGCGCGAG
>Ga0182741_1005380_pt1 | contig 11950 bp, 8 predicted proteins | sample eDN5th37CBELigOP_FD_128874 | JGI IMG/M metagenome (GOLD analysis project Ga0182741, IMG submission 128874) | Enriched Organic Plus compost microbial communities from Emeryville, California, USA - eDNA 5th pass 37_C BE-Lig OP (version 2) (version 2) ...
CAGCTTCGTCACCGTCGTCAACGCCGGCCTCGCCGCCTACGACGGCCGCGTCGACTGGTCGAAGGTGGAGGAGCACAACCGGATCAGCCTGGCGGGGGCCCGTGAGGTCGACAGCATCGAGTACGCCAAGGCGGTCGCCGCCCTCCAGCGCTGGACGCGCCGGGTCAACGCGCAGTGGGGCGACGCCTTCGACCTCCTCGTCACCCCGACCATGGCCATCGAGCCGCCACCGGCTGGCCAGATCCTCGCCGAGGTGCAGGCGGACCCGGCCAACGTCTCCCCCACCGTGTTCCACTCGGTGCTCTTTACCGCCGTGTTCAACATGAACGGGCTGCCGGCCATCTCCCTGCCCGTCCACCAGTCCCCGAGCGGCGTGCCGATCGGGGCGCAGCTGGTGGCCGGGCCCTGGCAGGAGGAGCGGCTGCTGGCCGTCGCCGCGCAGGTCGAGCAGCGACTCCCCTGGGCCGACCGCCACCCGAGCCTCCCCTGAGCGCGAGCTCGAGGTGCGCGCCCCGGCGGCGCGGCTCGTCGCCGGCGGCTACGCGAGCAGGTCGACGAAGCGCTCGAGCTGGCGGAGGTTCCGGCACTCGTACACGCCGTCGCAGTGGGCCGCGTACTCGCCGACGATCGAGTCGCCGGTGTCCCAGTAGCTCTTGGGCTCCGGGTTGAGCCAGTAGAGGTGCCGCGCCCGCTTGCGGATCTCCTTCATCACCCAGCTCTGGGAGGCGTGGTAGTTGTTCCGGGCGTCGCCGAGGACGAGCACGGTGGTCTTGGGGCCGATCTCCTTGCCCCACTGGTTCCAGAACACCTCGAAGGCGTGCCCGTAGTCGGAGTGGCCGTCGACCCACACCACGTCCGCCTCGGTGTTGACCCGGTGGACGGCGTCGGCGATGTCCTCGACGCCCTCGAAGAGCCGGGTGACCTCGTCGATCCCGTCGATGAACACGAAGGAGCGCACCTTCGAGAACTGGTTCGAGATCGCGTAGACGAGGTGCAGCGTGAACCGGGCGAAGGCGGCCACCGACCCCGAGATGTCGGCGATGACGAAGATCTCGGGCTTGGACGGCCGCGGGTACTTGAACTTCGGCTCGGCGGGGACGCCCCCGTACGAGAGGGAGTGGCGGACCGTGCTGCGGAAGTCGAGCGGGCCCTTGCGGCCGTGGCGGCGCTTGCGGGCGAGGCGGACCGCCAGCTTGCGGGTGAGCGGGTAGATCGCCTTGCGCAGCGAGGCCATCTCCTCGCGGGACGCGTGCATGAAGTCGACGTCCTCGGGGAGCGGCTTGCGCAGGGTCTTGGCCATCGCCTCGACGCCTCGGTCGGCGACGAGGGCCCGGCGGATCTCGGCCTCGATCTCCTTCTTCAGCTGGTCGATGCGGTGCTCGTACTCATCCTGCTCGAGGCGCTCCTCGAGCGGCGTCAGGGGCTCGGGCGACGACTGCCGGGCCTGGTCCATGAGCTTCTGGAGCACGCCGTCGAGGTCGAGGTTCCGCAGCGTCCGGTAGAGGTAGTAGGTGCCGCCCACGGGACGGCCTGGCTCCATGCCGGCGAAGCGCCGCACCGCCTGGCGGGCCACGGCCCGCATGAGGGCGTCGTCGCCGCGCTGCAGGGCCCGGAAGAGCATCTCGGCGATCTCCTCGGGCGTGAGGTTCTCGCCGGCGCCGCCGACCTGGGGCGCCGCCCCGTCCTGCTCCTGCTGCTCGAGCTGCTCGAGGAGCTGAGCCAGCTCGTCCTCGTCGACGTCGGCGATCCGATAGCGGCTGCCGCGCAGCGAGAAGTACACCTCGAAGACGGTCTCGAAGGCCCGCCAGTGGGCGTTGTTCTTCACCAGCGTGGCCGCCAGCGCGTACTTGAACGCCTCCCGGTCCTCGAGGGGGATGTGCTTGACCGCCTCCATCGCGTCGAGGTTCTCGGTCAGGCTCACCGGCAGGCCGGCCTGGCGGAGCTCCTGGATGAACCCGGCCAGCAGCTCGGTGATGGCCTGACCGGCCGCAGCCTCGGGAGCGAGCGCGTCGGACACGGTGCTACGCGCCGGCCGCGGCCTTGGTGATCGTGCCGTTCTCCTGGTCGAGCTCCCGCACCGCCTTGGCGATGTCGCTCTGGTACTTGAGCAGGATGTTGATCGTGCTCTTCGCGGTCTCGACGTCGACGGACTCGATGCCGAGGAGCACGAGGGTGCGGGCCCAGTCGAGCGTCTCGGAGACGGACGGGCTCTTCTTCAGCTCGAGCTGGCGGATCGAGCGGACGATGCGGGCCACCTGATCGGCCAGGGCCTCGGTGATGTCCGGGACCTTGGTGAGCACGATCTCCCGCTCGCGATCGAGCTCGGGGTAGTCGACGTGGAGGAAGAGGCAGCGCCGCTTCAGGGCCTCGGAGAGCTCCCGGGTGTTGTTCGAGGTGAGGAACACGAGCGGGATCTGCTTGGCCGTGATCGTGCCCAGCTCGGGGATCGAGACCTGGTAGTCGGAGAGGATCTCGAGGAGCAGCGCCTCGGTCTCCACCTCCACCCGGTCCACCTCGTCGATGAGGAGCACCACCGGCTCCTCGGCGGAGATCGCCTCGAGGAGCGGCCGGGTGAGCAGGAAGTCCTCGGAGAAGATGTCGTCCTCGACCGCCTCCCAGGTCTTGCCGTCAGACCGCTCGGCCTGGATGCGCAGCAGCTGCTTCTTGTAGTTCCACTCGAACAGCGCCTTGGACTCGTCGAGGCCCTCGTAGCACTGAAGGCGGATGAGCCGGGCGCCGGTCATCTCGGCCACGGACTTGGCCAGCTGGGTCTTGCCGGTGCCGGCGGGACCCTCGACGAGGACCGGCTTGCCCAGCCGGTCGGCCAGGTAGACGATCCCCGCGATGCCGTCGTCGGAGAGGTAGTCGACCTTGCGGAGCGAGTCGCGCACCGCAGCCACGGACTCGAAGCGATACGGGGAATCGGCCATCTCTGCAGCCTAGGGCCGAACTTGACCCATGGGTCAATCTGTTCCCGGCGCGGCTGGGCCCGCCCTTCCCGGCGAGGCCTCAGGTGCGGATCTGCCCGCTGCCCTCGATGACGAACTTCAACGTGGTGAGCTCGCGCAGCCCCATCGGGCCCCGGGCGTGCAGCTTCTGGGTGGAGATGCCGATCTCGGCCCCGAAGCCGAGCTCCTCGCCGTCCACGAAGCGCGTCGACGCGTTCACGAGGACCGCGGCAGCGTCCACCTCCTGGGTGAAGCGGGTGGCGGCGCGCAGGTCCGTGGTGACGATCGCCTCGCTGTGGCCGCTGCCGTAGCGGGTGATGTGGGCGATGGCGGCGTCGAGCGTGTCCACCACCCGCACCGCCAGCTTCAGGTCGAGGAACTCGGTGGCGTAGTCCTCGTCGGTCGCCTCGGCGGCCACCCGGTCGCCGAGGATCTCGACGGTGGCCGCGTCGCCGACGATCTCCACGCCCTCGAGCTGCGGGGCCACCGCGGTGAGGAACGTGGCGGCGACGTTGCGGTGGACGAGCAGCGTCTCGGCGGCGTTGCACACCGAGGGGCGCTGCGTCTTGGCGTTCACCACGATCGCCGCCGCCTGCTCGAGGTCCGCCGACGCGTCGACGTACACATGGCAGTTGCCGTCGCCGTCGATCACGTACGGCACGGTGGCGTTGTCGAGGATCGACCGGATGAGCGACGGGCCGCCCCGGGGGATGAGCACGTCGATGTGCTGGCGGAGCCGCATGAACTCGACGGCCGCCTCGTAGCTCGTGTCCTCGACGAGGACGAGCGAGTCCTCGGGCAGCCCGGCCTTGGCCAGTCCCTCGCGCAGCGCCCCGGCGATGGCGATGTTCGAGCGGATCGCGCCCGACGACCCCCGCAGGAAGGCGGCGTTGCCCGACTTCAGGCACAGGCCGAAGGCGTCGCTCGTGACGTTGGGCCGGTTCTCGTAGATGATCGCCACGACGCCGAGCGGCACCCGGACCCGCTGGACCCGCAGCCCGTTGGGCCGGGTCCAGCCGTCGGCCACCTCCCCCACGGGGTCCGGGAGGGCGGCCACGTTGCGGAGCCCGGCGGCCATCGACTCGAGCCGGGCCGTCGACAGCCGCAGCCGGTCGATCACCGTGGCGCTCTGCCCGGCCTCCTCGGCCGCCGCCACGTCGGCGGCGTTGGCCTCGAGGATCTCCGCCTCCCGGTCGAGGAGGAGGTCGGCCGCCGCCAGCAGGGCGGCGTCCTTGGTCTCGGTGGAGGCGGCGGCGAGGACCCGGCTGGAGGCCTTGGCGCGCGCGCCCAGGTCGGCGATGTGCTCCGCGGGCATGGGCCCGAGTGTAGGAGGCCCTGCCCCGGGTCCCGAAGCCCGGCGGGAGCGGCCGCGCGGCCCCGACGGATGGTGGCCGGATGGCAGGCTGGCGGGGTGCACCCCGGGAGGACGCCGTGAACGACGCGCTGGTGGCGTCGACGCGCCAGCTCGTGGAGGTGCTCGGGGAGGCGCTGGCCGAGATCAGCGCCGGGCTCGGCGGCGAGGGCACGCCCCGGGTCGACGGATCCCGGTGGCGCCACGACGCGGCGCTCGAGGCGTTCAACCTCGCCTGCGCGTTCGTGGCCGCGGACGGGCGGACCACCGACGACGAGCTGTGGGCCCTGCTCGGCGCGTTCGGTCCGCTCCTCGAGACCCGCCTGGCGGGGGCGACCCCGGCCGCGCTGCGCGAGTCGAGGCTCGTCGAGGCCCAGCGAGGCTTCCTCGACCGACCGTCCCCGCTCCTCGAGGTGCTCCTGGCCGCCGACGCCCGCCAGGGCACGACCTGGGCTCGCCGCTACCACGACCTCGCCGCCGACGTGGGGTTCGCGGTGGCTGCGGTGGACCTCCACACGTCGCGGTCCGAGCTGGAGGCGATCGAGCGGTTCCGGGCGATGGTGCTCGGCGCGATCGCCGAGCGGGGCCGCACGCCCGGGTCGGGCTCGGCGGCGAGCAGCGCGCCGCCGCCCGCGGGCTCGCCGGTGCAGCCTGACGCGACGGCCGAGGGCGACGACGCCGGCCCCCGCCCCCTCGACGAGCTGCTCGCCGAGCTCGACGGGCTCATCGGACTCGACGAGGTGAAGCACGAGGTCCGCCTCGTCGTCGACCTGCTGCGCGTGCAGCGGATCCGGGCCGAGCGAGGCCTCCCCACGATGACCCAGAGCCGGCACCTCGTCTTCACCGGCAACCCCGGCACCGGGAAGACCACCGTGGCCCGCCTCCTCGCCCAGATCTACCGGACGCTGGGGGTCGTCGAGCGCGGGCACCTCGTCGAGACCGACCGTGCGGGGCTCGTGGCCGGCTACGTGGGGCAGACCGCGCCGCTCGTCGCCGCCCGCTTCGACGAGGCCGACCAGGGCGTGCTGCTCATCGACGAGGCCTACGCGCTGGTCCGGGGCGGCGAGCGGGACTTCGGCCGGGAGGCGATCGACGCGATCGTGAAGCTCGTCGAGGACCGCCGGGACCGGGTCGTCGTGATCATGGCCGGCTACCCGGAGGAGATGGAGGAGCTCATCGAGGCGAACCCGGGTCTGCGGTCCCGGTTCCCGAAGGTGATCCACTTCCCCGACTACTCGACCGACGAGCTCCTGGCCATCATCGACTCGATCGGGGCCAGCGCCGGCTACCACCTCTCGCCCGGCGCGCGGGCCCGGGCCCGCATCTGGCTCGACGCGGTCCCCCGCGGCCGGGGCTTCGGCAACGGGCGAACCGCCCGCAACCTGTTCGAGCACGCGGTCGCCACCCACGCCAGCCGCGTGGCCGGCCTGCCCGATCCCACGGACGAGCAGCTCACCACCCTCGTGGCCGACGACATCCCGATGCCCGGCCAGGGGCCGGTGACGACCACTCGCCGGCGCTGACCGCGGCCGATCCGGCCTGGGGCGGCGGGGCCGGTCACTAGCGTGGCGGCATGGCGAAGCGGGTGCTGGCGGTCATCGGAGCGATCGCCCTCGTGCTCGCCGCGATCGCCCTGCGGAGCCTGATCGACGACGGCGACGACCCCGGTGGCGGCAGGGGCGCGGCCGCGCTCGTGGTGTGCGACCCAGACCTGCGCCGGGCCTGCGAGGCGCTGACCGACGTCGAGGTGCGGGTGCAGGACTCGGCGGCGACGAGCGCGGCGCTCGTCGCCGGTGACGCCGAGCTCGACGTGTGGGTGACCTCGAGCGCGTGGCTCGAGGTCACGACGGCCCGGCTGGACCGGACCAGCGCACCGCTCGGCGAGGCGGTGCCGCTGGCCTCGTCCCCGATCGGCCTCCACGCCCTCGCCGACCGGGCGGCGGTCCTCGAGCTGCACTGCGCCGGCGGGCCCACCTGGCGCTGCATCGGCGACGCCGCCGGGCGCCCCTGGTCCGAGATCGGCGGGCCGAGCGCCTGGGGGAGCGTGCGGATCGGGCTCCCCGACCCCGACACCGCAGTGGGCCTGGCCACCCTGGGCGCCGTGGCGGTGGGGCACTTCGACGGGACCGACTTCGCCGCCAACGACTTCACCGGGTTCCGGGACTGGCTGGCCCGGCTCGCCGGACCCTCCCGAGGCGGCGACCGGACGCTGCTGCGGACGCTCCTGCGAGTGCGGGGCACCTACGACGGCGCCGCCCTCACCGAGGCCGAGGCCGGCGGCCAGGCTGCGCTGGCCACGGTGACGGCATCGCCCGAGGTCCGCGCCCGCGCCGTCGCCGTCCCCGTCGACGGCCGTCTCTCCCCCGCCGCCCGGCGCGGCCTGCAGGGGGCCCTCGTCGACGCGGGGTGGACGGCCGACGACCTCGACGCCGCGGTGTCCCCGCTGCTGCGCACCGGGGTCATGGGCGCGCTCCACGAGCTCTGGAAGGATGTGGCGCGATGAGCCGCAGGTCCCGTCTCGTCGCCGTCCTCGTCGCCGCCGTGCTGGCGGCCGCCTGCGTCCAGGGAGACGACGACGCCGGCAGGGACGGCGGGCTGGCCGACCCGGGCGACTGCATCGTCGTCGACGTGGCCGTGTCCTCTGAGAAGATCCAGCTCCTGAGCGAGCTGGCCGAGGACTTCAACGCGAGCGACGCGGCCGAGATCGACGGCGAGTGCGCGTTCGCGCGGGTGCAGTCGAAGCCCTCCGGGGGCGCCGCCCAGCTGCTCGCCGAGGGGTGGGACGAGGCCGTCGAGGGGCCCCGCCCGGTCATCTGGTCGCCGGCCGCGTCGAGCTGGGGCGCGGTGCTCAACCACCTCCTCGCCGAGGCCGGCAAGCCCCCGATGGTCGGCGAGTTCACCTCGTTCATGCTCACGCCGCTCGTCATCGCCATGCCCGAGCCGATGGCCCAGGCCCTCGGCTGGCCCGACGAGCCCATCGGCTTCGCCGACATCCTCGCCCTGTCCCGCGACCAGGCCGGCTGGGCCAGCTACGGGCACCCCGAGTGGGGCCAGTTCCGGCTCGGCAAGACCAACCCGAGCTTCTCCACGAGCGGCCTGTCGGCCCTCGTCGCCCAGGCCTACGCCGCCACCGGCAAGACCGCGGGGCTCTCCGTCGAGGACCTGGCCGACCCGGCCACCGCCGAGTTCGCCCGCGGCGTGGAGTCCTCCGTCGTCCACTACGGCGACATCACGATGACGTTCCTCAACAACTGGTTCCGGGCCGACCAGCGGGGCAACCCCTACGGGTACGTGTCGGCCGTCGCGGTCGAGGAGAAGTCCGTCATCGACTACAACCGCGGCGATCCCGACGGCGTGCTCCAGGAGGGCGAGGAGCCGCGCCCGCCCCGGGTGCCGCTCGTGGCGATCTACCCCGAGGAGGGGACGCTCTACTCCGACAACCCGCTCTACGTCCTCGACGCCCCGTGGGTGGACGCCCTGCAGGCGCAGGCGGCGGAGGCGTTCATCGAGTTCGTCCAGCTCCCGGAGAACCAGGAGAAGGTCAACGAGTTCGGGTTCCGGCCGGGCAACCTCGACGTGCCGATCGCCTCGCCGATCAGCCCCGAGTACGGGGTCGACCCCGACCAGCCGCAGACGCTGCTCGAGGTGCCGGAGCCGGCGGTGCTGGCCCGGCTGCTCGCGGACTGGGAGGACCAGCGCAAGCCGGCTCGGGTGCTCCTCGTGATGGACGTGTCGGGCTCGATGGGCGACGTCGCCGACCCCGACACCGGCGCCACCAAGCTCGATCTGGCGAAGACGGCCACGATCGAGGCGCTGGCCGACTTCAACGACGACGACGAGGTCGGGCTGTGGATCTTCACGACCGGCCTCGGCGACGACCAGGACGAGGCCTTCGTCGAGCTCGTCCCGCCCAGCCGCGTCGGGGACGTGCGCGAGCAGCTCCGCACCCGGATCCGGAGCCTCGTCCCCCTCAACGGCACGCCGCTGTACACGGTGACGCAGGCGGCCTACGAGGCCCAGCTCGACTCCTACGACCCGAGCCGCATCAACGCCGTCGTCCTGCTCAGCGACGGCCGGAACGACGACGGCGAGACGAGCGACGACGACGCCCAGCTGCGGTCCCTGCTCGACCGGCTCACCGCCGGCACCGAGGGGCAGCAGAGCCGCCCCGTGCGGGTGTTCCCGATCTCCTACGGCCGGGACGCCGACCTCACCGTGCTGCGTCGCATCGCCGAGGCCAGCGAGGCGGCCGTGTACGACTCGAGCGACCCGCGCAGCATCACCAAGGTGTTCGTGGCCGTCGTCTCCAACTTCTGAGCCGGCGCCGATCGCCCCGGAGCGGCGGCCCGCTGCCGTAGCCTCGCCGCCATGGCGCTGTCGCTGCGAGACCGGTTCTTCAGTCCGCCGGTGGCGCGCGCCTTCACCTCCCCGAGCGGGATCCTCGCCCTCGGTGCCGGCGCCGGGCTCGGGATCCTGACCGGCGGTGGCGTGGTCGCCGCGGTCGTGGGCGCCCTCGTCGCCTACGGCGTGCGGATCGGGCTCGCCATCCCCCGCCGGGCCACCGAGGAGCGCATCGACCCGTTCACGCTCGGCGAGCCGTGGCGCCACTACGTCCAGGACGCCCTCCAGGCCAAGCGCCGCTTCGACGACGCGGTGCACCGAGCCCGGCGCGGGCCGCTCCACGAACGGCTCCTCGAGATCCAGGAGCGGGTGGACACCGGCGTGCGCGAGGTCTGGCGGATCGCCCGACGAGGTCACGACCTCGTCGACGCCCGCAAGCGGGTGGACCCCGACAGCATCCGGCGGGAGATCGCCGCCACCCAGGCCAACGCCGACCAGCCGTGGGCCGACCGGGCGGCGGTCGAGCGCACGATGGAGGCGCTGCGGGCGCAGCTCGCCACCGTCGAGCGGCTCGAGCGGGTGATCGCCGACGCCGACAGCCGGCTGCGGCTCCTCAACGCCCGGCTCGACGAGGCCGCCGCCCGCACCATCGAGCTGTCGGTGCAGGCCCACCACGTCGACGAGCTCGGCGGGCTGGGGCGAGACGTCGACGACATGGTCGACGAGATGGAGGCCCTGCGCCAGGCCCTCGAGGAGACCGGCGGGCCTCGGCCCGGCCAGGACCCGGGCACGGCGGTGGCGGACCCGGGGTGACCGCGGCACCTCCCCCCGAGGAGGGCGAGGTGACCGGCCAGCGCCCGGCGGTCCTCGCCGACAGCCGTCGCAGCTCGCTGCTCGTCGCAGCGGGCATCCTGCTGTCTCGCGTGGCCGGCCTGGTCCGGGAGGTGGCGATCGCCGGCTACCTCGGCGCCGGCGCCGCGGCGGACGCCTTCAAGGCCGCGCTGCGGATCCCGAACCTGCTGCAGAACCTCCTCGGCGAAGGCGTGCTGTCGGCCTCGTTCATCCCCGTCTACGCCCGGCTGCTCGATGAGGACCGCAAGGAGGCGGGGCGGGTGGCCGGCGCGGTGTGCGGGCTGCTGTGCGCCCTCACCGGCGTCCTCGTCGTCATCGGCGTGGTGCTGGCCCGCCCCCTGACCGTGCTCCTCACCCCCGGCTTCGAGGGGGAGCGGCTCGACCTCGCCGTCAGCCTGCTGCGGATCATGTTCCCCGGCGTCGGGTTCCTCGTCCTGTCCGCCTGGTGCCTCGGCATCCTCAACAGCCACCGGCGGTTCTTCCTCTCCTACGTGGCGCCGGTGCTGTGGAACGCCGCGCAGATCGTCATCGTCGTCGCGGCCGGGGTGCTCGGCGCCACCCGGTCGGGCATCGCCACCGCGCTCGCCTGGGGCGTCGTCGTGGGCGGGTTCCTGCAGCTGGCCGTGCAGCTCCCCTCGGTGCTCGGGCTCGTGCGGGGGCTGCGCCTGTCGCTCGACCACCGCTCCGGCCCCGTGCGGGACGTGATCCGCCGCTTCGTCCCCGTCGTCGTCGGCCGGGGCGTCGTGCAGCTGCTCACCTACGTGGAGCTCGTGCTCGCCAGCCTCCTCGCCGTCGGGGCGGTGGCCGCCCTCACCTACGCGCAGGTGCTCTACCTGCTCCCGATCAGCCTGTTCGGCATGGCCGTGGCCGCGGCCGAGCTGCCGGAGCTGGCCCGGCTCGGCGCCGCCGGCCGGGCCGCGATCCGCCAGCGGCTCGCCGTGGGGCTCGAGCGGGTGACGTTCTACGTGGCCCCCACGGTGGCCGTGTACGTGTTCGCCGGCGACGTCGTCGTAGGGGCCCTGCTCCAGCGCGGCCAGTTCGACGCCGACGACTCCCGGCTCGTGTGGCTCGTGCTGGCCGGCTTCGCGCTCGGCCTGCTGGCCACCACCCGCTCCCGGCTGCTCCAGAACGGCCTCTACGCGCTCGACCGGACCCGACTCGTGGCGCGCATCGCCGTGGTGCGCGTGGTGCTGTCGGCGATCGTCGGCGCGGTGCTCATGTTCCCCCTCGACCGGTGGGCGATCGTCGGCTCGGGCATCGAGCGCCAGGGGGACCTCGGCTTCACGCCGCTCGCCGACGCGGCACGGCTCCTCGAGGACGGCCCGCCCCGACTCGGCGTGGTCGGCCTGGCCCTCGGGGCCGCCGTGTCGTCCTGGTTCGAGTACGCCGTGCTCCGGGGCGCCCTGCGCTGGCGGGTCGGACGGCTCCCCCGGGCGAGCACCGGCGAGCGGTGGTCGCTGCTGGCCGCCCTCGCCGCCGGGGTGCTGGCCGCGGGCCTGCGCTCGGTGTCCGCCGACCTGCCCCGCCTGGTCGCCGGGGCCGTCGTCCTCGCCCCGGCAGGCGCCACCTACCTGCTCATCACGGCGACGATGCGGGTGCCCGAGGCGACCGCCCTGGTCGAGCGCCTCGGCCGCTGGCTGCCCGGCCGGGCGCGTCGCTGAGCGCGGGCGCGACCGCGCCCCAGCCGGCCAGCCGCCGCGGGGTTAGGCTCCGCCCATGCTGCGAGCGATCAAGCGGTTCTGGAAGTACCTGGGCGCCAAGCTGAACCTGACGTTCAGCGAGAGGGCGGACCCGAAGGTCCAGCTCGAGCAGGCGATCACCGAGGCGCAGGAGCAGCACCGCAAGCTCAAGGAGCAGGCGGCGATGGTGATCGCCAACCAGAAGCAGACCGAGATGCGCCTTGAGCGAGCGATGCAGGAGCTCGAGAAGGTGTCGGCCAACGCCCGCCAGGCCGTGCTCATGGCCGACGAGGCGCAGAAGGGCGGCGACGCCGCCAAGGCGGCCGAGCTCACCGCCGCCGCTGAGTCGTTCGCCAACCGCATGATCGCCCTCGAGCACGAGGTGGAGAGCCTGAAGGAGCTGGCGATGCAGGCCGCCCAGGCCTCCGATCAGGCCAAGGCCGCCGTCCAGCAGAACGCCGCCCAGCTGCAGAAGAAGCTGTCGGAGCGCCAGAAGCTCCTGTCGCAGCTGGACCAGGCGAAGATGCAGGAGCAGGTCAACAAGGCGATGGCGTCGCTGTCGGAGACCGTCGGCCAAGACGTCCCCACCTTCGACGAGGTGCGAGAGAAGATCGAGGCCCGCTACGCGAAGGCCAAGGGCGCCGCCGAGCTGGAGGGCTCCTCGGTCGAGGCCCGCATGCTCGAGGTGGAGCAGGCCGCCGCCAACACCGAGGCCCAGGCCCGGCTCTCCCAGATCCGGGCCCAGCTCGGCCTGGCCCCCGCCACCGACGCCGGCACCA
>Ga0182741_1005381_pt1 | contig 11947 bp, 13 predicted proteins | sample eDN5th37CBELigOP_FD_128874 | JGI IMG/M metagenome (GOLD analysis project Ga0182741, IMG submission 128874) | Enriched Organic Plus compost microbial communities from Emeryville, California, USA - eDNA 5th pass 37_C BE-Lig OP (version 2) (version 2) ...
GACGAAGGCGATGGGGCCGAAGCATTCCCGCTCGCAGGCCGGATCGCCGTCCCGCAGCGCCAGCAGCAGCGGCGTGGCGGTGCGCCCCTGCCCCAGCGGCGCCGAATCGCGCAGCACCCGGCCAAGCCCGCGCGCCTGCTGCACCCGCTCCAGCGTGGCCTGGTTGGCGATGGCGCCGCAGATGCCCGCCGCGCGGGCCGGGTCGGCCAGCAATGCGTCGATGGCCGCGGCCAGCGCCAGCCCGACCTCGTCGAAGCTCTTGCGGCCCTGGTCGGTGTCTATGCCGCCTTCCGGGACATAGATGTTCTGCGGCGCAGTGCACATCTGCCCGGAATAAAGCGCCAGCGAAAAGGCCAGATTGGCGCACATGCCGGCGAAATCGTCGGTGGCGGCGATGGTGACGGTGTTGACGCCCGCCTCCTCGGTGAACAGCTGCGCCTGGGTCGCGTGGCCGCGCAGCCAGTCGCCGAAGGCGCCCGATCCGGTATAGTCGATCAGCCGCACCGCCGGGTGGGTGGCCAGATCCTGCGTGATCTCGGCCCCGCGCTCGTCCACGGCCAGCAGCACCGAATCGGCCGGCAGCCCGGCCTCGGCCAGCACCTCGCGCAGCACGCGGACGGTCAGCGCCAGCGGCAGGATGGCGGTGGGATGCGGCTTGACGATCACCGGGTTGCCGGTGGCGAGGCTGGCGAAGATCCCGGAATAAGAGTTCCAGGTCGGGAAGGTGTTGCAGCCGATGGCCAGCGACAGGCCGGCCGGCACGATCGACCAATGCTTTTCCAGCACGATCGGCGCCGCCTTGCCCTGCGGCTTTTCCCAGCGCGCCTGCGGGGCGAATCGGGTCATCTCGTCCCAGGCCATCGCCACCGCCTCGAGCCCGCGGTCCTGCGCATGCGGCCCGCCCGCCTGGAAGGCCATGGCGAAAGCCTGCCCCGTGGTGTGCATGGTGGCATGGCCGATGAGGAAGCTGATGCGGTTGAGCCGCACCAGCGCCTCGAGGCAGGCGCCCACCCGCGCTTCGGGACTGGCCGCGGCCAACGCCGGCTGCGCCGCCTGTGCCGCCGCGATCAGCGTCGCGGCATCGGCGGCCGGATAGGTGATCCCCAAGGCACCGCCAAAGGGCGAGACCTCGGCACCCAGCCGGCGCTGATTCGGGTGTCCCGGCAGCTCGAAGCCGGCATTGCGCAGGGCGGCGAAGCCGGTCTCGCCCTCCTCGCGCGCCGATTCGCCATAGATCTTGCCGCTTGGAATCTCGGGGAACGGGCTCCAGAATGCACGCTGGCGCAGGGCATCCAGCGCAGCGTCCAGCATCGGCCGATGGCGGTCGAAAAATTCTGTCACGGTGTTCCCCCTCACTTGCCAAATTATCATTGACCGGCCGGTCGGTTTATGCAACAAAAATTTTCAGGGAGCCCCGGTTGCCGGGGCATGGGAGTTTTACCGATGACGGAAACCGTCCTGGCGGCCTTGGCCGATGGCGTGCTGACGCTGACGCTCAATCGCCCCGACAAGCTGAATTCCTTCAACGAAGAGATGCACCGGGCACTGCGCGCCGGGATCCAGCGCGCCCATGACGATGCGGCGGTGCGCGCCGTGCTGCTGACCGGCGCCGGGCGCGGCTTCTGCGCCGGGCAGGATCTGGGCGACCGCGACCCGCGCAAGGGCGGCCCCGCCCCCGACCTGGGCCAGACGCTCGAGACCTTCTACAACCCGACGCTGCGGCTGATCCGGGCGCTGGAAAAGCCGGTGGTCTGCGCGGTCAACGGCGTTGCGGCCGGGGCCGGGGCGAATATCGCCTTCGCCTGCGACATCGTGCTGGCGGCGAAATCGGCGAAGTTCATCCAGGCTTTTGCGAAGATCGGCCTGATCCCCGATGCCGGCGGCACCTTCAGCCTGACCCGTATCCTGGGCGAGCCGCGCGCCAAGGCGCTGGCCCTGACGGCCGAGCCGCTGATGGCGGAAAAGGCCGCGGACTGGGGCCTGATCTGGAAGGCCGTGGAGGACGCGGCGCTGATGGACGAGGCCGGGGCGCTGGCGAAATCACTGGCCGCCGGGCCGACACTGGGCCTGGGTCTGACCAAGCGGCTGATCCAGGCGGCCGCCACCAACAGCCTGGACGCGCAGCTGGACATGGAGCGCGACTGCCAGCGGCAGGCAGGCCGCAGCGCCGATTACGCCGAGGGCGTCACCGCCTTCCTGGAGAAACGCCGGCCGGAGTTCAGGGGACAATGAACGACATGACCAAGCCCGTGGCCCAGATGACCGCGCAGGAACTGGCCGAAGCCTCGGCCCATGCGATGTGGAACGATGATTCCGCCAGCCAGCGGCTGGGCATGAGCCTGGACCATATCGCGCCCGGCGAGGCCACGCTTTCCATGACCATCACCGAGGCCATGTCGAACGGCCACGGCAATTGCCACGGCGGCTATATCTTCACGCTCGCCGACAGCGCATTCGCCTTTGCCTGCAACAGCTACAACCAGCTGGTCGTGGCGCAGCACTGCTCGATCAGCTACCTGCTGCCCGTCCGCATCGGCGACCGGCTGACGGCCCAGGCGCGCGAGGTCTCGCGCCGCGGCCGCTCGGGCATCTACGACATCCGCATCACCAACCAGGACGGTGCGCATGTGGCCGAGTTCCGCGGCCACTCCCGCACCGTCAAAGGCACCCATCTGCCGGTCGAGCCCTGACCGCAACCCATCGCAAGGGGAGGAATCCATGCACCCATTGGCGCCCGAAAGGAAAGAGCTGGACCCGATCGAGATCGCCTCGCGCGACGAGATCGAGGCCCTGCAATTCCACCGCATGAAGCGGTCGCTGAAGCACGCCTTCGAAAATTCGCCCTTCTATCGCAACCGCTTCATCGAGCATGACGTCCATCCCGAGGATCTGAAATCGCTCGCGGATATCGCGAAATTCCCCTTCACCACCAAGCAGGATCTGCGCGACACCTATCCCTTCGGCATGTTCGCCGTGCCGCAGTCCAAGCTGGTGCGCATCCACGGCTCGTCCGGCACCACCGGCAAGCCGACCGTGGTGGGCTATACCCAGGCCGACATCGACCATTGGGCGAACCTGATCGCGCGCTCGATCCGCGCCGCCGGCGGCCGGCCGGGCGACATCCTGCACAACGCCTATGGCTACGGGCTGTTCACCGGCGGCCTCGGCGCGCATTACGGGGCCGAGCGGCTGGGCTGCACCGTGGTCCCGATCTCGGGCGGCATGACCGAGCGGCAGGTGACGCTGATCGACGACTTCAAGCCGCGCATCATCATGGTGACGCCCAGCTACATGCTGTCGATCCTGGACGAGTTCCGCCGCCAGGGCCTGGACCCGCGCGAGTCCTCGTTGCAGATTGGCATTTTCGGCGCCGAGCCCTGGACCAACGCCATGCGCCAGGAGATCGAGGAAGCCTTCGACATGCACGCCGTCGACATCTACGGCCTTTCCGAGGTCATGGGCCCCGGCGTCGCCATGGAATGTGTCGAGACCAAGGACGGGCTGCATATCTGGGAAGATCATTTCTACCCGGAAATCATCGACCCGGTCACGGGCGAGGTGCTGCCCGACGGCGAGATCGGCGAGCTGGTCTTTACCACGCTGACCAAGGAAGGGCTGCCGATGGTGCGCTATCGCACCCGCGACCTGACCCGGCTCTTGCCCGGCACCGCGCGCTCGATGCGCCGGATCGAGAAGATCACCGGCCGCAGCGACGACATGATCATCCTGCGCGGCGTCAACGTCTTTCCGACCCAGATCGAGGAGCAGATCCTGAAATGCAAGGGTCTGGCGCCGCATTTCCAGATCGAGCTGACCCGCTCGGGCCGGATGGACAGCATGACCGTGCATGTCGAATGCGCGCCCGAAATGACCGACGAATCCGCCCGCGCCCATTCCGCCAAGGAACTGGCGCATCACATCAAAAGCGTGGTCGGCGTCTCGACCCGGATCGAGGTCAAGGATCCCAACGCCATTGCCCGTTCCGAGGGCAAGGCCAAGCGGGTGCTTGACAATCGGCCCAAGACATGATGCCGCAACGCGGCAACCAATATGACGCGCGGTCGCAAACCCGCTAAGTCGTTAGGGGGCCATGCGCCCCCTTGTTTTTCTCGCCTCCCGACCGCGGGCGAACAAATGATCTGATGAGGAATGGCATGGCTCGGACACGGGCAGCGGATTTCGAGGAAAAGCAGCGCGGCCTTCTGGACAAGGCGGCCGAGGTCTTTGCCGATCTGGGCATGGAAAAGGCATCCATGGCGCAGATCGCCACCCACAGCCAGGTCTCCAAGGCGCTGCTTTACCACTATTATCCCAGCAAGGACGCGCTGATCTTCGCCATCATCATCACCCATCTGGAAGAGCTGGAAGCCGCCATCGAAGAGGCGGACGATCCGACCCTGCCGCCGCAGCAGCGCCTGCGCCGGCTGGTCGGCACGGTGCTGGAACGCTATCGCGGCGCGGACAACCAGCACAAGGTGCAGCTGAACGCCACCCCGGCCCTGGGCGACGACCAGAAGGCCGAGATCCTGGGCGTCGAGCGCCGCATCGTCAAGCGCTTCGCCGCCGTGCTGCGCGAGATCAACCCCGACCTGGACGATCCGCAGCGCCCGCTGCTGACCCCCGTGACCATGTCGCTGTTCGGGATGATGAACTGGGTCTACATGTGGTTCCGCGACGGCGGCCGCATCACCCGCGAGGATTACGCCGATGTGGCGACGACCCTGATCCTGGAAGGGATCAAGGCGGTCCGCTGAAGTCCCCTTGCAGGATGTCCCAGGGCGGATCGACGTTCAGGATTTCCTTGAGTGGAATTGAGCGGTTCACTGGACATCCCGAGATGACACGGGGTTCAGGATGACCACGAAGCGCTCGGCGTTGAGCCACGCCCAATGGGAGAGGATCGTGTCGCATCTGCCCGGAAAGGCAGGCGATCCGGGCCGGACCGGGAACGATAGCCGTCTGTTTGCGAACGACAGAAACCGCATCGAACGCGGCTTCAACAGACCCAGACACTTCCGCCCTACCCGCTACGACCGCAGGACCATCCCCTTCAATGGCCGCGACCTTCTCGCAGCCACCAGCAGCTGGCTAAGGTGAATGGCGATTGCGGGGGCTAGGCGGACAACACCGCCGCCTTGGCCGACAGCGCGGCCAGCGCATCGCGCGGCGACAGCAGCAGCAACAGCCCGCGCCTGCCGCCGTTGATCGCCACCTCGTCAAAGCCCATGGCGTCGGCCTCGAAGGCCACCGGCACCGGGCGGCGCTGGCCGAAGGGGCTGATGCCGCCGGTATGATAGCCGGTCAGCCGCTCGGCCTTGGCGGGCGGCATCATCGCCGCCGACTTGCCGCCGAATGCCGCCGCCACCCGCTTCATCGACAGGCTGCGATCACCGGACAGGACCGCGCAGGCGGGGCGGCCGTCCACCTCGACCATCAGCGTCTTGAGCAGCCGGGCGGGCGGCAGGCCGATGGCCTCGGCCGCTTGCAGCGCCACGCGCTCGGACCCCGGATCATAGCGGTATTCAACCGGGCGAAAGGCCACCTGCGCCCGAAGCAGGAATTGCGTGGCCGGGGTGGCGCCGCTCATTCCGCGGGCCTTGCCGGCGGCGGTGGCGGGCGAAAGCCCATCTCGCGGTCGATCCAGGCCATCAGCAGGTCGACGATCTGCGCCTGCTGCGCGGCGTCCAGCGCCCGGCCGCGCGGGATGCCGTGCCATTTCTGCAGGCAAGAGCGGCAGCAGCAGGCGGTGGCGTGCTGGGCGATGAAGACCGGATGGCCACGCATCGGGGTCTGGCGGCCGTCGTTCGGCGGCTCGACCGGTGCCAGCCGCGCGGCGATGAAGTCGCGCGCATGGGCGGCGACGGTCTCGCGCCCCCTGGCGTCGGCATAGCGCCGCTGCTTCCGGCCAAGGCGAAAGCGGCTGCGAAAGGCGGACCGGGCCAGCCGGCCCAGGATCTGGTCCTGATCGGTCATGCCCAGGACATAGCCGTCCCGTCCCGGCGCGGAAAGCCCCGCCTAGCCCGCCTTGGCCAGCACCAGAAAGGTCATCATGCCCAAAGGCGGCAGGGTGCGGCGTTCCTCGAGGACCAGCGATTCCTGGCCCAGCACCCGCTCGATGCGGAAATCGGAATGCCAGCCGATCGTATTGGCCAGGGGGGCAAAGACCCGCTCGACCGCCGCCATGGCGCCGCGGTCGCGCGCGAAATGGTTGGTGATGACCACCTTGCCGCCCGGCTTGCAGACCCGCGCGATCTCGGCCATCACCCGCTCGGGCTCGGGCACCACCGACAGCACGTGCATCGCCGTCACCGTGTCGAAATGGTCGTCGGGGAAATCCAGCGCCCGCGCATCCATCTGCCGCAGCGCCTGCACCTGCTTCAGCCCCAGCCGCTGCACCTTGGCGACGGCCTTGTCCAGCATCTCGCGGCTGAAGTCGATGCCCGTGACCTGCATGTGCGGGCCGTAATGCTCCAGCGACAGGCCGGTGCCGACGCCCACCTCCAGCACCGAGCCGCCGCGGCGGTTGATGTAGTCCACCGCCCGGCGCCGGCCCATGTTGGTCGCCGCCCCGAAGGTCCGGTCGTAGATCGGCGCCCAGCGGGAATACGAGGCTTGGATGGATTTGATGTCCATGGCCGTTCCTATCGGTTTGAGGGCCGTTCCCGGTCGATCCAGGCCCAGATGACCATGACGACATAGCCCAGGCACAGCGCGATCAGCGTCACCCAGGCGAAGGTCAGCAACGCCGCCCCGACGAAGGCCACGCCGACCAGGAAGAACTTGACGTTCTCGCGCGAGATGCGGGTGGTCTTGAAGGACCAGGTGGGAATACGGCTGATCAGCAGCAGCCCGACCAGGACCATGTGCAGGCAGATCAACGCCCCCGGCAGCATCGGCCGGTCGGCGAAGGCGAAGGACAGATACATCGGCAGCATCACCAGCAGCGCCCCGGCGGGCGAGGGGATGCCCTCGAAATAGGCGCTGTCGCGCTGCGCCTCCTCGGACTTGGCGGAGACGTTGAAGCGCGCCAGCCGGATCACGCAGCAGACGGCAAAGACCAGCACGCAGATCCAGCCCAGGCCGCGAATATCCTTCAGCGCCCAGAAATACAGGATCAGCGGCGGGGCGATGCCGAAATTCAGGAAGTCGGCCAGCGAATCAAGCTCGGCCCCGATCTTGCTGGACGAGCCCAGCAGCCGCGCGATCCGCCCGTCGATGCCGTCCAGGATGCCCGCCGCGATGATCAGCAGCACCGCCGGCATGTAGTCGCCCTGCACGCCGAAGCGGATGGCGGTCAGCCCTGCGCAAACCGCGACGATGGTCAGCATGTTGGGCAGAAGCTGGACCAGCGAAAACTCGGTCTGCGGGCCGGAGGGCTGGTCCATCACGCCTCCGCCTGCCCGGCCGGCCCCAGCTCGGCGATCACCGTCTCGCCCGCGACCATGGTCTGGCCGATCTCGACCAGCGGCACTACGCCCGGCGGCAGATAGACATCCAGCCGCGAGCCGAATCGGATCAGCCCGAAGCGCTCTCCCGCCGCCAGCCGGTCGCCCGGCTTGACGAAACAGACGATGCGCCGCGCCACCAGCCCGGCGATCTGCACCACCGCCAGGTCGCGCCCATCCGCCATGCGGATGCGCAACCCGTTGCGTTCATTGTCCACGCTGGCCTTGTCCAGCGAGGCGTTGAAGAACTTGCCCGGCCGATAGGCGACCGCGGCCACCTCGCCCGCCACGGGGCTGCGGTTCACATGGCAGTTGAAGACGCTCATGAACACGCTGACGCGGGTCAGCGGGGTGTCGGCCATGCCCAGCTCGGCCGGCGGCACCGCCGGCTCGATCAGCGAGACGACGCCATCCGCCGGGCTTATGACCAGTCCGGGCCGCGCCGGCGTCACCCGCTCGGGGTCGCGGAAGAAGTAATAGCACCAGACGGTCAGCCCGACCCCGATCCAGCCCAAGGGCTCCCAGATCAGGAACAGCAGCAGGGTGGCGGCGGCAAAGGCCGCCACGAAGCGGATGCCCTCGCGATGCATCGGCTTGATGAAGGTGTCGCGCATGCGCATCTGGCATTCCCCAAGGGCTGATCGGCGCCGTCCGTCATAATGCGATTGAGACCACATGCAATAGTGCAGCCTGCCATACATGTTGCTTCCGCTGTGCCCGCCCTCCAAGCCCCCGGCCGCCCCGAGGCACAGGCCTCCGGTTGCGGGGGCAAGCAGATGCCGCCGTCATGGCTCCCGTTTGCCCCGGTTCCGGCTGCGCGCCCGCAACGCCAAGGATGCCCATCAAATCGTCGCGCGTTTCAGCGGCGTGACCATCCCCTCGCCGGTCGACGAGCGCAAGTCGGACACCGTCGGGACCATTCGGCGCCTCGGCGAAGCGCCGACATTGCGGCGGTGGCCGGTCGCGGTATCCGGCTGGACCTCCGGCACGCCGGCTGGGGCTTCGGCGTCCTGGCGTTCCAATTCGCCCCTTAGCACCGTCATCGGCGCGCTCGACCTTCACCCACGCGTGGCAGTCGGCATGCTGCGGCACGCGGCGCTGATGCTTGAACCGGCCTCCTCGACACAGGCGCGCGCCGCCGCCTCGACCACCTTGGCCAAGACCAGCCTGTCCCGCAACCCGGCCAGCCCCGCGGCTCCAGCTTCTCGCGCGGGCGGTACGGTTGTTGCTGCAGGCGCCGCGCCGATGGCGGTTGAAAAGGCGCGAGACGGGCCGATCAATATCGCCGCGGCCGAGAAGCTGCCGGCCCTGCGGGCAGAGAGCCATTCCCGGGGGCCAGCCGCACGCGCGGACACCTATAGTGCGCCGGACATCCTCAGGCGGGCGGACAAGCGGACGAAGCCGATGCCGGGCGCGACGGGTATTTCCGCGTGTCCGCGGGCCTTCATGACGCCTTGCTTGCCGTGCCCCTCACGGGGCAGGGCGCATGCCGGGGCGCTGCACCGCCCGCAGCAGGCTTCGATATCGGAGGCATCGCACCCGTTGCCTTTCACCCAGGGGCGAACATGATAGGGCGGGATAAGCATGCGTGCGCCGAGGCGGTGGTTTGGGCCCCCGAATGTTTCGGAACGGCGATGACGCCGATCCATTTCACGACCCGATGGCCCATATCCCTGACCGGCCGCACCCTCCCGCCTCGCTGTTGACCCAGGCATGATCCAGGGCACATGATCGGAAGGCAAAGCGGTCCTCGACGCCATCCGACCGGATATGCATGGAATGTCCCGCGCCGTTTCCGCCTCCAATCCCGAAGGCAGGCCATGGATGCGCCAGCAGGGCTGGGATGCCACCGCCTTTGCCGAGGCGGAACGGACCGATGCTTGCGCCCGCCGCAGCGCAATCCCGTGCCGGAGGGTAGGGCGTGAAGCCGACGATCCAGCTGCCCGGCCTGACGCTTCGGCCGGCACGCGCGGGCGATCTCGCCTCGCTATGCGCGCGGCTGCATCTGCCGCAGGTGCGAAAATATCTCTGCGACGACATCGTGCTGCCGCGCGAGACGGTCGCCGGCATGCTCGCGCGCAGCCGCAAGCTGGACGAGGCGGGGCTGGGCTTGTGGGCCCTGGAGACGCCGGGCAAGCCTTTGCCGGCATCTGCGGCCTCCAGCCGGTTTCCGACCTGCTGCAGCGCGAGCCCCGCATGCGCGGCGGCGTCGAGCCGGTGATCGCGCTGCGTCCCGAACTGTGGGGTTGGGGATTGGCCAAGCGGGCGCTCGAGGCGGTGGCGGATCATGCCCGAGAGGGTTGCGGCCTCAGGCGGCTCGTGGCCGTGGTGGACGCGCCCAAAGAGCTGTCTCACCGGCTGCCACTGCGTTGCGGTTTCGAACGGATTGGCATTGCGCCCGGAGCGGCGCATGCGCGCATCCTCTATGCGCGATCCCTGGCGGCGGCGGCTTCCTGACCGCCAGCCTTGGTCCCGAGGGCATCGGGGGTCGCCGCCGGCGCCCGGTTCGATGTCCCGCCTCGATCCGAACCGCAAGCTTCATCAAGGTTTTACAGAACGGCCACGCTCCTGTCATGCCGCCGCTGCATCAGTCGCGCCGAAACGGCAGGAAAGGGACAGCGCGGCATGACGGGTTTGCGGCTGTCGAACATCGGCAAGAGCTATGGCGAAACCAGGGTTCTGTCGGGTATCGACCTCGACATCGCAGCGGGCGAATTCGTGGCCGTGCTTGGCCCCTCGGGCTGCGGCAAGACCACGCTGCTGCGGCTGGTCGCAGGCTTCGAGCGCCCCGATGAAGGCACGATCACCCTGGGCGACCGGCAGGTGGCGGATGGAAATGCCATGGTGCCGCCCGAGGGGCGCGGCATCGGCCTCGTGTTCCAGAACTACGCGCTGTGGCCGCATATGTCGGTGGCGGAAAATGTCGGCTATGCGCTGAAGGTGGCGCGCCTGCCACGGGCCGAACGCCAGGCCCGGGTGGCCCGCGCGCTGGACACCGTCAACCTGGCGCCCTTTGCCGGCCGTCGCCCGGCGGATCTGTCGGGCGGGCAACGCCAGCGGGTCGCGCTGGCGCGCTGCCTGGCCGCCGGCTCGGATCTGGTGCTGCTGGATGAACCCCTGGCCAACCTGGATGTGCATCTGCGCGCCGCGATGGAAGAAGAGTTCCGCCGCTTCCACCGCGAAAGCGGGGCGACGCTGGTCTATATCACCCATGACCAAGCCGAGGCGATGGCCCTGGCCGACCGCATCGCGGTGATGGACAGGGGCCGCCTGCTGCAATGTGCCAGCCCCCGGCAACTGTATCGCGAACCTGCCGACGCCATGGTGGCCGGTTTCATCGGGGGTGGGCTGGTGCTGCCGGTCGAGGGCCTGCGGCCCCTGGGGGACAGGCTTGCCATGGCCGATCTTCTGGGCATGCGCGTCCGGCTGCGCTGCCATGCCGGGGAAACCGCACGGCCATTGGCCATGGCCGCCATCCATCCCGCCGATATCCAGCCCGCCCATCCGGGCGAGGCCGGCATCCCCGCCCGCGTCACCGCCCGCAGCTATCGCGGCGGCAGCTGGTCCTATGAGCTGCGCCCGGAGGCGGACCCGTCCCTGCGGTTGCCCATGGTGCTGCCCGACACGGCCACGCCGCCCGAACCGGGCGCGCGCCTTGACCTGGCGTTCCGCGACCTCTGGGCCATCCCGCTGCCCGGCACCTCCGTTCCCGGCGCGGCATCGGTCCCCTCCTCCTCCCCGCATCTTACGGAGAAATTCCAATGCGCCTGACTGTCACCACCCTTGCCCTGATGCTGTCCGCGACCTCGGTGTCGGCGCAGACCACGCTGACGCTCTATACCTCGCAATCGCCGGAAATCGCCCAGCAGACCGTCGACGCCTTCATGGCCAGGCATCCCGACATCACCGTGGAATGGATGCGCAACGGCACCTCGCAGCTGATGAACATCCTGACCGCCGAGCAGCAGGCCGGCGGCATCAAGGCCGATGTGCTGCTGGTCGCCGACAGCATCAATCTGGGCGCATTGAAAAGCCAGGGCTTGCTGCTGGCCTGGCCCGAAGCGCCGCTCGAGGGCATCGACCCGCTGCTATACGATGCCGACAAGACCTTCTTCGGCACCAAGATCTCGTCCACCGGCATCGTCTACAACACCCGGATCGCCGCGCCCGTCACCGGCTGGGCCGATCTGTTCCAGGATGCCAATGCCGGCCAGATCGTCGCCCCGAGCCCGCTTTATTCCGGCGCGGCGCTGGTCCACATGCATTCGCTGCTGCAGGACGCCAGCCAGGGCTGGAACTATTACGAACGTCTGAACGCGCTTGGCGTGGTGCCCGAGGGCGGCAATGGCCCGGTGCTCAAGGCCGTGGCCGGGGGCCAGGTGAAATATGGCGTCAACATCGATGCCGATGTGCTGCGCGCCAAGAAGGCGGGCTCGCCGGTGGAATTCGTCTATCCGGCCGAAGGCGCCACCTTCTTCACCGAGCCGGTGGCGATCCTTGCC
>Ga0182741_1005382_pt1 | contig 11944 bp, 11 predicted proteins | sample eDN5th37CBELigOP_FD_128874 | JGI IMG/M metagenome (GOLD analysis project Ga0182741, IMG submission 128874) | Enriched Organic Plus compost microbial communities from Emeryville, California, USA - eDNA 5th pass 37_C BE-Lig OP (version 2) (version 2) ...
CTGACCGGCACCAAGGCACACTACCAGCGCCAGCTGGACACCGCCATCAAGCGCGCGCGCTTCCTGGCCCTGTTGCCTTACACCGACAACCACAACTGATCCGGGGTCACTGAAATGCAAGTCATCCTGCTCGAAAAAGTCGTCAACCTCGGCAACCTGGGCGAAGTCGTCCGGGTGCGCGACGGTTACGCCCGCAACTTCCTGATTCCCCAGAAAATGGCCCGTCGCGCTACCGACGCCGCCTTGAAGGAATTCGAAGCCCGCCGCGCCGAACTGGAAAAGGCCCAGGCCGAGAAACTGGCCGCCGCCGAAGCGCTGGGTGGCCGCCTGGGCGGCTACCAGCTGAAGGTGGTGCAGAAGGCCGGCGTCGACGGCCGCCTGTTCGGTTCCGTCACCAACGCCGACGTGGCCGAAGGCCTGAAGAAGGCCGGCTTCGAAGCCGTCGAGAAGGCCCAGGTGCGCCTGCCCAACGGCCCGCTGAAGGCCGTGGGCGAATACCCCATCCAGGTCGCGCTGCATGCCGACGTGATGGTGGACGTGACCGTGGTGGTCGAAGGCGACATCGCCTGAACGCCAGCGCGTTTCGCACCCAGCAGAAAAGCCGGCGAGGGTGCCGGCTTTTTTGCTTCATGCGCCCCCGACAGCCTACCTATCGAGGATGCCCTTGCACCATTCTTCGCCGCCGCAGCATCACCAAGCGCCGCCCGGCCTGCGAGCCTGGCTCGACAGCGTCGACGCGGCGCGCGAGCCGTCCGTGCGCGAAGTCGTCATCGACGGGGTCGCCTGCGTCGTGAAGCGGCGCCGCTCGGGCCTGCTGCAAGGCCTGGGCTACACGCTGCGCTATGCGCGGGCGCTGGGGCTGGCACTGGGCTGCAAGCTGTTCCTGGGTGAATTTCCGCGCCCCAGCGTGCTGCTGCGCAATGGCCTGGCCTACGAGGCCGAGCGCCTGCGTCGCCTGTCGCAAGCCGGCTGCCGCGTGCCCCAGGTGTGGTGGGAAGAGCCGGGGCTGCTGGTGCTGGAACACGTGGGCGAGGACCTGGCCGGCGTGGTGCGTCATGCCAGCGCGGCGCAGCGCGTGCAGTGGGTGCGGGCGCTGGCGGCCGACCTGGCCGCCTTCCATGCCCGCGGGCATTGGCACGGCGGCGCCCAGGTACGCAACATCACCCTGCGCGATGGCGACCTGTGGCGCATCGATTTCGAAGAAAACATCGGCGGCGCCTTGTCGCTGCCCCTGGCCCAGGCCTACGATCTGTTCCAGCTGGTGTCGTCGCTGCTGGGGCTGCGCAAGCTCGAGGATGACAATCTGCCCGGGCTGGGTAAACTGATGCTGGACGTCTATTTCGAAGCCTACCCCGCGCCCGCGGTGCGCGCGCGGCTGCGGCGGCTGGCCCGGGTCGTGTGCGCCTGCGCAGCCGTGCTGCGCCCCGTGTGCGGTCGGTTGCCCGGACGCGACATCCAAGGTTTCTTCCGGGTGGCCGACACCCTGCGAACTCTCTATTAGTCCAACTGATGAATACTCCTGCCGATTCCCAGCTAGATTATCTGCGCGTGCCGCCGCACTCTATCGAGGCCGAGCAGTCGGTGCTGGGGGGGCTGCTGCTGGACAACAGCACCTGGGACCGGATCGCCGACGTACTGGGCGAAGAAGATTTCTATCGCCACGACCATCGCCTGATCTGGCATCACATCGCCCGCCTGATCGGCCTGGCGCGGCCGGCCGACGTCATTACCGTCAACGAGTCGCTGGTCAGCGCCGGCAAGGCCGAGGATACCGGCGGCCTGGCCTACCTGAACGCGCTGGCCCACAACACCCCGTCGGCCGCCAACATCCGCCGCTACGCGGAGATCGTGCGCGAGCGCGCCATGCTGCGCAAGCTGGTGTCGATCGCCGACGAAATCTCCGCGGCCGCATTGAATCCGCAAGGCAAGGAAGCGCGGCAGTTGCTGGACGAGGCCGAATCCAAGGTCTTCAAGATCGCCCAGGAAGGCGAGAAGGGGTCGGCTGGCTTCCAGGAAATCCAGCCGCTGCTGACCCAGGTGGTCGAACGCATCGACGAGCTGTACCACCGCGACAGCGATTCCGACGTGACCGGCGTGCCCACCGGCTTTACCGACCTGGACAAGATGACTTCGGGCCTGCAGGCGGGCGACCTGGTCATCGTGGCCGGCCGCCCCTCGATGGGCAAGACCTCGTTCTCGATGAACATCGGCGAGCACGTGGCCATCGAGCAGGGGCTGCCGGTGGCGGTGTTCTCGATGGAAATGGGCGCCGTGCAACTGGCCATGCGGATGCTGGGCTCGGTGGGCATGTTGGACCAGCACCGCATGCGTACCGGCAAGCTGATCGCCGACGACTGGCCGCGCGTCACCCACGCGGTGCAGCTGATGCAGGACGCCCAGGTCTACATCGACGAAACCCCTGCGCTCAGCGCCATGGAAGTGCGTGCCCGCGCGCGCCGGCTGGCGCGCCAATGCGGGCAGCTGGGCCTGATCATCATCGACTACCTGCAACTGATGGCGGGCAACGGCGGCGGCGAGAACCGCGCCACCGAGATCTCGGAAATCAGCCGCTCGCTCAAGGGCCTGGCCAAGGAACTGAACTGCCCGCTGATCGCGCTGTCGCAGCTCAACCGCAGCCTGGAACAGCGGCCCAACAAGCGCCCCGTCATGAGCGACTTGCGCGAATCGGGCGCCATCGAACAGGACGCCGACTTGATCCTATTCATCTACCGCGACGAAGTCTACAACCCCGACTCGCCCGACAAGGGCACGGCCGAGATCATCGTGGGCAAGCAGCGTAACGGCCCCATCGGCACGGTGCGCCTGACGTTCCAGGGTTCCAGCACGCGCTTCCTGAACTTCACGGCGGCGCCGCAATACTGAACCTCCGGCGTGTCAGACACCTTGCGTGTCTGACACCCGCCATATCCTTACTTGCCGGGCTGCGGCGTGTAGCGCAGGTACGGGCGCGGCGCGGTATAGCCCTGGGGGAACTTGGCCTTGATCACGGCCTCGTCCTGCACCGCCGGCGGGATGATCACGTCGTCGCCGTACTTCCAGTTGCCCGGCGTGGCCACGCCGTACTTGTCGCTGACCTGCAGCGCGTCGATGACGCGCACGATCTCGTCGAAATTGCGGCCGATGCTCAGCGGGTAGGTCAGCGTCAGGCGCAGCTTCTTGGCCGGGTCGACGATGAACACCGAGCGCACCGTGGCGGTGCCGGACTGGTTCGGGTGGATCATGTCGTACAGGCCGGCCACTTTCTTGTCATGGTCGGCGATGATGGGGAAGTCGACCACGGTCTTCTGCGTGTCTTCGATGTCCTTGGTCCAGGCGCGATGCGATTCGGCATCGTCCACCGACAGGGCGATGGCCTTGACGTTGCGCTTCTTGAATTCGTCGCGCAGCTTGCCCGTCAGGCCCAGCTCGGTGGTGCACACCGGCGTGAAATCGGCGGGGTGGGAAAACAGCACGACCCACGAATCGCCGGCCCACTCATGGAAGCGGATGCGCCCCAGGGAACTGTCTTGCTCAAAGTCGGGCACGGTGTCGCCCAGGTGGATTTTGCTCATGGCGGTATACCTTTCAAGAATGGCCTTGTCGCGGGCCGTGGAGGAAAAAATCAAGAGGCGTCCGGGGGCAGGACGGCATTGACCAGGCCGATATTGGCCTCGTGCGCGGCCAGCATCTCGGCCAGGTCCGCGCGCAAGGGCCCGGGCAACGGCTGTTGCAGCAGTTCGCGCAGCTTGCGCACCACCCAGCCCTGGCCGCGGTTCAGGAACGCCAGGCGTTGCCCGATGTCGGCAATCGCCATGGCCTTGCCATGGAAGGCGCCGGTCTGGTCCGACGGCGTGGCGTCCAGGCCCCGCACGGCGCGCAGCAGCATGCCGCACCAGCGCACCTCGTCTTGCCGGACATGCTCGACCAGCGCCGCCAACTGCGGGTCGGACACTTCGCGCCCGGTTTCCAGCGCCACCCGCGCGCCGGCGCGCTCGGCTTCCAGCAAGGTGTTCAGTTCGGCCAGTACGGCGTCGCGCTGTGGCGCGGACCAGGTCGTGGGGGCGGGGGGAGCGGCGTCTGTCATGGCATGGCTCGGGCGGATGGGACGGGCGCGCTCGCCGTGGCGGGGCCCCGCAGGTTGAAATCGCGCCCGGCGGCGACGGGCTCGACATAGCCGGCGCGCACCACGAAGTCGCCGAAGTGTTCGCCGGCCTCGCGTTCGCGGGCGTAGTGGCCCAGCGTGGTGTCCAGCGTCTGCAGGATAGCCGCCTCGGCGGCGTTTTCCAGCACCATGCGGTTCAGGCGCTGCCCGTGGAATCCGCCGCCCAGGTACAGGTTGTACTTGCCGGGCGCGCGGCCGGTCAGCCCGATCTCGGCGATATAGGGCCGCGAACAGCCATTGGGGCAGCCGCTCATGCGTATCGTGATGGGCTCGCGCTCCAGGCCATGGTGGCGCAGCAACCCTTCGATCTTGTCGACCAGCGCCGGCAGGTAGCGCTCGCTTTCGGCCATCGCCAGGCCGCAGGTCGGCAGCGCCACGCAGGCCATGGAATTCAGGCGCAGCGCGCTGCCGGCCTGGCCGTTTTCCAGCCCGTGCTCGCGCAGCAGTTGCTCGATACGCGGGCGCTGGGCGTCGGTAATGTCGGCGATCACTAGGTTCTGGTTGGGCGTCAGCCGGAACGAGCCTTCGTGGGCGCGCGCGATGGCGCGCAGCCCGTCGAGCAGGGGTTGGCCCGGCAGGTTGGCCAGGCGGCCGTTCTGGATGAACAGCGCGACATGGTGGCGGCCGTCCGCGCCTGTCTGCCAGCCCAGCGTGTCGCCGTTGGACTCGAACCGGAACGGCCGCGCCGGCTGCAGCGCGAAGCCCAGGCGGCGTTCGACGTCGGCCCGGACCGCGTCCAGGCCATGGTCGTCGATGGTGTACTTGAAGCGGGCGCGAGCGCGGTCCTTGCGGTCGCCGAAGTCGCGCTGCACCCCCATCACGGCGTCGCACACCGCGATCACGGCCTCGGGTGCGACGAAGCCGATCACGTCGGCCAGCCGGGGGTAGGTGGTGGGCGCCTGGTCGGTGCGGCCCATGCCGCCGCCGATGGCGACGTTGAATCCTTGCAGCTCGCCGTCTTCGCCGGCGACGGCGATGAAGCCCAGGTCCTGGGCATAGACGTCGATGTCGTTGACCGGCGGGATGGCGAAGCCGATCTTGAACTTGCGCGGCATGTAGGTGCGGCCGTAGAACGGTTCTTCCGGTTCGGACGAGGCCACGCGCTGCTCGCCGTACCAGATCTCGTGATAGGCGCGCATGCGGGGGATGGCATGGTCGCTGGCGCGGCGGGCCAGGTCGTAGACGGCGGCGTGCAGCGACGACAGTTGCGGATTCACCGAGCACATCACGCCGCGCGCGTCATCGCCACAGGCTGCGATGGTGTCCAGCAGCACTTCGTGCAGCCCCTGGATCGTCGCCTTCAGGTCGTGCTTGAGCACCCAGTGGAACTGGAATGTCTGGCGCGTGGTCAGCCGCAGCGAATCGCCGCCATAGGCGCGGGCCAGCTCGTCGAGCTTGAGCCACTGCGCGGCGCTGCACACGCCGCCGGGCAGGCGCACGCGGATCATGAACTGGTAGGCGGGCTCCAGCCGCTGGCGGCGCCGCTCGTCGCGCACGTCGCGGTCGTCCTGCTGGTAGATGCCGTGGAACTTCATCAGCTTGGTGTCGGTCTCGGACACCGCGCCGGTCAAGGGGTCGCGCAGGCTGCGGGCGATGGTGCCGCGCAGCTGGTCGCTCGATGCCTTGAGCCGTTCGTCGGCGCTGAGCTGCTCCAGGGGCTGGGACAGGTCGTTCTCTCTGGATTGCATTCGATTTCGCCGGAATTAATAAACGTCGCGCTGGTAGCGGTTCTCGCTCTGCAGGCGCCGCAGGTAGTCTTCGGCCGCGTCGGGGGCCAGCGCGCCCTGGGCGGCGACCAGGCTGGCCAGCGTGCGGTGCACGTCGGGCGCCAGCCGGCTGGCGTCGCCGCACACGTACAGGTGCGCGCCTTCTTCCAGCCAGGCATAGAGGTCGCGCGCCTGGTCCCGCAGGCGGTGCTGGACATAAGTCTTGCCGCTGCCGGCCGCATGCCGGTCGCGCGAGAACGCCACGTCCATGCGCGTGAGCACGCCGTCTTTCAGCAGGCCCTGCCATTCGGTCTGGTACAGGAAGTCGCTGCGGAAGTTGCGTTCGCCGAAGAACAGCCACGACCGCCCCGACGCGCCGCGCGCCTCGCGTTCCTGCAGGAACGCGCGATACGGCGCCACGCCGGTGCCGGCGCCGATCATGATGATGGGCACGTCGTCGGCCGGCAGCCGGAAGTGCGGATTGGGCTGGATGTAGACCGGCAGCGCCGCGTCGGGCGCGGCCCGGTCGGCCAGGTGCCCCGAGGCCACGCCGGTGCGCGCGCGTCCCTGCAGGTCGAAGCGGACGACCGAGACGGTCAGGTGCGCCTCGTCCGGCGTGGCCGACGGGCTCGAGGCAATAGAGTACAGGCGCGGCTGCAGGGGGCGCAGCGCGGCCAGCACGTCCTGCGCGGGCAGGCCTTTGGCGGGGAACTGCCGCAGCACGTCGACAATATGGTGGTGGCGGGCGAAGTCGGCGCGGGCCTCGGCCTGCCCGGGTTGCGCCAGCTGTGCCAGCGCCGGGGCCTGCGCCAGCTTGCCCCAGTGTTCCAGGAAGCGCGGCGTGATCGCGGTGATCTCGACGCGTTCATTCAGCACCTTGCCCAGCGGCAGGAATTCGCCCTGCAGGCTGACCGGCGTCTCGGCGGCCAGGCCCAACTCGTCCAGCACGTCCTGCGCCAGGCGGGGGTCGTTGGCCGGCACCACGCCCAGGGCATCGCCCGGCTCGTAGATTAGCCCCGAGCCTTCCAGCGACAGCTCGACATGGCGGGTTTCCTTGGACGAGCCGCGTCCCGTCAATACGAAATTGTCGATCACGGTGGCACGGTACGGGTTGCGCTTGTCATGGCGCGGCGCGGGCGCCGCGGCTGCGGCCTCCGCCCGCGGTGCGGAGGCCGCAGCCGCGGGGGTGGACGCCGCCGCGCCCAGCGTGGCCAGCAACTGCCGCGCCCATTCCTGCGCCGGGCCCTCGTAATCGACGTCGCAGTCGACGCGCGGCTGCAGCCGCGTGGCGCCCAGTTCTTCGAAGCGCCGGTCCAGCCGCTTGCCCGCTTCGCAGAAGTGCTCGTAGGTGGAGTCGCCCAGTGCCAGCACCGCGAAGCGCAGCCCGGGCAGCCGCGGGGCCTTGCGGCCCTCGATGAACTCGAAGAAGCCCGCAGCCGGCTGCGGCGGGTCGCCTTCGCCGTAGGTGCTGGTGACGATCAGCACGTCCTGTTCACCGGCCAGGTTGCGCGTCTTATAGTCGGCCAGGTCGTGGGCGGCGGCTTGCAGGCCCTGCGCGGCGGCCTGGCTGGCCAGGCTGGCGGCCAGCGCGGCGCTGTTGCCTGTCTCGCTGGCATAGAGTACGGTCAGGCGGCGCTGGGCGGCCTGCGCCGGCTGCGGGGCGGCCGTGGCCGGGGGCAGGGCGGCCGCGCCGGCCGTGGCGGCTTCGCCCGAGCGCAGCAGCTCGGCGCCGGCCAGGAAGCCGCTGGCCCACATGAGCTGGCGCGCGTCCAGCGACGTGGCCAGGGTATGGATGTACTGCCATTGGACCTCGGTGAAACCGGGCCCGCGAAATTCCGAGATGAGCATGATGATGGCGATTCCAGAAGCGTTCCTGACCCATGTGCCGACCTTGGGGGCACCCGGACAGGCGCTTCGGCAATGCATCAGCAGGTGCATCGCTTAGATTGTGTAGGCTTAATAAATGCAATCAAACTACTTTTATTTAATATAAAACCAAAAAATTTAATATAAACAAAGATGGATATTGATCTAGCGAAAACTTTTCTGGCGGTGGCCGAAAGCGGCAGCTTTGTCTCGGCCGCCGAGCGCCTGCAGATCACCCAGACGGCGGTGAGCGCGCGGGTGCGCACGCTGGAGGACCAATTGGGACGGCGGCTGTTCGTGCGCAACAAGGCCGGCGCCCGGGTCACCGCCGCGGGGCAGCGCTTCGCGCGCCACGCCAGCACGCTGGTCCAGGTCTGGGAACGGGCCTGCCAGCAGGTGGCGTTGCCGCCCGGGCGCGAAGACGGCGTCACCATCGGGGCCGAACTCAGCCTGTGGCATCCGCTGCTGGCGGACTGGATGGTCTGGATGCATAGGCATTGCCCCCAGTTGGCGCTGCGCGCCGAAGTGGACAATCCCGGGCGGTTGCTGCAGGGCGTGCAGGACGGCTCGCTGGACCTGGCGGTGCTGTACAGCCCGCCCGAGCGGCCCGGCCTGGTGGCCGAGCTGCTGGCCGAAGAAAAGTTGATCCTGGTGACCAGCGCGCCCGATGGCGCGCTGCTGCCGGAACAGTACGTGCATGTCGACTGGGGGCCGGCCTTTGCCGCCAGCCACCAGGCGGCCTTTCCCGAACTGAGCAGCCCGCCGGTATCGATTTCGCTGGGGCCGCTGGCGCTGGGTTACCTGCTGTCGGTGGGGGGATCGGGGTACTTCCGGGTGGGCGCGGCGCGCCCTTTCCTGGAAAGCGGGCGCCTGCATCGCGTGGCGGGGGCGCCCGAGTTTTCCTATTCCGCCTATGCGCTATACGCCACGCAGCAGCGCAGCGAGGTCATGGAACAGGTGCGCAGCGGCCTGCGCGCGGTGGCCGAGGGCCTGCATGCGCCGCAGGTGCCGACGCTCGAGGCCTGAGGCCGGGCGGCGGGCTCAGGCTTCCGAGCGGGTCTGGTTGTTGGGCCCGCCGTCCAGGTGGGCGTGCGAGTCCTCGATGCCGAACACCGAGGTGTAGGCGGGGTAGAAGCTGCAGTACAGCACGCCGCCGGCCGCGATGTTGAAGGGGATCTGCAGTGTGCCGGCCAATTGCGCCGGCACGCCGGCGCTGACCAGCAGGCCCGCGCACAGGTCGATGAACAGGAACACCAGCACCCAGGCCGTGCCGTAGACCAGGAACGGCCACTTGTTGCGCCAGCACGCGATGCCCGAGAAGAACAGCGCCTGGCCGATGCGCAGGCCGTGCCAGGCCACCAGCACGGGCGCATGCCAGAACAGCGCCGCGATGATGACGTACAGCACCGCGAATATCACCAGCGGTATGCGCATGGCGCTGATGAACGGGGCCAGGTCCTGCTCGATCGAGGCCACCCGCATGCCCTCGGTCAGGGCGGACGAAAACGGCAGGAACGAGACCAGCCCGGCCGCGATGCACAGCGCGGCGTACAGCAGGCCGATGATCAGCATCTTCTTGAACACGCCGGGGCGCATCAGCGGCTGCGGCCACATCGAGGGCAGCATGACGCGGTCGGCCTCGATGTGCTTGCAGGCGGCCAGCGTCATCAGCGTCACGACCGGCATCAGCGCCACGAACAGCAGCGGGCCCACCGGCGGCGTGAAGGTCGCGAACAGCACCAGCAGGCTGATGGCCAACGCCCACGTGAATATGGCCAGCGGCTGCTTCATGAACAGCCGCAGGCCGTCTCGTACCCATTGCCAGCCATAGGATGCGGGTAGGGATGCTGCTTGCATAGGTCTCGGTCGGGGTCGGAAAGAGGGGGCTACACTCAATTATGCGGGCCGTCGCGCCTAGGGCAAGGCCGGCAGGCCCGGGCGGTGGCGCGCCTGCAACACTCTTTCAAAGTGGCGCGGGTCGTGGGGCTTGAGCGTCTGGGCCGGGCGGGGCAGGAAATAGTCGTACAGCCGCGACAGCCAGAAGCGCAGCGCCGCGGCGCGCAGCATGTGCGGCCAGGCCTCGCGCTCGGCGTCGGTGAACGGCCGCTCGGCCGCATAGGCCTGCAGCCAGGCCTGCACCAGGGCCGGCACGAAGACGCCGCTGTCGCGCTCGATGCACCAGTCGTTGACGCTGACGGCCACGTCGAACAGCCAGGTGTCGCAGCCAGCGAAGTAGAAGTCGATGATGCCGCCCATCAGCGGGTTCTCGAAGGTGCCGGCGAACAGTACGTTGTCGCGGAACAGGTCGCAATGGGCCGGGCCGGCGGGCAGCGCCTGCCAGGCGGGCGTGGCGGCCATGCGCTGCTGGTCGGCCAGTTCCCGGGTCAGCAATTGCGCCTGGGTAGGGTCCAGGAACGGCATGACCTTGGGCGCGGTCTCGACCCACCAGGACAGGCCGCGCAGGTTCGGCTGCTGCAGCGGGAAGTCGCGCGCGGCCAGGTGGGCGCGCGCCAGCGTGGCGCCGGCCAGCGCGCAATGCGCCGGGCCCGGGGCGGGCTCGTAGCCGCCCGGCAGGCGCGTCACGATGGCGCAGGGCTTGCCGTGCAGGCGGGTCAGGCGGCTGCCGTCGCGCAGGGTCTGCGGCTGCGGCACCGGCACCCCGCGCGAGGCCAGGTGGTGCATCAGTTCAATATAGAAAGGCAGCTGCGCCTGGGTCAGCACTTCGAACAGGGTCAGCACGTACTCGCCGCGCGTGGTCGCCAGGAAGTAGTTGGTATTTTCGATGCCGGCGGTGATGCCGCGCAGCGACACCAGGTCGCCCAGGTCGAAATGCGCCAGCAGGGCTCGGGCGTCGTCGTCGGAAACAGGAGTGAAAACGGCCATGGATCAGCGAGTAGGGTTGAGGCTTCGGGCCATCGCCGTGGGCGGCGCGGCCCGCGCGGCGTCGCAATTTTAGTCTACGTGCCGTGCGGGCCCGCCGGGGCGCCGCCGGCCCGCGGCCCTCCGGCACCGTAAAATACGGGATTGGCCCATTTTTTTCGAGCGATGTTGAGTTCTTCCGACTGGCGGCTGTGCGTCGCCCCCATGATCGACGTGACCGACCGGCACTGCCGCTATTTTCACCGGCTGCTGGCACCGCGCGCGCGCCTGTACACCGAGATGATCACCACCGGTGCGCTGCTGCATGGCAATGTCGAGCGGCACCTCGACTTCGACGCGGCCGAACATCCCGTCGCGCTGCAATTGGGCGGCAGCGAGCCCGACGCGCTGGCCCAGGCCGCGCGCCTGGGCCGCCAATGGGGCTACGACGAAATCAACCTGAACTGCGGCTGCCCGTCCGAACGCGTGCAGCGCGGCGCCTTCGGCGCGTGCCTGATGGCCGAACCCGCGCTGGTGGCCGATTGCGTCAAGGCCATGCAGGATGCGGTGGATGTGCCGGTCACCGTCAAGCACCGGCTGGGGCTCGACTACGACGAGTCGTACGGCTTCGTGCGCGACTTCGTCGGCGCCTTGCACGACGCCGGCTGCCGCGTGTTCATCGTGCATGCGCGCAACGCCGTGCTCAAGGGATTGTCGCCCAAGGACAACCGCGAGATCCCGCCGCTGCGCTACGCCGTGGCGCAGCGGCTGAAGGCCGATTTTCCCGACAGCGTCATCGTGCTCAATGGCGGCCTGGCCGACGCCCCGCAGGCGGTGGCGGCGGCCGACGGGCTCGACGGCGTGATGCTGGGGCGGGCCGCCTGGCACACGCCGCGCGTGCTGTCCCAGGTGTCGCTGCAATGGTGGCCGTCGGCCAGGCTGCCCACCGACGCCCAGGTGGTGGACGCCATGATGGCCTATGCGGCCGCGCAGGTGGCGCGCGGGGTGCCGTTGCGAGTGATCGTGCGGCCGCTGCTGGGGCTGGTGAACGGGCAATCGGGCGCGCGCCGCTGGCGGCGGTTGCTGTCGGACCCGGCACGCCTGGCGGCCAACGATCCGGCCCTGATCTACGAGGCCTGGCGCAGCTTGCAGGGCGCGCCGCGCGAACCGGCCGCGCCCGAGGCCGTGCCGGCCGCGTCCTGAGCCGCCGGGCTCAGGACTTGCTGGCGGCGCTGTCGAGCGGCCAGTCGCGGATATACGCCTTGAGCATGTTGTTCTCGAACTGCTGCGCGGCCACGATGGCCTGCGCCATGTCGTAGAACGAGATCACGCCCATCAGAGTGGGGCCGTC
>Ga0182741_1005383_pt1 | contig 11943 bp, 8 predicted proteins | sample eDN5th37CBELigOP_FD_128874 | JGI IMG/M metagenome (GOLD analysis project Ga0182741, IMG submission 128874) | Enriched Organic Plus compost microbial communities from Emeryville, California, USA - eDNA 5th pass 37_C BE-Lig OP (version 2) (version 2) ...
GTGCTTCAAACTGCGGCTCTTCGGTCACGGCGACTTGCTGTTCTCCGGTTTCTGGACCCGAATCGATTTCACTGCTCTGTGCTCGATAGTCCGCGTCGTGTTTAGCAATGTCGGCTTCGCATTCTAGTTGATTTGTCACACTCAGTAAGGTCTTATCCAATGTCATATCAAGCTCTTCTTCCTCTGGCTCCTGTACTGGCGTTGGATCAGGAGAGACATCGTGACTTACTCCACGCTCATCGCGCGGCTGAGGACTAACGCTCAAGGGGGAAAGCCCTTCTATGGTGGATGCTCTCTGCTCCAAATTATCATCCGTTTTCTCCCATGTGTCCATGGCTGAAGAGGATCGACGAGGCTCATCAGGCTGTGACTCTTGGGGCAGTGGTGATACATTCTCCGCCAAGGATGCAAAACCGGACCATTCCGCTGTGGAGTTGTTGATCATGTCGTCAGCGGGATCAGAGTCCACAGCTTTAACTTGCAATGGCTCCTCTGTCGCTTGACCCTGCTGTGAGCCAAGCGGCGCAGAGTATTCTTCACTGTGAAGAGCCTCCCATTCTTCGTAAGGAGTGAGTGGTGTTCCCTGTGAGAGTTCCTGAGGATGCTCTGGGCGAGTGTTAGTGGTTCCAACACCTGGGGTATCTAATTCTTCGTCCGAAGGTCGAAGGATTGAAGGCTCTTCCAGCTCAGGCTGATACTCAGGTTCCGCAAACTGCTCGGCTTCATAATCGTCCTGAAGCTCGTTGGAGAATGAAGAGGAGGTCGCTACGAATTGTGTGTCGTGGCAGTTGTTGGAAAGCTTGCCCTCAAGCGCAACTAAGTCCTCTGGAAGTAAATAAGCATATGCTGACTGTGGAATGTTAAGAGGCCTGCCTCCCGAGTGCTCCATAAGTTGACGTAGGATGCGCTCACGAGTCATGCTCTCCACTGTGCCGGGTTCCAATATCCGCGAAATACGATACGTCTCGAAGACGTGCTCTCTCGTTACCAAGGCTTTAAACGTCTTTTGCCGACGGATCTCACGCTGCTGCTCAATCTGTGTTTGGATTCGGTCAGCTAAGCAAGTGGAAGCTCTGAGGGCTTTGCTACGTCGAATACTCTCGGTTGCGTCTCCCGCTGGGAGAACCCAAGGAGTTTTCTTGCGAGATGCCGAAGTACCTTCGCTCGACTGCGGCACCGGCAACCCACGTGTCAAAGATTCCACCACAATTGCATCATTTAATTTGAGCTGCGTAGGCATCTTAACAGTGGCAGTTCGAGAGAGTGTGGACCTCTTCTTTGCTGACTGGGCTCCAGCGGCGGTTGAGCTCTTCTGAGGCTTGCTGGACATCGTCTTTGCTAAGTCTCGATTTTGAACGGCCCTCTTGATGCGACCATACTGTGATTCGTCGACAAATACTACTGGGGCAGGGTGATCGGGCTTCTTCGGACCTGAATCAACCGTTGTTGACGCTGCCAGTACGCCCTCAAGCGGAGATGGGTCGAATTCTTCACTGACTCCGACTTTGGGATTCTTAGACAGCGGTTTGACTATAGGCTTCGCTGCGGACGTTGCAGGAGGAGGGACAGAAGGAGCTGTCTTGGCGGGTGCAAAAGCAGCTGATTGCTGAAGGTCAGGGGTCTTGTTCTCTGGTGAAGTGGACGGTCGTAGGGACGGGCGCAACGGCTTAGGCTTTGCGACTGGTTCTGGCTGTTTCACGCCAGGTGCCCGCGCCGGTCGTATTTCAAGATTGTGGTTTGTTGGCTGCGGTTTGTGAACTCTCCCTGTCGTTGGTTGCAGGTCTGTCTCACTTTCAGCAGTCGTACCCCTAGTACGACACTTGTTCTCAAATAGCATTAAGGTGGCAGCCTCTAGTGCGTCCGTGGATCTGCGTGGGATGAGCTCAACCGTCGTGATCGATGCCTGCTTTTCGGATGATGGGGCCTGCGACGTGAGGAGTTGTTTCATTGCATTTCGTAGTCTCCAGCTGATCTTGGGTGGTTCTAAATTTGGACATTTGGCAAATAGTTCCCGTTGCTCGCGCAACCTCTGTGCATGTTGCGAGAGCTCTACCTCTCGACAGCATAAAACACAGACGCAGTGGGTTTTTTCACGAGTAATTGAGGTCAAATGAGCTGGTCTACCGAGCAAAGTGATTCGGGAGACACCACGCAGCCAGAAAAGCGGTGAATGACCGGGTGTGGGAATCGTGGGTGTTAGTGTGAGCTCGAAGTCTAAAAGAGTCCCCTGCATCCGTGGCTGATCTAGCTCTCGCGAAGAAGACAAATGGAAGTGGTCATCAGGATGTTCACTTGACGTCTCAACCGTCGGAGAGGTTTGAGAGCTGAGTGGAACAAACTGGTGCTCAATCACCGAATACCAGACATTCGCAATAGACTGAAGCTGCTTGCCAAACTCGTGGACAGCAGCAGACAGAGCGTGGGCAAGCTTCTGGCTTGCCTCGCTGCACGTCGAGTCATGATCTCGAGGCCTCGAGATTAGCTTGGACTTCGAGAGCGCTGTGTCGTGTTTACTAGCCGACGTGGGAAGCCTATTCGCCTCTCGTAGATAGGCTCCTAATACTTCATCCTTGCAGGGGATGCCCTGGACCCCTGTGTTCGTTATTACAGACATCTGAACTTGAGGTCTGCGCGGGTGCGGCCTTAAAAATGGCATAAAAGGACTTACAATTGCGTGCACAGCGCCACTCCATGACTGTGAGGCGTCTTGAGGTGTGGCCGCCTTCTCTTCTGAGTCAAGCTGTGGCAGTGCAGCCGCACTAGGAGGTGCCGTTTGTTTAAGTCGTCTTACCGTCGACAGCGCCTTAATGAGGCGTGGGTCAACCTCCGAGGCATCTGCGGTCGACAACTCCAAGCGCTGGGGAGCGATATATTGTTGCAAAACACCAGAGACTTTGGGGAGATATCTGGGTCCCAAATGGATCGTGTCCTCACGATTGGCTGCAACAAAGCATTCGAGCAAGAACTTTCGTAGGGTGGCGGGAGTGAGGGCAATCTTTGGCTGACTTGGGTCATCAGGAGTAAACTCGGCAACAACAACGCAGGTATGAAATAGTGCCTTGCGTGATAACGGCCGCTGGCGGGCTCTATCTAAATCATACTCTGTTGCCGCCTCCAATTCATTAAGAAAGAGCTCGGCTTGCGGTTCAACGATCGCATCCGATAATGCCGGAGGGAGTGCCGCCGCCATGAAGTGTTCAATGTCAGATTGAAACAACCTCTGGCTGTCTCCGTTTGTACCAGCGGCTGCCTTTTGTGGCGACGAGACGTGCCGGTGTGACACGTGAGCTGCTGACGACGGATTTGCCTTATTTTCTGTTTGGCCATTGAGTGGAAGTTCGGTATGGGTTAGTGCAAAGTATATAGCCTCGAGAGTGACAAGCGACGTTGGTATGACTTGTAGAACTCCAACCGGATCGGTATAGTACCACTGGATGTAGCTTTCGCCGACGGGTGCGCGTAATGGATCCTCAGATTGTCTAAATACGATTGTGTGCGGCAACACGACCTTTGGTCCCAAGTCGCGGTTCGTTATGGTTTTCAGCAGGATCGATGTGCGTTCCTCAAGCGACAGCCGCGAGGCCTCAAACGACTTGTAGATCCAGTGGAGAGTCTGAGCAGAGAGTCGGGAGGTATTTGCGCACTCACATACATTCTTCGTCTCATTTGCTATCCTCAACTGCTCGATGGAGCCCGACCTCAGGGTCTCCTGCATTGCTGGATCATCACTTCGTAGATGGACCCCAGGAAATGGAGATGGATCCCGCCTGATGGTTGGGGAGCCATGCAACCCCGGTACTACTGGAGAGGCTGATGCTGGAGTGGGCGAGCTCGACATGGTACGCAAGGCTCCCAACACGAGAGTTCTTTCGCAGTTCGGTTTCTCCTCTGCCCCCTTGCTCCTCTTTTTGATCGAGGCAATCCGATTTAGACACCAATCGCGCGATGGCCGTACGCAGCCGTGGCCAACGGCACGTAGCTATTCGCTAGGATTCGCTGAGAAATGCTCGGTGGCGCTGGCGCCCACGCACACGACTAGAAACTGAAGTCGGAATTCAAATATCAAGTGAAGGAGACTTTGTGAGCTGTGTCATGGGCGCGGCTACGGGCAAAGCGGGGAACAAACCGGTTCTATCGTGTATAGCACAAGTATCGTCACTAGTAGTATATGGGACGCATTGACACAACATCTCCTATACCTGCATTTCGTTTCCTAGGAATTGTAAGTCACTCTGCCAAATTTGAACCGTTTGACATGGATTTGGAGTCCTGACTGGCAAGTTGAGGTTCCAGTCAGCGACTCCAGACCTAAAACCGCACCAGGCAGTGCATAGAAGATAGTATATTGTCAGCTCACACATTCCCCGTAAACAGGCCGCAATGTTCGCCTGCAGGAGCACAAGCTTTAGGAGTCACTAGGCTTGTTATATTAAGAGTCATTGATTATGACGGTGAGAATGGGTCATGGATCTTTGCTTAGATCGACAAGTCATTGATTTCATTCATTGAATGGAATGAAGATGCAAATGCGAAGACTAAATAGGTGATGGCACGTGATCAAAATCGATTGGGCTGTGGAGGAAGAATAAGATGCTTAATACAGCTGCATCCGAGTCTGATGGAATGGCCATGTGAGTAAAAGAAGACATTGAGAAGAAGTACGAGACATTTCACACTGTCATACGAAACAGGTTTGGGGGATGAATGAATCATCTTGGTCCTGTTCACTTATGAAATTGCAAGTCGAGAAGCCAACGAACACCAAAAATGTAGACTCTTGGCAGGTACGGCAGAGGGACAGAGCATCAAGAGTTCAGGGCATTGAGCACAGTTAAACACAATATGTAAGAGGTACAATCATGCCCCTGCGTCCTTCGTATTCATAACGGTCCATCGATCAACAACTAGGTGGCCATTTGCGTTCTTGGCGCGTTTGAATCAGGTCACTTGTTGTGCTGAGGTCCAGGTAATCATCTAGGCGATTCTTCTTGCGCGTGTTCATTGGTTGTGCAGTCGATTGAGTGGCCATGGCAGCTCCTGAGTGGGGAAGCGCAGATCCTCGGCGTTACCCTCTCAGAAGTCTTTGGTTCATAGCTCGTCTGTCCATTCGTACAATCCTTCATCCAGATATAACAGGATCCAGAGTCTAAGAGATGATTCAAGCGGCAGGGATTATCACATGCCTGGGTAGGAGATTTCTTCCAGGCCACTTCCTGTTGCTTCTCCTCTGGTTCCACCATGTCGTTTTTCGCTGGTGGCTGTGAACATCGCACCTTATTGCTGCTGCTCTTGCTCACGCGCCTCGCGTGCCTGCTTCTCCTTGTAAGAGATCTGATATGCGTTCTTGTTCACACGGAAGCCGAAGACGCGAGGGACGTAGGATTCCTTAGGAGGTACGCGCACCTTGAGCTCAGGGAAAGTCAGGAAGAAGAGATGAGCAAAGGTGGTGCCAAAGAAAGCGCCATCGACGGAGTCATGGCGAGAGGAACGAGGAGCATAGACTTCATCGCAGCGAGGGCAGTACAACTTGACACTCTCCTGATTGGTTGTATCGGACAAACCAACGGGTACGACGGGTTGTCCCTGGCAGTATATTCGCGGGCAGAAACCGAACTCCGACTTGCGATACTTCTCATACATCTTCTCCAGTCCATGCGTCGTGAGAATGTAGCGTGCATGGATCAGGCCATACAGATTCTCAGCATCGCGTTCGATCGCCTCCTGCTGATCCTCGGGGTACTGGGTCACAGGCTCAGCATCCAAGATCATGTCGAGAGCAGCCTCGTAGTTTGGTACCTGGGGCTTCAAACCAGTGAGATTGAACATGTCCTGGATGAAGGACTCCTCAACCTCGCAGAAGAACTCGTTCGAGCGAAGCTTGCAGAACCAAGTGATCCAGGGCTCGGGCTGAACAGCGTCCCCATTGCTGTACTCAGAGTCCCCGCCGCTGCGTTGTCCACCGTGAGTTGGTAAGCTAGCCATCGTCGTTGTGTCTTAAATTGATTCGCTTCGAGCGCTGGGTTTCTTACAATAATATCACTTGAGTATGGACCGTGCCTTCAAGTGGTGATTAATACGTGCGCGTATGACCGTGTTTAGCGATATATAAGTAGGTGCTAATCTCTCCGTCGTCTGTTCAATCGATAGCAAAGCAAAGCAAGAGTGGGCTCTGGTTGTGAGTTTAGGGTTCCAATGCAACAAACTCATGATGAAGATGCGAGTTGACAACGTCTTCAGACACACTCATAAGCCACGCTCGATGCCTAGGACAGGCATGCAGTATATATACCTGGTAAGCCGAGGATGGCACGCCCGGCTCTGCGCTTTCCCAGGCCACACTATCGCCACGAGGTCCATCAGGTTCCTTCCAGACGCAGGATAGAGTTGGTTCACGACATATGTTCGGGTGCTTGCCCGCCGCGTTCGGCGGCAAATCCGCCTTTCTGACTGATTCCGAGTGCGAACAAGTCAGCTCGACAATCCCTATCAGAATACTTTGCGGGTCGTTTTTGGGGCATTTCACACCAGCCCTGCGCAAAATGATGTAATCATGCGATGCAATCTCGAGTTAGCTATAGCACTGTACCCTTGATAAGACAGAATAACACCCTCACGGCCAGTATTTACGCAGAAAAGTCACCCCAAGCCGCCTCATTTTTTCTTGACAGAAAGACCTCGTCAAGAGGCCCCATATTCGCGCACCCCTTAGTTGGGATTCTTGCGGGGGCGGAAAAATTAGGTCTAACCGTGAGCCAGGAGTAACCGAACAGGGAGGTGTGGAACTGGAAAAATCACTGACGTTGCGGCACATCTGTCAGCGATAGGACGGTGTGAATCCTCTTTTAGTCTACTCAGTACTGCTTTGGACTATTTCCATCATAATAAAGAGCAATTATCATAGTTCTATGCTTAACTCAGCGCACGGCAATGAAAGCAGGTAATGATTGAAGCCTTTAAGGGTGCAGTACGAAGAAGCCTTTAAGAGTGTCTGGTTTTTTGGATAGGCCGAAGCTCCAGAGCGCAAGATGCACCGTTCAGGCAGAAAGGGATCGGCCCCTTTAATTAAAATTAAAGAAGCATCGGTTATGCAGGCCTCAGCGGACTGTACCAAGCACGGACAGGGCAGTCGTGGGAGAGGTGTCAGTCGCTACCTGGTATAGAACACGAGCAAGAACCTGTACTCGGCCCTTCAAGGCAGCATGGTGCACGATAGTATTCATTGAATTCGTTCACCTGGCGGCTATGAACAAAATCCTGTTCATTGAATTTACATCCCCTTGCATTGATGATGATCCTGAGCAACCTCTTTATCAAGCTACAGTGCGTACTATTGCCTCTATAACACGAGAACTAACTCGACGTTTGCTATATCCCGAGATAGCATCCTATTTTCGGTAACGAGGCCGACCAGCTCCCCTACTCTCACGTCGCAATCGACGGTGAACCAAATTCTCAAGACTACTCAGGGACGCGTTGAAGCATAGATGGGGACGAGTACCCAGGGATGCACTTTGCATCCCCGGAGTGAAATGGGTTGAAATTAGGCACGTTAAGTGCACATCAGCTAGTTTCGCACTGAATAGCTCGAAATGATAGTGAAAGGCAGTATATTCGTGACCAAAGCAAGAGAGCCTGTGCTATAACCAGATTCCTTGCGATGTTCAGGCAATATCGCTAATTCCGATGGAGTATCGTCGAACACTAAGGCTTCTAAGTACGACTCTATCGCTGAACCGACGGTGCGGCACACATTTCAGCATTTCGGTCCACATGGCCATAGTCACCTTTTGCGCCAAGGTCACCTGCCAGATCACTGTTGAAGACGCGGTGGTACTTGCGTTCCTGGGCTACGCGAGGAAGAAAAGCTCTGATTTAATGTTTCTCTTAGCTGTTAGGCCAACCTTATCATTTTGCAAACCCACTTTACCCTGGCTTCACATCGTATAGGCTCTTCCACTCACCACGGCAGAAGAGGTGTTTTCAAGATGAAACACAATCCGGTCTTAACTAGGAGATTTTGCATCGTGGCTCTCGCCACACTCTCGATTATCTTTGCTTGCATAGTACTTTCGGCACATGGCGCAGACACAATCAATCCTGATGTCTCATCATCAACCAAGGCCACTACCAAGAGTAGGCCCGGACCCTTTGGACCCCCCATCCCCATTCCAATTCCCGTTCCAGTCCCAGTAGATCCTTGGAGACCTCGTCCTGGTCCGCAGCCACCTCGTCCTAGGCCGCCGGGCCCTGGCCCTGCTCCTGGACCTGGTCCTGCTCCTGGACCTGGCCCTGCTCCTGGTCCCACTCCCCCGCCGCCACACCCACGCCCGCCCAGTCCAGTTCCGCCAGCACCTCCAGTTCAGCCATATCCTCCAACCCCCCTGCCACGCTGGATTCCGGTTCACCCAGGACCTGAACCTCCTCAGCCAGGCCCAATGCCTGAAGCTCCCCAGCGCAAGCCAGATCAGTCAGACGCTGACTACATGACTGAATATGATAAATATCGAGCGAACTACACTAAGTGGTACAACGACTACGTTCGTCACCAAGATTGGGAGGTTAAGATGAATGCACGCCGCAATTGGGAGAAGTCATGGTCAGAGTGGGACCGCATTCGCCGAATGACGCAGCGACCTGACTGGGCAGGAGACTTGAGTTTCTGCTGCAACCGTGTTGCGACACGATTCTTACCAACATGTAATCAGTTACCAAACGCGTTCTTCGATTCCATGTGCTTGGTACCGCGAAATCCATTCCGCCAGACTGAACCCGAGGTTTCGGTTCCCTCAGATGAAGATAAACGGCTGCTCAATGCCACGGCTCCAGCTTAAGCCAAGCCATTTGGGGTCTTCTCTAAGCAACAGACTTGTGCAATCCCAGATGAATTTCTCCGCACACCCAATCAGTAATCCAGACTGCTGCTATTAGTCGCCATCAACCCCTTCCCTCGTATGATCATTCATTCAAACTCACTCTACACCACAGCTTGCAGCTGCTGCTTCGCCAGGCTTTGACAAGAGGTCTCTCTAATGGGTCGAACTCTAGGTGAGTCAAACTACTTCAAACTGTCCTTACTCCGATGCAGTTTCAAAGTACGAGGTGAAGATAGGCAATCTCACGCCTTGTCCTGTCAAATACATTTCCATTGCACCAATTTCCTTCGAAAGGCAGCTCAAAACATTCGTGTATGCGTGCTAAGACAAATTCCTAAATGCTTGCGTCGATTAGTGCATTGCATCTGAATAAGCCTCGCTGAAGCCCACCTGTTGGGGGGCTATAGATTGTGTTTGCTCAGCTTAGTTCTGGAATCTTTAGAGGTGCAATATGAGCAATGGCATTTGAGGGGTTGGGTGGGTCCAGGTACGAGCTTGAAGCTCCTTCGTTGGTGGGGCTGTGAAGACACAGCGGTGAACATCAAGCATCTTACTTAGCCTTTGCCTTGCCTGCAGAGGGGCGGAAGATGTCGAGGATGAGGCGGAGGAAGCAGAGACCAGTGACAATGAGAGCATTGTCATTAGGAGTGTTGGTAACATGGTGAAGGTAGAGAGCACCAGCCATGATGGGGAGGATGAGGAAGGCAGCCAAGGTGCCAATAGACGAGGGAAGAAGGAAAAGCGATAGAACAAGGCCAACTGCAGCAGAGGTCTCGCAGGTACCGATGACTATAGAAGGAGTGGACAGGTCATAATTAAGGGCACTTGTATCAGATTTGATGCCTATGCATGCATGTACTAATTGAATGAGCAGAACGCTATTACTAGACAACCAAATCACAACTTCCTGTGGGTGGTACGTACGGCGAAGGAGAGAGCTGCCCTCGAAAGCGATGCCATATTTCTCGAAGATGGGGTTGAAGATGCCGGGCCAGTGCTGAGAGACATTAACCTAGATCGGAGATGCGTGGGTGCAAAGCAGCGTAGGGAAGGGAAGGGAGCAATCATTGGTGAGATGTGCACAAGGTGCAGAGTGGCGCGCGATATCCTAACACATGACTAAATCGTGATCACGTGCTTCATCGGAGTTTGGTCCGCAGCGATTGGATGCGCAATTCACAATATGGGATTAACGTACGAGGTACTCGTGAACACCCTTGTCGAGCATGGGGGTGAGCTTGTTAAGGCCGGCCGTACCAATGAAGTATGCCAAGGTGAGGGTGGTTGCTGCAACGAAAAGCTTGTAGATGACGGACATGGTCCAAGTGCGTGAAGTCTGTCCAACGGATCAGGTGCAGAATGGAGGATGTTTGGGGGAATAAGTCGAAGTATCATTAGCACCTTGATAATTTGGGTTGGAGGGAGAAGAGATCCTTGCGTATTGCCTCCTCGACACACTAGGAACGATGCACGTTGTGTGTTGAGTGACTGTTCGAGAAATTAAAATCGTTCCGTATCTTGAGGAAGACGGTGCAAAACCCAGACGTTCTGACCATCTTTTGCGCCAAAAACCGGCCAGGAAGAAGTAAAAACTAGGTTCCACAGGGTACGCATCTCAAGTACTCAGATTACAAGCGCCCTCTGCCGCGAAATGAGCTCTCCACTTGTGCACACAAAAAAGTTGACGGTTAGATCACTTTGGGCGCGGATTGGCCCATGAATCCGCAGACTCCACCCAAAGATCACACGATACATATGAAGATCAGCACTCGGGAGACCATACTGCATACATTGCACAATGGCCAAATGGCGTCTACATCCGTTTTCGCTCGTTTTAGATTAGGCCTGACGTTTCGATTATCCAATACATTTAGCTGGATCGGGCTAAAATTTGGAGTGTGTTTTGGCGCGATTTCAGACTTCGGTTCCGTTATGGTCCAGCCAGTGGAGCACTCAGGGTGGCGTCGCTGGGAAGGTACAGGGAGCGAATTCCAAGTGTCTTGACTTGAGCACAGCGAAATTGCACTGGGCTTGAGCTAGTCCGCTTGCTTGATATCTGGGAGGCTGGACTGGCTGGCCGAAATCTGGGCCAGGACGGATAGGGACCGTTACTTTTTCAAACCCCATCTACACTGAAGAGGGGCTGGAACGGTGGGGTTGTATGCGTGTTAGCGATGAAGCAATTACATCCCTGGATGTCGTGTGGTGTAACTAACCTACATATCAGGATTTTGGTGCGACTGAGACTCGAAAATACCCGAACTGGGACATTTTCCTTGTGGCCGACCCCTCGCCCTCAAGTTTGTACAGCCTGTATGGGATATCTGCACCGCATGAACGTGGCAGGATGTTCACCGCATTTCCTACAATGTCTAACATTCGAAGCTGCTTGATTCACGCCACACCAACAATCGTATAGGTCCGAAATGCCGCCTAAGTCGACCGATTCCAAGACCGGCAAGCAGGGAGGAAAGAAAGATGACGCGGGTGCGCAAGGCCAGGGCCAGGCGGCCGCGCAGCCCCCACAGGATGAATACGACCTGATGGATCTGAAAGAACTGCATGACGAGCTCCGCAAAGCGACTCTTAAGTACAACGAAATTCGACGCAACCGCAACTACTTCCAACTCGAGCGCGACCAGGTCTACCAGTTCTACACGATTGTGGAAGAAGAGATTGACAAGACTGAAGCACACATTCGAAATATTGAAGCACAGATGGAACGAATGCAGGAGATGCACAAGAATGACATTCGAGTGTACCTCCAGCGTGTTGTGCATCTTGAATACGAACACAAGAACAACATTGATGCTATTGCAACTGTGGGTGAAAAGGACATGGCGGAACTGGAGTTGACACATGCGCAGAAGGAGAGTGCACTCTTAGCGCTACGGAAGGCTGCTCAGGAGGAGTTGCGCAAAGAGTCCAAGGCAAATGAGGCGGCTATTCAGGACCAGCGTGAACGTGAGAAGAAGGCTCTGGCAAACATTCGTGCCAAGTTCGAGGCTGCATACCAAGAGCTCGTAGCGCAGCATGAGGCACGCCTGGCGGCACTCAAAGAAGAACTTGA
>Ga0182741_1005385_pt1 | contig 11939 bp, 10 predicted proteins | sample eDN5th37CBELigOP_FD_128874 | JGI IMG/M metagenome (GOLD analysis project Ga0182741, IMG submission 128874) | Enriched Organic Plus compost microbial communities from Emeryville, California, USA - eDNA 5th pass 37_C BE-Lig OP (version 2) (version 2) ...
CGAGTCCCTCGGCGTGAACGTCTACCGGCTGAAGACGATCGCCGTCGTCGTGTCCGGCGCGCTGGCCGGCCTCGGCGGCGCCATCCTCGTGCTCTTCGCCAGCATCTACCGGGAGGGCCAGACCGCCGGCCGGGGCTTCATCGGCCTGGCCGCCATGATCTTCGGCAACTGGCGGCCCGGCGGCCTGGCCATGGGTGCCGGCCTGTTCGGCTTCACCGACGCCCTGCAGCTGCGCAACGAGGCGGCCGTCCACGCCATGCTCCTCTTCGTCGCCGCGCTGCTGGCCGCGCTCGGGGTGCGGGCCCTCGTGCGGTCCCGGCTCGTGCCGGGGGCGGTCATGTTGGCGTTCGCGGCCGGCTTCCTAGCCTGGTGGCTGATGACCGACGAGTACCCCAAGCAGTGGGTGCCGTTCACCCCCCACATCACGACGCTGCTCGTGCTCGCCTTCGCCTCCCAGCGCCTGCGGATGCCGGCGGCCGACGGCGTCGTCTACCGACGAGGAGAGGGTCGCTAGCGATGCTCACCCCCCAGCAGGTCGAGGCCTGGGAGCGCGACGGCTTCCTGGTGCTCGAGGGCTTCGTGGACGAGGTCGAGTGCAGGGCGCTCATGGACCGGGCCGCGGAGATCATCAAGGAGGTAGACCGGGACATCCGCTCGGTGTTCACCACGATCGAGCAGACCCGCACCTCTGACGAGTGGTTCCTGGGCTCCGGCGACCAGGTCCGGGCCTTCTTCGAGGCCGACGCGTTCGACGAGCGCGGCGAGCTGCGCCAGCCGATCGAGCAGTCGATCAACAAGCTCGGCCACGCCATGCACGACCTGGACCCGGTGTACGAGCGCTTCAGCCGCAACCCGGCGCTGGCCGAGGTGGCGGCCGACATCGGGATGGAGGAGCCGCTGCTCCTCCAGTCGATGCACATCTTCAAGCCGCCGCACATCGGTGGCGAGGTGTCCTGCCACCAGGACGCCACGTTCCTCTACACGGAGCCGATCTCGGTGGTGGGCTTCTGGTTCGCGCTCGAGGACGCCACCCTCGAGAACGGCTGCCTGTGGGCCGAGCCGGGCGGCCACCGCGGCCCGCTGCGCCGCCGCTTCGTGCGCGAGGGCGGCGACGCCGACGGCACCCGCTTCGAGGAGCTCGACCCGACGCCGCTGCCCGAGCCGGCCTCGGACGCGCTCGTCCCGCTCGAGGCGCCGGCGGGCACGATGGTCCTCCTCCACGGGCTGCTGCCGCACTGGTCGGGTCCCAACACGTCCGACCGGGGCCGGCAGGCGTACACCATCCACTGCATCGACGGGACCGCCCGCTACCCCGACGACAACTGGCTGCGCCGCGGGCCGGACCTCCCGCTCCGGGGGTTCTGACCGGTCGACCGCGCTCGGCTGGCCTGGGCCCGCCACCGACGGTCAGACTCGCCCCATGGCGCGCATCCTCGTCACCGAGAAGATCGCCGACCGCGGCCTCGAGGCGCTGCGGGCGGCCGGCCACGAGGTCGACCTCCAGCTGGACCTGACGCCCGAGCAGCTCCTCGAGGCGGTCAAGGGCGCGCACGCGCTCATCATCCGCTCCGCCACGCAGGTGACCGCGGACGTCATCGCCGCCGGCCAGGACCTCGTCGTCGTCGGCCGGGCCGGCATCGGCCTCGACAACGTCGACGTGGAGGCGGCCACCGACCGGGGCGTCATGGTCGTCAACGCCCCCCAGTCGAACATCCTCACCACCGCCGAGCACACGATGGCGATGCTGCTGGCCCAGGCCCGCAACATCCCCCAGGCCCACGCCGCGCTCATCGCCGGCCGCTGGGAGCGCTCGAAGTGGGAGGGCGTGGAGCTGGCCGACAAGACGCTCGGCATCATCGGCCTCGGCCGCATCGGCAAGCTCGTCGCGCAGCGGGCCCTCGCCTTCGGGATGAAGGTCATCGCCCACGACCCGTTCGTGTCGCCCGACAAGGCGAAGCAGATCAACGTCGAGCTGATGGGCCTCGAGGAGGTCGTCGCCCGCTCCGACTTCCTCACGCTCCACGTGGTGAAGACCCCCGAGACGCTCGGGATGATCGACGCCGACCTCCTCGCCAAGGCCAAGCCCTCGCTGCGCATCGTCAACGTGAGCCGGGGCGGCGTGATCGACGAGGACGCGCTCGCGGAGGCCATCCGGGAGGGCCGCATCGCCGGGGCCGCGCTCGACGTGTTCGCCACCGAGCCGTGCACCGAGTCGCCGCTGTTCGAGCTCCCCCAGGTCGTCGTCACCCCGCACCTCGGGGCGAGCACCGTCGAGGCCCAGGACAAGGCGGGGGTCACCATCGCAGAGCAGGTCGTGCTGGCGCTCGCCGGGGAGTTCGTGCCCTTCGCGGTCAACGTGAGCGCCGCTGAGGCCTCGAGCACCGTGCGCCCGTTCCTGCCGCTGGCCGAGCGTCTCGGCCAGCTCTACGGCGCGCTCGCCGCGTCGGTCCCCGACGTCCTCGAGGTCGGCTACGAGGGCCAGCTGGCCGACGCCGACACCCGGATCCTCACGCTGTCGGTCCTGAAGGGCGTCTTCGGCCGGGTCAGCGACGAGCCGGTGAGCTACGTGAACGCGCCCCGGCTGGCCGAGGAGCGCGGCGTGGAGGTGCGGGAGTCCTCGAGCGCCACCTCGCACGAGTACATCAACCTCATCACGATCCGCGGTGGGGGCCACGCCATCGGCGGCACGCTCGTCGGCCTGCGGGCCGAGCCGCGCATCGTGATGGTCGACGACCACTCGGTGGACGTCCCGCCGGCCGAGAACATGCTCGTGGTCCGCAACGAGGACCGGCCCGGCATGATCGCCCGGGTCACCGGGGTGCTCGGCGACGCCAGCATCAACATCGACGACATGCACCTCGGCCGCTCGCCGGAGGGCACCGCCGCGCTCATGGTCCTGGCCACGGACCAGAAGCCGAGCGAGGACGTCCTCGCCGCCATCCGGGCCCTGCCCGGCGTGGTGTCGGCCACCGCGCTCTGAGCGCGGCGGCGCCGCGTCAGCGCTTGGCCGGGCGGAGCCCGTCGGCGGCTGCCGCGTCGGGGTCGACGTAGCAGCGGTCGGGGCGGGTGCGGGCGTAGCTCAGCCCGCCCGGGACGTGGAAGATCTTCGAGCGCAGCTTCGCCTTCACCGGGTGGCTGGTGGGGCACACGTCCCCGGTCGGCTCCACCCAGGCCCGGGTCGCCTCGCCGGCGCGCCCCGTCTCCGGTGCCGCCGTCGCGGCCGTCCGCGGCTCCGGCTCGGCGGGCTGCGCCGCTGGTGCCGACGCGTCGGGCGTCGCCGGAGCGGGCCGGGGGGCGGCGTCGGCCGGGTCGACGTCCAGCCGGGGCCACGGGTCCGGCACGGCCCGGGGACCGGAGGGTGACGGCGCGGCCCCGGGGGCCGCGCCCTCGCGGTCGCCGAGGACCCGGGCCAGCGCGACGACGAGACCGGTGACCACGCCCGCGAGCAGACCGAAGCGGAACGACCGTCTGAGCACGAATCGGACACTACCGCCCACCGCCGCGCCTTGACGCGTCGGCGGGCGAGGCGGGAGAATCTCCGAGCATGTCTCGCGCCTTCCCCGCCGACATCCTCCTTCTTATGTAGGCGAGCGCCTGCCCCACGGCGCTCGCCCTCGACGACCTCCTGCCGGTGGCAGGGGGTTTTTTGTTGCCTCACCACCGAGCCCCTGAACCGACCAAGCACCGAGCAAGACCAGAAGCACTGCGGAAGGAACCCCCGATGGCCCCGGACCCCGTGATCCCGAAGAAGATGCCCTTCGAGAAGTACCGGCCGTTCCTCCCGCTCCCGCTCGACCTGCCGGACCGGCAGTGGCCGAGCAAGCGGATCGAGAAGGCCCCGCTGTGGTGCTCGGTCGACCTCCGCGACGGGAACCAGGCGCTCATCGACCCGATGGACCCGGCTCGCAAGCGCCGAATGTTCGACACCCTCGTGCAGATGGGCTTCAAGGAGATCGAGGTCGGCTTCCCGTCGGCCAGCCAGCCCGACTACGACTTCGTGCGGCTCCTCATCGAGGAGGACCTGATCCCCGACGACGTGACGATCCAGGTCCTCACGCAGTGCCGCCCCGAGCTGATCGAGCGCACCTACGAGAGCCTGAAGGGCGCCAAGCAGGCGATCGTCCACTTCTACAACTCGACGTCGATCCTGCAGCGGCGGGTCGTGTTCAAGCAGGACAAGCCCGGCATCACCCAGATCGCCGTCGACGCGGCCCGGCTGTGCCGCAAGCTCGAGGACAAGGTGCCCGGCACGCTCGTCCGCTACGAGTACAGCCCGGAGAGCTTCACCGGCACCGAGCCCGACTACGCGATCGAGATCTGCGCGGCGGTCATGGAGGTCATCGAGCCGGACCCCGACCGCAAGATCATCCTGAACCTGCCGGCCACGGTGGAGATGTACACGCCGAACGTCTACGGCGACGTCATCGAGTACTTCCACCGCAACGTCCCCAACCGGTCCTCGGTGTGCCTGTCGCTGCACCCCCACAACGACCGGGGCACCGGCGTGGCGGCGGCCGAGCTCGGGATCATGGCCGGCGCCGACCGGGTCGAGGGCACCCTGTTCGGCAACGGCGAGCGGACCGGCAACCTCGACATCGTCAACGTCGCGCTCAACCTGTTCAGCCAGGGCGTGGACCCCGAGCTCGACATCAGCGACATCGACGCCCTGCGTCGGGTGGCCGAGTACTGCAACCGCCTGCCCGTCCACCCCCGCCACCCCTACGTGGGCGACCTCGTCTACACCTCCTTCTCCGGCAGCCACCAGGACGCCATCAAGAAGGGCTTCGAGGCCCTGTACGCGGGCCCGGGCGGCAAGGACTACGAGGAGTGGGGCGTGCCCTACCTCCCGATCGACCCGGCCCACGTCGGCCGCACCTACGAGGCCGTCATTCGGGTGAACAGCCAGTCCGGCAAGGGCGGCGTGGCCTACGTGATGCACACCGAGCACGGCTTCGACCTGCCCCGACGGCTGCAGATCGAGTTCTCCCAGACGATCCAGCACATCACCGAGGACACCGGCACGGAGATCTCGCCGGCGGAGATGTGGGAGGCGTTCGAGCGCACCTACCTCGACCCCGAGGCGCCCGTGCAGCTCCTGTCCCACGAGACCACCACCGGCGAGAAGGGCTCCACCGTCACCGCCCAGCTGACCGTCGACGGGCAGCACCGCACGGTCACCGGCGAGGGCAACGGTCCGCTCGCCGCGTTCGTGGCCGCGCTCCAGGCCGACCTCGGCGTGGACGTCGAGGTGCTCGACTACAGCGAGCACTCGCTGACCTCCGGCACCGACGCGAAGGCCGTCGCCTACGTGGAGACCCAGGACGGCGACGGCGAGGTCCGCTGGGGCGTGGGGGTCGACGAGAGCATCCTCACCGCCTCGCTGCGGGCGGTGGTCAGCGCCGTCAACCGCCAGCGCGCCGCCGCCCAGGTCATCGCCCGCCACGAGCCCTAGCCCCACCGGGCGGTGTCCGATTCGCGTCGGCGCGCCGGCCGCGCAGTAGCGTCGTCCCCCATGCGCAAGCTGACCTCCATCGCCATCTCGTCCCTGCTCCTGTTCGCCGCCGCGTGCGGCGACGACGATGGAGGTGGCTCCGGCGACCTCTCGGGTCCCGAGCAGGAGTTCGTCGACGCGGCCATGGCCGAGTTCGACCCGGCCGAGGCGGAGCCGCTCACCGAGGACGACGCCCGGTGCGTGGTCACGTCGATGGTCGACTCCCTCGGCCTGGAGCGGCTCGAGGAGCTGGGGATCACCCCGGACTCCTTCGGCAGCGACGAGGGCGCCCCGTTCCCCGAGAACCTCGACGAGGACGAGGCCAACGACGTCGTCGACGGCTTCGAGGACTGCCTCGACCTCGGCGCGCTCTTCGCCGAGTCGATGGCGTCTGACGACTCCCTCGACGAGGAGACCCGCGATTGCCTGGCCGACGCCTTCGACAAGGACATGGTCCGGCGCCTGTTCGTCACGATGCTGACCAAGGGCGAGGACGCCCTCGAGGAGGACCCCGAGCTGCTCGGCGACATCCTCGGCGTCTTCGCGAAGTGCCCGGGCGCGCTGGGCGGCTGAGCCCCACCGCACGCCCACGATGAAGCGGGGCTGGGCGGCCGGGGTCCTCGCGGCCCTGGTCGCCCTCGCCCTCGCCGCCACCGTCCTCTGGGCGGTCCGCGACGGCGGCGGCTCCGACGACGCCGACGCCCCCTCCAGCTCGACCACCGCCTCCACCACCACGACCACCGAGCCGCCCCCGGCGGGGGTGGCCGGCGCCGACGGGGTGGGCGACCCCTACTTCCCCCAGCTCGGCAACGGCGGCTACGACGTCGCCCACTACCACCTCCACCTCGCCTGGCGGCCCGACGAGGGCGTCCTCGAGGGGCGCACGGTCGTGACCGCCACCGCCGAGGCGGACCTCGCCCGCTTCAACCTCGACCTCCTCGGCCTCACCGTCGAGGCGGTGGAGGTCGACGGCGAGGTGGCCGCCTTCGAGCACGTCGGCCGCGAGCTCACGATCACCCCACCCGAGGTGCTCCCAGAGGGGCAGCGCTTCGAGGTGGCGGTGACCTACGCCGGCCGGCCCACCCCGGTGTCCGAGGGGACCGGGCTGTTCGACGTCGGCTGGCAGACCGACGGCCGGGAGGCCTTCGTCGTGGCCGAGCCCTCCGGCGCGGCCACGTTCTTCCCGGTCAACGACCACCCGACCGACAAGGCCACCTACACCTTCACGGTGACCGCCCCGGAGGACCAGGTCGTGGTGGCCAACGGCCTCCTCGCCGGTGACCCCGTGCCCGGCGATGGGGTGCGCACCTGGACCTACGAGGCGCGCGACCTCATGGCCAGCTACCTCGTCCAGGTGGCGATCGGCGACTACGAGCTCGTCGACGCCGGGCGGGTGGGGGACACCGTGATCCGCCACGCCTTCCACCGGAAGGTCGCGGACCGCGCCCGGGTGGCCACCGCCCGCACGGTCGAGATGATCGACGTGCTCGACGACGTGTTCGGCCCGTACCCGTTCGAGGCGTACGGCGTGCTGGCGGTGGACGAGCCGCTCGGCTTCGCCCTCGAGACCCAGACGCTCACGATCATCGGCACCGACGTCGCCACCCAGGGCCGCGGCGCGGACGACATCCTCCTCCACGAGCTGGCCCACCAGTGGGTGGGGAACCTCGTCAGCCCGGCCACCTGGCAGGACGTCTGGCTGAACGAGGGCTTCGCCACCTACGCCGAGTGGCTGTGGTCGGAGCGCACCGGCGGCGCGCCCGCCGCGTCACGGGCGCGCGGGCTCGTCGGCGCCGGGGCCGACCTCTCCATCCCGCCGGGTGATCCGGGGCCCGACGAGCTGTTCGTCACCTCCGTGTACTGGCGGGGCGGGATGGCCCTGCAGGCCCTGCGGGAGACGGTCGGCGACGACGCCTTCTTCACGATCCTGCGCCGCTGGGTCGACGAGCACCGCGGCGGCGCGGCGGCCACCGAGGACCTCGTGGCCCTGGCCGAGGAGGTCAGCGGCCAGGACCTCGACGACCTGTTCCAGCGGTGGGTGTACGAGCCGGTGCGGCCGGTGTTCGCCGGCTGACCGACCCGCCGGCTCAGGAGGCGGCGGGCATCCAGGCGGGGCGGCGGGCCTCGTAGGCGGTGATCTCCTCCTCCACCCGGAGGGTGAGGCCGATGTCGTCGAGGCCCTCGAGGAAGCGCTCCCGCACCGCGTCGGACAGGGGGAACTCGACCTCCAGGTCGATGGCGGGGGCCGACAGGGTCCGGCGGTCCACGTCGATCGTGAGCTCGAGCGACGGGTCGGCCTCGATGGCCCGGAGGAGCTGCTGGCCCACCTCCGGGGGCACCTCGACCGGCACGAGGCCGTTCTTCGTGGCGTTGTTCCGGAAGATGTCGGCGAAGCGGGGGCTGATCACCGCCTGGAAGCCGTACTGCTGGATGGCCCACACGGCGTGCTCCCGGGACGACCCGGTGCCGAAGTTGGGGCCGGCCACGAGGATCGTGGCCCCCGCGTAGCGCTCGTCGTTGAGGACGAAGCTGCGGTCGTCACGCCACGAGGAGAAGAGGCCCTGGCCGAACCCGGTGCGCTCCACCCGCTTCAGCCACTCGGCCGGGATGATCTGGTCGGTGTCGACGTCGGAGCGGTCGAGCGGCACCGCGGTGCCCTGGACGATGCGGACGGGTTCCATCAGGCGAGATCCTCTGGCAGTGCGAAGTGACCGGCGATCGCCGTGGCGGCGGCGACGGCGGGGGAGACGAGGTGGGTGCGGCCGCCGCGACCCTGGCGGCCCTCGAAGTTGCGGTTGCTCGTCGAGGCGGCCCGCTCGCCCGGGGCGAGCTTGTCGGGGTTCATGGCGAGGCACATCGAGCAACCGGGCTCGCGCCAGTCGAAGCCGGCCTCGATGAACACCTTGTCGAGGCCCTCGGCCTCGGCCTGGTGCTTGACGGCGAAGGAGCCCGGCACGACGAGGGTGCGGACCTCGTCGGCCACCTTGCGGCCCTCGACCACCTTGGCCGCGGCCCGCAGGTCCTCGATGCGGGAGTTCGTGCACGAGCCGATGAACACGGTGTCCACCGGGATCTCCCGCATCGGGGTGCCCGGGGTGAGACCCATGTACTCGAGGGCTCGGGCGGCGGCATCGCGCTCGCTCGGGTCGAGGAACTGGTCGGGGGAGGGGACGACGCCGTCGAGCGGGATCACCTGGGCCGGGTTCGTGCCCCACGAGACGTGCGGGGTGATCGTCGCCGCATCGATCGCCACCTCCTTGTCGAAGGTGGCGTCGGGATCGGTGACGAGGGTGCGCCAGTCGGCCACCGCCTCCTCCCAGAGCTGGCCCTTGGGGGCGTGCTCGCGACCCTCGAGGTAGGCGAAGGTGACGTCGTCGGGGGCGATGAGCCCGGCCTTGGCGCCGGCCTCGATCGACATGTTGCAGACCGTCATCCGGCCCTCCATCGACAGGGCCCGGATGGCGCTGCCCCGGTACTCGATGATCGAGCCGATCCCGCCGCCGGTGCCGATGCGCCCGATGATGGCGAGGATGATGTCCTTGGCCGTGGCGCCCTCGGGCAGGTCGCCCTCGACGGTGACGGCCATCGTGCCCGGCCGCTGCTGGGGGAGGGTCTGGGTGGCGAGGACGTGCTCCACCTCGCTGGTCCCGATCCCGAAGGCCAGCGCGCCGAACGCTCCGTGGGTGGAGGTGTGGCTGTCGCCGCAGACGATCGTCATGCCGGGCAGGGTGCGGCCCTGCTCCGGGCCGATCACGTGCACGATGCCCTGCTTGGGGTTGCCCATCCCGTAGTGGGTGATCCCGAACTCGGCGGCGTTGCGGGCCAGCACCTCGAGCTGCTTGGCCGAGATCGGGTCGGCCACCGGCTGGTCGATGTCCTTCGTGGGGACGTTGTGGTCGGCGGTGGCGACGGTGAGGTCCGGACGCCGGACCCGCCGGCCGGCCAGTCGGAGCCCGTCGAAGGCCTGCGGGCTCGTCACCTCGTGGACGAGGTGCAGGTCGATGTAGAGCAGGTCCGGCTCGCCCGGCGCCGAGTGGACGACGTGGCGGTCCCAGATCTTCTCGGAGAGCGTCTTGCCCATGGGGTTCCTCGCTGCCGGGGGTCCGGCGGTCGGGGCGGTACGTGGCGCTTGTGTCTTACATAGTGAGACAGTAGTCTCGGTCTGTGGACAGTGTAAGCGGTGTCGGCGTCCTCGACAAGGCCATGGCCGTGCTCGGTGCGGTGGCTGAGCGCCCCCGATCCCTGGCCGAGCTGGTCGAGGCCACCGGGCTGGCCCGCCCCACCGCCCACCGCCTGGCCGTGGCCCTCGAGGTCCACGGGCTGCTGCGGCGCGACGGCGAGGGCCGGTTCACCCTCGGGCTGCGGCTCATCGGCCTCGGCCACGCGGCAGCCGAGGCGATCCCGGTGTGGACCGCCGCTCGCCCCGCCCTCGCCTGGCTCCACGGCGAGACCGGCGAGTCGGTGCAGCTGTTCGTGCGCGACGGCGCCGAGCGGGTCTGCGTCGAGTCCCTCGAGTCCACCCGGGAGCTGCGCACGATCGTGCCGGTCGGGGCCCGGCTCCCGCTCACCGCCGGCAGCGCCGCCCGGGTCCTGCTCGGCGAGGTCGGGCCCGACGGCTGGACCGCCTCGGTGGCCGAGCGCGAGGAGGGGGTGGCGTCGGTGTCCGCGCCCGTGCACGACCCCCAGGGCACGATCGTCGCCGCCGTCTCCGTGAGCGGGCCCCTCAACCGGCTCGGCGAGGACCCCGGCCCCCGGTTCGGTCCGCTCGTCGTGGCCGCGGCCCGCCGGATCGAGGAGGCCACGACCCGCCCGTAGCCGGACGGGCGTCCGTCCTCCCGACAGCGGGCGGCGTCCGGCGGCTGGTCGAGCCGCCGGGGGTCAGCCGATGCCGACGACCTCGACCTCGATCGTGGCGCCGGTGGGGGAGACGTACGACACCGTGTCGCCGACCTTCTTGCCGGCCAGCGCCTCGCCGAGGGGGGAGCCGGGGCTGACGATGTCGAGGCCGCCGCCGTCCTCCTCGACCGACCCGTAGAAGTACTTCTCGGTCTCGTCGTCGCCGACGTAGCGGATCTCCACGACGCAGCCGGGCTCCACGACGTCCCCGTCGGCGCCCTCGACGATCTCCGCGTTGTCGAGCATCGCCTTCAGCTGGCGGATGCGGGCCTCCATCTGGCCCTGCTGGTCCTTGGCGGCGTGGTAGTCGCCGTTCTCCTTCAGGTCCCCCAGCTCGCGGGCGGCCTCGATCTTGCGGGCGATCTCGACGCGGCCGACCGTGGTCAGCTCCTCGTACTCCGCCTTCAGGCGGTCGTAGGCCTTCTGCGAGAGGTGGTGGGTCTGCGCCATAGCCGATCCAGGCTAGTGCCCGGCACCATCAGCTCACCTGGCGGTCACGACCCTCCCAGTACGGCGCCCGGAGCTTGAACTTCTGGAGCTTGCCGGTGGCGGTGCGGGCCAGCTCGTCGCGGAGCTCGATCGAGGTCGGGCACTTGTAGCCGGCGAGCCGCTCCTTGCACCACGCCCGCAGCTCCTCCTCGGTGGCGCGCTGCCCCTCGGCCAGGACGACGAGCGCCTTGACCGTCTCGCCCCAGCGCTCGTCGGGGACGCCGATCACGGCGACCTCGGCCACCGCGGGGTGGGAGAAGAGGCAGTCCTCCACCTCGATCGACGACACGTTCTCGCCGCCGGAGATGATCACGTCCTTCTTGCGGTCGCTGATCGTGAGGTAGCCGCCCTCGTCGATCGAGCCCCCGTCGCCGGTGTGGAACCAGCCGCCCTCCAGCGCGTCGGCGGTGGCGTCGGGCTGGGCCCAGTAGCTCTTGAGCACGTGGTTGCCGCGGGCGAGGACCTCGCCCTGGTCGCTGATCGCCAGCTCGATGCCCACCGCCGGCACCCCGGCGCGCGACAGGCAGGTCGCCCGCTCGGTTGGGGACAGGTCGTCCCACTCCTGCGGGGCCCGGTTGATCGTGAGCAGCGGTGCCGTCTCGGTGAGCCCGTAGATCTGGATGAGCTCCCAGCCCAGCTCGGTCTCCACCCGCTCGATCGTGCGGGTGGGCGGCGGCGCCCCCGCCACCACGATGCGGGTCCGGCCGTGACCGGGGATCGGGCCGTCCCAGGTCTGGGCGGCGTCGAGGACCATGTTGACCACGGCCGGCGCCCCGCACAGGAGCGTGACGCCGTGCTCCTCGATGCGCCGCAGGATCTCGGCGCCGTCGACCTTGCGCAGCACCACCTGCGGAGCGCCCATCGCGGCGAGCGCATAGGGCATGCCCCACCCGTTGCAGTGGAACATCGGCAGCGTGTGCAGGTAGACGTCCCGGTCGGACACCCCGGTGTGCCAGCCGAAGATCGCGGCGTTGGTCCAGAGGTTGCGGTGCGTCATCTCCACGCCCTTGGGGCGGGCGGTCGTGCCGCTCGTGTAGTTGATCGTGGCGGTGGCGTCCTCGTC
>Ga0182741_1005389_pt1 | contig 11934 bp, 3 predicted proteins | sample eDN5th37CBELigOP_FD_128874 | JGI IMG/M metagenome (GOLD analysis project Ga0182741, IMG submission 128874) | Enriched Organic Plus compost microbial communities from Emeryville, California, USA - eDNA 5th pass 37_C BE-Lig OP (version 2) (version 2) ...
CGGATTAAACGCCTAAGTGTAAAGATGAGGCAGTTTATTTGTCTGATTTCAAACACGGATCCGTCACGTATGCGACGGGAAGTTCACCCAGCGTTGTGGGAAGCCCGAGTGTTTCCCCGGACCAGTTCCGACTGGCCGGGGAAGTAAAATACCAATTTATGACCACGAATCCTCTGCGCTCTCTTAAACTGGCGTTTGAGTCGTCACAGCAAACTTCAACACCCCTTGCAGCATTCTTTGCTGCGCTGTGGATCTCCAGAAGCCTCAGGGGATCTCATTCACGGCTATGTTGAATGAAGCTGTAAGGGAGTCCCCTCTGGCGTAGCCAGTTGACCACTCACGCTGGGGTAATAGGCATTCGGGCAGTGCAGGAGAGTGCCGCGAAAATACAGAGTGTACGATCCGGATGTTCGAATTTACACTCTTCTGGCTTACTTCACACACCTGCAGGTGCAAATCGAAAAGCATATCCCGTTCAATTTCCTCATCTGTCCGTTGAGTACTTTGATTCCTAACTAAGCTCATCTCAGAACTGGTTTGTCCAGGACCAGAATGTGTAGGGAGCATGCCTCGTGTGCTGGCGCGTGAAACACCGCAGGTTGGTAGCCCAACCCAACCAGAGTACCATTTCCAATCCATGTTGACTGTCCGCTCGCTGCGGATCTCTCTCCGTTCCGTTCCGTGTCTGGAAAATCCACCTGGGCGACTCAACGACTCGCCATTGGTCTTGGACACCTAAGTACGTTTTATTACAACACTGGAACTCACTCTTGCAGCACCGCTTGGACCTTTTCCAACAGCGCGCTTGGATCCACGCTCGCGAAATCCATCTCGGCAAACTCCTGGAGGAACTGGAGCTGCTCCTGGGTCAGACTGGCTCCCTGGCCCTCCACCGGACTCGAGGCGACGACGACGTCCATTGTGTTGCCATCCTCCTCGGCCGATCCTCCTCGACCTCGGTTGAGGTCGTTGCTGTGGGTATGGTTCGCCATGCTACCGCGCTTCAACTCCTCCATCAACACCTTACTCTCAGTTCCAAACGATTCCAACTCTTGGGCCTTCTCACGCGCGCGCTGGACCACCGAGGGAGGGAAGTTCGCGAGTTCCGCGACGTGGATACCAAACGAGCGATCGCAGGGGCCGTCGCGCAGGCGATACAGCATGGTGATCGTGCCGTGGCCCGTGTGCGCCGTGACGTGCTTGTTGACAACATTGGGCAAGACGCCGCTCAGGGAGGTCAGCTCATGGAAGTGCGTCGCGAAAAGCGCATAGCCACACACCTTCGTTGCAATGTACTCTGCGATCGCCCAGGCCAGACCAAACCCATCGTAGGTCGAGGTGCCGCGACCCAACTCATCAATAATGATGAGCGAGTCTGAATTACTCGCCCGTAGGATTGCAGCGGCTTCGAGCATTTCCTTCTTGAACGTGGAAACGCCCTTCAGCTGGCTGTCACCGGCTCCGACGCGAGCGAGCACAGACGAGACGATGTTCATCTCGGCCTCGTCACACGGCACAAAGCATCCGATTTGGGCCATCACTGCGATCACACCTGCGGTGCGAATGTAGGTACTTTTACCACCCATGTTGGGTCCCGTAATAATCTGGACATTCGACTTGCCCTTCACGAGCTCGATGTCGTTCGGGACGAACGAGACACCCGACTGGACTTCCAGACAGGGGTGACGTGCGGCGACCAAACGAATACCTGGAGTGCGTCCTCCCGCTCCTGCTCCTGCTCCGGTTTCAAGTGTGGACTCCAGCGGGTACAGGATCGGTCGGATGTACGGTGTGGATGAAGCCATGGAAGCCATGGCAAACGCACAGAGTACGTCAAGATCGGCCAGAAGCGAAGCCGCGAGCTCCAACTGGGTAACATACGTGACAGCCGTAGCCACGGCCTCGGCGACAATCTTGGCCTGGGTCTGCTGATACTCTGCGATGACCTCCTTATGCTCAGCCGCAATATCGCGCATCTTGGCGTTGGTAAATCGAACACCATCTTTTCTCGTCTCCAGCGTTGCGTAGGACTTGTTGCCTCGCAGGTTCTTCTCGTCCTTGCGTGAGATACGCAGGTGATAGCCCAAGTGACCGGCGTAGTTCAGCTTCACCTTCTTGTCCTCAAGGTTCAAGTCCTGAGCGACCTGGGCACGGACTTTTTCGGCCAAACGTTCTTGGGCCCTTCGACGCGCGTCGAGTTCTGCGAGTTCTTCATTATATGTTGAGAGAATCATATACTCGTGGGTAGGTGTCGGCGTCAGGTCAATCGTTTTCCTTACCATCTCCTCGAACTGCTGGAGCTGGCTGGAGTGCGCTAGTAGCGGCTCGCCAAACAGCCGCCACATGCGTCCTGCACACGTGTCGGCGGGTGCATCGGTCGCAGACTTGAGCTCATGGGTCATGCTATCACCGTCTGTGTCTTCGAATGCGGCCTCACGCATGGCATTGATGATCTCAGGTAGACGCGTCGCGAATTGGTACATGCCTACAATGTCGATCAGGGACGAGGCATTGGCCTTGTCGCTCAACGCCACGTCCTGACTTGCCTTGATGATCTTCTTGCAGTGACGCTCGACATCCGGCAGGGCGCGAAGTCCACCCGTGACGCCCTGCAGCAGCTTGGAGGAATTCACAAGCGCCTCCACCACGTCATGCCGCTGAGAAATCTCATTCAAGTCCAACAACGGCTGGCGCAGCCACTGCCGCAGCCGACGCGCACCGGCATTGGTCCGGGTAATGCCCAGCAGACCTTCGAGGGACATTTGCTTGTTGGTGTCCTGGGGACCGGGGAAAATATTTAGTGCCACCAACGCGGCCTGGTCAAGCTTCATAAACTTGTTCAGATTCACAACATGGCCCGTGAACGTTTCCGCGGCGAGATCACCCAGGGCGAACTGCAGTTGGCTCACCAGAATCGCCAGTGCATCCAGCGCCAAAGAAGAATTGTCTGCACTGTCGAAAAACTTGGCTACGGGCTCTTTTGTCTGCGGCGTAAGAATGCGCAGGATGGGGGAATCGGAGAGCACATACTGGGTCTGTCCCAGGGCGGCGTTCGTCGTGGCTTTGTTCAATTCGACGACCTCGGCGCCACCCGCGAGTCTCCTTCGGACCACGGCCATGACATCGTTAAAGAAGCCAGGACTGGAGTTAGAGGGCGTGAGCAGACTTTGGTTCGCACTTGCGACGTCAGCCGCACAGTAGCACTTCAGTGCCGGGTACTGTGTTAAGAACGAAGCGAAGGACGAGAGCACCTGATCGTCATCAAATTCTGCAACTGCGAGCCAGTTCTGATTCAGGTCAATGCTCGCAACGCCCAGCTTGGGCGCGCCGACCTCATTCTCCATAAGACGAATTGCCATCACGGCACTGGCAATGTGCTGTTGTCCAACCGGTGGCATTGTCATCGCCGCGGTTCCTGTGGACTGGCCACGAGCACTACCCGCACCACCCGTGGTGCCCATCATGCCCGTGTCATCGGCTCCACGATACACATCATCCAACACAAACGCGCTGGACTGGTCGTCGGGTCGCATCAGCTCCTGAATCGATACAATGGGTTCGAAGGCCGAGAGGTTGGCCAGGGATCCCGACAGCAGCTTGGTCCAGGTTCCACCGTGCCGATGCCACACCACCACGGTCCATCGGCGGGCAATGAGCACATCTCTGAGAATTGCCGTGAGGCGTGCGTTCGAGACGGACACCGAGGGCAGCGCCTCGCCTTGTCCCCCCGATTTCAGCACACTGCGAGTCTTGAAAAAGGTGTCAGCCACGAACATGGCATCGTCACCATGCAAGGTGAAGTAGTCCTTGTGGAAGAAGATGTTCAGTGTGCGCGATCCACCCATCAGGTTCGCCGCTGACTCACTCTGTTCCTCCACAATCCGGCGATAGAACGCCGCGAAGCCTCCTGTCGCCTCCATGCTCTTCTCGTTTGCGACGAGATCTAGGAGGGTGTTAGGGGGGGATGCCGGGGTTAAATATGAGTTTTCAGCCGTTCGAGTATGTTTTCATCTTACAAACCGGGCAGTTTCACGTCATACCCACCCTATCACACAAAAAACACGCTGGAAAACCGCTTCACACAGGTCCAAATTCAGCTTTCCAAGTTTTGGCGGGAAGCGCTGGGTTGCCGGTAATTGGTGGATGGTATCACTTTCGGTCCGTCACTGTTAGCAAGGCTAAGGCTGAGGTGAAGGGAACGATAATATACACTCACCCCCACTTCCGGAGCTCTTGCGCTGCTCCTCGCAACTTTGCTATACCCTGCAACTTCAAGACACAGGTGTGTGTGCCCGGTCCAGAAACTTCATTATCTGAACCACATTTCCGTGGCACGTCGATCACTCGCGGAAATATCCCGCAACAATGGCCAGCACGGCCGCAATCGCGCCCCTGCCGCGGACTGGCTCGGGCTTCCACACTACTGAACATGCGGGAGCTGGCGAGGCAGACTCGAAGTGCGAGCCCGACTTCCGACACTATCTGCGTGAGGGCATGAACAGTCTTGTGCATCTGCTGCAGTCCCCGCCCAAGAACAACACTCCTGGGTCCTCAGTCGATTCGGCCTCCGCGGCCAGGAGTGCCGTTGAGGATCGATTCAGCGCGAGTGCGTGGGAGGCGTTCCACTACTTCCTTGTACGACCCTTGCCACGAGACGTCAGCTTTGAACCCCGCGGACTGTTAGGTGCCATCGTGAATGTATGTACGTACTGGACTGAGAAATATAGCGACTCGAAGGTGGCATCGCCCTCGACTGCCAAGGATGATGATGATGATGATGATGATGATGATGATGATGATGATGATGATGATGATGATGATGATGATGATGATGATGACGACGACGACGACGACGACGCGAAGAGCGATCGTATGGACGAGAGTTCTAGCAAGACGAGCACCACCAAGGCCAAATCAAAACACCTCGCAGTGTCCTCAGGAGCACCCAATCTGACCCAAGATAATGCGTTCATCACAGACGAAGACATTGAACAAAGCATTCGGACGCTGCGCGCAGTGCTTTGCTGCACGGACTTGCTCTTCAACTCACCCAAGTTTGAAATATTCTTCAGCCCCAGCGTGAGTCAACTCGCGACGTTGCTGAGCTCACTTGCGTTGAGAATCAGCAAGTCCTACCCGTATCTCCGAAACGTACAGACGCCAGGTACGGGGTATGCTGGTGAGGCACTCGATCTACTCGTTGAGATTACCAATCTGTTTGCACTCCGACTGCGTGAAGAAATCTCCCGCGCGTTCCCTCAGCGCGACCTTGTTCTCGTCGGTGCCGAGAGTGAGTTTGCATCCTTCCATCAGCAATTCTCAACTCGGCTTATGAGCTCCTTGCTCTGGCTGCGAGGTCGGTTCCGTCACTATGAAGAAGGCCTAGAAACTTCGCCCTTCCAAAATAGCTACTTTGTTGCGACGTCGAACCCACCCGAACGCAAGCACCGCCAGCGGTTGGAGTGCGGCCGACGAGGCTCCACTCACGAAGACGCAGCATCGTCTCCTTACCAGACCGACCACTTACTGACTTTTATTCCTGAAGTTACAAACTCCATAGCGCGTTGCAAAGTTGCGCTCGAATCAGTACTGATGTCCGTGTTTGCCCACCCTAACGTCGCTCCTCTGATCGTGGACAGTCTAGAGATCGCTCTGCGTCTCGTGAACCTGGATCAAGCCGCCCTGCGCGAGGATATCTTCATTCAACTCGTCTGTCACGGTCCTACGATTCTCGCAGGCTTGGGTGTGTATTTAGGACATGGTCTGGCGCGCGGGCGTGGATCCAACAAAGAAGACTGGGTACCATTTCGAGGCCACAACTGGGGTCTTGCTCCATTCGTCGAGCTCCAGAACATGATTGCCAAGGCCAAGAGTGCCGACAGCAAACGGTCAATCTCTCCAGAGCATCTCTGCCCCACGCCCTACCTGCTGGATTTCATTCCACTACTTTCGTGTTTTATGATGAACGCACTGCGCAAGCGCAGAGTTGAATACCTCGCGTATCTCAATCGCCACGGTGGTGCCGAGACCATAAGTGTCGAAGAGCTGGTACGGCGACGCCGCAAGACCCTCATGCTGTCTCTAGTCGAGTTCGCGCAGTTCGTCTTGGGCTATTCTATGACGCTGGGAATCTTTGCACAGGGCAGTTACGGCAGGGAGGAGGTCATTCCCTATCTTCTGAACGACGAGGAACTCCGATCCGTCGATAAGGGTAAGATGGCCGGAGACGACGCCATCCTCTTCCATCGCCTGCGTACCCAGTCGCACATGCTCGAAATCTTATCCGGACTCCGCAGCGGTACGGCACCACGCGTACAACCTCACCAGTTTAGTCATTTCGTGGGCTACCTCAACGCTGCCAAGGTGAATCAGCACCGAAGGGGGCTTCGAGACTCGGATGATGTTTTCCAAGAAGTATCACCCGTTTTCGACGCGAGCCGCGATCGCGAGGGTGTGCAAGCCACATTCCTGCGCTTCCTCTTGAACCGCCTCTTCAGCACTTACTTTACCCTTCAGGGGTCACCATCTCAGAAATCCGGCTCAACGGAATCCTCTAGAACTGATCCAAATACCTCGACCAAAGTGATTCTCGACGTAGACTCCAAGGCAGCATCTCTGACCCTCGAAGATAATGTCGCAATGCTTCTAGGGTCTCACCTGCATGTCGAGCTCTTGCGAAGAAACCAACGACACGCGTACCATCCTTTGGGGCTGGCGGCTACATTCAAATCACTGGAGGCACTACTTGTCGCGCATCCGGACGCCTTTCCAATTGCGCACGCATTTAAGCTTTTCATGGCTACTGCTGCGTCAGCTAACAAGACATTATCCGCAGCCGTGTCGTGCGTGCGACGCATCTTTACCACGTTTGCAGAACTTCGCCAATTTTCGATCCTTGCTGCGTCGTTGTCGGCCGCTGCAGGCACAAATCCTGAGGTGCATCACCCGAGTGAAGGTGATATCAGTGCGCTCACGTATGCATCCATTCAGAGCCGACTTCCAGCACCCCAGCAATTGCAACTCGTTCAGGCAAGGGACATTCATTTCCCCTCACTTCCAACCATGGTTGACCTCTCGGAGCTGTTTGCATCCTGTACTCCGGCGAGCTACATGGAGATTCTTGTCCAGTTTGCGAGACTCGTGGAGTACTACGTGACGGAAGCGAGGAAGCACTCGGATAGCCACCACCTCTATAATGCGCTCAACGCTGCCTATCTCTTCTGCCACTCATGCAATATGATCCCCGCCACCACGGATCAAAATCAAGTCCGAAGAACCTACATGCATCTTCTCCTCGAAGATATTCTGCCCATGTTCACATCACTGTTTGATGAACCGGAGGCGGCTCGTTCGCCCTATTTCGCGTCGTCCCCTATGGGCGAGGCGGTGCTCTTGACCGTTGAAACAGGGTTGTTCACGCTTGCCAAGAGAATGGCAACACTCGGCCTGGGATCTCCTAGCCAGGCTCCTTTGCTGCTTTTGGGCAACGACTTTGACATTTCCTCGCCTCGCGAAGTGATTCCACCTAGTTTGGCGTTGGCCAGTGGTGTACCTTTGCGAATGACCTCACTCTTGACACAATTACGCATAGTTTGGGGTCCAACGTTGAGTCCGCCACTCGAAGGCAACACTGACGAGTCGCTAGGGTCACGTTTGGTCGCGGAGGCACAGAATCAATGGCAGGACTGCCGTCGTGCAGCACTTGCCATGCTGTCCGACTTGAGCACTTCCTCGCTCGATGCTCCCGCGACCAAGCGCTCCTCCAAAGCAACAACAGCTACCACATTAACGAAGGTCAGACGCATGAATTTGGTCTCCCCAGAGGAACTTGCGTTGCTTTCGGCGCTTCTGCGAGCCGTCGTTCAGAGACTTGAGTTCCTTCATGACTACCTGACCGTGTCAACTCCAGAGCCAGGCAAATTGCCTTCATTAGATATGCTTCAGACTGCATTTGAAGCCACTCCGGATGAACTCGAGGTCAAAGACAGCCGCGAGCTGATTGAACGCCTCCAGCTCGAGAGGCAAATCCTATCCCATTGGCTGAACGCAGTCATTTGCGCCGTTTTACCACCGTTCTATATTGAACCTGAACAGGTGGAGCAGCAACAACAACTGGTACTGTCTGGAAAGCGAACACGTGCCGATAGAGCTAAGGACGAGTCCTCATTTGCAGAATCAAACGCGTCGCTGGCAAGCTGGTATCAGACCCTCCGTTTGTATGTTGCGTCTGCACGTCAGCCAGTCCACAACCCATATGATGCTTCATCCGGCCCAGCACACTTCTTGATTCAGGTCCTTGGGCTCGTACTTTTCAACCCCGCGGTATTGCATTGTCTCGGTGAGCTTCTGCATGAAACTCCTGGCCAAGATGCCTTCCATGCGATGTTACCTGCACTTTTCTACGCCCCTGACGTCTCTGATTCCATTCTAAAGGCAAGTCCTACGGCTGACTCATCCGAAGAGCCTGGATACGCACTGGAGTTTACCATTGGCATTCCATTTGCCGTGCTGGTCAGACATGCCATGCAGCAGGCGATCTGGATTGACACCCCAGCGTTTGGACAGCGTGCGTTCTCCTTCCTCATGCTAGGTATTGCAAGCCAGTTCAGACAAATCGCGCGCACTTTCACACAGCTTCAGCGTACCTTGAAACGTGATTCTGCTCTCGCACCAATTCAGGCAACGGCGAATGCGCTCGCCAGGATCAATTCGCGTAGTCTCATGATCAACACGGAGCGTGAGGATGCCGCCGTCTTTGACACTGCATTTGCAACGATGATCGAGTATGTATCCTCTTTGCGCAGCTCGCAATTGTCCGAGCAAGCTAGTGCAACAATAGACCCCGAACGACTACGGGAGTTTGCTGTTAAACTTACATCCGCGATTCATGTGTTGTCGAACCTCTTGGTTCACTTTACTTCCCTACCTGCGGTTGGGTTGGAAAGATTCTCACGTGCTTCAATCACGTCACGAAAATGGATTGGATCAACACTTCTCTTGGGTGATCTTCTGTTATGCTCGATAGCGTCGGATCCGCTCGTAGAATCATGCGCGGGTCTCAGCAATGTACACGTTGCTGCACAAACCGCACTCAGGGCTTCAGCGAGATTGAATGCACAACTTTGCGCAATTGATGGAGGCTTCCACTTTGCATACCGACAAGCCATTCAAGGTGAGAGCTGGCTTGAGGCGGTCCCAACTTTGTTCGTAACTTCCGCTGCAGTCCAAGCCCTGACGTCATTGGAGCGAATTCGACCAGTTGCTGAGCCACTTCGATGCCTTACTAGCAGAGAGGTGTCTAGCCAGGAGCTCTGGAGTTATCGACTCAAGCCGATCGTGCTTGAAATTACGTCTCAGACAGTGAATTCCTTATTACGTATGCTACTATCATCGAGACATATCCACGGTGTAGTCGAGAGATATCGTGCTGCGGCAAATATTCCTGCAAATGCAACTGAACTCCAACTGGCACAGGTCCTCACAACACCCATGTTCGTCTCCAACCGTGACGAGCGCATCTCCACACTATCCCTTCCCGACAAGGATTTCTGCTCCTGTGGATCTCCTTTTTGTGATATCGCCGGTCCTTTGAAGTTCCTCAAGGGCTTAGTCTGCGCCCGTCTTGCTGATCTAGACGCCCTCCTTCAGCAGCATGACAGTTCCAGCGTCTTTTTCCGTGACATGATTATCGCTGTCACACAATTCCGGGTTGCATCCTCACTGGTTGCATGCTTTGTCCCGTTTTCAGCCGGAACCCAACTCAAGAAGATGGAGTTCCTCAGCGACCAAGGTACCATGGTGGCACTCACTACCAAGAAGACTGGTCAATCGGGTAAATGTCAATTGCCAACGCTTCACGCTGCGACTGTTCAGTCGCTCTATCAGGAGGTGGAGAACCGAATCCTATCGATTCGACGTCTACTTAAACAAGCAGTGTCCTCAACTTCAGTCTTTGAAGCCAGTCTCACCCTTGCTTCATTAGGCCTCGCCGACGGATTAGTCTCAATTCGACACTCACCACTTTGGGAATTCTGCGTAGATGGTGACAAGGCTGTTCAGATCTCGTTGCCGGACCAAACCAACATTTGCTTTGGCGTTTCACCCGTAAGGGCCTTCGACGTCAAGGAGACAATTGCATCTGCTACGCCATCGAGCAGTGTCGAGACATCGAAGTGGGTTAGTGCTGCTGCAGCTTTACCGGCCAATGACTCTCGTGTGGAGAGCTTGTTCCTAACTAAACTTTTTGCCGATTCAAAATTCACCGGCCAACTTACACTCTCGGTTGCACAAGCCTTGAATCTGATTTTGGCCTGTCCGACGATGACTCAGCAGATACAAATCGAAAATGTCTCTGCGAGCGACACACGATTGAAGGGCTTTGCACTACACCTCGATGCATTGGTGCATAGTGCGCTAGCCTTCATGCAGAGGCTGGCGATGATTCCTCATGTCGTCGAGCTATGCTTTATACCAGATGTCGTTGCCAGGCAGAACGTGACAGAGGAATCGAATTTTACCGATACAGCCCACGGAGGCTTGCTCTACGCCTTTGATAGTAATTCAGCTGATCCAGAGTCGCTCCAGCGATCACCCGAGCTCCGGATTGTTCGCAAGAGCTTTGACTTGTATTGCACAACTTGCTCTTTGGCCTCACAGAAGGAGGCCAGAGTCTTCGCGAAGGGCATACCCAAGGGCATTCTCGGACTGGCCATGCACGTAGCCGCGATTCGGTATGTGCTTCATGCTTATCCGCGCTTTACTGTGGGCTGTCCCTGGAATTGGGTCGCAATCCGCTTGCGCCTAGTGTACTCGGGTTTGATGTCGCAGCTGCCAGCCCAATCTCTCAGTGCTGCAGTTACACTGCTTGGTGCGGAGTTGAATGCTCTGGGTTGTGCCACTCGCGGGGCGTCTCTAGGCCAGCTGGTCGAAAACCTCGGCGATTTGGGTGCAGATGAGGGCGATAACGTTGACAGATACGTTAAAATGCTTGCTCTAGGTACTCAGGAACCACGACCTATGCGAAAAGTAAACAGGGTACATCAGGCGTTTGTCGGCGAGTCCAATGTTCAGATCGCTATTGAGCTCCTGCGTGATACACTCGATGCACTCCCCGGACCCCTGCTCGACGTGCTCTGTCGGGACAGCCGTTTGCAACGCGCAGCTCCAGTCGATCTAGCAACGCTGCTTGAGCTTGCTGGTCGAGCGGGCGAAATCGTCTACGAGAGTTTGGTTTCGTCAGAGCCGCCTCTGTTCCTTCCTGAGCTCTCCAAACCTGAGGACCTCACCGTGCCTTTATCGCTGTTAGGTGTGCTGTCACCGTCTCAAGCGATCCAGTCTCAAGCGGTGGTCGCAACACAGTTATTCAGGGGCAAACCAGTTGCCGTTGATGGGAACCGGGTTACTACTCAGTATACACATCTTACTCCTGAAGCTGGCTGGCTCATTTCACCACTTCGGTACGAAGTCTTCCTTACTCGAGTTCAGCGACGACGCTCTGATCCTTCACTGGTTCTCGACCCTCTTGATCAGTCGTCAATAATTGACATGGCCCCGGAAGCTTTCAGTGCTTTCCGTGCACTTGGCGTATCTGCGTCATCCAGATGGGTTTACTATGCACTGGCCGCATTGCTAGGTGTAAGTATTGTCTCGCTTTCGAGAACGGGTGTTACCTTCGACGTCCTCAAGTCTAAGTTGACAAAGGTCCAACTTTCGAATTTTGATCGGTTGAGTTTCGCAGGTCAGGTGATGAATTTGCTCGATCCAATCTGTCGAATTGTTACCACAGCATCCAACTGCTCGCCACTTATTGTCAAGGCGCAACCACTACATCTAGCCGCATGGATCTTTACTCCGAAGCTCTGTGAGGCGTTTGTGATGGGCTGTCGCAGCGCATACGCATTCTTATCAACGAATCATGTGTCCATTTCCAGAGCC
>Ga0182741_1005392_pt1 | contig 11931 bp, 11 predicted proteins | sample eDN5th37CBELigOP_FD_128874 | JGI IMG/M metagenome (GOLD analysis project Ga0182741, IMG submission 128874) | Enriched Organic Plus compost microbial communities from Emeryville, California, USA - eDNA 5th pass 37_C BE-Lig OP (version 2) (version 2) ...
AATCTCAACTTCACGCAGCTTGCCGATAATCTCTTCGGGTTTGTGCTTCTTGCTCGGCATTCATCGTCCCTTTCGTGGTCCAGACTATCATAGTCTCTGGGCCACTCAGCGGGGGGCAGATCACTTTGTGCCACAGCATTCCGTGGACGATTTCGTGACGCTCGTTCCCGAGACGCTTGGTATCGATCCGAATGTTTCGAAGAAATTCACGAGTTTCATCTGTAAATCGCTCGTCGCATTGCATCAATCGAATGTATTTCAATTTATTAGACAGGCTACGGGGATGCTCCATACTTACGTCGGTGCAGTTTTGTTGATACCACGCGATAAGCTCATCCAACGTGCGTTCAACACCGGCCCAAGTAATCGTCATATTTCCTACGGTGACGAGAACCGACTGGACATACTCCCACTTCGCATCCTTCTGTTTTGCGCGTATCTGTTGCGCATAGTGGTAAGCGCACCATCTCACGAGGGGGATGCGGCGAAGGAGACGTTTTGTGGATGACATTGCCAAGAGTGATTTACCAGACGAAGATGTCGTGCTCCGCCGCATGCCGAGCACCCCTCCGAAGCCGCATGACAAACCGAAAAGAGTCAAGCGAGCCGCAGCGAAAGAAGTGCTCGGCAGACGACAGAACTATCGCGTTGACTTGCAGGACTCGTCCGATTCAATGGACAAGGGCTGCCGGGGTTTTCCCCGATGGCCCTCGCGGTCCGAAGGTTGAAGCTCGGGTCCCCGACCGGCCGGGGCGGCCGGCCTCGGCGCGATGCTGAGCGGCATCTGCGCCTCGAGCGAGGACGACCGCGAACGCATCGCGCGCGGCAACGTCGCGTTCGACCAGCTCCACGCTGATTGCAGCAGCCGGAAGGCGCCACGATGACCGAAGCCCTGCCGCTCCGCACCAGCACCGAACCGGCAGCGCAGCCGAAGGACCATGGCATCCCCTTCGGCGAGGCGGTGAAGGCGTGGGCGCGGATCGCGGCGCTCTCCTTCGGCGGACCCGCCGGGCAGATCGCGGTGATGCACCGCATCCTCGTCGACGAGAAGAAGTGGATCGGTGAGGAGCGGTTCCTGCACGCGCTCAACTATTGCATGCTGCTCCCGGGCCCCGAGGCGCAGCAGCTTGCGGTCTATATCGGCTGGCTGCTCCACAGGACCAAGGGCGGCCTGGTCGCCGGCGCGCTGTTCGTGCTGCCGGGTTTCCTCGCGATCCTGGCCTTGAGCTACATCTACGTCCTGCTCGGCCAGGTGCCGCTGGTGACCGGCCTGTTCTTCGGCCTCAAGGCCGCCGTGCTCGCGATCGTGCTGCAGGCGGTGGTACGGGTCGGCTCGCGCGCGCTCGCGAACAACGTGACGCGCGGCTTGGCGGCGCTGGCGTTCCTCGCGATCTTCCTGCTCGACGCGCCCTTCCCGCTGATCGTCCTCGCCGCGGCGCTTATCGGCTTCTTCGGCGGCCGCGCAGGCCATGCCGCATTCAAGGGCGGCGGCGGGCACGGCGCAGGCAAGGGCGCGGCGGTGCACGATCGCGACTCCGCGCTGGGCGAGGAACTGCCCGACCATGCCCGCCCGAACCTCGCCTGGTCGCTGCGCATCTCCGGCGTCCTGCTGCTGCTCTGGCTCGGCCCCGTGGCGGCGCTGCTGTTCGCGTTCGGTCCCGACGACGTGTTCAGCCGCATCGCCACCTTCTTCAGCCAGATGGCGGTGGTGACCTTCGGCGGCGCCTATGCGGTGCTCGCCTATGTCGCGCAGGAGGCGGTCGAGACCCATGGCTGGCTCCGGCCCGGCGAGATGCTCGACGGGCTCGGCATGGCCGAGACCACGCCCGGGCCGCTGATCATGGTGACGCAGTTCGTCGGCTTCCTCGCCGCCTTCCGCGAGACGACCGGGCTGCCGCCGCTCGTGGCGGCGACCTTCGGCGCGATCCTCACCACCTGGGTGACCTTCGTCCCCTGCTTCCTGTGGATCTTCGCCGGCGCGCCGTTCGTCGAGCGGCTGCGCGGCAATCGCGCGCTGTCGGCCGCGCTCGCCGCGATCACCGCCGCCGTGGTCGGCGTGATCCTCAACCTTGCAGCCTGGTTCGCGATCCACACCCTGTTCGGGCAAGTGCGGGAAATCCCCTTCGCCGCCGGCACGATCGACCTGCCGGTGCTGGCGACGGTCGACTGGCCGGCGCTGCTGCTGGCCGCCGGCGCGCTCGTCGCGATCTTCCGGCTTCGGGCGGGCGTTCTGCCGGTGCTCGGCGTCTGCTCGGCCCTGGGCGCCGCCTATGTGCTGATCCTCTGAAGGCGTAGCGCCGCCGCCCGACCCGGCGTTCGCCGGCAACCACCAGGTCCAGCCGCTCGACCGTCGGGAAAGACGTGCCGCCCTTCCGAGGTCGCGGGCGCCCAGCCGGCCCGGCGCGCCCGATCGACGCTCAGCGGACGAAAACGGCGACTCGCCCTACCCCAGCGTTGTTCGTCGACGGCATCCAGGCCCGGATCTCGACCTCGTAGAGGCCCGGAGCCGTGGCCCTGAGATCCGTGCCGAACAGACCCGAGGCGGGATCGAAGGTCAGCGCCAGCCGCTCCTGCCTTCCGCCGTCGACGGAAAGGAACGCCTCGACCTCGAGGCCGTCGACCCGCCACGGACCATCCGGCGAGAAGGGGCAGCCGCACATCATTGTGACCGCTGCGCGCAGCGGCACCGTCGTACCGGCAGCGATCCACTGATAGGCAGCGGGGCTGGCGAGTCCGACGATGAGCCCAGGCACTTCCAGGCGCCAGCCGTCCCCGGCCGTAAGATGCCTGCCCGGCAGGATCCATTGCGTGCTTGTCACCGTCGTGGCTGCCTGCGGCTGGCTCAACGGACCCGTCGCGCTCACCGTCACGCGTCGCGGCCTGGCGAGATCGAGCGTCGCCCGGAATACCGCCGAATCGTCGGTTGCGAGCCGGTCGACACCGCCTTGTTTGCTGCCCAGAATGCGCTGCGTGTCGCCGGTCGTGCCGCGGGTCATGCCTCGCGCAAGAACTTCACCGGTGTCCGCGTCGGTGAGAACAATGCGCATGGAATCGCGATAGCCGCCGATGAACTTGGCGCCGCGCGCGAGAACGCGGACCTCGACCTGTGTCGGTTCGGCCAGCGCCGCCGGCGCCGCGACGGACATAGCCGCGAACAGCACAAGCAGGAGGCGGCGCAGAACGCCGGCAATGTTCCGGCCTGGACTCGGCCGCCACGGGTCAGGGCCCGGGTCGAGTGGCGATTTGCGCATCGATTTCCCTCAAGATGGCCTGGATTGTCGCGTTTTGCGGATCGAGCTCGAGCGCGCGCGCATAGCTGGCCCGAGCGGCGCCGAGGTCTCCGGCCGCGCGATAGGCCTCGCCGAGGCTGTCATGCGCGTTGGCCGATTCCGGAAACCGGCTCACGTTGAACCGGAAGGGGAGCAGCGCCGACTGCGGCGTCAGCGCGAATAGCGCATCATAGCCCACGCGGTTGACAGCCGCCTCGAGCGCCTGATCGTCGAGGCCGTCGGCTCCGCCGCGACCGAGCCGGCCGACCGCCTGTCCCCAGTCCCCGCCCGCCAGGAGCTGGAAGAGAGTCTCCTCCAGTGCTGCCGAAGGCCGCGCTGCCCCCGGCATCGCCCGTTGGGCGATGAGGCTGGCGAGACGGTGCATGTTGAGGAAGGTGCGCCCGCCGTTGTCGAGATAGATGACCGTCGCGCAGTCGGACGGATCGGCGGTTCTGAAGAAGTGCCGCCAGATCACCCGGTCGCCCCCGGCATGTCCGACAATGGTGACGTCCCCGTGGCGCTCGAATTCCCAGCCGTTGGTGTGCCGGGCGGTGGCACCCGACAAAAGGCGTTGCGGCTCCCAGCTTTGATGCAGGGCGGGCAAGGGAAGGAACCCGCCCTTGAGTAGCATCTGAGTCCATCGGACCATGTCGCGGAGAGTCGTGACCGCGCCGCTCGAGCCGAACGTGTAGTCGGGCCAGACGGGGAGCGGGAAGGCCGCCGGTGGAGCGCTCCGATCGGGTTCTGGACGATAGCTGGCGACCAGGCCCAGGACGGGATCTGCGCTCGTTCGATAGCGCGTGCTTCGCATGCCTGCGCGGCTGAACTGTTCGGCGACGACAGCGGCGAGCGACCGCCCCGTGGCGCGCTCGATCGCCTCCTTGGCGAGCAGGAAGTTGGTCTGGTTATACTGGCTCCGGCTGCCCGGCGGAAAGTCGAGAGGCCTGCCGCGGATGCGCGCGAAAGCTGCCTCGGCGGTCGGCGGCAGCGCGTTCAGATCGGTCAGATAATCCGGAAGCCCCGAGACATGGGATATGGCCTGCCGTAACGTGACGGATCGCCAGGCAAGCGGCAGATCGCCGCGGATCGTGGAGATCGGCGCATCGAGATCGACCACGCCCCGGCCAGCCTCCTGGAATAGCGCCACCAGCAGAAAGAGCTTCGAAACCGAATAGATGGGATAAACCGAGGCTGACGACACCGGGCTTCCCGCTTCCAGGTCGGCCACGCCGGCATGGCGCTCGTACACGAGGCTGCCCCGCCTCAGCAGTGCCACCGAATGGCCGACGGTGCCGAAGACGGCGGCCGCCCCGGCCAGGAACGCATCGAGATCGGCCCATGACGCGGCATCCTGGGGATTCGCCTGTCGATGCGCCGTCCTTTGGCGGGTCCAGCCGGCGGACGAGGCGCTCACGGTTCCGGCGAAGGCAAGGGCAAGCAGGCGGCGTCGGTTGAGCCTGCGGGCGTGCGCCATGTCCGTATCCCCCATATCTGTCGCCGCGATCTCCGCGCGCCGCGGCCGCCGCGGTTGCGCCGCCAAGATCGGTAGCGGGTCTCGCGCCTCGCCGACAAATGACTTAATATGACCGGGGCTGACTTTTCGCCCCGGATGCCCGGCCGGGCATCTTTTCCGCGTCGCTGCAAGGCCAGGAGCAGGGATGTATCGCTTTGACGACTTTCGGCTCGATCCCGAAGCGCTCCAGGTCTTTCGCGGGGAGGTGCGGATAGAAGCCCCGCCGCAGGCGATCGAGGTGCTCGCGTTCCTGATCGACAACCGGCAGCGGACGGTCGGCCGGCTGGAGCTGATCGAGCGCTTTTGGCCGCGGGCCGGAACGGGAGCCGATGACGCGCTCAACACCTGCGTCCGTCGAATTCGCCTGATGCTCGCTGACGATGCGGGCGAACCGAAATATATCCAGACGCGGCCCCGAGCCGGCTACCGATTCGTCGGGACGTTGCGCGAAGTGGAACCGCCAGCGGCCCGGCGATGGCGTGTCCCTGCCGTCGCGGCAGGACTGTTCGCCATCCTGTCTGTCCCCCTAGCCGCGTCTCTGGTGGCCGCCTTCGATCCACCTGCGCCCCGCAGGATCGCCATCGAACCGGTCCGGGGACTGTGCGAATATGTGCTGTTCCCGCGGTTCAATGAGGGCCTGCTCGAGAGTCTGGTGGCGCAGACCTCGCACGGCCTTCCGGCTGGATATCGAATCGTCGAGCCGTTGCAGGAAGCAGATTTCAGGCTGCGCGTCTCTGTCCGCCAGACACCCCAGACCACCTTCGTCACGGCAACCCTGGTCCGGGCTGCAGACGGCTCGATCGTCCGGTCCGAGGAGTTTGCCGAACCGACCCGGATGGACGATTATGTCCCGGTCCAGCAGGCTATTGCCGCGCGGGTCGCCAGGTCCATGAATGACGGCATTGCGGCCGTCGACGCCGGAGCATCGGGCTTCGGCGCCATGCCCGAAACCTGAGCTCCGACAACTGTCGGACGAAGCTGCCGCGACGCGCCCTCCCCCGTTCAGGGTATCGCACGGGCGTCCGGATTATCCGTGTGCGTCGTCGGCGCGCCGCGGACAGCGCAACCGCCAGTGAAGCCAAGCCTGCCACATTTGCGGGCCAATGGCCGAGCGGTGCGTCATGGCGCACGGCAAACGGCGTCGGATGGCGAGGCGCGGGTACAAGGTGCCGGCGCAGTCGGTGATCGGGCGTCCTCGAGGCGCAAGCGGTATGGGATACGATCAGGCCTCGCGCGCACGCGAGCTGGGCCGGCGGTCAGTTGCCGGACGATCCGGCCGGCGGCGCGTGTCCGGAGCGACGGCGGGCGTGGTCCGAGAGGGATTCGATGATGCGGCACGCGGCGACCTGGCCGCCGCGGCACTGGTCGAGCATGCGCATCAGCTCGCTCCTCAGCGCCTCGAGCTGAGCGATCTTCGCCTCGACGACTTCGAGATGCCGGATGGTGATCCCGTCCACCGCGGCGCAGTCCCGGTCCGGCTGGTCGGCGAGATCGAGCAGCGCGCGTATGTCCGAAAGCTCGAAGCCGAGCGCGCGGGCGTGGCGGATGAAGGAGAGGCGCGCGACATGGTCGGCGCCATAGTCGCGGTAATTGCCTGCGGTGCGGCCCGGCGCCGGGAGCATGCCGATCCGCTCGTAATAGCGGATCGTCTCCGGGTTCGACCCCGCGCGCGCAGCGAGTTCGCCGATCTTCATGCCAAAGGCCTTGACCCTGTAGTTGCTACAGGGTGCATATGGCGCGTCACGATCGGTAATTCGAGGTGACACGCAAATGTCTGCGTCCTGCTGCGGCCCCAGGCCGGATCCGACCAATTCCGCCCGGTGGCGCGCGGCATTGTGGGTGGCGCTGGTCGTCAACGCGGCGATGTTCGGAATCGAGCTCCATGCCGGCGCGGCGGCCGACAGCCACGCGCTCGAGGCGGACGCGCTCGACTTCTTGGGCGATGCGGCCAACTACGCGATCTCGCTGCTAGTCGCGGGAATGGCGCTCGCCTGGCGCGCCCGCGCGGCGCTGCTCAAGGGGGTCACGCTCGCGCTGCTCGGGATCTTCGTCCTTGCGAGCACCGTCCATTCGGCGCTCACCGGCTCCTCGCCCGAACCAGAGACCATGGGGCTGGTCGGCACGCTGGCGCTGGCCGCCAACCTCGCGGTGGCCGCGATGCTGTTCCGGTTCCGCAGCGGCGACGCCAACATGCGCTCGGTCTGGATCTGCTCGCGCAACGACGCGATCGGCAATCTGGCCGTGGTCGCGGCCGCAGCCGGCGTGTTCGGCACGGGCACCACCTGGCCCGACCTCATCGTCGCGGCCGTCCTCGCGACGCTGGGATTGACCGGCGGATGGCAGATCGCCAGGCAAGCGCTCGGCGAGCTCCGGCACGTCCGCCACGCCACGCTCCAGCCCGCCGAATGAGCCCGGCGAGCGCGAATCCGCATTTCCTCCATCTCAAGTCCAGAAAGCCCGGCGTCCGCCTTCTCATGAACAGCATCCCGTCCATCGCAGCGAGCGGTCCTGCGATCCTCCTCGCCTCGCTCGTCCTGGCTCCGGCTGCACAGGCGCAGGAAGCTCCGTCGGCGGAAGGGTCGCACGACGAACATGCCGAAGAGAGTGAGGAGATCATCGTCCAGGGCACCCGGACGCGCCGCCGCGTGCAGGACGAGCCGATCCGGGTCGAGGTGATCACGCGCGAGGAGATCGAGGAAAAGCTCCTGATGCGGCCCGGCAATATCGCGATGCTGGTCAACGAGACGGGCGGCGTGCGCGTGCAGGTGACGTCCCCGGCGCTCGGCGCGTCCAACATCCGCATCCAGGGGATGGAAGGCCGCTACACGCAGCTGTTGGCGGACGGGCTGCCGCTCTACGGCGGCCAGGCCTCCTCGCTGGGCGTCCTGCAGATCGCGCCGACCGACCTTGGCCAGGTCGAGGTCATCAAGGGCGCGGCGTCGGCGCTCTACGGGCCCTCGGCGCTCGGCGGCGTCATCAACCTGATCTCGCGGCGGCCGGCGGACACGCTCGAAGCCGAAATGCTCGCCAATGCCACGACGCGCGACGGCCAGGACCTGACCGCCTATCTGTCCTCGCCTCTCGGCAACGGCTGGAGCGCGTCGGTTACGGGCGGCGCGCACCGGCAGAGCCGGCAGGACCTCGACGAAGACGGCTGGATCGACATTCCCTTCTACGAGCGCCTCACCGCGCGCCCGCGCCTGTTCTGGGAAGGCGCGGACGGCGCCTCGGCCTATGTCACCCTGGGCGCGATGACCGAGGAGCGCGTCGGCGGCACGCTGCCCGGACGCACGACGCCGGACGGACGGCCGTTCCGGCAGGCGCAGGACACCGGCCGGCTGGACGCCGGCGTGGTGGGGGAGTTCCCCGTGGAAGGCGTCGGCACGCTTCACCTGCGCGGCTCCGGCATGACGCAGGACCACCGGCATGTCTTCGGCGAGGCGGTCGAGGACGATCGCCACGCGACCGCCTTCGGCGAGGTGTCGCTCGCCGGGGAAGCCGGCGCGACTTCCTGGGTCGGGGGCGTGGCCTACCAGATGGACAGCTTCCGGTCGGAGACCTTCCCCGCCTTCGACTACACCCATGACGTGCCGGGGGTGTTCGCCCAGGTCGAGCACGAGGTCACGCCCGAGCTGACGCTCGCCGGCAGCGCGCGGCTCGACTTCCACAACGCATATGGAACGCAGTTCAGCCCGCGCCTCTCCGCGCTGTACCGGCCCGGCCCCTGGACGATCAGGGCCTCGCTCGGCCGCGGCTTCTACGCGCCGACGCCGTTCGTCGAGGAGATCGAGGCGGCCGGGCTGTCGCGGCTCGAGCCGCTCGGCGAGCTCGAGGCGGAGACCGCCGAGACCGCGTCGCTCGATATCGGCTATGCGCGCGGGCCGGTCGAGGCGAGCGTCACGCTGTTTGCGTCCAATATCGACAATGCGACGCGGCTGGTGCCGGTCGCCGCCGACCGCGTCCGCCTCGCCAATGTCGACGGCCAGACGCGGATCCGGGGCTCGGAGCTGCTGCTCCGCTACCGCTGGGACGCGTTCACGATCACCGGCAGCTATGTCTATGTCGACGCGACCGAGCCGGACGAAGGCGGCGCCGGCCGGCGGCGCGTCCCGCTGACGCCGCGCCACACGGGCGGGCTGGTCGCGATGTGGGAAGAACATGGCAAGGGCCGGATCGGCGTGGAGGCCTATTACACGGGCCGGCAGGCGCTGGACGACAATCCCTTCCGCGCGACGAGCCGGCCCTATCTCCACCTCGGCGTCCTGGGCGAGATCGCGCTTGGGCCGATCGGCCTGTTCGCCAATGCCGAGAACATCCTGAACGTGCGCCAGACCCGCTACGACCCGCTCCTGCTTCCGCAGCGCGCGCCGAGCGGCCGGTGGACCGTCGACGTCTGGGCGCCGACGGAAGGCTTCACTCTCAATGCCGGTGTGCGGCTGCGGTTCGGGGGCGAGCACTAGCGCGCGCCGGAGCGACGGGAACGCGCCGCCGGAGGGTCAGGAGCCTTCCCGCGCCGGATCGTCGGCGGGCGTGCCGGCCGGCCAGTGCGGCTCGGGCGCGCCGCGCGTCCTCCACAAGGAATAGGCGATGCCGGCAGCGATCAGCGCGAAGGTCACGCCGAGGCTCAGCACGGGCGGGAACTTGTCGCCGCCCAAGAGGAAATCGGCGACGAAGATCTTCGCGCCGATGAACACCAGCACCGCCGCCAGCGCATATTTGAGGTAGTGGAAGCGGTGCACCATCGCCGCCAGCGCGAAGTAGAGCGCACGCAGGCCGAGGATCGCCATGATGTTGGAGGTGTAGACGACGAACGTGTCGGTGGTGATCGCGAAGATCGCCGGCACGCTGTCGACCGCGAAGACGAGGTCGGCGAGATTGATCACCACCAGCGCAAGGAACAAAGGGGTCGCCGCGGTCACGAGCCTGCCGGTCCCGGGATCGGGCGTCCTCACGAAGAAGCGCTGGCCGTGGAGCTCGCGGGTCACGCGCATGTGGCTGGAGACGAACCTGACCGCCGGGTTGTTCGCCACGTCCATCGGCTGATCGCCGGCGAAGAACATCCGCACGCCGGTGACGATCAGGAAGGCCGCGAACAGGTACAGCACCCAATAGGCCTCGCTCACCAGCGCCGCGCCGCCGGCGATCATCAGCCCGCGCAGCAGGATCACCGCGATGATCCCCCAGAGCAGCGCCCGATACTGGTATTTCGGCGGAATGGCGAAATAGGTGAAGATGAGGCTGATGACGAAGACATTGTCGATCGACAGCGCCTTCTCGATGAAGAAGCCGGTATAATATTGCATACCCGGCTCCGGCCCGCGCGCGTACCAGACCCAGGCGCCGAACAGCAGGGCGACGCCGATATAGAAGGCGGAAAGCTTCAGGCTCTCGCCGATCCCCATCTCGCGGTCCTCCTTGTGCAGGACGCCGAGGTCGAAGGCGGTCAGGGCGACCACGAGGAGCAGGAAGGACAGCCAGAACCAGGCCGGCGTCCCGAGCCAGTCGGCAAACAGGAATTCCATGGGTTTCCTCGATCACAAGCTCGGCGGGCGTGCGCGCCCGTCGCCGATCGCGGGGCCGCCGCCTCTCCGAAGCGTCAGGCATCGACGTCCGCGCCGGGTGGGATGTGGTGTCCGTGGCGCAGTGACGGTCCGGCTAGCCCGCGCGGGACGCGGCTGCGAATGCGCGCGCCGCCATGAAGCGATCGATCAGATGCCTGGCTTTCATCTTCAGGACGCGCAGCCGACCGGTCTCCCGCACGTCGGCACGGAGCTGGGCACGGCGCAGCAGGTCATCGATGCGCTGATGCTTTTCGATCAGGCGGAAAAGTCGGGGATGCAAGGCTCAATCTCCTCTTCAAGACCTTGGGTCATCGGAGGATCCGAGCTTGGCGGCGTTGGCCGGGCCTCAGCATCGGATTCTCCGATGCGGTCCGACATCACGAGACGCGTCTCGTCAGAGGGGCCCGGGCCGCACGGGGGATGTGGGCGCGGCGCGAACCGCTGTCAATGGTCCTGCTGGCGCGCGGTGCTCCATTTGCCGATGTCGCCATAGAGCGCGTCGCGCAGCTCCCGGACGTCGCGGTTCAATTCGCCGAGGCGTTCCGGCGGCTGGCCGGACGCGGCCAGCAGGGCTTCTCCGAGGCATCCCGCCTGCGGCCGGAGCGCGCGGCCCTGGTCGGTCAGCTCGATTACGACCTGCCGTTCGTTGGCGGGGTTGCGCGTCCTGCGCACCAGCCCCGCGGCCTCGAGCCGCTTGAGCAGGGGCGTGAGCGTGCTCGATTCGAGTGCGAGCTGCTCGGCGATCCCGCCCACCGTCTGTCCATCCTCCCGCCACAGGATGTTGAGCACCAGATATTGCGGGTAGGTCAGCCCGAGCGCGTCGAGCAGCGGCTTGTAGAGCCGCTGGATGGCCATTCCGGCCGAGTAGATGGCGTAGCAGAGCTGGTCGTCCAGCGGCAGCGGCACATTGGGGTGGTCGGTCATCACGAACTCCTCGCCCCGGATATAACGGGCTCCTCGCAAAAATACATATCGCGATAAGATTTATGTTGCGACTCGGCAAGAGGTGCGCTACCGACACATTTATTGCGATAATTCTTATCGCATAAACAAAGGAGCTGACCGATGAACATTCTCTATCGCACCCAAGCCACTGCCACCGGCGGCCGCACCGGCCAGGCCCGCACCGCCGACGGCGCGCTCAGCGTCGCGCTCGTCACCCCGAAGGAGCTCGGCGGACCGGGCGGCGAAGGCACCAACCCGGAGCAGCTGTTCGCCTCCGGCTATGCCGCCTGCTTCCTCGGCGCGCTCAAGTTCGTCGCGAGCCAGCGCAAGGTGAAGGTCGCCGAGGACAGCAGCGTCACCGCCGCGGTCGGCATCGGCAAGCGCGACGACGGACAGGGCTTCGGCCTCGACGTCGCGCTGACGATCGCGCTGCCCGGCGTCGACCCGGCAGTCGCCCGCGAGCTGGTCGACCAGGCGCATGTCGTCTGCCCCTATTCGCATCTCGCCCGCAACGGCCTCGACGTGCGCCTGTCGCTCGCGGCCTGAACCCCTCCTCTTCCGAAAGGAATCCAGCGATGATCAAGGGCATTCGAAATCTCGTGGCCGCCACGATCGCCACGGCCGGCCTGGCCGGTATCGCCGA
>Ga0182741_1005394_pt1 | contig 11931 bp, 10 predicted proteins | sample eDN5th37CBELigOP_FD_128874 | JGI IMG/M metagenome (GOLD analysis project Ga0182741, IMG submission 128874) | Enriched Organic Plus compost microbial communities from Emeryville, California, USA - eDNA 5th pass 37_C BE-Lig OP (version 2) (version 2) ...
ATCGGCCAGGCGGCGCAGGTCGGCGGGCGCGGAAAGTCCGCTTTCGGCCACCACATGGATGTGCCGGGGGATGGTGGGCGCCAGCCGCGTCGTCACATGCAGGTCGGTGACGAAGGTCTTGAGGTTGCGGTTGTTGATGCCGATCATGTCGGGATCGAGCGCCAGGGCACGGTCCAGCTCCTGTGCATCATGCACCTCCACCAGCGCGTCCATCTGCCATTCGCGCGCCGCATCCAGCAGCGCGCGCGCCGCGTCGTCCGTCAGCATCGCCATGATGACCAGGATGCAGTCCGCGCCCCATGAGCGCGCCTCGGCTACCTGATAGGGCTCCAGCATGAAGTCCTTGCGCAGCACCGGCAGGCGCACCGCCTCGCGCGCGGCGATAAGATATTCGGGCGCGCCCTGGAAGGAAGGCGTGTCGGTGAGGACCGACAGGCACGCCGCGCCGCCTTCCTCATAGGCTTCCGCCAGGGCGGGCGGGTCGAACTCGGCGCGGATCAGGCCCTTGGAAGGCGAGGCCTTCTTGATCTCGGCGATCAGGCCATATTCGCCCGCCGCCTTCTTTTCCTCCAGCGCGGCGCGGAAGGGCCGCACAGGAGAAGCGTCCCTGGCGCGGGCGGCGATCTCGGCGGGCGGCAGGGCGGCCTTGGCGGCGGCCACTTCCTCGCGCTTATAGGCGACGATCTTGTCCAGGATGGTGTTCATGCGTTCGAAGCGGCGATCAACTGGTTGAGCTTGTCGCGGGCCGCGCCGGAAGACAGCATCCGGCCTGCGATGTCCGCGCCCGCCTTTATATCAGAAGCCGCGTCCGCCACCATCAGCGCGGCGGCGGCGTTGAGGCAGACTATGTCGCGATAGGCGCCAGGCTCGCCGTCGAAAAGCCGCCGCAGCGCCGCCGCATTGTGAGCGGCGTCGCCGCCGACGATGGCCGGGAGCGGATGGCGGGAAAGACCCGCCTGTTCCGGCGTGAAGGTGGCACGGGCGACCGTGCCGCCGTCCAGCAGCGCCGCATCGGTGGGCGCGCTGATGGAAACTTCATCAAGCCCGTCCTGCCCGTGCACGATGACGGCCTTGCTGCTGCCCAGTTCGCGCAGGGCCTGGGCGTAGGGTTCCAGCCAGTCGGCGGAGAAGACGCCCACCAACTGCCGCGTCACGCGCGCGGGGCTGGCGAGCGGCCCCAGAAGGTTGAAGATGGTGCGCCGCCCGATCGCCTTGCGCGCCGCGCCCACATGCCTCATCGCCGGATGATGGGTGGGGGCGAAGAGGAAGACGATGCCGGTCTTGGCCAGCACGTCCGACGCCGCGTCGGGCTCCAGTCCCACTTTCACGCCCAGCGCCTCCAGCACATCAGCCGCGCCCGAGCGGGAGGAGGCGGAGCGGTTGCCATGCTTGGCGACCGTCACGCCCGCCGCCGCCACCACGAACGACACGGCGGTGGAGATGTTGAGGGTGCCGAGGCCGTCGCCGCCGGTGCCGCACAGGTCTATCGCGCCCGCCGGTGCCGATACGGGGCGCATATGGCCGCGCATGGCGGTGACGGCGCCCACGATCTCCTCCACCTGCGGCTTGCGGTCGGCGGTGGCCGACAGATAGGCGATGAGCTGCGTCTCATTGAGCGCGCCCTCGAAGATGGCGTGGAACAAGGCCTCGGTCTCGGCGCGGCTCAAGGGCTCGCGCGCAGCGGCGATGAGAGAAGCGGCGTCCATCAGTGGGCGCGCGTCAGCTTGAGGAAATTCTCCAGCAGGGCATGGCCGTTCTCCGACGCGATGCTCTCGGGATGGAATTGCACGCCATGCACCGGATGGGTCTTGTGCATCACCCCCTGGATCACGCCGTCTTCGGACGTGGCGGTGACTTCCAGCACGTCGGGCACCGAGGGCGGGTCTATGGTCAGCGAATGATAGCGCGTGGCCTGGAAGTCGTTGTTGAGGCCACGGAAGACCGACTTGCCGGTGTGATGGATAGTGCTCATCTTGCCGTGCATCGGTTCGGGCGCGCGCACGACCTTCCCGCCATAGACCTGGCCGATGGCCTGATGGCCCAGGCAAACGCCCAGGATGGGAACCTTGCCGTCCGCCTTGCGTATGACCTCCATGCAGATGCCCGCTTCATTGGGGGTGCAGGGGCCGGGCGACAGCACGATGCCGTCGGGCTTCAGCGCCAGCGCCGCATCGGCGGTGATCTCGTCATTGCGGACGACTTTCACCTCGGCCCCAAGCTCGCCCAGATAATGGAAGAGATTGTAGGTGAAGCTGTCATAGTTATCGATGAGCAGGATCATAACGAACTCGTTGAAAACGCTGATACATTCGGAGCGCGGGGCCGCCTCGCGCGCCATTTTCGCGGAATTGCGCGCCAAATGCTAGGGAAGGGCGGATGACCCTGAATCGCGCCGGCAAGATCGGTCTGGGCGTGGTGCTGGCGCTGCTTGTGGCGCTGGCGGCGCTGTGGCTGTCGCGGGCCTGGCTGATCGGCCAGTTCGCCGAGCGCTATTTCCGCCAGCATGGCGTGACCGCCGAGGTGGAAGTGGGTGCACTGGGCCTCTCAAGCGCCTCGGGGCGCTTCGCGCTGGGGCCGCGCGGCGCCCCGGAGCTGGCGGCGGAGAGGATCGAGCTGTTCTTCGATCCCCTGCGCTGGACGCCCTATCTGGTCGAGGTGCGGCTGGTGAACCCGCTGGTGCGGGCGCGCGTGGACGAGGCGGGGCGCGTCACCCTGCCGTCATTGCAGGCCTGGCTGGATTCGCTGTCGGCCGACCGGGAGAAGTCGCCCTATGTCAGCGACGATCTGGTGATCGCCTTCACCGGCCTGCGCGCTCTCCTGGCGACGCCCGCGGGACCGATGGAGGTGAACGGTTCGGCGCGGCTGGTGAAGAACCTGCCCGAAGAATTGTCGTTGTCACTGCGGCCCGGCAGCTTCAACTGGCGCGGGGAGCGTGTGGTGGCGCGCACCGTGACGCTGGACCTGTCGCGGGCGGGCGCGCTGAAGGTGCGGCTGGCCGGAGATTATGCGGGCGAAGGCGCGGCGGCGGACGGCTTGACGCTGGCGCTGGACATGGCGCGCCTGCGGTTCAGCGCGGACGGGCGGGTGGAAAGCGGTGCGGTGACGCTGGCGGCGAGCGCGGCGTCGGTAGCGGCGGCGGACGTCCGCGCCGCCGATGTGAAAGCGGCTATCGCCATGCCCGGGCTGCGCGTGGCGGGCAATGTGCTGGAGACGGCGCGGCTGGACGCGTCGCTCGCCGCGCGCGGGACGGCGGCGGGGGCCGAGATTGCGGACCTCAACGCCACGCTGGCGGCGCGCGGCGTGCGCGCCAGCGCGGCGGAGGTGACGGGCGAAGCCGATCTGGCGCTGACCGCCGAAGCGGCGCTGCCGCCCGGTCTGGCGCGCGCCATCCGCGCCTTCCCGGCGCTTCAGATGGAGCCGCCGCTGGCGGCGGCGGTGGCGCGCAATCTGGGGCGCGCCGCCATCAGCCTGAAGGCGCAGATGGCGCGGCGCGACGGGCGCATCGAGGCCCGGCTCACCGAGCCCATGACGCTGCGCGGCAATGGCGGCGGAGTGCTGCGTGTCGAAACATTGTCGCTGTCCGGCACGCCGCAGGCGCTGGAAGGCACGATGCGCGCGTCGCTGTCCGGCGGCGGGCTGCCGCCGCTGCGGCTTTCCGTCAGCCGTTTCGATTGGGACGACAAGGCGCTGCGCGCCGCCACGGCGCTGGACGGGCAGCTCGATTTCGCCGCCTTGCGCGGCATCCGCGCGTCGCTGAACGGGCAGGCGGTCTATGAAGACGGTGCCTTCCGCTTCATCCAGGGCCGCTGCACCAATGCCAGCCTGGCGTCGCTGGGACCGCTGGCGCGCGGCATCCGTGCCCAGGTCTGTCCCGGCCGCGCGCCCCTTTTCCGCTATGGCCTCGATGGCTGGCGCTTTGAGGCCGAGGCGCGGGGCGCCACTGCCTTCCTGCCGCTGGCCAATGCCGAACTGACCGGCGGCGCGGCGCGCCTGTCCTTCAACGGCACGGGCGGGCTGTCGGGCGCGGTGACGGTGCGCGCGGCAACGCTGACCGACAAGGCAAGCCCCACGCGCTTCAACCCGGAGCAGGGCGCGGGCGAAACCACGCTGGCGAACGGCATCTGGCGCGGGCGCTTCAACGCCCATGACGGCGCGGGAACGCCGCTGGGCACCGTCACCTTCCAGCATGCGATGGCGAGCGGGCAGGGCAGCGCCCATGTCGAGGCGCCGCTGCTCTTCGCCGAAGGCAAGCTCCAGCCCGAACGGTTGTCACCGCTTCTGGCGATGCTGCGCCAGGCGGCGGGACGCGCCGACTTCAAGGGCGACTTCACCTGGAACAGCGGCGGCCTCGCCACGCATACCGGCACGCTGGCGGTGCGCGATTTCAGCTTTCTGACGCCGATGGGCCGCGCCACGGCGGTGGACTCCACGCTCGAACTCACTTCGCTCCTGCCGCCCGCTACCGCGCCGGGACAGGAATTGAAAATCGGCCGCATCGACTGGACCATTCCCATCAGCGACTTGAGCGCGCGCTTCGGCTTCTCCACCACGGCGCTCAGCCTGGAGCGGTTCGGCGCCGCCTTCGCCGAGGGCCGGGTGGCGCTGACGCCCTTCAACCTCAACCCCTCCGCGCCGGGGACCTTTTCCAGCACCGCCGCGCTCACCGGCATTTCGCTGGAGCCGCTGATCGCCGCCTCCAACCTGGGCGACAAGGCGACGCTCACCGGCAAGGTCTCGGGCATCGTGCCCTTCACGGTGGGGCCGGAGGGCTTCCGCATCAAGGATGGCCGCCTGACCGCCGACGGGCCCGGCCGGCTGCAATTGAGCCGCGCGCTCTGGGGCGAGAGCGCGCAGCAGGCCAACGCGGTGCAGGACTTCGCCTATCAGGCGCTGGAGAATCTGGCCTTCGATTCGCTCAGCGCCGACGTCAACAGTGTGGGCGAGGGGCGGCTGCAGATCGTCTTCCGCATCAAGGGCCGCAGCGATCCGCCCAAGCCGCAGGTGGCTGACGTAGCGGTAAGCGACATACTGGACGGCAGCGCCCTGCAGAAGCCGGTGCCCCTGCCCAGCGGCACGCCCATCGACCTGACGCTGGACGCCTCCCTTAATTTTGACGAACTCTTGAAGTCCTATGCCGAGGCATGGTCAAAGAGCCTGGAGGGGCTTGGAGCCAGGTGATGACGATCGCGAAGCGCGTGTTCCTGATGGGCGGGCTGGCCATGGCCGCCGCCGCCTGCACCCCGACCATCCGGGTCGAGGTGGCGCCGATCAACATCTACGCCAAGCTCGATGCCGATGTGCGCGTGCGCCTGGACAAGGAAGTGCAGAGCGCCATCACCCAGAACCCCGACCTCTTCTGATCTGAGGACCAAGACGATGAACCTCAAGAACCTGATCGCAATCGCCGCCGCCGCTCTGATTCTGGCCGTCACGCCCGTCCTCGCCCAGGGCGCGGGCGACAAGGCGACGGTGGACGCCGCCAAGGCCGCGGGCATCGTGGGCGAGCAGGGCGACGGCTATCTCGGCATCGTCAGCACCGCCGATGCCGCCGTCACCGCCGCCGTCACCGCCATCAATGCGGGACGCGCCCAGGTCTATGCCGACACCGCCGCCAAGTCGGGCGTGACGCGCGATGCGGCGGGCCAGGCGGCGGGCGCGACGCTGATCGCCCGCACGCCCGCAGGCCAGTTCGTCAAGCCGCTGGGCGGCAACTGGACGAAGAAATAGCGCGCCTTCAGGGCCTCATCCTGAGCCTGTCGAAGGATGAGGCGTGAGCAGGCCTGCGCGGTCAACGAGCCATGACACCAGGCGGCAGCCGGGTACGCGTCCTGTGACAACCAAGAACTAAAGCGCCTTCACCGTCACGCTTTCGCGCGCCGCCGCCGCCAGGGGATTGCGCAGCGGCAGGTGGAAGGCATCGGCCTCGATCTCGAACACATCGCCCTCCTGCGTCTTTACCCCCTCGCTGAAGGAGAGCGTCGCGGTGCCGAAGAAATGCGCATGCACGTCGCCGGGGCGGCGGAAAAGGCCGTACTTGAAGTGATGCGCCTCCAGATTGGCGATGGTGTGGGACATGTTCTCCTCGCCCGAAAGGAAAGGCTGGTCCCAGACCAGCGCGTTGCCGCGGCGGATGCGGGACCGTCCCTGTACGGAGAATGGCAGCGGCCCGGTGCGCAGCTCCGGCCCATAGGCGCAGGCGCGCAGCTTGGAATGCGCCAGCCAGAGATAATTGAACCGCTCGGTGACATGGTCGGAGAATTCGTTGCCCAGCGCGAAGCCCAGGCGGAAAGGCGTGCCATCGGGGCCGATGACATAAAGCCCCACCAGCTCCGGCTCCTCGCCGCCATCCTGGGCGAAGGCGGGTGAGGGCAGGGCGCTTTCCGGCGCCACCACGCTCGAGCCGTCGCCCTTATAGAACCATTCGGGCTGCGCGCCGTCCGTGCCGGGGGCGGGCTTGCCGCCCTCCAGCCCCAGCTTGAACATCTTCATCGAGTCGGTGAGATCGGCCGCGTCCTCCAGCTTGCGGTGCATCTTGTCGCGCCCTTCCGCCGAGCCCAGATGGGTGAGGCCGGTGCCGGTGACGATCAGATGTGCCGGATCGCGCGGATGATCGAGCGGCGGCAGCACCCGGCCTTCCGCCAGCGCGGTGAAGACGTTTACCGCTTCGCCCCGGCCTGCCGCCTCCACCACCTCTTGCAGCGAAACGCCCTGCGCGATGGCCCGCATTGCAAGTTCGTAAGTCGAGTTCGCACCCGCAACCAGATGGGCAGTGCGGGCGTCGTCGAGCCGCGCCACGGCGCGCCGCCCCTCCGGGGTGGTCAATTGCAGAAGATGAAGGGCCATGGGTCTTGCTCCGCGCCGGGAGCGGCGATGTAACGCGCAATAAAGCGTCATGTCATCGTTTTTTCCGCGCGCCCGCGTCCTTGCGCTGGCCCGTTCCGCGCCGGTAATGTGCTGCAAAAATCACACAAAGCCGTCCAGGGACTTCCGATGAAAAAAGCCGCCGCACTTCTCGCTTCCACCATGCTCGGGCTGGCCCTGCTGCCGGCCGCCGCCGCGCCCTCCACCGAATGGCCGACCTATGGCAACGACCAGAGCGGCATGCGCTATTCGCCGCTGACCCAGATCACGCCCGCCAATGTCGGCAAGCTGGAGAAGGTGTGGACCTTCAACATGCGGCCCGCCTATCTCGACAATCCCGCCGCCAATCCCACCGCGGGCCGCGGCGGCCGTGGCGGCGCGGCCGCCGGGCGCGGCGGACGCGGCTTCACGCCGCCGCGCTTCCTGGGCTCGCAGATGACGCCGCTGGTGGCGAACGGCCTGATGTTCCTGGCCACGCCCTATCGCCGCGTCACCGCTCTGGATGCGGAGACGGGCAAGCAGATCTGGGCCTATGACCTGCCGGGCAATGACGCGCCCTCCACCCGCGGCGTCGAATACTGGCCGGGCGGCCAGGGCGCGGGGCCGCGCGTGATCGTCTCCACCCGCGAGGGCAAGATCATCGCGCTCAACGCCCGCACCGGCGAACTGGTGCCGGGCTTCGGCAACAACGGCATCCTAGACACCAAGACGCCGGAGATCACCAACGGCCTGCCCAACGCGCCCTTCGGCTATTCGACGCCGCCCCTGGTGGTGAACAATGTGCTGGTGACGGGCGGACGGGTGCAGGAGCAGCCCACGCGCGGCGCCGCGGGCGATGTGCGCGGCTGGGACATCCGCACCGGCAAGCTGCTCTGGACCTTCCACACCGTGCCGCGCCCGGGCGAGCCGCACAACGACACCTGGGGCAATGAGAGTTGGCGCCAGCGCTCGGGCGTGAACATCTGGACCTATATCGTCGCCGATACCCAGCGCGACATCGTATACCTGCCGCTGGCCGCGCCCACCTTCGACCGCTGGGGCGGCGACCGTCCCGGCACCAACCTCTATTCCAACTCGGTCGTGGCGGTGAATGCGAAGACCGGCAAGTATCTCTGGCACTTCCAGGCCGTGCATCACGACATCTGGGACGTGGACCTGCCCGGCATCACGCTGATCGAGGTCCGGCGCAACGGCAAGACCATCCCCGGCGTGGCGGTGGCGAGCAAGACGGCGCAGCTCTTCATGTTCAACCGCGTCACCGGCGAGCCGCTTTATGAGATCGAGGAAAGGCCGGTCCCGCAGGAGACCGACATCCCGGACGAGAAGCCCTGGCCCACCCAGCCCTTCTCGAAGGTGACGCCGCCTCTGTCGCTGATGAGCTGGGAAGGTCAGTTCGCCAATGTCACGCCCGAGCATCGCGCCTTCTGCGAGAAGTTCGCCAAGGAGAAGAACGCGCTGCCCGCCAAGGCCTTCCAGCCCCTGCGGGTGGACGGCGCGGTGGTGAGCTTCCCCGGCAGCCTGGGCGGCGTGAACTGGGGCGGCCTGTCGTTCGACCCGGGCCGCGGCCTGATCATCGTCAACACCAACAATCTGGCGCATTTCTCGGCGCAGGTCCGCCGCGCCGACGGCAGTTATGGCATGGCCGACGGCTACCAGTATTTCTGGCAGCAGGAGACGCGCATGCCCTGCCAGCCGCCGCCCTGGGGCCAGTTCCACGCGGTGGACGTCAACACCGGCCAGATCAAGTGGAGCGTGCCGTTGGGGCTGACCGAAAGCCTGCCCGCGGGCCAGCAGAGCACCGGCCGCGTCGGCCTGGGCAATCCGATGGTGACGGCGGGCGGCCTCGCCTTTGTCGGCGCGGTGGATGACGGCCGCCTGCGCGCCTTCGACAGCAACACCGGCAAGGAATTGTGGGCGGTGAAGCTGGCGGGCAACGTCAATAGCGGCCCCATCACCTGGCGCGGCCGCAGCGGCCGCCAGTATGTGACGGCGGTGGCCACCGGCGGCGCCAATGGCCCGGCGACGTCGGACGAGATCGTGACGTTCGCCCTGCCGCGATAGGGCGCGCACAGGCCTCAAGCAAAAACCCCGCGAACTTGGTGTCCGCGGGGTTTTTTCGTTCCGCTTTCCGATGCCGCTACTGCGCGGGGGCAGGGGCCGGGGCGCTCTCTACCGGCGGTGCGGCCGGAGCGGTGGTGTCCGCCGGGGCGGCGGGCGCATGGTTGCTGTGATCGGCGGCGGGAGCCGCCGGCACCACGCCTTCGGCCGCCGGAGCGGCAGGCGCAGGCGGCGCCGCGCCTTCGGCGGGCGGCGCGGCAGGGGCGGCGCCCTCAACCGGCGCGGCGGCGGCGGGAGCGGCCGGAGCCTCGCCCGCGGCGGGCGGCGGATTGGGGCCGAAATAGGTGGCGAGATAGCCCACCACCTTGTCGAACTCGTCTTCGGCGACGGGCGCGCCGTTGGTGATCATCATCGTGACGGTGTTGGCCCATTCCTCGGCCGAGCGGCGCTCGGTGAGGATCTGGCCGATGCCGTGACAGCCGCCGCAGCCCTTCATCGTCTCTTCCATGCCGGGGCCGGGGGGCAGGGAGTCCTGCGCCACGGCGGGGGCCAGAATCACGCCCGCGATAAAAGCCGCACCGGCGGCGGACATCGAAAGGGCCTTAACCAGATCGCTGCGCATAAAACTCCTGCCTTGTTACCGTTCGTCGGGGCCGGAAGATGTCATCCGCCTTTCGCCTTGTCACCTGATTTTGGCATGCATTGCGGCGAATCAAGGCGGCCAATTCGCCGCTCCCTGGAGCTTCCGGGGCGGCGGAAAACCGGGAAAAACCCTGTCTTTTCGCAGCCCTCCGGCCCGCGCGCCCTAGGCCCCGGTTCCCATTCGTAAGACTTTTTCCCGGCGCCCTGCCCCGATGGCCTTTTCGTCATGCGCATGGAGGGGGCCACAGTTGCGGGCGGGACGGTGGCCCAGGCGCGGGACAATCGCCTAGTTTCCCGCCATGGAACCCCTGATGCCGCTCGCCGTGCTTTTCCTCGCCGCCCTCTGGGCGGGCTGCCAGAACGCGCTGGCGGGGGGCGGCTCCTTCCTGACGCTGCCCGCGCTGATTCTCACCGGAATGGATGCGCGCGCCGCCAACATCACCTCCGCCGTGGCGCTCTTTCCCGGCCAGGTGCTGACCGGCTGGCATGGCCGCGCCAACGCCGCCGGGGTGGGCACCCTGTCGCTGAAGGCGCTGGTGATCATCTCATTGGTGGGCGGGGCGCTGGGGGCACTGCTTCTGCTGTGGACGCCGTCGGGCATCTTCGCCCGCATGGTGCCCTGGCTGGTGCTGTTCGCCACGGTGATGTTCGCCTGGGGCAGCTTCGGGCCCCGGCGCGGCGAGGGGCCGCGCCTCTCGGCCTATGGCGCGGGCGCGGCGCAGTTCTGCATCGCCGTCTATGGCGGCTATTTCGGCGGCGGCATCGGCTTCCTGATGCTGGCGGCGCTGACCGCGGCGGGGCTGGGGATCCGCGCCGCGGGCGGCACCAAGAATCTGCTGGCGGCGGTGATGAACCTGTCGGCGGTGCTGATCTTCGTCTTTTCGCCCGACGTGCATTGGCGGCAGATGGCCGTCGCCTGCGCGGGCGCGCTGATCGGCGGCTATGCCGGGGCGCAGATGCTCAACAAGGTCAACGAGAAGCTGCTGCGCATCTTCATCGTTTGCATCGGCGTGGCGCTGACGGTGGGGCTTTTCCTGCGGGCGCCCTGAGGCGTGTCCGCGCTTGTTCCGCCGCGCCGCTTGCGGCTAGGCTGCGCCGATGCCCCGCAAGACAAGCCGAACGGCCAAGCCCCGGCGTTCCGCCCTGAAACCGGCCGCGGCGCCCTCGCGCCATGCGGCGATCGCCGCGCGCCTGGGCGGGGAAATCCTGTCCGGCCTGCGCAAGCCGGGCAGCCGCCTGCCTTCGGTGGAGGAGATGTACGATCTGTTCGGCGTCAGCCGCGTGGTGGTGCGCGAGGTGATCAAGACCCTCACCGCCAAGGGGCTGGTGATGTCGCGCACCAAGGTGGGCACGCTGGTGACCGATCCCGCTTCCTGGAACTGGCTCGACGCCGATGTGCTGCAATGGCGCATGGAGATGGGGCTGGATCGCGCCTTCCTGGAGCAGATCACCGAGATGCGCTACGCGGTGGAGCCGATGGGCGCGATGCTGGCGGCGCGCAACCGCACACGGGCCGACATCGCCCGCCTGCGCGCCTGCCTGGCCGCGATGCGCGAGGCCGAAGGCGACGACCGCCGCTTCCCGGAGGCGGACCTGGCCTATCACCTCGCCATCGGCCAGGCCTCGGGCAATCCGCTGATGGGCTCCTTCGGCGCGGTGATCAAGGCGGCGCTGGGCGGGCTGATCGCCATGAGCAATGCCAGCGTCAAGGCCAGCACCGGGCGCGGCCATGCCGGTTCGACCGACAATCACGCCGCCATCCTGGCGGCGATCGAGGCCCGGGACGAAGCGGGCGCGCGCGAGGCGATGCTGCGGGTGATCGCGCGCGGCCGCCGCCATGCCGGGCGGCGGCTGGGACGCTGAGCCGCACCCCGCCGGGCCGGATGAATATTTAGTAATACTATTCCCCCGCCGCCCCGGCTTATGAGTGGGCCACATTATCGGCCAGGGGGACTTGTCATGCTGCCGCTTTCCAGACGCTCGATCCTTTACGGCTCCGCCGCGGCCGTCACGCTGGCGGCGCTGCCCGCCGCCGTGGAGGCGCAGCGCAGCCCGAACGGCGCGGGCGCCACCGCCAACGCCTATCCGGCGCCGCCCCCCAAGGGCGCGATCGCGCAGGACACGGAGTGGAGGGCCTTCGCGGGCGACACGCTGGCCAACCGCTATTCGCCGCTCGACCAGATCAACGCCTCCAACTTCAACAACCTCCAGGTCGCCTGGCGCTTCGACGCCGCCCGTTTCGGGCCGCGTATCGAGACCAACTGGGAGAGCACGCCGCTTCTCATCAAGGGCCGCCTCTATGTGACGGCGGGCACGCGCCGCGACGTGATCTGTGTCGATGCGGTGACGGGCGAATTGATCTGGATGCAC
>Ga0182741_1005397_pt1 | contig 11923 bp, 8 predicted proteins | sample eDN5th37CBELigOP_FD_128874 | JGI IMG/M metagenome (GOLD analysis project Ga0182741, IMG submission 128874) | Enriched Organic Plus compost microbial communities from Emeryville, California, USA - eDNA 5th pass 37_C BE-Lig OP (version 2) (version 2) ...
CTCGGAAACGCTCTCGGTGGCCGGATCCGAGGGGGCACTGCCCGATCCGGGCAACGATCCGTCCCGGCCGGTCTGCATCATCCCGACCTCCGGATCCACCGGAACCCCGAAAGGCGTCGTCTACACCCACGAATCGCTTCTCGGGGCGTTCTTCGAATGGTCGCTGCAGGCACCGGACCTGCTCGGCGCGCACACCCTCAACCTGAGTTCGTTGTCGTTCGCCGCGGGCCTGCTCAACGGCTTCCTCGCTCCGCTCGTCCTCGGCGGCAGCGTGACGATGCTGTCGAAATGGGATCCGCAGGTCGCGATGGACCTCATCGCCTCCGAGCACATCGCCACCATGGCGGGCACGACCATCTTCTTCGAACAGATGGCTGCCCTGCCCACCTTCGCGACCACCGACCTGTCGTCGCTGAAGGTGGTGTTCATCGGGGGCAATCCCGTCACTCGCGAACTCATCGACGCCTGGGCGGCTCAGGGTGTCGGCCTGCGCCAGGCCTACGGCCTCACGGAGTCGCTGTCGATGGTCACCTTCCCGACCGTCGACATGTCCGTCCGCAAACCCGAATCCGTGGGTGTCGGCGGCATTCTCACCCGCGTCGAGATCATGGACGCCGACGGTGCACCCTGCCAGGCCGGCACTCCCGGCGAGATCTGGATCGCCGGACCCGGTGTGGCGCGAGGCTACTGGCAGGACGAGAAGCTCACCGAGGAGACCTTCGGTGGCGGCTGGCTGCGGACGGGGGACGTCGGCGTCAAGGACGAGGAAGGCGCGATCCGCATCGTCGGCCGGACCAAGGATGTCATCATCTCCGGCGGCATGAACATCTATGCCGCGGAACTCGAACGCGCCGTCCTCGAGATGCCGGAGGTGCTCGAAGCTGCGGTGATCGGGGCGCCGGACGACGAGTTCGGCGAGACCCCGGCCGTGCTGGTCCGCACCGCCGGCGAGATTCCGGCCCGGCGGATCGTCGACCATTGCCGGTCGCGGCTGTCGGGATACAAGGCGCCGCGCTACGTGGTGTTCCGCGACACGCCGTTGCCCCGCACCGCGAGCATGAAGATCGACAAGCGTGCCCTCCGACAGGAATACACGGAGATTCCGGCTCGCTACGAACGTTTCGGGCGGGCATCGTAGACCGTCCGGCGACCGTAGAAGAACGAAAGTTCCACGACACGACCGAGAAACGGAGTGCTACGCCATGACCGCCACCGTCGACCTGCACTCGGTGCGCGACCGAGCCCTGAAGACCCTGCTGTCGCATCTCGAGGGTTCGCGCACCGACCAGTTCCGGGAGATCGAACGGTTCGAGCGCGACGACTACCAGGATCCGGAACTGGCCGAAGCCGAACGCGACCGCATCTTCGGCGCGGTGCCCTTCATCGTCGCGCACAGCTCGGAACTGCCCGGACCCCACGACTTCGTCTCGGCCGACCTGCCGCGCAACAAGGCCATCGTCGTCCGGCAGAAGGACGGTACGGTCAAGGCGTTCGTCAACGCGTGCCGACACCGCGGCGCAGAGCTCGTCACCGAGCCGTCGGGCCGGTGCCGCATCTTCTCGTGTCCCTACCACCGCTGGGCCTACGATCCGGACGGCCGGTTGCGCACCGTCACCCTCGACGACACCTTCGGCGAGTTCGACCGGTCGAAGCTCGGGCTCGTCGAGCTCCCGGTCGAGGAACGGCACGGCTTCGTGTGGATCGTCGACAACGCGCAGCGGGGGATCGACGTGGCCGGCTGGCTGGGCCCCGAGATGGACGAGATCCTCGGAAGTTTCGGGATCGACCGGCTCGTGAGCGTCGATCCGCACGTCTACCGCCGCCCGGCCAACTGGAAGATCCTGCAGGACGGCTTCCTGGACAACTACCACGTCAAGTACGCGCATCCCAACACCGCGGGAAAGATGCTGCACACCAACGCCGTCGCGTTGGAGGACTACGGCCGGCACTTCTGGTTCCTCACGAGCCGCAAGAGCATCGACCAGTTCATCGGCCAGGACGTCTCGTGGACTCCGTCGATGATCGACCACACCATCGAGAGCTGCTTCCTTGCGCCCAACACGATGCTGCTCCGGCACGCCACCCACATCGAGTTGCTGACCTTCCGGCCCACCGGCGCCGATCCGGGCGAAGCGATCATGGAGATGCGGATCCTCGCGCCCTCGATCGAGGACAGCGGCCTCGAAGCCGGGCACTGGCACAAGCGCTGGGAGAAGAACTGGAAGATCCTCGTCTCGATCCTGCACGACGAGGACTTCCCGATCCTCGACGGATCGCAGCGCGCCCTGTCGAGCCTGGACGCCGGGACGATGCTGCTCGGCCGCAACGAACTGGCCGGCCACCTGTTCCGCCGGGAGATCCGCCGGTTGCTCGACGTCGGGCCGGAAGGCTGACATGGTGGCCGTGACCGGCGATCGGCAGTCGGTGATCCTCGAATGGCGCGACGGCCCACCGTCGCCCGCCACCGATGCGCTGTTCGAGGCGGCCCGCGAGGCGGATGCGGAGATGGACTTCTCCTCGCCCGCGCGGGCCCTGGCCCGGCAGGCGCCGTGGTGCCGCACGGCGGAGGTGCGGACGGTGCTCCACCGGTGGGCCATGTCACGCCCGAGCGAGGCGCGTCTCGCTGCGGTCGTGGTGGTGTGGCGGGTGGGCCCGGCCAGGTGGGTGGCAGACATCGTGGTCGACCCTCGATTCCGGTCCGTCGGTCTGGCGACCACGGTCTTCGAGCAAATCGGTACGACTCCGTCCGGCGGGTTGCTCGCCGATGTGAGGGAGGGCGGTGAACTGGTGGGATGTGCCTTCGGTGCGCATCCCGCGGCGGAGAGGCTCGCTCGTCGTTTCGGAGCCGTGCTCACCGGCCGGCGTGATCGTCTCGTCCTTCCGTCGCAGTCCGCCTACCGGGACTCGCGGATCGCGGCCGGTGCGGACGTGCCGTTCTCCGCGCGGCCGGTGGACCCGCCCGCAGTGACCCCGGCCCGGACGCTCTGGGACGACTTCGAGACCGCGGGGGCGACGGACCGATGGTTGGAGATCGGGCCCGGTGCCGGATACGTGCTGATCGGTTGGGGTGGGGGTACGCCCGGCGGGGCCGGACGGATACGGGATATCGTCCCGGTCACCGGGAGCCGGCGCACCGAGCCTGCGGACCCGTCGATGCTCGTGCGGGCGGGAGTCGAATGGCTGTGGCGACAGGGTGCCACGAGTATCGAGGCCTCGGTCGACGTATCCGACATCGGGGCTCTGGACGTGTTCCGGTCGGCGGCGTTCCAGCACGATCGCAGCGACCTGCTCTTCGCCGGGGCTTCCTTGAGCTTTTAATCTAATGGTATTAGGCTCTCCGTGTCGTATACCTCGTGAACGATCCGGGAAGCGGTGCAGTGATGACCCTCGATCCGAGAACCCCCGTCCTGGTCGGCGGCGGCCAGATCAACGAGCGCGACGGCGGCGTCGAGCCCGTCGACCTCATGGTGCGCGCGGCCCGCGCCGCCGCGGAACAGGCCGGCTCGATGCGCCTGCTCGAACTCGTCGACTCGGTCCGTGTGGTGGGCTTGCTCTCGTGGCGCTACCGCGACCCGGGAGCCCTGGTCGGGGAGCGGATCGGTGCGAACGTCCGCCACACCGGCTACTCCGGCAACGGCGGCAGCACCCCGCAGGTGATGGTCAACGCCGCCGCCGAGGACATCGCCACGGGCCGTGCCGACGTCGTGCTCATCGGCGGCGCCGAGTCGTGGCGCACCCGCACCCGGCTCCGCAAGCAGAAACTGCGCCCGGAGTGGACCGTGCAGGACGAGACGGTGCCGGCCGCGGAGATCCTGGTGACCGACGTGCCGATGGAGGCCGAGAGTGAACGCCGCATCGGCCTGGACCGGCCGTCGTTCGTCTATCCGCTGTTCGAGCAGGCTCTGCGCGTCACCTCGGGGCGTTCCCCCGAGGAACACCAGCGGTTCATCGGTGAGCTGTGGTCGCGATTCAGCGCGGTCGCGGCCGGCAACCCGCACGCCTGGGTGCAGCGCGAGTACGGCGCCGACGAGATCGCACTGCCCTCGGCCGACAACCGGATGATCTCCACGCCCTACACCAAGCTGCTCAACTCCAACAACATGGTCGATCAGGGCGCGGCCGTCCTCGTGTGCTCGGCCGAGACTGCGACCCGACTCGGAATCCCCAGGGAGAACTGGGTCTTCCCGCAGTCCGGTACCGAATCGCACGACACCTACGCGATCGCCGAACGGGCCGCCCTCGACCGGTCCCCGGCCATCCGCATCGCCGGGGCGCGCGCCCTCGAACTGGCCGGCATCGGCCTCGACGACGTCGAGCACGTCGACGTGTACTCGTGCTTCCCGTCGGCAGTGCAGGTCGCGGCGCACGAACTCGGCCTGCCGCTGGACGATCTGTCGCGGCCGCTGACGATCACCGGTGGCCTGACCTTCGGGGGCGGGCCGTGGAACAACTACGTCAGCCACTCGATCGCCGCGATGCTGACCAGACTCCGCGAGAACCCTGGCTCCTACGGCCTGGTGACCGCCAACAGCGGCTACCTGACCAAGCACGCAATGGGCGTCTACCGGACCGAACCGCCCGCCGGCGGTTTCCGGCGCCTGGACGTGCAGGCCGAGGTGGACGCGGAACCGACGACCCCCGCGCTGGTCTCGTACGAGGGTGCCGCGACGGCGGAGTCGTGGACCGTAGTGTACGGGCGCGACGGCGAACCGGAGCGGGCGTTCCTCGCCGCGCGCACCCCCACGGGCGAGCGCGTCCTCGCGGTGGGCACGGATGCCGGGGAGCTCGCCCGACTCGCGGCGGAGGACGTCGCAGGTGAGAAGGTCGCGGTGACCCCGGACGGCGGATTCCACCTCGCGTGACGTTGACGACATTTACCTAATACCTTAAGTTAAATGTGTCAGTCGGATGCACCCTGCGTGCGTCCTCGATCCGAGGAGTTCCCGTGTCTGTCGAAGACTTTCGTTCTCTGTACGAACAGCATGTGGGCCATGTCGTCAGCGGAAACATGAAGGCCGCGCTCGCCGACATGGTGCCCGAGAACCTCCCCCAGGTCTTCGACGGTGTCGACACCCCCAGTTCGGAGGTGCGGTCCCACTGGATCGTGGACATCCGTGCCGAAGGCGACCTCATGATCGGCGAGGCCGTCTACGAGCTCGACGACCGGACCATCGGGCTGCGCTCCTACTGGGAGCAGCGCGACGGGCGTTGGCTCGCCGGAAGACTCGAGAACTTCGATGTGGAGAAGGACGTCCGGGCATGACCGCGATCGAACCCGCGACCGAGCCGTGGGGCCCCGCCCCCGACGGGCTGGACCTGCCGCACTGGGAGGGACTCGTCGAAGGTGAACTCCGGTTGCAGCGCTGCAACGCCTGCCGCGCCTGGATCTGGGGACCGCAGGCCATCTGCGGATCCTGTCACGGATTCGACATCGGCTGGGAGAAGGTCGAACCCGCCGGGACGGTCTACAGCTGGCATCGCAGCTGGTATCCCTACATGGACGAATACGCCGGACGGCTACCCTACGTCACCGTCCTGGTCGAGCTGCCGGGTGCCGACGGCCGTCGCGTGCTGGGCCTGCTCGTCGACGACATCGACGAGGACCCGCGGATCGGTGACGAAGTGGTGGGCGCGATCGAACTCGACGAGGGTGCCCGGTGGCCGCTGGTGCGCTGGTGTCGTGTCCGCGCCGGCTCGGAAGGAGAAACCCGATGAGCGGACGGGGAATGCGCGGCGCAGCCGCGGTCGTCGGCGTCGCCGAACAGCACTATCGTCGCGGTGAGGCGCCGCACGGCGAGAAGCGGATGACCCTCGAGGCCATCCTCGCGGCGTGCGCCGACGCCGGCATCGACCCCCGGCAGATCGACGGATTCGTCTCCTACGCCGGAGGGTCCAACGACGGTGCGATCCTCGGTGGCGCATTGATGATCGACGAACTGCGCTGGTCCAACATGATGTGGGGCGGGGGCGGCGGCAGCGTCGCCGCGGCCATCACCAACGCCGCGGCCGCCATCGCGACCGGTCAGGCCGAGTGCGTCGCCGTCTACCGTGCGATGTCCCAGGCCGACACCGGCCGGCTCGGATACGCCAAGTACCACTACGGAAGCCACTTCCTCGCCCACGGCATCGGCTCGCCGGCGCAGATCTGCGCCATGCGCACCCAGCGCATGCTCGAACACGGGGGAGTGCCGCGGGAGGCGATGCGCTCGCTCGTCCTCGCCGCCTACCACCACGCGCAGAACAACCCCACCGCACAGGGTTACGGACGCCCGCTCGACGTGGAGACCTACGAGAACTCCCGTCTGATCGCCGAGCCGTTCCACCTGTTCGACTGCTCGCGCGAGAGCGACGGCGCGGTGGCACTGATCCTCGTGTCCGCCGAGCGGGCCCGCGACCTGCGGCAGGATCCGGTCTACCTCCTCGCCGGCGCCCAGGGTGCGCCCGGCGGGTTCTCGGAGCTGATCGACAACGACCTCGGCGAGCAATACATGACCGCCGGTTTCGGTCCCGCCAACAACGGCAAGCCCGGTGTTGCCGAACGTCTCTGGACAGCAGCGGGACTCGGGCCGGACGACGTCGACGTCGTGCAGGTCTACGAGAACTTCAGCGGCCCGGCGGTCGCGGCGCTGATCGACCACGGTCTGTGCCCGCCCGGTGAGGCGGCCGGCGAGTTCATGACGGTCGAGAACCTCACCGCGCCGAGCGGCAAGCTACCCGTCAACACCAGCGGCGGCAATCTCGCCGACTCGTTCGTCAACGGCCTCAACCTCGCCGTCGAAGCGGTCCGCCAGATCCGCCGCACTTCCCCGAACCAAGTCGTCGGAGCGGAGACCTCGCTGTTCATCGGTGGCCCCATGGCCCCGCTGGTGAGTTCGGTGCTGTTCGGCAACGAAGACACCCTCTGACACGGCATCCGAAAGGGTACGAGATGACCACTGCGCACGCTGAGATCGCAGACCGGGACGAGTTGTTCGTCGGCGGCCGCTGGGTGACCCCGGTGTCCGGTGGTTCCTTCGACGTGATCGAGGCGGCCACCGAGAAGGTGCTCGCCCGCACCGCACTCGCCTCGAACGCCGACGTCGACGCCGCGGTCGCCGCGGCCCGCGCCGCCCTGGCCGGGCCGTGGGGCGCGATGAGCGGCGCCGAGCGGGCCGATCTGCTGGACCGCTTCGCCGCCGCACTGAAGAGTCGCGGCCGCGACACGGCCCGGCTGGTCAGCCGCGAGAACGGCATGCCGATCTCGTTGTCCAACGGGGTCAACGGAATCGGCGCGGCAGCGATGTTCTCGTACTACGCGCTCCTCGTCCGCGACGACTCCGGTGAGGAGGTGCGGCCCGGCGTGTTCGGCGGCCGCACCGTGGTCCGGCGCGAACCGGTCGGCGTGGTCGCCGCCATTACGCCGTGGAACTACCCGCAGCCGCTCGCCGCGATGAAGCTGGCACCGGCGCTGGCCGCGGGCTGCACGGTGGTGCTCAAGCCGGCACCCGAGACCGCCTTGGACGCCTACGCATTCGCCGACGCCGCCGTCGAGGCCGGGCTCCCCGCCGGTGTGGTCAACGTGCTCCCGGCCGGACGCGAGACGAGCGCCTACCTGGTGGAGCATCCCGGGGTCGACAAGGTCGCCTTCACCGGTTCCACCGCGGCGGGCCGGGCGATCGGTGAGGTCTGCGGCCGGTTGCTGCGCCCGGTCACCCTCGAACTCGGCGGCAAGTCCGCGGCGATCGTGACCGAGCAGGCAGACCTCGACGTGTTCGCCGGGAAGCTACTCGAGGTCTCGCTGGTCAACAACGGCCAGACCTGCCACGCGAGCACCCGCATCCTCGCACCCCGGTCCCGCTACGACGAGGTCGTCGAGGCCGTCACCGAGACGGTGCGTGCCCTGACGGTGGGCGATCCCCTGGATCCGGCCACCCAGATTGGCCCGCTGGTCTCCGCTGCGCAGCGCGAGCGGGTGCTCGGCTACATCGAGGCCGGCCGCGCCGACGGCTACCGCGTGACCACCGGCGGCGGACGGCCGTCCTCGCAGGCGGTGGGCTGGTTCGTCGAGCCGACGGTCTTCGCCGATGTCGACAACTCCGCGCGCATCGCGCAGGAGGAGATCTTCGGTCCGGTCCTGACGATCACCCCCTACACCGACGAGGACGAGGCGGTCGCGATCGCCAACGACTCGGACTACGGCCTCGGCGGCACCGTGTGGACCACCGACGAGCAGCACGGCCTCGAGCTGGCCGCCCGCATCCACACCGGCACCGTCGGCGTGAACCACTACGCACTCGACCTCGCCGCACCCTTCGGCGGCGTCAAGGCCTCGGGTCTCGGCCGCGAACTGGGACCGGAGGGCCTGCAGCCCTACTACGCCGCGAAATCGGTGTACTTCGGCACCCGCTGACCCGGCGGTCGTCGTCACGAGCACAGGAGTTTGGAGCACAGGATGGCACTTCCTCTGCAGGGCGTCCGGGTACTGGACCTGACCGACGGATTCGGCGACACCGCATGCCGTTTCCTCGCCGATCTGGGCGCGGAGGTCGTCCTCGTCGAACGGCCCGGCGGATCGGCGTCGCGCTCGGCCCCACCCATCCGGAACGGGGTGAGCATCCCGTTCGCGTTGCGCAACGCGAACAAGCTGGGTGTCGTCGTCGACCTGGACGACGAGGCCGGACGGGATCGGCTCCGCAGCCTCGCAGCCTCCTCGGACATTCTCATCGAATCGCTGCCTCCGGGCCATCTGGCCGCCCGCGGTGTCGGTCCCGCAGACCTGCGGGTGATGAACCCCGCCCTGGTCGCGGTGTCGGTCACCCCCTTCGGTCAGGACGGCCCGTACCGCGACTGGGCGGCGACCGAACAGGTGCTGTACGCGCTGAGCGGGGTGCTGTCGCGGTCGGGTGAACCCGGCGAGCCTCCGCTGCTCCCCCCGAACGGTCTGGTCGCCGAGACCGTGGGGGTGCATACGGCGTGGTCGGCGCTGCTCGCCTACTACGACCGCCTGCACACCGGTCAGGGCCAGTACGTGGACGTCTCGGCCTACGAGGTCGTCGTGCACGGCTTCGATCCCGGATTCGGTGTGCAGGGCTCCGCCGCGGCGGGCCGCTCCGACGACTTCCCGCGCGGCCGGCCGGACGCCGCCAACTTCTATCCCGTCTACCGCTGCGCCGACGGGCAGGTGCGGATCTGCCTGCTCGCCAAGCGGCAGTGGCGGGCGATGTTCGAATGGCTCGGGGAGCCCGCGGAGTTCGCCGACCCGAAGTACGACACGATCCCGGCCCGGTTCGCGGCCGCCGACCGGCTCAACCCGCTCATCGAGGCCCTGTTCGCGCAGTACACCCGCGACCGGCTCGTCGCCGAGGGCGCCGCCCGCGGCATCCCGATCGGGGGCCTGAACACCGTCTCCGAGGTGCTGACCACCGAGCACTTCCGCGTCTCGGGCACCTTGGTGGACACCGAGATCGCACCGGGTCTCGCCGCGCGGATCCCCTCCGGTTACACCCGGATCGAGGGTGCCCGCGCCGGATTCCGGTTCCGGGCACCCGAGCCCGGGGAGCACGACGAGATCGTCTTCGGCCGGAACGTGCCGCGCACCCCGATTCCCGCACCGCGACGCCCGGTGGGGTCGCGGCCGTTCGAGGGCCTGCGGGTGCTCGACATGGGCGTGGTGGTGTTCGGTGCCGAACTCGGCCGCCAGTTCGCGGACAACGGCGCCGACGTCATCAAGATCGAGAACACGAACTTCCCCGACGGTCTGCGGCAGTCGAAGCGCAAGGACGCCCTTGCCGCGTCGGTCGCCTGGGGTCACCGCAACCGGCGCAGCCTCGGTCTGAACCTGCGCACCCCGGAAGGCATCCGGATCTTCAAGCGGTTGGCTGCCGAGGCCGACGTCGTGCTGGCGAACTTCAAACCGGGCACCCTCGCGTCGATGGGGCTGTCCTACGAGGAACTCTCCGCGATCAACCCGCGCATCATCGTCTCCGAGAGCAGTGCCTTCGGCAGCGTCGGTCCGTGGAACACGCGGATGGGCTACGGACCGCTGGTGCGGGCGGCGTGCGGGGTCTCGGCGCTGTGGCGCTGGTCCGATGATTCGGACGGGCTGTGCGACGGATCGACCGTCTATCCCGACCACATCGGTGGCCAGGTGGCCGCGACCGCGATCCTGGCGCTGCTGATCGACCGGCTGCGGACCGGGCGCGGCGCCGCCCTGGAGGTCGCGCAGGCCGACGTTGCGATCGTGGCCCTGGGAGACCGGATCGTCGCCGAGTACCTGGAGCCCAGATCGGTCACCGCACTCGGCAACTCGGATCGGTATGCGGCACCGTCCGGACTGTTCCCGGCGGCAGGAGACGACGAATGGTGCACCGTGACGGTCCGTGACGACACCGACTGGCGGCACCTGTGCGGTGTCTTCGGGCGCCCGGACCTGATCGACGACCCGCGCTTCGCGACCACCGTGGCGCGCCTCGGCCACCGGGACGAGGTCGACCGGATCGTTGCGGAGTGGACCGCCGAGCGCAGTCCCACCGAGGCGATGGAGACACTACAGGCCGCGGGCGTTCCCGCCGGTGCGATGGTGCGCCTGCCCGAACTGCTCGCCAACCCTCAGCTCGTCGCCCGGGAGGCCTATACGGAGCTCGAGCACGAGCTGCTGCCCGCCTCGCTGCCCACCGCCCGGCAGGTGGCCCGGTTCGAGACGCTGCCGGCCTGGCCGCTGCGTCCCGCACCGCTGCCGGGGCAGCAGACGCGGGAGATCTGCGAGACCGTACTCGGGATGAGTCCCGGGGAGGTCGACGGTCTCGTCCGGGACGGGGTGCTGCAGCCCGCGGCCGACGACCGCGCACTCCAGGTGTCCGGAGTCTGATACTCGGCGCGAGCGCCCACGGAATCCGCTGGGGCAGGGGAGTATCGGAACGAGCAGCCCTCCGGGCCATCACCACGATGGCCCGGAGGGCTGTTCCCGTCTCGGCGCCCGAAAATCTCCACAATTTACAAAAATCGATTGACGTATCACGACTCATGTCTGTAACCTCAATCACAAGCAACGCCGAGGGGATGCACCGGCCGCACCAGTGGGGTGCGGACTCTCCCGTTCCGGCGTCTCATCGAACGGCGTTGTCTTCCAAACTTTCCCACGATCAGGCTTTTCCTGGAACGAAGCGAGCGAAGGAGCTCTCATGAAACTCGAAGGCAAGGTCGCCCTCATCACCGGTGCCGGTTCCGGCCTCGGCCGTGAGGCGTCGCAACTGTTCTCGTCCGAGGGCGCGAAGATCGCCGTCGTCGACATCGACCCGGAGCGCGCGAAGGGCACCGTCGAGCTGGTCGAGCAGCAGGGCGGCACCGCCATCGCCATCACCGCCGACGTGCGCTGCGAGCAGCAGGTCTACGACGCCGTCGCCACCACCGTCGAGGCCTTCGGCAAGCTCGACATCGCCTGGGCCAACGCCGGAATCGTCTCGCGCGGCGGTGTTCCCTCCGTCGCCGGTGGTGAGCAGGTCGACTTCCAGGACCTGACCGACGCCGACTGGCAGGACGTCGTCGGCGTCAACCTGTCCGGCGTGTTCTACACGGCCAAGGCCGCCGTGCCCCACCTGCGCGCCAACGGTGGCGGTGTCATCCTCGCGACCTCTTCGGCCGCGTCGTTCGCCGCCTACCACAGCATCGCGATGTACTCGGCCACCAAGGCCGGCGTCAACGGCCTGGTCCGCGGCCTCAGCCTCGACCTCGGCAAGTACGGCATCCGCGTCAACGCCGTCGCCCCGACCCACGGCATGTCGCCGAACTTCCTCGCGCCCGCCGGTACCCCGGTCGTCGGCAAGTCCTACGAAGAGGTCGCCGGCCCGTGGGATCCGGGCATCTCCCCGATCCCGCTGAAGCTGAACCGTCCGCCGTCACTGGGCGACAACGCGCGTGCCGCGCTGTTCCTGGTGTCCGACGACGC
>Ga0182741_1005401_pt1 | contig 11916 bp, 14 predicted proteins | sample eDN5th37CBELigOP_FD_128874 | JGI IMG/M metagenome (GOLD analysis project Ga0182741, IMG submission 128874) | Enriched Organic Plus compost microbial communities from Emeryville, California, USA - eDNA 5th pass 37_C BE-Lig OP (version 2) (version 2) ...
ACCTGCTCGCCGGCGCGTACGACGTCGAGGCGCGCAACCGCGTCGCCGAGAGCGATCTCGGTTGGAACCGCGACGTGTGGAAGCAGCTCGCCGAACTCGGCGTCCTCGGCCTGCCCTTCGCCGAGGAACACGGCGGCATGGGTGCCGGACCGGTGGAGGTCATGGCGGTCATGACCGAGATCGGCCGTGCCCTCGCCCCCGAACCGGTCCTCGACGCGGTCTACCTGCCGGGCTGGCTGATCGCCGAGGTCGGCAGCGAGGAACAGCGTTCCGAGATCCTCCCGCGCCTGTCGGAGGGCACCACCCTGCTCGCCTTCGCGCACGACGAGCCGGGCAGCCGCTGGCCGCACACCGAGGTCGCCACCACCGCGGTCCGCGACGGCGACGCCTGGGAGCTGTCCGGACGCAAGAACCCTGTGCTGCACGGCGACTGCGCCGACACCTTCGTCGTGTCCGCGCAGCTCCCCACCGGCGGCGTGGGCCTGTTCCTCGTCGACGCCGGCGCCGACGGGCTGACCCGCACGTCCTACCGCACCAACGACGAACGTCGCGGCGCGCAGCTCGTGCTCGACGACGTCGTCGCCACCCCGCTCGGTGAGGTCGCCGACGCGTCGGCCGCGATCACCGCCGCGCAGGTGCGGGCCCAGGCCGCGCTGTGCGCCGAGGCTGTCGGTGCGCTCGACTCCTCCGTGCAGCTCACGACGAACTACCTCAAGCAGCGCAAGCAGTTCGGGGTTCCGCTGTCGATGTTCCAGGCCCTGACCCACCGGGCCGCCGACATGTACGTGCTGTACGAGCTCGCGTCGAGCATGAGCCTGTACGCGACGATGGCCCTGGCCGACGGCATCGTCGACCCGGCCATCGCCTCGCGCGCCAAGCTGCAGGTCGGCCGGTCGGCACGGAAGATCGGCCAGGAGTCGGTGCAGATGCACGGCGGTATCGGTGTCACGGCCGAGCACTCCATCGGCCACTACCTGAGCCGCCTGACGGCCATCGAGCACACCCTCGGCACCATGGACGACCACCTGCGCGTGCTCTCCGGCGGGCTGAAGGACTACGACCTCGTCGAGATCACCGGCATGTGACCGTGCGGGCTCACTCCCGGGGCAGCAGGGTGCCCAGCGGGCCGAGATCGATGTTGAGATCCTCGGGAGTGAGCCCGAAATGGTCGCGGAGTTCCTCCATCCGCTGCTCGAGCAGCATCAGGGTCGTCCCCACCCTCTCGATCTGCTCGTCGCTGAGATCACCCGCGTCGATCCGGTGCAGCGCCTGCCGTTCCATCAGCTGACGCAGCAGCTCCACCAGCGTGAGCACCAGCGTCACCAGGCCGCGCTCCACCGACTCGGGATCGGCGTCGATCCGCGACGGCAGGCGGGCGGGTTCGCTCATCGCCCGTTCCTCGTTCCGTCCGGGACCGGCACGTCGCCGGTGACCGAGAGGGTGCTGAGCGACGAGATCAAGGCACGCAACGAGATCCGCACCAGATCGACGTCGGCGATCGAGAGCGTGACGTCGCCGGTGACGACGACGCCGCCCGCGAGCACCCGGTCGAGCAGATCGATCAGGGCGATGCGCCGTTCCTCGTCGACGGACCCGTCGGCGTATCTCACGGCGCGATCCGTTCGGCGCCGGCGAAGGAGTAGGGCGGCCACGGACCAGTCAGCTCCACCCGGATCCCCGCGAACGACTTCCCCAGATCCTCGACCTCGGAACGGAACTCGTCCGCTGCCTCATCGTCCACCAGGTAGCTCCCGTTGAGCAGCATCCACTCCGGGTTGCCGCTCAGGGCCGGATCGGTCGGTGGGTTGCGCCGACCTGCGGCGGCTCTGTGCAGCAACCGTTCGTGGATGTCGTCTGCGCGGGCGGCGGCCTCGCGTTCGACGCTCTCCCGTGCGGCCAGCTGGGCGCGACGGCGGAGCAGATAGGCCGTCCCGGAACCGCCGGCAGCGTCACCGGTGTTCGCGTCGGTGAGGGCCTCGGAGAGCGTCTTCCGGTCCGCGAACGCCTTGACCCCCCACTCGGTCCGGCCGGTGACCAGTGTCAGCGCCTCCGTGAACTCCCGCCGGTGCTGCATCAGGATCTCGTGGACGCGGTGCTCGTCGAGGCAGACGGTCGCGAGCCGCAGCGGGATCACGGGGATCCGCCGTCCCAGTGTCGACACGACGGCGTCGTGTGCGCGGGCGACCCGTTCGAGCCAGCCCAGGTCCTCGAGATTGCGGGTGAGGGCGTCCGCCCCGAACTCGGCCAGGGGAACCGTGCCGACCACCGCCGTCAGCCCGTCCTCCCCGATCACGCGGACCCGTTCGCCCGCAACGCCCGTCGCGGTGGACACGAGGTCGGCTGTGTGCCCGGCCTCGGTCACCGCGTACATCCAGATGCCGGTCGTGTCAGTCACGATCCTCCTCGTGCACGATCGCCTCCTCGACCGCCGGGGTGCGCTCCTGTTCGAGCTGCGCCAGGCGCTCCCGCAGCCTCCGGTTCTCGATTTCCAGATCCGACTGCGACTCCAGTTCGCGGTTGCGTGCCTTGCTGCTCAGCCACGGATCGCTCTCCCACCAGTCGATCCCGACGGACTTCGCCGTCTCGAGCGACGCGACGACGAGCCGGAGTTTGATGGTGAGCAGTTCGATGTCGAGCAGGTTCACCTGGATGTCACCGGCGATCACCAGTCCCTTGTCCAGGACGCGTTCGAGGATGTCACCGAGATTGGTCGACTGGTGCCCGCCGCCGTACGGCTGGGGCGACATGCTCCCGCTCCCGCCCACCACCGTCATGTGCCGGCCCTCGCTCCCCCGATGTCGCTGCTGCCGCGCCCGTAACGACGGGTCCGCCGGTAGGCCAGAAGGTTTCCCTCCATGTCGATCTCCACCTCGTACAGCGCGAGCATGTCCGCCGACGAGGGGATGCGCCGGTCCTCGACGACCTCGATCTCCACCGTCCAGCCGTCCTCGGTGGGTTCGACCGAGGTGACCCCCTGCGCGGTCTTCGAGGTCAGCTCCTCGAGATGCGCGAGGGCGGCCCGCCCGGCCTCGGATGCCGAGACCACGGGCGGCTCGCTGTTCTTCGCCACGGCGTCACTCCTTCCCGGCCTTCCCGGGAGAGTCCCCCGGGATCATCCGGTTCAGGACGGCCTGTTCCGCGGCCTGTTTCTCCTCCGGCGTGATCCTCCCGGCGCGTGCCGCCTCGTCGATCTCCTCGAGCTCACGGCGGATGGTTGCGGGGTCGTGGAGTTGCTGTTCCACCTGCTCCTGGATGACCTGCCCCAGCCATAGCACGCCCTTCACCGGAGCGAGCGGAAGGGTGAGCAGGGACGACACCAAGCCCATCGGTCAACCTCCCTCCCCCGGATCGGATTTCGTGATGAAGTCGTAGGCGGCCATCGGCCCGAGCAGATTCAGATCGACGCGGTTCTCCCACTCCTGTGCGAGTTCGCGCAGGGCGTCCTCGAGCCGGTCCTGCTCGTCGAGTTTCATCAGGACGGCGATGTGCACGGCGTCCTGCTCGTGGGTGGGTGGCCGTTCGTTGACCATCGGATCGAACGATTCGAGCGCCTCGACGGTGCGCCGGGTGTCCTCGGCACGTTTGGATTCGATCGTCGCGTTGATGATCTCGCCGAGCGCCATGCGCGCCTCGCGGGTGGCGTCCTCCGACTGTCCGCGGATCTGCTCGCGCAACTGCGCGGCATCGGTGTTCTCGTCGAGGATCTCCTGCAGGATCGTCCTCTCGACGTAGCGGCCCTTGACGACGAACTGTGCGAGCCCGTCGAGCTGCTCCAGCGCGGAGACCAGTTCCTCCTCGTGACCCTCGAGCAACTCGGAGGCCACCGCATCCCGGTCGGTCAGGACCGCACCGAATCTCAGGGGCAGGACCGGTGCGACCGTCACCGTCCCGTCGAGCAGTTCGGCGTGCGCCGTCAGGTCGTCGGGGGTACCGAGGGGGCGGTCGAGGGGGATCTCGCTGACGAGCGCCGCAACCCTGCCGCTGCGCACCACCGAGATCTCGGCCGGCGGCTCGCCGACACCGCGGGCATGGTCCTCCGGCTCGACGTCCGACGGAACGATGCCGTAGACGTACACGGCTGCATCCGAACCGGTGCCGGCGTCCGAGCCGGTTCCGTTCCCGTTCTGCTCCGTCCGATCCGTGGACATCTAGTCCTCCCTCCTGCGTGATCGGGGTGCGGCCTCGCGTTGCTGCTGCACCTCGCCGAGGAACTCGCTGACCTTCTCCCCGGCGGCCTCGATGGCGCCCTTCGTCTTGTGTCTTGCTCCGCCGGAGGTGATGTCGCCGACGAGGTCGGGCAGTCCCTTGGGTTCGTTGTCGGAGATCTCCAGCCGGTTCACGGCCTCGGCGAACCGTAGATAGGTGTCGACGCTCGCCACCACGACGCGGGCGTCGATGGTGAGCAGTTCGATGCCCACCAGCGACACGCGCACGAACGCGTCGATGACGAGACCCTTGTCGAGGATGGTGTCGATGACGTCGGCGAGCCCGGAGGAGTTCGGCCGGGCCATGCCCCCGCCTCCACCGCCGCCTCCGCCTCCGCCGGCGGGTTGGATGGTCATGAGCGGGATCCTCTCGAGCGGCCCGAGCGTGTGCCGGTGGTCTTCGTCGCGCGGGTCCGTTTCGTGGGCGCGCGTTTCCGGGGTGGTTCGGGTTCGTCCTCTTCGTCGTCCGGTTCCTCGCCGGACACCGCGTCCTCCTCATCGGGATACTCGTCCTCGAGGTCCTCCTCGTCCTGCAGATCCTCGTTCTCGGACGGTTCCTCCTCGTCGAAATCCTCGTCTTCGTCGTGGATCTCGCCTCCGTCGGTGTCGATATCCCGTTCCTCTTCCTTCCGCCGCGCGGTCTCGTCGTCCTCGACGACCTCGCTCTCGCGGATCTCGCCGTGCCAGCCGACGATGTTGTCGGGATGCAGTACGGCCTCGGTCATGGCGTAACGACGGAAGTGCTTGAGTTCCAGTCGTGCTCGCCGTCCCACTGCCCGCCACAGATTCGCGGTGCGCTCGAACAGGCCGCGGGGGTGGTATTCGAGGACCATGAGGATCCGGGTGAGGTCGGGAGTGAGTTCGTGGAAGGTCACCGCGCCGTCGATGTAACCCTTCCCGCCCTTGGACCGCCACACGATCCGTTCGAACGGCACCTGTTCGAGGATGGTGGACTCCCAGTTGCGGCGCGACCAGAACACCTTTCCGGTCCAGTGGAGTTTCTCGTCCTCCACCTGTTCGACCTGTTCGACCTTCTTCATGAACTTCGGCCAGTCGGCGAACCGGGTCCACAGGTCGTAGGCGAGGTCGATCGGCACGCCCACGTCGATGCTCTCGACGATGTTGGTGAGCTTGAGTTTCTTGCCCCCGCCGCCCTTGCCGCCGCCACCACCGGTGACGGCTTCCTTGACGTCCTGGAACTTGTCCTTCGCGGTCTCCTTCAGGTTCTGGAAGCCGGAGCTCGCCGCCGCCTTCAACGGCGACTCGCCCTGGGCGAGCCTGTCGACGCCGGTCAGGGCGCTCGCGAGGTTCCCACCCTTCCCGTCGGCGTAGTCCTGGAGTCGGCCCGCGGTTCCGGTGACCCGGTCGGAGACCTTGGACACCGCGGCCTGGGCGACCGTGCCGGCCAGGCTCTGCAGGGAGTCGCGCAGGGGACTCGTGGCCGATCCCCCGAGACCGCCCGCGGCTCCCGTGGCTGCGCGGCCCGTTCCACCGGCGGCACGTCCGGCGGTCTTCCCGACCTTTCCGACCGTCTCCGTCACGTCGCCCGGGACGTCCTTCAGTGATCGCGCCATCGGTCTCACCTACCCGTGCGGCGCACCGGGGCGCGGCCGGAGGAGGTGGCCCGGGCGGCCCGCTTGCGGGGGGCGGGTGACGGCTCGTCCTCGTCCTCGTCCGGTTCGGCTTTCGCCTTGCTCCGGGAGGTTCGCGTCCGGGTGGGGGTGCTGCGGGTCGTGCGCCGACGGGCCGGGCGCTTCGGTTCGGATTCCTCCTCGACCTCGGCGTCCTGGATGCCCTGGTCCTCCTCGCCGGTGTCGTCGTCGTAGTCCTCGTCGCGTTCGCCGGGGGGTTCGTCGTAGTCGTCCTCGTACTCGACGTCCTCGGGTTCCTCCCGGCGTCCCGACCTCCTGCTCGTTCCACTGCCGGCCCGCTCCTGGAGGCGGTCGTTGAGGGCGTCGATGCGATGGCTCGCCGCGGTGACGGCGGCGGCGCGGGCCGCGTTCATCAGTTCTCCCCGAACGGATTCGGTGATTCTGCTGACCTCGGGAGACGAACCGAGCATCGAGGCGCTGCGCTGCAGGAGGTCCTGCGGAGAACTGGGTAGTTTGCCGGTGGCTCCGGCACCGGCGAGCATCAGGGCCAGTCGCATCTTCTTGGTGCGGCCGAGGAAATATCCGATGCCCACACCGAGGGCGACTCGTGCTCCGGGTTTCATCACCGTTCTCCTTCCGGAGGGGATGCGTCGTCGGCGCGAACGGGGTGGTGGCCGCGAGGGCGGGAGCGACGCGTGGTCCTTGTGATGTAGCCCACAGTACGTCATCCGAAACGTCGCCTCGGTGCTGTAGCGGAGGTTGCACGAAAAGGACCAAACAGTATGTTCCCGAACGGGATACGGGAGTATTCCAAAGAAGTCCCCTTGCGGGGGAGATCAGGGCAAAGCCCGGTTCAAACCTCGGTAACGCGCATCCGTGCTTCCCGGCCCGGGGAGGTCACCGGTTCGGTCCGACCGGAGTGTCGATCCCACTGGCCCGCAACAGGAAAGCCGTTTCGGGACCGATGATCTCACCGACCAGCGTGAGGAACCGGTCGACGAAGCGGGGACCGTGCGCGCCCTCGGTGGCGTCCTCCGGGTCCAGCGGATCGAGATGGTGCGCCAGTTCGTGAAGCACCACCATCTCCCGGAACGCCCACGCGGTGTTCGCGCGGTGCTCCGGCAGGGCGATCGTCGCGCTGTCGCGTTCGTAGTGCGCCGCGGCGTTCCCGGCACGCGCCCGCACCCGCACCCGGATCCGCGCGCGCTCCCAACGGGTGCGCACCCAGTCGAGGGTGAGCACGGCATCGACGTAGGCCTGCACCGACTCGATCGACGCGAACCGGCGCTCGATCGGGAGGGTCACGTGCGAACCGGCGACCTCCACGGTGCGCAGACCTCGCTCGTCGGCGCGGTCGAGCATCCGGCGCACGATCGATTCCGCTTCGTAGACAGCACTTTTCCGTATGTCCCGAATCCTGCTCATCGTTCCAGCCTCCTCGGTGACGCCGGCAACTCCGGTGCCGTCCCCAACCGTGCGGCCCGGGCGGCGCGGTCGCCCGCCCGCCGGGCGTCGACCGACCGCGCCGAATTCGTCCGGTTCCCCCGCCAGCTGCCGCGAGCCTGCGAGGTCCGGCGATAGAAGTCCTGCAGTTCCAGGCTCTTCCCGCGCAACGCGAGCGCGGTCCCCGGGGTCGAGACCTCCGCTTCGCGTTCGGTCTCCTGCTTGGCCTCCGACAGCCGCGCGCCGATCCTCGCCGCGAACGCCGACTGGAAGTTCAGCCGGGCCGTCACCGCCGCGACCGGCTTCCGGACCCGCGTGCGCACCCGCCGCCCGCCGCGCTCCTCGATCACGGTCTGCACCGTCGTCTCCGACCGGTAGGTGCCCTGCCGCAGATAGGCGTCGGACGCGCGCACCATCTGCACGAGCAGCGACGAGTACAACGCCTCGCACACGTCGATGTCGGAGGCGAACCCGTAGGCGTAGACGACGGTGGAGTTGGCGGTGATGTCGCACTGCACGTCGTTCGCCGCGGCGATGGCGAGGAACAACTGCGCGTAGGTCCGCAGCCCCTTCCGCCCCGCTTCCCCGATGGTGACCAGCCGCTGCACCGGCGTGGCCCGCCGCTCCCGCGCCTCGGTGTGGGCCCGGGCCATCGCCAGGTCGACGGACGCGGCGGTCGCGAGACGCTGGGCGGCGGCGAGATAGGCGTCGGCCTCGTGCTCGTTGTCGGTGGACTCCGCCTTCCTCAACAACCCGCCGATCCGGCTCAGCATCTTCTCCGAACTCACGTCGCGAGCGTAGAGCGTCCGGGGGACACCCACACCCATGGGAGGACGCGCGGACCGAAAGTGCTGCGCGAACGCACCCGAGTCACGAAGATCGTGGAAATGGACACTGCGGTCGATTTCGTCACCGACATCAACGACACGTTCTGGTATGCGGTGATCGCCCTGCTGATCGGTTCGGGCCTGTACTACACGGTGCGGTCCCGGTTCATCCAGATCCGCCTCGTGCCGGACATGCTGCGCTCGATCGTCGAGAAGCCCGAGGTCCAGCCCGACGGCACACCGGGGATCTCGGCGTTCCGGGCGTTCTCCGTCTCGGCCGCCTCCCGTGTGGGCACCGGCAACATCGCCGGTGTCGCCATCGCGATCAGCCTCGGCGGACCCGGCGCGGTGTTCTGGATGTGGGCGATGGCCCTGATCGGTGCGGCCACCGCCTTCCTCGAGTCCACCCTCGCGCAGCTGTACAAGGTGCGCGACGAGGACGGCGCCTTCCGTGGTGGCCCCGCCTACTACATGCAGTACGGACTGCGGAAACGCTGGATGGGGATGATCTTCGCGGTCATCATCACCGTCACCTACGGTTTCGTGTTCAACGCCGTGCAGACCAACTCCATCGTCGACGCGGTGGCCGGCTCCGTCGGCGAGAAGACCACCTTCCTGCAGATAGGGGTCGGTCTCGTCGTCGCGGTGCTCGTCGGAGCGGTGATCTTCGGTGGCATCCGCCGTATCTCGGCCGTCTCGCAGGTCGTCGTGCCGGTCATGGCCCTCGCCTATCTCGTCATCGGCGTGATCGTCGTCGTCCTCAACATCGACGAGGTCCCCACCATGTTCCGGCTCATCGTCGAGAACGCCTTCGGGCTCGAGGAGATCGTCGGCGGTGGTTTCGCGGCGGCGTTCATGAACGGCATCCGCCGCGGGTTGTTCTCCAACGAGGCCGGCATGGGTTCGGCACCCAACGCCGGCGCGACCGCCTCGGTCACCCACCCGGTGAAGCAGGGCCTGGTCCAGAGCCTCGGCGTCTACTTCGACACCCTGCTGGTCTGCTCCATCACCGCGTTCATCATCCTGCTGTCGGACCCCGAGTTCGGCAGCGGACTCGAAGGCGCGACGCTCATCCAGAACGCGCTGTCCTCCCAGCTGGGCGACTGGACCGTGCACTTCCTCGCCGTGCTGATCTTCTTCCTCGCGTTCACCTCGGTGATCGGCAACTACTACTACAGCGAATCCAACATGGAGTTCCTCACCGGTTCGCGCCGCATCCTCCCCTACCTACGGTCGGCGGTCGTGCTGTGCGTCTTCCTCGGCGCCATCGGCTCGGTGCCGCTGGTGTGGGCCCTGGCCGACCTCGCGATGGGAGTCATGGCCACCGTCAACCTCGTCGCGCTGGTCCCGCTGTCCGGCATCGCCTACGCGCTGTTCCACAACTACAGCGCGCAGCGCAAGCAGGGCCGCGATCCGGTCTTCCACGCCGGCGACGTCCCGGGCATCCGCGGGATCCAGGTGTGGAACGGCGACGACGTCACGCCGGTCGGGAACGAGTCGAGCGGGGCACGGTAGATTCTCCGGCGCACGAGCGTGTCCGCTTCGGAAAGGATCTGCGAGATGGCGTCGGTGACCTTCGACAAGGCCACGTGTCTGTTTCCCGGCTCGAGCACGCCCGCCGTGGACGCGCTGGACCTCGAGATCGAGGACGGGGAGTTCCTCGTCCTCGTCGGCCCCTCCGGCTGCGGCAAGTCCACCTCGCTGCGCATGCTCGCCGGCCTCGAGGAGGTGCACAGCGGACGCATCCTCATCGGGAACCAGGACGTCACCGGGCAGGACCCGAAGGAACGGGACATCGCGATGGTGTTCCAGAACTACGCGCTCTACCCGCACATGTCGGTCGCCGAGAACATGGGCTTCGCGCTCAAGCTCGCCAAGACCCCCAAGGACGAGATCCGGCAGCGGGTTCTCGAGGTCGCGAGGATGCTCGACCTCGAGCAGTTCCTCGACCGCAAGCCCAAGGCCCTGTCCGGCGGCCAGCGGCAGCGCGTCGCGATGGGCCGCGCCATCGTGCGGCAGCCGCAGGTCTTCCTCATGGACGAGCCGCTGTCCAATCTCGACGCCAAGCTCCGCGTGCAGACCCGCACCCAGATCGCGCAGCTGCAGCGCCGCCTCGGCACCACCACCGTCTACGTCACCCACGACCAGGTCGAGGCCATGACGATGGGCGACCGCGTGGCCGTGCTCGAGAAGGGCATCCTGCAGCAGTGCGCGTCGCCGCGTGAGCTCTACAACCGGCCCGCGAACATCTTCGTCGCCGGCTTCATGGGTTCACCCGCCATGAACCTGTTCCGCCTGCCGGTCTTCGACCGTGGCGCCATGATCGGCGACACGTACGTCCCGATCCCGCGCGACGTGCTCGGGCAGGTCACCGAGACCGAGGTCGTCCTCGGTATCCGCCCCGAACATCTCGAGATCTCGGCCGACGGTCTGGCGGTGGACGTCGACGTCGTCGAGGAACTCGGCTCCGAGGCGTACGTCTACGGACGCGCCGACGTCGGTGGCATCGTGCAGCAGATCGTCGCGCGTAGCGACTGGCGCAACCCGCCGCAGAAGGGCGACCGCCTGTACCTGCGCTTCGACCCCGAACACGTGCACGTCTTCGGCACCTCGGACGGCCGCCGCATCGGCTGACCGGCCCGCGGGAAACGGCCGAGTCGCCCGACACAGAACCGATCCAGGTCGGGCGGAATGCCGCCTTTTCCCCATGACGCGTGCCACAGTAGTGGCCGGTGCCGGTGGCCCGGAGTCACCGGCGAGAATTTTCCACCTCGAAACGGGGAGTTGTTGATGGTTCTGAATACGAAGGCGATGCGGAGGGCCGCGATCGCAGCGTCGGCTGCGGCTGCGCTCGTTCTCGCGGGTTGTTCGTCGGACGACGGTGGCAGCGACAGCACCACCACCGGCGACACCGCCTCCGCCGCCGGTGAGGGCCGCGGCCCGATCACGATCGTCGAGGGTCAGGATCCCCTGAACGCGGCGCTCGAGAGCATCATCGCCGACTGGAACGCCGAGCATCCCGACGAGCAGGTGACGTTCAAGCCGCTGGCCAAGGAGGCCAACGACCAGTACGACGACATCGCCCAGCGGATGCAGGCCAAGAGCGACGAGTACGACCTCATCGCCGTCGACGTCACCAACACCGCGGAGTTCGCCGCCAACGGCTGGCTCGTTCCGCTCGAGGGCGAGTACGCGATCGACACCGAGGGCCTGCTGCCCGCGACCGTCGAGTCGGGCACCTACAACGGCACCCTCTACGCGGCCCCGAAGAACACCAACGGCGCGTTCCTCTACTACCGCACCGACCTCGTCGACAAGGCCCCGGCCACCTGGGAGGAGCTGAAGGCCGAGTGCCCGAAGGCCGAGGAGGCGGGCATCGCCTGCTACATCGGTCAGTTCAAGAACTACGAGGGCCTGACGGTCAACGTCACCGAGATCGTCAACGCCTTCGGCGGCTCCTTCGTCGCCGAGGACGGCCTGACCCCCGCCATCGACGACAAGACGGCCGAGGGCCTGCAGTTCATCGTCGACGGTTTCGAGGACGGCATCATCCCGGCCGCCGCGCAGACCTACACCGAGGGTGAGTCGCAGACCGCCTTCGGCAACGGCGAGGCCCTGTTCCTGCGCACCTGGCCCGGCTTCTACACCGACGGCGAGTCCTCGTCGATCGCCGGCAACTACGGCATCGCCGTCCTGCCCGGCATCGACGGCCCGGGTGTGTCCACCCTCGGCGGCTACAACGTCGGCATCAGCGCGTTCTCGGACGCTCCGGCCACCGCGCGCGACTTCCTCGAGTTCATGCAGACCCGGCAGTCGCAGATGTACTACGCCGAGGCGGGCGGCGCCCCC
>Ga0182741_1005404_pt1 | contig 11911 bp, 12 predicted proteins | sample eDN5th37CBELigOP_FD_128874 | JGI IMG/M metagenome (GOLD analysis project Ga0182741, IMG submission 128874) | Enriched Organic Plus compost microbial communities from Emeryville, California, USA - eDNA 5th pass 37_C BE-Lig OP (version 2) (version 2) ...
GGTCGGAAACCTGATCGCGTGCCTGTGTTCGGTGTCGATCCTCTATTGCTGTTGGCGCAATGGAGCGTCGTTCATGGCAGTGGCACCACTGGTGATCATCGGTATCGCCATCGTGATCCCCCTCCTCATCACCGGCGACCCCGAAGTCATCGGAATTGCGGCGATGTTGACCGGCATGACGATGCGGATCCCGCAGCTCATCGGCGTCTACCGCGCACCCGACGTCAGCGGCGTGTCGACCTCCGCGTGGTGGTTCGGATTCTTTGGTAGCGCGATCTGGGCGGCGTACGGCATCAGCCTCGGCCAGATCTACCTCATCATCCCGTCGGCGCAGAACACGATCATCTCCGCGATCGTGCTCTACAAGCTCTACGCGCGCCGCGGCGCGACCAGCGACTCCGACACGTTCCCGATCGTGGTGGACCCAATGACACCCGAAGGCTCGCTCGACTGATCAACAGCCGAGAGCCGGCGCGGTTCGACGCACGTCGACGTACCGCAACGAAGGACACGGCCAGCATTCAGCGTTGGTGTTTCGGGCAACTGAACGTCGTGCGTCCGCCCACGGTTCGGCGAATGAGTGGCGTGCCGTCCTTTGGACACAGTCCACCGGGCACGCGCGCCGCCATCAGATCGCCCGTGTGCGAGCCACCGCGCGCCGAAAGCTCCACCAGGACCTTGGCAATGGTTCGGTGCAGTCGGCGCATTTCGGTGTCGTCGAGGGAAGCGGCCTCGCGTGCGGGGTCGAGGCCAGCTCGCCAGAGGATCTCGTCGGCGAGCAAATTGCCGATTCCGGCGATCTTCCCTTGGTTCATGAGCGCGGCCTTGAGCGGCGCGGTACTCGAGCCGATCGCGTCGAGCAGTTGAGCGGGAGTAAGCGCGAAGGCATCAGGACCGAGGCGGTCCTCGTCAGGATCGAGCGTGACGGCGCCCAAGCGACGCGGGTCGCGCAGCGCGAGGGATCCGCCGTCGGCGAAGCGCAGGGCGAAGCGCACCCACTTGGGGTTGGCCTTGTTGCTCGCATAGAGCAACGGGTCACCGGCGGCTTCGTCGTCGACCAGGATCCGGCCGCTCATGCCCAGGTGCAGACCGATCGTGGGACCGTCGGTGTCGACCAGGATCAGCTTGCCGCGGCGACGGGCTTCGACCGTGGTGCAGCCCTGCAATGCGCGCCGGGCGCGCCGCGGAGTGAGGCCACGCTTGAGGAACCACGCGTCGGGAACATCGACGGCGACAATCTTGCGTCCGAGCGCCCTGCGTTCGATCAGCGACCGCGCCGTTTCGGCTTCGATTCCCTCCGGCATGACGCAGCAGTCTGGCCACCGCGCGACCACGGTGCCATTCGGATCGTTCGATCGCCGTAGCCTCAGCGTTCGTGGATGTGGCCATCGAAGCCGTCGGAGTGCTCGCGGCGATGCTCTCCGCCGCGTTCTTCTTTCCTCAAGCCCTCCGCGCGGTCCGTCATGGGACCAAGGGCGTGTCCACCACCACATTCCAGATGGTCGTGGTGATCGGAACCGTGTGGTTGCTCTACGGCGTCGTCGAGCATCTCCCCGCACTGATCTTCGGGAACGCGCCGGTGTTGGTGTGCGCGGTGGTCGTGCTCGCCTGTTGCGTACGTGACGGTTCGCGCGTGCGCGACGTCGTACCCGTCGCACTTGCTGGTCTCGCGGTCGCGGCGATCGTGTGGATCGTGTTCGGGCCGAGTCAGATCGGTTGGATCTCCGCGGCGCTCGGAATCTCGATGCGGGTGCCGCAACTTCGCGCGGTACGCGCCAGCGAGAGCATCGAGGGCGTCTCTGCAATTACCTGGTGGCTCGGCATCGCCAACAACGCGGCGTGGATCATCTATGCGATCCCTCACGGCGACTACCGCATCCCGATCGCCTGCGTGATCCAGATCGCACTCGCCGCCAGCCTGCTTCGCGCCATCTCACGCAAACGCCACCGAGGTGCGCTCGAAACAGTCGTCGACGAGGTCGAGCACCCCTGAACGGGGAACGTCGTTCTCAATGCCCCAGGTCGATCCCCGTCCCGGTCTCGACCTGCGGGGGCGAAAGCGTGGAGACGATGTGGGTGACCGATGCCGTCGCGACCCGGCGTTCCGCCTGTGCCGCCAGCGGCCCAAGCCGATCGTTCACCTGCTCGAACGTCTGCTCGGCCCGCTCGAGCCAGTCGATCGCGGCCTGAGGTCGCCCGCAACGTTGGTACTCGCCAACGTGTTGGTGCTCGGTCCGTCGCTCGTGCTGCTCGCGTTGTTGTATCAACGCCGCGCACATACCCTCCACCCCACACCATGAACGCGACCCGAGCTGCATATCTCGACGCGGCACGCGTCGCGGTTGCGTTGTCGGAATCTCACGATGTCCGCGACCGGTGGGACGAGCCGACGGTCCTCCCCCACCTCAGGGTCGGGGCATTGGTCGCGCATCTCGCCCGCTCGGTCCTGCAGCCCGCGTCGTATCTCGATACCGACGCCGTCACCAACACCGACGGGATCGACGCCGTCGGGCACTACCGCTCGTTCACCAACCTGCGCGATCCCCGTTCTGAGGCCAACACCTCGACCGTCGAACGCGCCGTGGCGGCAGCCGCGGCTGGTCACCGCGCCGTGGTCGGAGCAATGCCGCGCGCCCTTCGATCACTCGAGGCGCGTCTCGAAGCATTCCCCGAAGACCGCGTGGTCACCACGTTCGGCGACCTCCCGATGACCCTCGACGAGTATCTCCGCACGCGCTGCGTGGAGCTCTCGGTACACGTCGACGATCTCGCTCGCTCCGTCGGACGAAGCGATCACGTTCCTGAAGCCGCGATCCGCATCGCCATCGACGTGGTGCTCGACGTCGCGGCGGACCGCATCGGAATGATCGACGTGCTGCGCTCCCTCACTGGCCGCACCGATAGCGACGTTCTCCGCCTGTTCTGATCGCCGCGCACTGCAGGCCGTGCGCGGCGACCTCAGACGTTGGTGATGGCGCCGGTCTCCGCGCCTTGGGCGAGCTTGGCGTACTTGGCCAAGAAGCCCTTGGTGTAGCGCGGTTGCGGGAGCTTCCAGTTGGCGCGTCGTTCGGCCAACGTGGCTTCATCCACCATCAGCTCGATCGTGTGCGCGCGGGCATCGATCACGATGCGATCGCCGTCTTCGATGAACGCAATGGGGCCACCATCGACTGCCTCGGGTGCGACGTGGCCCACACAGAAGCCGTGGGTGCCACCCGAGAAACGACCGTCGGTGATGAGCGCCGCATCGTTGCCGCGACCGGCGCCCTTCATCGCGCCTGTGATCGCGAGCATCTCGCGCATGCCCGGACCACCCTTGGGTCCTTCGTAACGGATGACCACGACATCGCCGGCATTGATACGACCACCGAGCACCGCATCCATCGCGTCGGCCTCGCCATCGAAGACGCGCGCCGTGCCATCGAAGTACAGCTTGTCTTCGTCGATTCCGGCGATCTTCACCACCGCCCCCTTTGGCGCCAGTGAACCTCGCAAGATCGCGATGCCGCCCTGCACGTGAATCGGATCGGCCACGCGGTGCACGACGTCGCCGTCGGGCGGGGGAGGGTCGAGCTTTGCCAGGTTCTCGGCCACCGTGAGTCCGGTGACCGTGAGGCAATCGCCGTGCAGCAGGTTGCTCTCGAGCAGCTCGCGCATCACCACCGGAATGCCGCCGATGCGATCAATGTCGGCCATGTGGTACTTGCCGTGCGGCTTGGTGTCGGCGATGTGCGGAACGAAGCGGCCGATCTTGTTGAACTCGTCGAGGTCGAGATCGACTTCGGCTTCGTGCGCGATCGCCAAGAGGTGCAGCACCGCGTTGGTGGAACCACCGAGCGCCATCGTGACCGCGATCGCATTCTCGAACGCCTCGCGGGTCATGATCTGGCGCGGTCGGATCCCGAGCTCGAGCAAGCGCACCACGGTGCGTCCCGCTTCGTATGCGTCGTCGTCGCGCCGGCGGTCCACCGCAGCGGGCGACGCCGAGCCGGGAAGCGCCATCCCGAGTGCTTCGGCGATCGACGCCATCGTGTTCGCAGTGAACATGCCGGCGCACGCGCCGATCGACGGGCACGCCCGCATCTCGATCTCGCCCAATTCGTTCTCGGTGAGTCCACCGGTGGCCACTGCACCGACGGCCTCGAACACGCTCGTGATGTCGAGCGACTGATCCTTGCGACGACCGGGAAGAATCGATCCGCCGTAGACGAAGACCGACGGCAGGTTGACGCGCGCCGCGGCCATGAGCATGCCCGGCAGGCTCTTGTCGCACCCGGCGAAGAGGACCATGGCGTCCATGCGCTCGGCGTGCATCACGCACTCCACGGAGTCGGCGATGATCTCGCGACTCACGAGCGAACCGCGCATGCCTTCGTGGCCCATCGAGATACCGTCGCTCACCGCGATCGTGCCGAACTCGATCGGGAAACCGCCGGCGTCGCGTACACCACCCGCCGAGCGTTCTGCGAGTCGCTTGAGCGGCATGTTGCAGGGGGTGACCTCGTTCCAGCTGTGTGCGATCGCCACCTGCGGCTTGGTCCAGTCGGCGTCGGTCATGCCGATCGCGCGCAACATCGCCCGGGCGGGAGCGCGCTCCATCCCGTCGGTCACCTCCCAGCTCATGGGCTTGAGCGGGTTGGCGTTCGAGCGGTCGTTCGGCGCGTCACTCATGGCGTCGGAGCGTAGTGCCACCCAATGACCCTGCTCAGGGCACCGACCGCCCCCTGTGTAGTGGGACTCGTGAAACGCGGTGAGTGGGGCCCTCGCCACGGGCCCATGGACCCGCGCGATCGATCGCATCCCTAGGCTCAGCGGCACCCCCGCCCGTGACCGGAAGGCTTCACATGTTCGTCGACGGTGCGCTCCCCACTGATCTCGCAGCCATCCCCACCGAGGCTGCGGCAATGGAGCAGGTCGGATTCGACGGCCTCCTCACGTTCGAGACCTCCCACGACCCCTTCTTCCCGCTGCTGCTGGCGGCGGAGCACACCGAACGTCCGAAGCTCATCACGTCGATTGCCGTCGCCTTCGCCCGCAATCCGATGAACCTCGCCCACATCGGATTCGACCTTCAGGCCGCGTCGGGTGGCCGGTTCGTGCTCGGCCTCGGTTCGCAGATCAAGCCGCACATCGAGAAGCGCTTCTCGATGCCATGGTCGCACCCCGCGGCGCGCATGCGAGAGATGATCCTCGCCATCCGAGCGATCTGGGCGACGTGGCAGACGCGAGAACCGCTCGACTTTCGCGGCGAGTTCTATCGCCACACCCTGATGACCCCGATGTTCGACCCTGGCCCCAACCCCTACGGCTACGCCGACATCTGGCTGGCCGGCGTCGGCCCGAAGATGACCGAAGTCGCCGGCGAGGTGGCCGATGGATTCTTCGTCCATCCGTTCAGCACGCCCGAGTACGTGCGCACTGTCACGCTGCCCGCACTCGAACGGGGCTTCGCCAAGAGTGGGCGCAAGCGCAGCGACTTCACCATCTCGTGGCCCGTCTTCGTGGTCACCGGCACCGACGACGAAGAAGTCGCCACGAACGAGCAGGCAGTACGCAAGCAGATCGCGTTCTACGGAAGTACGCCCGCCTACAAGCCGGTCCTCGAGCTACTCGGTGCTGGCGATCTCTCCGACGAGTTGAACCGCCTGTCGAAGCACGGGAAATGGGACGACATGGCCGCGCTCATCACCCCCGACCTCATGGACGCGTTCGCGGTCCAAGCGTCTCCCGAAGATGTCCCACGCGTCTGCCGTGAGCGTTTCGGGGCCCTTGTCGATCGTGTGAGCTTCACCCCGTCGTATCAGCGTGATCCCCAGCGCTGGGCCGACGTGCTCCACGATTTCCGCGGCTGACGAGGCCCACCGCGTCATCGGCATGCGCTCACGGAGCGCGCTTCAGGACGCGGTCGCGCGCCGTGTTCCCCAGTCGACCCGGTCGGTCACCTTGATCCCGAGGACGCGCTGACTCGTCGCGAGCACGGCGAGCTCATGACGCCAGCTCGACGCCAATCGCTCGTCGTAGGGCCCTCGCCGAGCGATCGTCGCGAGGTCGGCCTCGCCGTCGAGTTCCGACCACACGCACAGTCGCAGCGCGGCCCGAGTGCCGTCTCGGAACGCGATCCACTCGTGGCGAGCTTCGCGAGCACGGGGATCGAAATCGAGAACCCGCAGCGGATCCGGTGCCGGGCGGGGGCGACCCAACTGTTCGAGCAACTCATCGCCCGGCTCCGAGCGCGTGGGGGTGAGCACCAACATCTCGAGGAAATCGATCTCTTCTTCGACCACGGCGAGATCAGGCGCCGCGCCGCTGAACGGTTCGGACACGATGGACAGCTCGGCGTGACGGATCCACAGGTCGCGCAGTGCGTCGCGACGGTCCGAGGTCAACGCAGGTAGCAACGTCAGCATGTCTCGTCCTCCGGGGGCTGGACGACCCTGTGAACGCTAAACCCCACCACCCTGCGAGTGGCGGCACCTCGCGGTCACAGACGCGTGTCAGCCGCCCGAACGCGTCGTGCCCAGGCTTCGACGCGCGGGCACCCGACGCGGCGCGGCGAAGTGCCGGGCTCAGGAGTTCAGCTTGGCGTCGAGCAGCTGGTTCAACACGGCCGGGTTCCCCTGCCCCTTGAGCGCTTTCATGGCTTCGCCCATGAGGAAGCCGCGCTTCTTCTTACGCGCCTTGTCGTCGCCCGCCCGATACTCGGCGACCGCGTCGGCGTTGGTTGCCAGCACCTCGTCGATCACGGCTTCGAGCGCGCCCGCGTCGCTCACCTGTTCCAGTCCGCGGTCGGCGACGACCTGCTTCGGACGCACCGGTTCGCGCAGGCACTCGCCCAGCACGTCCTTGGCCTGCGAGCGAGAGATCTTGCCCGTGGCCACGAGTTCGACCAGCTCACTCAGCGCGTCGGGCGCGAGCGGCAGCACCTCGATCGATTGGCCGGTCTCGTTGAGGTACCCGAGCACGTCGCCCGTCACCCAGTTCACGACATCCTTCGGCGTGCCCTGGGTGAGCGTCGCCACGGCCTGTTCGGCGAAGTGCGCGAGCCGCGGTGTACCCACGAGCACGCGCGCGTCGTGATCGCTGATCGCCCAGGCGTCCATCAGGCGAGCCCGCGTCGCGGCCGGAAGCTCCGGCATCGTCTCCTTCACGCGCGCCCGGAGTTCATCGGTGGGCGCGACCGGCACGAGGTCGGGTTCGGGGAAGTAGCGGTAGTCGTTGGCCTGTTCCTTGGAACGCATCGAGCCCGAACGTCCGGTGTTCTCGTTCCAGTGGCGCGTCTCCTGCTTCACCGATTCACCGGCGTCGAGCAGGTCGGCTTGCCGGGCGATCTCATAGTCGATCGCGCGGGCGAGCGAACGCAACGAGTTCATGTTCTTGATCTCGACCTTGGTCCCGAACGCTTCGGTCCCCACCGGACGCAACGACACGTTGGCATCGACGCGCATCGAGCCCTCCTCCATCTTCACGTCGGAGACGCCGATGGCTTCGAGCACCGACCGCAGCTCGGCGGCGTACGAGCGCGCCTGCTCGGCGCCCCGGATGTCGGGGTGACTGACGATCTCGAGCAGCGGGACGCCGGCGCGGTTGTAGTCGACGAGTGAGTGACTGGCGCCTTGGATGCGACCGTCGCCACCGATGTGTTGCGACTTACCCGTGTCCTCTTCGAGGTGGGCGCGCTCGATGCGAATCCGCTCACCCTCGACTTCGATCCAACCTTCGGAGCAGATCGGACGGTCGTACTGGCTCGTCTGATAGTCCTTCGGCATGTCGGGGTAGAAGTAGTTCTTGCGATGGAAGATCGACTCTTCCGGCACGTCGAAGTGGAACGCCTCCCCCACGCGCACTGCGAACTCGACGGCAGTCTCGTTGAGCACGGGAAGTGATCCGGGCAGACCAAGGCAGACCGGACACACGTTGGTGTTCGGTTCGGCGCCGAACTCGTTCGGGCACGAACAGAACAGCTTGGTGGCGGTTGACAGTTCGACGTGCACTTCGAGACCGATGACGGGCTCGTAATCCGCGACGGGCACTTGTGGTTCCTCCGAGACGCCAGGACGGCGCCCTCGAAACTATCGGTCGGGCACCTGACCGGTTCAGATCGACTGGAGGAGCCGCTCGGTCTCGCTGCGAAGGGTCTCGGCGAGCTCCGCCAGACCGCCACCGTTGCCATCGCCCACGTCGCCTGCCGCCGACTTGATGCCGTCGACCTGCTCGTTCATGGTCTCGATGCGTTCGGTGATACGCCGAATCGCCGCCACCGTGTCCTGGACCGATTCGCTCGCCCGTTTCGTCTGCTGGGCGATCTCCTCCGACGACCGGCGGGTCGCCTCGGCCAGTTCCCGAACCTCGTTCGCGACCACGGCGAATCCCACACCCGCCTGACCGGCACGCGCCGCCTCGATCGTGGCGTTCAACGCAAGGATCTTGGTCTGCCCCGCGACCTCGCCGATCAGCGTGGCGGCCCGTTGGATCTCCCCCGACGACGCTTCGAGTCCGTCGACGATCGCGAGTGATGTCGTCGCGTCGTCCACCGCACTCGCCGCCGCGTCACTGAGCACATTGGCGGATGCGCTCAACTCGGTGGAGGCCGCCGCGACCTGGTTGGCCACGTCGTAGACCGCGGTTGCCAACGCGGCACGAGCTTGCGCGCCGGCGGTGATGCGGTCGGCCTCGCGCATGACCTCGCGAGCTTCATTGATGGAGTTGACGCTCGACGCGAACGCGCCCGGCATTCCTTGCGCGAGGAACGCCCGATAGTGACGCCCGCGGCTCGAGGCTTCGAGCACCGCGCGCGATTCACGCACGTACGCGTCGCTGATGTCGACGAAGCGATTGAGCACGTTGCGTAGCTCGATGAGTTCGGGCGCGTCACCGAGGTTCGGCACCCGGGCTTCATAATTGCCCTCGGAAAGCTGTGAGAAGACCGCCGTGATGATCGAGACCACGTCGTCGGTCGCTCGCGGTTCCGGCGCGGGCGGTTGCGCTCCACGGGGTCGGACCTTGTCGGATGCGGTATCGACCATCATCCCGCCTGCGTACTCCTCGTCGTCAGGTCCCAGAACCATTCGTCGTAGGTCATCCCCTGCGCCCCAAGTTTGCGGTTGAAGGTCTCGGTGCCGGCGTCGATCGAGGTCACCGGATCGTCCTGGGCCCGTTCCGCAGCCAGGACGTCGGCATAGAACGACTGCGCCTCGGCGACGGCTCGGGCACTCGGAACGCGTCGGTTCGAGTGATAGCCGACGACCTCTCCGTGACCATCGGTGCTCGGCGTGATGTGCGCGAGTACCCAGTAGTGGGCTCCGTCGGACGCGAGGTTGGGGATGTAGGCGAAGACTTCCTCACCCGATTGCACCGTCTTCCACACGTAGCCGAAGAGCGCGCGCGGCGTATCGGGGTGCCGAACGATGTTGTGCGGCATGCCGATCAACTCGTGCTCTTCGTAGCGCGACACGCGCATGAAGACGTCGTTTGCGTACGTGATCCGGCCTCGGAGGTCGGTTTTCGACACGATCAGTTCGTCGGGTCCGAAGGTGCGCTCGACGCCGGTAGGGCGGATTGCAGTGCGGTTCACAGCCTCGTCCAGGGAGAGGAATGTCCCTCTTTGATCGGCCCCGGAGCATCCAACCTGAGCGCTTCCTCACCGAGCCGACGTCGCGTATCGGTCGCAGCCCCGCTTCAGGAGGTGGTTCGCAGTTGCAGATCAGCCGGCGGCGGGTTGCCGGGATCGAACGCGCCGATCGCCTCCAGCAACTGCAGTGTGTGATCGATACTCAGTGTCGTCCGGACTTGCAGCAAGGTGCCGTTGATCACCAACTCGGCGTGGGTCTCGACGCCCACCCGAGCGATCCACCCCCACCCGGCAGGAACCGTGATCGAAGTGGCATCGTCAGGCGGCGGCGCAGTCGCGCATGTCGCGGGGAGTGAGAACAGGTCGAGAACACCGGGTCCGTCGGGCTCGACGTACTGCACGCGTCCCTGCTCGCACTTCTCAGCGGTGTCTTCCGGCGCGAGCACCGTTGCATCCTCGAGTTCCCACCCCTCCGGAACATGCAATGGCGTGAGGACGGTCGCGTCCGAGAACGCCTGCAGGCGCGACTCGTCGATGTTGGGAGTCGGGTCGATCTCCGACGGGTCCGGCTCCGCGATGATGACCGGCGCGTTCCACAACAGATCGTCGGTCGTGAGCAACACGGCCATGCCTTCGAGTTCGTTCTGGACCGTGAGTGAACGCACGTCACCGCGCGACCCCACCGTGATGATGATCTCCTGCTGCCCAATGCCTTGGAACGGCTCTCCGATGAACGACACTCCCGACAGGTCGACCATCGAGAGCGTGGTGACGCCGCGCGCGTTGCCCATCACCTGCGGATCGCGCACATCGTCGAGCAACGAGCCGAAGTCGTAGACCCCCAGAGCCACAGCGGGACCGGTCGCGTCCTCGAGCTCGTACTCGACCCCTTCGAGTGATGCTCCACTCGGCGCCGATCGCGAGTAACGCATGGTGCCGATGTCGATCGTCTCTTCGAGACGCCGGCTGTCCTCGACGATCAGCCGCGACGCTGTCGGGATCGCCGACTCGTAGGTACCCGAGAGCACGGAAACATCGAGTCCATCGATCGCCTCGAACGACATCGACGCGGCGAACTCGAACTGCACGGATTCCTGCGCGTGTACGAATGCTCGTGCTCGGGCGAGCACCTCGTAGGGATCGATGCGAGGCGCCGCCGAAGGTTCGTCGCGGGCGCGCACCAACGCGGCGAATCCTCCACCCGCCACGGCCGCCGCGACCACGATGGCGAGGATGCCCAGGACCGTGGGCCAAAACCGCGTGCAGGACGGACCGTTCGACGCGTTCTTGGGTACCGGTGGACCGGGCACGGACGTCGGCGGCTCAGCCGCGGGCGCGAGCGGAGGTGACGTCGGTGCCGCCGGACGCGGGGCCGAAGACCAGCCGCTCGGTCCGGGCGGAGGAAGCGGATCCATCCGAGACCTCTCCACTCGCAAGGGGAGCCCAGATGGTACCGGGCCGGACGGCGGCGCCGCCCCACCAAGCTCACACCGTCGGGGCCCGTCGCTCCAGCTCGGCGGCAACTCGGAACATGACGGGCTCACCCAACCCGGGGGCCAGGACCTGAACGCCGATCGGAAGGCCGGATTCGTCGGTTCCGAACGGCACGCTCATCGCCGGATGCCCCGCGAGGTTCGTGGGGATCGTGCACACGTCGCTGAGGTACATCGACAACGGGTCGCTGGCCTTCGCGCCGATCTCGAACGCGGTGGTGGGCGACGTGGGCGACACGAGCACGTCGACCCCGGCGTACGCCCGCGCGAAGTCTTCGATGATCAAGGTGCGAACTCGCTGGGCCTTCGCGTAGTAGGCGTCGTAGTACCCCGCGGACAGGGCGTACGTACCGAGCATGATGCGCCGCTTCACCTCAGGGCCGAAACCCGAGCCGCGCGTCTTGCGCATCATCGTTTCCACGTCTTGACCGGGAACGCGGAGGCCGTATCGCACGCCGTCGTAGCGCGCGAGGTTGCTCGATGCCTCGGCGGGCGCGATCAGGTAGTACGCCGACAACCCGTACTCCACGCTCGGCACCGAAACGGTCGAGATCGTCGCGCCACCCGCTTCGAGGGCAGCGACCGCAGCTTCGAACGCGGCGCGCACCTCGGGTTGAAGCTCGGCTCGCGCCAGCTCATCGATGACACCGACGCGCAAACCCTCGACTCCCCGATCGAGCTCGGGAAGAAGCGGCGCGAGCTCGTCGCCCAGCGAGGTGGAGTCACGCGGATCGTGGCCCCGCACGACTTCGAGAAGCACGGCCGCGTCTTCGACGGTCGAGGCAAAGGGGCCGACCTGATCGAGTGAAGAGGCGAAGGCGATCAGCCCGTAGCGCGAGAACGTGCCGTA
>Ga0182741_1005409_pt1 | contig 11895 bp, 11 predicted proteins | sample eDN5th37CBELigOP_FD_128874 | JGI IMG/M metagenome (GOLD analysis project Ga0182741, IMG submission 128874) | Enriched Organic Plus compost microbial communities from Emeryville, California, USA - eDNA 5th pass 37_C BE-Lig OP (version 2) (version 2) ...
ACGTGGTGCGCATGGGGCGTGCGCCGTGGGCGAACACCGAGCGGGAAGACGACGACGACGAGATCGTGGCCGGTTCGCTCCTCGCGACGGACACGGTCGAGTTCACCAGCCGGATCTTCACGTCGCTCTCTGGCGGCGAGCAGGCCCGCGTCGCGCTGGCCCGCGTCCTGGCCCAGGACACGGGGTTGCTTCTGCTCGATGAGCCCACAGCGGCACTCGACATCAAGCACCAAGAACAGGTGCTCGCGGTGGCTCGAGGGCGGGCGGCGGCCGGCGACGCCGTGGTGGTGGTCATGCACGACCTGGGTTTGGCCGCCGCCCACGCCGACCGCGTGGTGGTGATGGAGCACGGTCGCATCCGAGCGGTTGGAGCCCCGGAGGCCGTCATGACCGAAGACTTGCTGAGCGAGGTCTACGACTGCCGCATCGAAATCGTGCGCAACCCCCGTAACGGGGCGCTGCTCATCTCCCCGTACCGCGCTTGAGCCGAACGCTTGGCGTGCCCCGGCAGCGCTCGGTAGTCTCGCTCGTACTAAGGGTTGCCTGACCTTACGTAACGAGGAGTGCACTGGTATGGCGGGAACGACGCGGGGACGACTCCGACAGGCGCTGACCGGCGTCGCAGTCTGCGCGCTCATGCTCGGTGTGCTGGCCGGGCCGGCGAGTGCCAAGCAGAGCAAGGACGGCCCGTCGAATCCCGGGCTCTCGTTGTCCACCTCGACTCTCCCGGCCAACGGTCGCAGCACGGTCCAGGTGACCGGCACCGACTATCTCGTGCCCGACCACGTGGAGGGAGCGAGCGTCTTCGGCGGCGTATACGTGCTCTTCGGCTGGGTGCAGCCGGGCACCACCTGGGGCCCGGGCCATCGGAACTCCACGAGCAACAACGGGACCTTCGGGGTGACGTACGCGTATCCGGGAGACAACGGGGGAGTCGATACTCGTGACGACGGCACGGGTGTCATCCGGCTCGTCTCCTTCACGCCCGGAGGTGAGTCGGGGAGTTCGACCGACTTCCACATGGACGCGGCGGGCAACTGGTCAGTGCCCCTTGTCATCAACGGATCCACGTTCACGTACAAGAACAACGTGACGGGTGCGCAGACCAACGTCGACTGTCAAGTCGTGCAGTGCGGCGTGTTCACGATCGGTGCGCACGGCAAGTCGAGCAAGACGAACGAGGTCTTCACCCCGATCACCTTCGTCGGGGCACCGCCGCCGCCGAGCAACACGCAGCCACCCACCAACAATCCGGGCGGGATCGTCGGCGGAGGTGCGAGCGGCGCGGGCGCACCCGCCAGCGCGACGAACCCTGGGGGCAACACGCCCACGCCGCCGTCGGGCGGAGCGGGGACCGGCGCGACGGTTCCGGGAGCGACCAGCGTGCCCGGGGCGGAAGGCACCGCCGCGGACGAAGGCGCAGTCGCGGCGGAGTCCACCACGACGACCGTGGACGCCAAGGCGGCGGCCGATGAAGCGCAGCGCTCGCTCGAGGCCACGCTGGCCGCCGCGGACCGCGCCTCGCAGACCGAAGTGCCCGTCGTGCCGCTGATCGCCATCGGGCTCGTGGTCGTGCTCGCACTCGCCGGCGGCGGGTTCTTCATGTGGCGCCGGTCGCGGGCGGCCGCGTGACCCCCGGACGTCGTGGAGATTTTCTTAGGTAAGGCTTGCCTTAGTAAGGGCGACCGACGTAGGTTCCTGCCGTTCACGAAATCGTGAACGGCGCAAGACGCAGGGTCGCGAGCCCTGGGGAGGGGCGGTCCAACCGGGCCGTCCAGGAGGGAGACACACATGTTCGGGTCGGGAACCCGTCGAACGCGTGGACGCAGCCTGCGGACACGGCTCGGCGCGGTGGCGGTGACCGCAGCGGTTGCTGGTGCGCTCGCAGTGTCGAGCGTGCCTGCCGGTGCCGCGGAAGGCACTGTCACGGGAGCAACCATCGAGTGGTCGTTCAACAACGAAGTGGCGTTGAAGGCCCCGCCGTTCGGTGGTTGTAACTACCTGTCGGCCGGTGCTTCCGACGGTACGCAGGCGCAGTACTCGACCCAGTCGGGCAACACCACGATCCTCGTGAACGGTGCGCAGCCGACCTTCGCGACCAAGTGTGCGTACGTCAGTGCGCAGACGCCGCAGAAGTTCGTGATCGGTGGCGGTACGGGAACGCTCGACCCCGCCACTGGCGCGGCCACGATCGGCTTCGACGGCACGGTGTCGGCCAACTTCTATGGCGGAATCGCTCCGTTCTCCATCACCGATTTGGTGCTCACGGTCGACGGATCCGGCAACGGCCAGCTCGTCGGTACGGTGCTCACCTACTCGGGCTCACAAGACGACCCGTTCGCGCCCAAGGTGGCTCTGCCTCCGGTCGAGAACGTCGTGATCGCGACCATCAGCGGAGCGAGCAGCGCAAACACGACTGGCTTCACGGTCACGCCGAATTACAGCGGCGTGCTGTACCAGGCGTCGGGTGATGCCGCACCGCAGAACCGGGTCAACCCCGGTTGGGGTGCATGGCCGACGAGCTGGATCGACGTCCACGTGGGCAGCGGACTCAGCTCGTACTGGTACTCGAGCGGCGGCGCGGCCGACGGTGTCAAGGCCCCCAACGCACTGACCATCGGCTACGGCACGTACGACGGCCCCGGCGGCGGTGACCCGGACCCCGATCCGGAACCGGAGCCCACGACGCCGTCGGTCTCGGCCACGCCGAATGCGGGTCTCGACCCGGCCGTTGACAACACCCTCACGGTGACCGGCAGCGGCTTCAACACGATCCCCGCGGGTTCGCAGGGTCTCTACGTCGGCTTCGTCTCGGCCGCCAAGTGGCAGCCGGGTCAGGTGCCCGTCGCCAGCGATTTCATCGCCAAGTTCATCCCGACGGCACAGATCGTGAACGGTGCGTTCACCACCACCATCGAGGTGCCGGCGAACACGGCGACCTCGGGTAACTGGGGTGTGGGTACCTACTGTGCCCACGCCTGTGCGACGACCAACCGCACGCTCGACTCTTGGACGTCGGTGCTCTTCAGTTCGGCTCCGGTCGAGCCGGGCGCGGGCGACCTCTCGATCACCGCGACGATTCCTGAGCAGGAGCCGGCCGGTGAGTTCTCGTGGACGATCGACTCCGAAGATCGGGCCGTGGTCCTCACGGAAGCTGAGAACAAGGGTTCGTACCTCCAGTCGACCGGTTCGCTGAAGCCGGTCAAGGTGACCGACACTCGTGCGGGAGCTCCGGCGTGGTCCGTTTCGGGTCAGGTCGGCGACTTCTCGGGCGGCCTCTCGGGCAAGTACCTCGGCTGGACTCCGGCCGTGACCGCGGCGGGTGCCGGCGCGGTTGCCGGTGCGAAGGTCGACCCGGGCATCGACTCGGGCAACGGACTGAAGACGTCGTCCGTGCTCGCGTCGGCCACTTCCGGTCACGCCAAGGGCACCGCCACCTTGGGTGCGGCGCTCGACTTGCGAGTCCCGGTGGAGACGCCTGCAGGCACCTACACCGCAACCCTGACGCTGACGGCGCTCAGCTGATCAGCCTGGGTTGAAGTCATTCCGACGACAGGGTGAGGGTGGGGCGGGAAACCGCCCCACCCTTCGCCCGTTCCACGACCAGAAATCGAATCTCATGGACGACAACACCACCACGCCGAACTCCACCTCGACGCCGCATCCTTCCCCCCGCGCGCAACGGCTGTGGGTCGCGGTCGTCCTCGCGTGCGTGGCCGTCGTCGTTCTTGGCGTCGCTCGTCCCGCCGCCGCGCAGACCACGACCACCGCGCCGTCGGCCGACGCGACGCAGCAGCTCTCGTGGTCGGTTCGTCCGATCGCGGACGGCACCGATCGCGCCAACTTCGAGTACGTCCTCGCGCCGGGAACCGCGCAGCGCGACATCTTGCAGGTCACGAACCGCAGCAACGTCCCGATCGCGCTGAACGTCTACGCCAGCGACGCCTTCACCACCCCCACCGGCGGTATCGACCTGCTCCCCGCCAGCGAGACCCCCGTCGACGGCGGCTCATGGATCACGGTGGCGGCGCCAGTCATCGAAGTGCCGCCCGGACAGGTTGTGGACGTTCCCTTCACGCTCTCCGTACCAGCAGGAGCAGAGCCCGGAGACCATCCCGCGGGCATCGTGACGTCGCTCGTCTCCGACGGCGTGGGCGCCGACGGATCACCAGTACGGGTCGATCGGCGGCTGGGTTCGCGCATCCACATTCGCGTGGAAGGTCCCCTGCATCCCCGATTCGAACTCGAGACCACCGAAGTGCTCTACAAGGGGGACTGGAACCCGTTCACTCCGGGTTCGGTGGAAGTCACGTACACCGTGAAGAACACGGGAAACGTGCGCCTGCGCGCATCGCAGCGCATTCAGACGTCGGGACCGTTCAACCTGCTGAAGCAATCGACTGATCCGGACGACACGGCGGAGATCCTTCCGGGCTTCTCACTGACCTACACCGAGACGGTGCCGAAGGTGTGGCCGACTGGTCGGATCACCACCCAGCTCGTGGTGGCGCCGTACTCGGAGTCTCGAGGTCCGATCTCACCAGCGCCGCAGGCCGTGTTGGCGTCTACGCAGATCTCCGCGATGCCGTGGCCCCAGATGGTGTTGCTCGCGGTCGTCGTCGTGGTGTTCGTCCTGTGGATCTGGCGTCGCCGCCGTCGCCAGCGTCAGGTCGACGTCACGGTGGAGAAGGCGGTGACGCGAGCCTTGGCCGCGGCGGGCGTCACACCCGTGGTCGATGCCGACGTCACTGACGGTGCCGAGGGTCAGACAACGCGCCGGGCGAAGCGCGCGAAGAAGTCCAAGTCCGCAGAAGCACCTTCGGAGGCGACGGGACCGGTGTTGGATCTCAATGCGGAAGACGCCCGCAGCACCACGCCGATCAGCGACGGTCAGGATGCTTGAACTGCCTGGGAACGTGCCGATGAGCACGGGTGCGCGTCGCGGTCCGTTTGGCACTCGTGGTTCTGGCGTTGGCGATTGGGTCGACGGCGTCGATGGGGCGCGTGGGTGCGCAGTCGTCGGAGCAGACCATCAGCGTGGTCGTTCCCGAGATCGCGGCGCTGAGCGTGGAGTTGATGGCGCCGACCTCGATCGATCCAGGCGCGGCCGACGTGGTGGCGGTGGTGTCGGTCGCGGGCAACGCCGCGGCGCGGGCCGTCGACGTGCGCATCGATGGGTCGGAGCCGTTGGTGGTCCACGACTCGAATGCATCCATCACCGAGACGGGCGTGGTGTGGCGCATCGATCGCATCGATCCGGGAACTCCTCGCCGCCTCCCGCTGTCGATGGCGTCGGCCACCCGCCAAGCGCAGATCGAGATCCACGCGTCGGCGGCGAACGCCGATGCGGTGGCCTCTTCCGGTCTCTTCGAGAACGTGTCGGCAGTGACCATGCGCACGGCTGCGCCGATGTCGGTTGCTCCCGGGTGGTTCATCGTGATGATCGCGATCTCAATCGTGGCTGTGGCCACGCTCGGCGCCACTGGCTACGGATGGGCGCACCGCGTGACGCGCGTGTCGAACTGACGCATCCCTTTCGACCGCTGGGGAACTGATGTCTGATCATCCTGTCTTGACGCCTGACGTCATCGGTGCGATCGCGCGGCACATGAACGACGATCACGCGGCCGATTCGTTGCTCATCGTGCAGCAGCTCGGCGGACGAGCCGACGCGAGTGCGGCCAAGCTGCGCACGCTCGACGGCAACGGGATCGTGTTCGACGTGACGCTTCCTGAAGGCACCGCCGAGGTCCGGGTGCCGTGGTACGAGGAGATCACCGAGCGCGGTCAGGTCCGGCTCGAAGTCGTACGGATGTACCAGGACGCCTGCGCCCGCGCGGGAATCGCGCCGCGCGGCGAAGGGGAGCACTGAGCGCGCCGCTCGCCGGTCCGGAAAGCGTGACGAGCGGCACGCCACACCATCTGGCCTTCGGGCACCCTGAGTACTACTGTTACGAAGGTGAGCCTCACCGAAGTAGATCAGACGCCTGAACCCGAAGAGATCCCTGAGGGTGCCTTCTCGAAGGTGCTCCGGGAGCGCACGGCCGCCGTGCACGACACCGCCGAACACACGCCGCTCACCGAGGCGCTCCTCGGCGGCACGCTCAGTCGAGACGGCTACACACTCCTCCTCGGGCAGCTGTACTTCGTCTACGAGGCGCTCGAGTCGGTCGCCGCGAATCTCCGCGACGACCCGGTGGCCGCACCGTTCTGCGTGCCCGAGCTCGATCGCCTGCCTGCGTGCGAGGCCGACCTCGCCGTGCTCTTGGGCGACGACTGGCGCGACCAGATCGCTCCGCTCGACGCCACGGCCGCCTACGCCGCCCGGATTCGCGAAGTTGGCGCCGACTGGGTCGGCGGCTTCATCGGTCACCACTACACCCGTTACATGGGTGATCTGTCGGGTGGCATCTTCATCGGCGGAGTCGTGCGGCGTACCTACGACCTGACCGAGACGCACGGCGCGAGCTTCTACACGTTCACCGACATCCCGTCGGCGAAGGCGTTCAAGGACAACTACCGAGTGAGCCTCGACTCGGCACCGTGGGATCCCGATGAGCAGGTCGCGATCGTCGACGAGATCATCTCGGCCTACGGTCGCAACACCGCGCTCTTCGCCGACGTATGGGACGCGATCGCGGAGTCCTCGCTCGACGGCTGAGCCGCCTCGAAGGCGTCCGCGGTCATGCGATGATGGCCGATGTGAGCGAACCGAGTGACGGCACTCCACAGATCCAGTCGGTCGGTCGAGCCACGGCGTTGCTGCGATGCTTCGTCGAGACCGATGAGCCGCTCACCCTCACGGAACTGGCGCGCGCCACGGACATGAACCCGAGCACCGCGTTGCGCTTGCTGCGCACGCTGTGCCAGGGGGGTGTCTTGCGGCGAGACCTGGGGTCCGAGAAGTACATGCGGGGGCCGGTGCTCCTCGCGCTCGCGCAGCGGGCGTACCAGTCCACGGGCATGGCCGATGCGCTCGGGATGCTCGAGTCGTTGGTGGCCGCAACGGGTGAATCCGCGAGCTTGGGGATTCGCGAAGGGCGTTTCGCCGTAGTGCTGCTGCGCGCGGAATCGGAAGCGCCTCTGCATTTCGATCGACCCGCGGGTACTCGGGTGCCTCTGCACCTCTCGGCGATGGGCAAAGCGCTGCTGGCGTTCGGACCGCTTACGATTCCGGAGGCCGTGGGCGAGCTCGGTCCGCTGGAGTCTCGCACCGGGGCCTCGATCACGAAGCCGGCGCAGCTGGAGACAGTCCTGCGGAAGGTGCGCGATCAGGGGTACGCGTTGGCTGACGAGGAGCAGTACGCAGGAGTGCGATCCGTCGGCGCGCCGATCCTCGATCGAGACGGTGTCGCCCGAGCGGCCATCGCGATCCAGGGTCCAACGGCGCGCATCTCCGACGCGGAACTGACTCGTTACGTGGATGCGGTGAAGGCAACTGCCGCGGAGATCGCGTTGCTTCCCACGTTGCACCACCTCGGCCCGGGTCGCTGAACACGCCGGTGGACGCGGCGCGCAGAGCTCCTCCTGACGCTCAGCTCGCGGGAAAGCGGATGTAGCTGTCGATCAGGATTCGGCCGAGCTGTGGATCGTCGGCGTCGACGTTGATGCCTCGCTGCTCGAGATCGCTGACGAATCGAGTGCGTACCTCGTCGGTGCGCAGATCATCGGAGCGATCGGCCCAGCGGCGACGGTCGTTCTCGTCGGCGAAGCAGTACGCCTTCCACGACACCGAGAAACGCAACGCGAACCAGTCGTACTGCGCGTACACCTCACCAGACTCGTGGCGGAGTTCCCAGTGGTCCCCGGCTCGGGTGAGCGTCGTTCCCAGAGGCAGTGGAGGCAATGGTGCCCGCGCGTCGGTGGGAGCCACGCCGTGAAACACCGAGTCGGTGTCGAGCACGATCGCCGTGTTGTGCCGGGTCGCGAATCGTTGCGGGGCCGCGGCGATGCCGTCGGGCCAGTACACCAGATCGCCACCGTGGGTCTCGCCGAAGTAGGCGACGGCCGTGGCGATCGGGAGGCGGTAATCGTCGAACAACCCGGAGTGATGCATGGCCACGAGGAACCATTGCGGCACGACCTTACGATCGAGACCGCGGAACTCGGGAACATCGGTGTGTACCGCGAGTTCCTGGCCCGGAAGCATCACGTTCGCGTAGACGATTGCGGGAACGACGACCTCTCGATCGTGCAGTGCCCGAGCGGCGCGGATGAACGCAGGGTTGTCTCGCAGGATGGCGACGCCGTGCAAGTACGTGCGATCGCCGTACGTGTACTCCTCGCGGAAGTAACTCGTACGAGCGCCGACCGCTTCGAGGGTCTCGCCCTCCTGTACTCGAGTGTCGAGAAAGTTCACCACCGCGTCGTGGCGAGGAAGGAGTCCGACGCCGTACGGTACCTCGAGCTGTTCCTGTTCTGCACAGAGCCGGTATGCGCCGAATGCCTGGGCCGATCGGACGAACTCGCCGGCGTCCTCGGGTGTGAGGAGTGGATCGAGAACCGAGATCACGCCCACGACGGACGCGTGGGGCTGCCGGCGGCATATCGATCACCTGCGGCCACATCGATTGGCGCAACTGCTTCGAGAGCCGCGAGATCGTCGGCACTGAGTTCGACGGACGCCGCGGCCACGTTCTCCTCGAGGTATGAGCGGCGTTTGGTCCCGGGGATGGGCACCACATCGGGGCCCTGGGCGATGACCCACGCAATGGCGAGCTGGGCGGCGGACACGTTGTGTTGCGCCGCGAGTTCCTGAACGGCGCGCACCACGTCGAGGTTTCGTTGAAAGTTCTCGCCGGTGAAGCGGGGGTGCGTCCGTCGAAAGTCGTTGGGGGCGAAGTCGTCAGGTGAGGTGATCTCGCCGGAGAGGAATCCGCGGCCGACCGGGCTGTACGCGACCGTGCCGATGCCGAGCTCGCGAAACACGGGGAGATGCTCACGCTCGATGTCGCGGCTGAACAACGAGTACTCGTACTGCGCGGCCGCGATCGGATGCACGGCGTGCGCGGCGCGCACCTCTTCCACGGATGCCTCGCTGATGCCCAGCCATCGAACCTTGCCCGCGTCCACGAGTTCCTTCATCGCGCCCCAGGTCTCTTCCACGGGAACCGTGGGGTCGACGCGGTGCTGGTAGTAGAGGTCGATGTAGTCGGTGCCGAGACGCTTCAGCGATGCGTCGCAGCATTGACGGACATAGTCCGGGCGACCGTTGATGCGCATCGTGCCCGACGCGGGTTCGAGTCCGAACTTGGTGGCGAGGATCACATCGGCGCGCCGCGCGCGCAGTGCGCCGCCGACCAGCTCTTCGTTGATGAACGGGCCGTACACGTCGGCTGTGTCGAAGAACGTCACGCCCAACTCGAGCGCTCGCTCGATGGTGGCCACCGACTCGACGTCGTCTGGGGTTCCGTACGACTGCGACATGCCCATGCAGCCGAGACCGATCCGGGAGGTCTCCAGACCGGCGCCGAGCATCCCGCGAGGTGTGTCCGTCATGCCGTCGCTCCTGTCTCGAGGGTGACGCTAGACCCGTGGCCCCGCACCCGACGACGTCTCGGCGTGAGGCAATGGCTACGAAGCGTGAGAAGCGCCCGAGTCGTGCGCGGCGTGCCGCGTTTTGCGAGACTCCTCGCCCGATGCACGACATCTCGGAGTTCCCCCCGACTCGGCGCTCGGTCGTCTGGATCCTGACGGCGGCGCTCGCGGCACTCGTATGTACCGCAGTGCTCGTGATTCCGGCGGGCGCGGCAGCGGCGCAATCCGACCCGGTCGCCGTCGCCCGCAAGGAAGCCGAAGCCGCCAAGGCAGAGGCCGAGAAGGCGCGCGCCAAGGTCAAAGACGTCTCGTCTCGAGCCCAGGCCGCGGCGGCGGAGCTTTCGGCGGCGGTGAGCGGCATCGAGCGCCTGACCGACGAGATCGCCGCGAAAGAAGCGGGCATCGTGGAAGCCGAGGCCACCGAGGCCCAACTCAAGGGCGTGCTGGCCGGGCGAGCGGCGAGCCTCTACAAGAAGGCCAGCGGCAGTGCGGCGTCCGAACGGGAAGCCGACGACTCCCCCGAAGGCATGCTGGCCGAAGCGCGGCGCGCGGTCCTCGCGGGTACGGTGAGCCGTCGCGATTCCCAGGTCGCAGACGAGTACCGCGCGGCGGCCACACTGCTCGAGGAACAGCGGGCGCAACTCGCGGCGGATCGCGAAACGCTCGAAGCACAGAAGACGCAGCTCGAGAGCCGGAAGAAGGCGGTCGACGCCCAACTGGCGGAGGCGCAGCGCGCGGCGGATGCCGCGGCTGCGGCCGCGCAACGCGAAGTGGCCGCACTCGCCGCCGCGGAGAAGAAGGCGGCCGAGGCCAAGCGCGTCGCCGAGGCGCAGCGCCTCGCGGCCGAACGCGCCGCCGCCGAACGACGGGCCGCGTCCACGGGCGGTTCCGGCGGCTCCGGCGGGGGAGACGGGTCGATTCGGTGCCCGATCGCGGGAGCGGTCACGTTCAGCAACGACTGGGGAAATCCGCGTTCAGGCGGTCGTGGTCACGGAGGGACCGACCTCTACTCGGCGCACGGCACGCCCAACGTTGCCGTGGTCAGCGGCTCGATCATGCAACAGAACGAGCGGCTCGGTGGGATCAGCGTCTATCTGATCGGTGACAACGGGTACACCTACTACTACACGCACCTCTCGGGGTATGGCGCGAGCGGACGAGTGAGCGCGGGCACCGTCATCGGATACACCGGCAACACCGGCAACGCCTCGGGTGGCGTGACCCACACGCACTTCGAGATCCGCAAGGGCGGTCCCAACGGTGCGAAGTCGAACCCGTATCCCATTCTGCGCTCGGTCTGCTGATCGTTGCTCCGCGGCGCGGGCACGAGTAGGTCGTCCGCCTCCGAGGTCATCGCGAAAGCCTGGCGTCACCCTCCAAGCGCGTGCTAGCCAACTGCCCCAAGTGTGATCGCAAGACCGTCTTGCGATCGGGGTGAGGGGCGAACATGGCTGCGATGGAGATCGAAGAAATCGACGTGAGCAAGGACGCGGCCCGTGCGTTCACCGCCGCGTGGTGGGTGCCACTCGCGATCGGCGTCCTGTTCTTGGTGTTCGCCTTGTTGATCCTCACCGTCGATCCGCCGACCACCGCCGTCGCCCTGGGCATCTGGGCCGGTATCGGGTTCGCCTTTGCGTCGATCGCCCAGCTCGTCACTGCCGGCATCGTCGCCGAATGGAAATGGATTCATGTCCTGTTCGGCGTGTTCTGCGCGGGTGCCGCGATCGTGGCGTTCGTTTGGCCAGGCAAGACCATCGTGGTCGTGGCCAGCATCGTCGCGTGGTTCGTGCTCTTCAGTGGGGTGTTCGAGATCGTGTTCTCGTTCTTCGATCGCGAAGAGAACGAGTTCTGGTGGATGCGCCTCATTGCCGGCGTGCTGATGGTGATCATCGGCTTCTGGGCCGCGGGGTACGAAGAGCGTTCCTTCGCCCTCCTCGTGGTGTGGATCGCCGCGTGGGCAACGATCAGCGGTGTCACCTCGATCGTGATCGCGTTCCGACTGCGTTCGCTGCACCGTCAACTCGTCTGAGCACCGCGTCAAACGCGCGGTATCCGGCGCTGATGCCGCGCGGTGCGGGGCCGAGCCGCGAGAATGAGCCCACACCGATCTGGGGGACTGATGGCAGGACGAATCGTGGTGGGTGTCGACGGCTCCGAAGGGGCAGCCCACGCGCTGGAATGGGCGGCCACCGAAGCGCGGTTGCGACAGGCGACGCTCGAGGTGGTGGTTGCGTGGACGTATCCGAGCGCCACGCAGCCCCCGATGTCACACCCGCCGATCTCCGACGAGCAGCTGGCCCGCGAGGGTGACGCCGTGATCGATCACACGCTCAGCCTGCGAGACATCGACGTGCGGGG
>Ga0182741_1005411_pt1 | contig 11885 bp, 9 predicted proteins | sample eDN5th37CBELigOP_FD_128874 | JGI IMG/M metagenome (GOLD analysis project Ga0182741, IMG submission 128874) | Enriched Organic Plus compost microbial communities from Emeryville, California, USA - eDNA 5th pass 37_C BE-Lig OP (version 2) (version 2) ...
CGCCTGCAGGCTGCGAAGACTTTGCAACAGGCCCGCCTTGCTCAGCTGCGTGCCCAGTGGAAGTCGCGATCTTTGCACGAATCTGGTTTCACGGTGGACGTGAACCGGTTGGACTCATTGCTGGATCGCTCAGCGGGCCGAGTGGCGGCTGCACCAGATGTGGGGACATTGCTTACTGAGGAAGCGCGCCTTACCAAAGATCTGTTCAAACTTGCAGTGGGCACTGTGGGCTATGGTGAATTCACCCGTGCCAAACGGGGCATGGGGACCGACGCTGCAAACCGCTTTCTGGATCACGGCAACTACTTGGCATATGGATTGGGTGCTACGGCCACGTGGGTGCTGGGCCTTCCCCATGGTCTTGCCGTCCTGCACGGGAAAACGCGTCGCGGAGGACTGGTGTTCGATGCCGCGGATCTCGTCAAGGATGCTGTCATTTTGCCGCAGGCCTTTCTCTCCGCTATGCGTGGGGACGACGAGCAGGCCTTTCGCCGTCATTGCATCGAGGGGTTGGCCAGGAGCGATGCCTTGGATTTCATGATCGAAACGCTCCAGCGGATAGCGATGGAGACACGACCGATCACGAGCACACACCCATGAATGTCTTCCTGGTCTCGCAATGCAGCAAGAGGGCGATGGCGGAGTTCCGGCGCATTCTCGATCAATTTGCCGAACGTCGTGGCGACAGGACTTGGCAGACTGCCATCACCCAGGCAGGACTCGACGCCCTGCGTCGCCTGCTGCGTAAGACTGCCAGGAAGAATACAGCGGTCGCCTGCCATTGGATTCATGGCAAGGACCATAGCGAACTGCTTTGGATAGTGGGGGATGCTCGACGATTTGGTCCGGATGGCGCGGTCCCCACCAATATGACCCGTCGCAACATCCTGCGTAACGAGGACGAGAACGATTGGCATAGCCTGGTACTGATACAGGCCCTTGCTGCGCTGGCATCCCTGCTGCACGATTTGGGCAAGGCTTGCCTGGCCTTCCAGCAGCGTCTGTCGCAGGATGCCTTGCGGGAACGCAATCTTTATCGCCACGAATGGATATCGCTGCGACTGTTCCAGGCCTTCGTGGGTAATTGCAGCGATGCAGAGTGGTTGAAACGCTTGGTCCGGCCTTCCGACGATGATGATCGTTCCTGGTTGCAGGCCGGCCGTTTGTACAGGGACGGGCTCGACGGGCAGGCCGCCACGGACAAACCTTTCAAGACCCTGCCTCCCCTGGCCAAGGCTGTGGCGTGGCTTGTTGTCACGCATCATCGTTTGCCCATCCCGCCGGAAATGTCAGCATCCGCAAAGCGAGGGGACGACCGGCCAGTAACTTTCCGGCTGAGCCGCCTGGACGGTATTCTGGAAGAAGTCGATGCCGATTGGTTCGAGCCGGTTGACCGGGAACGATTGAACAATGGCGAAGAAGTCGAACGTTATTGGCGCTTCAGCGATGGCTTGCCGGTCACGCAACAGGCGTGGCGCAAACGTGCGTCACGCATCGCGAAGAGATTGCTTGCCATGCTGGACCAGTCCGATATTCATGAATGTCTGGCCAATCCGTACGTCATGCATCTTTCCCGGCTGAGCCTGATACTAGCGGATCACTATTACTCAGGATTGGTCGATGAGAGCATGCGGCTCTACCGCAATCCCGGCTATCCGTTGTATGCGAACACGCGCTGGCATGACGGCAGGCGTATCGGCAACCAAACGCTGGATGAGCACTTGCTGGGAGTCGAAGTCCAGGCGCAGACCGTCAGCCATGCCTTGCCGGCACTGGCGCAGAACCTACCCCGCTTTCGGCACAAGGCACTGAGCAAGCGCAGCAAGGAAAAACAGTTCCAGTGGCAGAATCGTGCTGCTGATGCCGCGATGGCCTTGCGTGAACGATCGACCCGACAGGGGGCGTTCCTCGTTAACATGGCATCGACGGGCTCGGGAAAGACCTTGGCCAACGCCAAGATCATGTATGGGCTGGCTGATCCTATACGCGGCATGCGCTGCGCCTTCGCCCTGGGTTTGCGCACGCTTACCTTGCAGACTGGCCGCAGCTTCGAGCGTGCCCTAGGGGTATCCGACGATGTTTTGGCCACGCTGGTCGGTGGTTCTGCAGCCCGGAAGTTGGCTGCCTACCATGCCGAACAGGCGGAGCGTAGCGGCTCGTCGTCGGCTCAGCCTTTGCTGAACGAGGAAGCGGCTTACGTTCATTTCGAGGGAAATGACCAGGATCCCATCCTGCAGCGCGTGGTCAATGACGCGCAGGTGAGTCGGCTGCTGGCAGCGCCGCTGCTGGTATGTACCGTGGACCATCTGATGCCGGCGACGGAAAGCCTGCGGGGCGGCCGGCAGATCGTGCCCATGCTGCGCCTGTTGACCAGCGACCTGGTGCTGGACGAGCCAGACGACTTCGATCTGGAGGACTTGCCCGCGCTAACCCGGCTCGTACATTGGGCGGGGCTGCTTGGTGCGCGAGTCCTGTTGTCCTCTGCTACCTTGCCGCCCGCACTGGTCCTGGGGCTGTACATGGCCTATCGGGATGGCCGCCAATGGTTCCAACGCAATCGTGGCGAACCATTGGGCCAGCCGGCGAACATATGCTGTGCCTGGTTCGATGAGTTCGCAACGCTTCAGCGGGATTGTTCCGACGATGCCTCGTTCGAGACGGCGCACGCCAGCTTCGTGCAAAAGCGATGCGCCCTCCTGGCGCAGGAGCCGCTGCGGCGGCGAGGTCGGTTGTTACCCCTGCAATTGCGCGGGGACAAGGCGGAATTGCGCGCCGGCTTGGCTCTGGCCATGCGCGATGCCGCTCTGGATCTGCATCGGTTACACCACGAACCCGATCCCGTGACGGGGAAGCGAGTCAGCTTTGGCCTGATTCGCATGGCAAACATCGATCCGCTGTTCGATGTTGCACTGGCGCTCTATAAGCTGGGTGCGCCGGCCGGCATCCGCATACACCTCTGTGTCTATCACTCGCAGTTTCCCTTGCTCCTGCGTTCCGACATCGAAAACCGGCTGGATACGACGCTGGATCGGCGCCATCCGCAGGCGGTGTATCAGTTGCCCGACATTCGCCGTCGTCTGGACGGCCACGCGGAGGATGATCATCTATTCATTGTGCTCGGTTCGCCGGTAACGGAAGTGGGTCGCGACCATGACTACGATTGGGCAGTGGTCGAGCCGTCGTCCATGCGGTCGCTGATCCAACTCGTCGGCCGTATCCTGCGCCATCGTCCGAAACTTGCCACCGTGGCCAACGTGGTGGTACTGAATACGAACCTGCGGCACTGGGAGTGTCCTGATCACGCGGCCTTTCGGCGTCCAGGCTTTGAGGAGGAGGCTGGGCCGTACAGGCTATTCACGCATCGGTTGGAGGACCTGGCGCGTCCACAAGAGATCGCAGCCCTTGACGCACGTGCGCGGATTTTGTTGCCTGCGGATGAATTGCGTCCCGCCGAGCGTCTGGTGGATCTGGAGCACGCCAGGATGGCGGGCCAAATGCTGCCAAGGGCCGTACCAGAGCAGTCGCAGGTGAAACGACGGGCGAGATTGCGTGCGAACCCCGGTGTGGATATTCCGGAGCCTCCGCTCAACGCCAGCAGCCATTGGCATCGGCGACAGGCATGGTTGACCGGAGTATTGCCCAGGCTCCAGCCGTTTCGTCAGGATGACCGGCTGCAGGTCGATTTGGTGCTGTTGCGGGACGATGAGGCGGATGAGGGTTATGCCTTGCACCATTTGGTCGAAGGTGAACGCTACGGCGAGATCAAATTGCGGCGGATCGACGAGATACACCATCGCGTGCCGGACAGTTGCGTCAACGGGCCGGGCATCAGCCCATGGGCACGGGGAGATTTTCTGCAAGTGCTGAACGACTATGCGCAAGCGCTGGGGATGGACCCGGAAGCATGCGCGAAGCGGTTTGCTGCGGTGACGCTACCGGATGCTGAACAAGGGTGGAGATTTCACCCGGTGCTGGGGTTTTCCCGATCAGGATAGAGCTGCCTGTGCGGCAGTAAGTGCCCGACGGGGCAGGCAACGCAGTTTTCTAAGCTACTTGTGCAGTAGTGGGCTGCTTGCTGCGCGAAAGCGGTAGATAGCATCCTACTTCAGAGGCATACCGTTTTCAGTTTCTCAAAGAGACTAACAATACAGTGGAGAAAGTTTTTCGGCGCCCCTGCACACAGACTCGACAATGGGATGGGTGATGGCTAACAACGGTGTTCCTTGACGGCAGTTCAGGGCGGTTCCTAACGCTTTCCTTGATTTTCGGGCAAGGAAGGCCCTCCCCTTCACATCCATGACGAAGGAGTATCCATGTCCGATTCCTCCTATGGCGGTCGGCGGGGGCGCGTTCGAGCGGCCATCCGCGTCTTCCTGCAGGATAGGTTGGCAGCCAAGTTGGACGCCCTGGCAGACGACGATCACAGGCGCCCAGGACTGATCGCCCAGCATGAACCGGCAGCCTGGCTTTCCGAAGCTGCGCGCCAGGCCAGCCAAATTCAGCTCGTAACCCACGCCCTCAAGCCCCTACATCCCGATGCTCGCGGAACCAGTCTGCATGTGCCGCCCGAAAAAATGCCGCAGCGAGCGGAGGTCGGTAGCCATTGTCTGCGTGCCGGCTATTCGCGCGACGTTGTCGGCAATGCTGCAGCGCTGGGTGTGTATAAATTGCTGCGCCTAGTCGTGGACGGACAGACGCTATTGGCATGGCTTGAAGCCGGGGATGCCGAAGCGATAGCCGCTTTGAGTGATGACCCCGAGGAGGCAGCAGCTTGGCGTGCTGCCTTTGTCGGGATCACACAATCCGGTGCCGAAGGTCCAGCCACCCATACGCGGGCGAAGCAAGTGTATTGGCTGGTTGGCGAAGACCCCGTCAGCAACGAGGACTTCCACCTGTTGTTTCCTCTTTTTCCCACATCGCTGGCGCATGAACTCTACGCCGTCATACAGGACGTCCGATTCGGCGAAGGCAGTAAAGCGGCCCGGCAGGCTAGGCGGGAGCAGCGCTGGCACGATGGCGCTGTGCGCGAATATCCGGACCTTGCAGCGCAGAAGCTGGGCGGGACGAAGCCTCAGAATGTATCGCAGCTCAACAGCGAGCGCAGGGGCATCAATTATCTGCTCAGTTCATTGCCGCCCAGGTGGCGCAGCCGTGATGTACGCATACCGTTCCATACGGGGTCAGTGTTCGGCCGCATCTACGGGGGCAGGGAAGTCGTTCGAGAGACGGTGCGGGGTCTGCGCGAATTTCTGAAGTCTGATCCGCCAGCCAATGTCGCGACCCGAGAGCGGGTAAGCGGATATCTCGATGTACTGATCGATGAATTGGTATGCCTGGCCAGCGAATATCAGCGCGCGCTCGAGCCAGGATGGACACGGGACGCACGATGCGAACTGCATTGGGCTGAACGGCTATGGCTGGATCCGTACAGTCGCCTCATGGCAGAAAGCCAGGCCGCCGTTGACGGCCTGGCTCGGGCTCCTGCGGATCAGGACTGGCCTGGGCAGATTGGCAGCCGCTTTGCCGCCTGGGTGAATCACCAGCTTCAGGAGAATCTACCTGTTGGCGACATCGAGCATCGGCACTGGCGGCGCGAGTTGCTGGCTGATGAGCGGTTGGTCGATTGGAGGCCTCTGTCCCCGGTATCCAAGGACTCGCTACAGTCTGGACCCCCGCAACCAAGGAGGGAGTAGCCATGAATGTTCATGCGTCATCTGCAAGCGATGGCCTTCTCATTTTACCTCACTTGAACGTCCAGAACGCCAATGCCATTTCCGGGCCGTTCACGCATGGTCTTCCGGCCATGTCTGCTTTTCTTGGGTTCATGTGGGCGCTTGAACGCAGGCTTGTGGCCAACGGAATGGCTTTGCAGTTCGACGGCATAGGCGTCATTTGTCATGACTACCAAGAACATGTCCAGGATGGCTATATCAAGACTTTCCGACTGACCCGCAACCCCGTGGATAAGGCCGGGGAAACGGCGGCAATTGCCGAAGAGGGCAGAGTGAATTTGGACATCACTCTGGTGCTTGGCGTGTCGGGAGCAGCAGGAGAAAGCCGCCTGCTTGGGGCGGATGACAAAGGCCTGCGCGCATTGGCTGCTGACATTGGCAACACCGTCGCTACCATGCGGGTGGCAGGCGGTACCGTGCTGCCGCCGCGTCGGGGTCCCGGCCGGCACATCCGCCCCGAGCTGGTGGAACTGGATCAGCGGCCGGAACTTGCTGCCGCCCAGTTTCGCTATATCCGTCGTCACTGGCTGCCGGGGTTCGCGCTGGTCTCCCGTGACGACTTGGTGGCACAGCATACTCGGGCATTGCAGGAGCGCAATCCACAGGCCACCCAATTCGACGCCTGGCTGGAATTGAGCGGCTTTCGCTGGGCGCCGGTTGCTGCGTCGCCAACTGGCGATGCTTTCGATCCCGATAGGAAGGTCGAATGGAGACATGGTAGGAAGGGATGGCTTGTACCTATTCCGGTCGGATATGGAGCGTTGTCCGCGGTTCATCCGCCCGGAGCAGTGCTGAACAGCCGAGATGGCAGCACGCCGAGCAGGTTCGTTGAATCCTTGTATGGCATGGGTGAATGGGTCAGCCCTCACAGGTTGTCGTGCCCAAGCGATCTGCTCTGGTACGCGCATAACGATTTGCAAAAGGGGCTATATCGGTGTCGCAATGACTACAGACCCTCCGCAGTGGTGTTTCCGAATCAATCCAACTGATCTACGAGGAAAATGGCATGGCGAAGAAGAACCCCTCTACCCTTCAAACGGCATCCGTTCTTGCATTCGAGCGCAAACTGGATCCCTCCGATGCGCTATTTTTCAGTGGCAATTGGCAATTCCGGGAAGGTTTGCAATGGGCACCCGTACCGGTGCGAGAGAAGTCGGTACGCGGAACGATCTCGAATCGCCTGAAGGCTAAGGAGCAAGACCCAGCCAGGCTTGATGCGGCAATCGAGAATCCCAATTTGCAGACAGTGGACGTCGCAGCGCTTCCGGCGGATGCAGATACGCTCAAGGCGACGTTCACAGTGCGCGTGCTAGGTGGCGTCGGCGTGCCTTCGGCATGCAACGATCAGGCCTACCAGAGCAAACTAATGGCTGTTGTGCAGGAATATGTCGCACAGCATGGTTTTGCCGAGTTGGCTCGCCGGTATGCACACAACCTGGCTAATGGCCGCTTCCTGTGGCGAAACCGCATCGGGGCGGAATCCGTCGAAACCCACATTGCGCGTCTGGTGGATGGTAGCGAGCACACTGTGTGGAAGTTCGATAGTTTATCGATCCCGCTACGCCAGTTTTCGGTTGACCTGTCCGATCTCGATGCGTTGTCCAAGTTGATAGAGCAAGGCCTTTCAGGCGCTGCTCATGTCCTTCTGAAAATTTCAGCATATGCCCGGATGGGCGCGGGCCAGGAAGTCTTTCCATCGCAGGAGCTAGTGCTGGACAAAGGGGATAAGAGCAAGACCTTGTATGTCGTGGGCGGCACGGCAGGCATACATTCCCAGAAGATCGGCAACGCGTTGCGCACGATCGACACGTGGTATCCCGGTGCCGAGGAACTGGGGCCCATTGCCGCAGAACCGTACGGCTCCGTCACGACGCAGGGCAAGGCATACCGACAGCCCAGGGAAAAAACCGACTTCTATAGCTTGCTGGATAACTGGGTGCTGCGTGATCAGATACCTGACATCGGCCAGCAGCATTTCGTAATGTCCATTCTCGTCCGAGGCGGTGTTTTCGGTGATGCAGGTTGAGATGCCATGGACCACTACATCGAAATCAGTTTGATGCCGTCGCCGGAATTTCCCGCCCATATCCTGATGAGTGCCCTGTATTCACGGCTGCATGGCACGCTGGCCAAGGCAGGGCGAAACGATGTGGGTGTCAGTTTTCCTCAAATGGGAATTTCCGGGGTTGGGGGATTGGGGGCGATCATGCGGCTGCATGGGTTGGCGACCACTCTGGTTCCCTGGGCTACCCCTGGCTGGCTGTCGGGACTGAAGGATCATTGCGAACACACGTCTGTTCTGCCGATTCCCGATGGGTCAGGGTTTCGTACGGTGTCTCGTGTGCAAGCAAAGAGCAACGTGGAGCGGCTGCGACGGCGCCAAATGCGACGCCATGGCCTGACGGAGGTTGAAGCCCGCGAACATGTTCCGGAGAGTGCCGAGAAGACACTCTCGGATCCTTTCGTACGCATCACGAGTAGCAGTACAGGCCAGACATTTCTGCTCTTCGTCCGGCATGGGCCCATCCGTGCCTCGCCTGTCTATGGGGCGTTCACTACCTACGGTTTGAGCCGGGATGCAACCATCCCCTGGTTCTGAACCCTTTTTTTGGATGTCTTGTGAGCTCTTTAAAAATCAATAACTTAGAAACGAGCTCTGGAATTGGGTCGGGGCCGTTTGTTTTATAGATTGCCCATGAAAATCAATGGATTAGGGGTGCTTTGAGCTTGTTCACTGCCGCGTAGGCAGCTTAGAAATCGAACGGCAGCGCGAGCAGCTTGCTGATTTTGTTCACTGCCGCGTAGGCAGCTTAGAAAATGGCGACCGGCTACGCGCAAGCCAACGCATAGTTCACTGCCGCGTAGGCAGCTTAGAAAAAAAATGCCGCGGCGAGGACGGCGAGCAGCGCGTTCACTGCCGCGTAGGCAGCTTAGAAATGACTGACGCCGAGCCGCTGACGGATGATCGAGTTCACTGCCGCGTAGGCAGCTTAGAAATGATGGCCTACCGAGACGACTACTACAGCCCGGTTCACTGCCGCGTAGGCAGCTTAGAAATTCCACGGCCCCGATGTGTGCTTGCTGTCCATGTTCACTGCCGCGTAGGCAGCTTAGAAATACAACAAGGCCGCGATCCTGCTGCATGGGGAGTTCACTGCCGCGTAGGCAGCTTAGAAATCGAGGCGCTCGCAATCGGGATCGATGTCGGCGTTCACTGCCGCGTAGGCAGCTTAGAAATCCACCCGCCCTGCCGCCGTGCCTTTCCTGTGGTTCACTGCCGCGTAGGCAGCTTAGAAATGGCGCAGAAATTCGCGGAGGCCGGCTACAACGTTCACTGCCGCGTAGGCAGCTTAGAAAGCATCGACCCCAGGGAGCGCATCCTCCTGCGGGTTCACTGCCGCGTAGGCAGCTTAGAAAGTCGGTCGGCGCCAAGACCTATCTGCGCGAACGTTCACTGCCGCGTAGGCAGCTTAGAAAGTCCGGGATGTCGGCGGTGTAGATGATGTCGCGTTCACTGCCGCGTAGGCAGCTTAGAAATTGCCTCGCGCAACGTCATGCTGTCGGAGTTGGTTCACTGCCGCGTAGGCAGCTTAGAAATCGAACAGCACCGGCAGCGCGTCCGGTATTTCGTTCACTGCCGCGTAGGCAGCTTAGAAAATATAGCCGCAAGGATGTGACCAAATGAGAATGTTCACTGCCGCGTAGGCAGCTTAGAAAATGCCCGGCTCCTTGTCCGTGACTGGTAGGGAGTTCACTGCCGCGTAGGCAGCTTAGAAATGGAAGCGGCGACCAACAACAAGGTCGAGCAGGTTCACTGCCGCGTAGGCAGCTTAGAAATTCACGATGAGGGCGCGAAGGTCTCTCTCCCAGTTCACTGCCGCGTAGGCAGCTTAGAAAATCGACGGCGGATTCGCCGTGATCGACCCGCCGGTTCACTGCCGCGTAGGCAGCTTAGAAACATCTGCCGCTGGGCAATCTCGCGCGCCTGGCGTTCACTGCCGCGTAGGCAGCTTAGAAATTGCACGCGAAGCAAGTCGCAAAACGCTTCTGGTTCACTGCCGCGTAGGCAGCTTAGAAAGCACGCACCACGGCGGCCGCCCGCAGCACGAGGTTCACTGCCGCGTAGGCAGCTTAGAAAACTCCGTAATGGCCGGCGGTCAGGTAGTTGTCGTTCACTGCCGCGTAGGCAGCTTAGAAATCTTGCAGCGTGGCGGACGTCCAGGCGAGCGCGTTCACTGCCGCGTAGGCAGCTTAGAAAGTGGCCCTGGTTCGAGCCCGACGGCACGCTCGGTTCACTGCCGCGTAGGCAGCTTAGAAAGATACTCCGAGTACAGGCGCGCAAAATCTATCGTTCACTGCCGCGTAGGCAGCTTAGAAATGGATGACGAGACCCGGATCGATGCGATCAACGTTCACTGCCGCGTAGGCAGCTTAGAAAAGTGGGACAGCGACGAGCAGGAATATGCCAAGGTTCACTGCCGCGTAGGCAGCTTAGAAAACGTCAACGAACCAGTGAGCCCCGATGTTGGCGTTCACTGCCGCGTAGGCAGCTTAGAAAACCCGCGCATGCAGGACCTGTCGCCTGTCCCGGTTCACTGCCGCGTAGGCAGCTTAGAAAGTCCGGGCGGGCGTGCCTGGGCGCCACTTGATGTTCACTGCCGCGTAGGCAGCTTAGAAATATATATAGGAGGCCGTCATGGCGTTTAAAGTGTTCACTGCCGCGTAGGCAGCTTAGAAAACTGCAAATGCGAGAGCCCTGGGATCGCGCCAGTTCACTGCCGCGTAGGCAGCTTAGAAAACTGCAAATGCGAGGCCGCTGGGTAGCTGGCAGTTCACTGCCGCGTAGGCAGTCTAGAAATGTAACCGCTACCTGCCTTAGGGGCTTGGGCGGTTCACCCCACCCCCCGAGCCGCCTGCTCGAACGCATGCCTCGCCGCCAGAAACCTCCGGTTCTCCGCATCCCTTCCCCGGCAGGCCAGCGCAATCTCCCGCACCGGCGCCGACGCCCCCAGATCGATCTCCTTGAAGTCATAAGCGCGCTTGAGCGCCGCCCGCGTGGCTGGGATCACCGACACGCCCAGCCCGGCGGACACCATGGCGACGATCGCATCGGTGCCGGGCAAGTCTACCCAGGGGCGCTTGCCGGGCGCGATACGTTCCACGTAGGCGGCGGCGATGCGCCCGCCCGTGGCGCTGCGGTCCAGGCGGATCCATTCGTGGCGGCGCAGGATGTCGGCAGGGGACTGGGCGCGCAGGCCGGGCGGGGCGACGATGACGAAGGGCTCGCGCCGCAGCGGCACCCAGTGCAGCCGGGTGGAGCCGCCGGTGCGCGGGCGCACGACCACGGCGGCGTCCAGGCGGCCGGCCTGGATGTCCTGCAGCAGGGCCTGCGAGACGCCGCGCGATATCTGCACTTCGACGCGGGGGTACAGGGCGCGCAGCTCGCGCAGGTAGGCCGGCAGCAGGGCGATCTGCGCCGATTCGATGACGCCCAGCCGCAGGCGGCCGGAGACCGAGGCGTCGCCGTGCTCGCGCAGCGCGTCCAGCGTGTCCAGGGTGCCGCGCACGGCATTGGCGACTTCCAGGCCGAAGGCGGTGGGGCGCACCTGGCGGGCGGAGCGGTCGAACAGCAGGCGGCCGAAGTGTTCTTCCAGTTGGCGCAGCTGCAGGCCGATGGCGCTGGCCGTCAGGTTGACGGTGGGCGCGGCGGCGGCGATGGAGCCGTGCTCGATGACGGCGCACAGGCTGCGCAGGGCTTCGACTTTCATGGCGGGTATGTGGATGGGCTTGGCGACAGTGGGCAGCGCTGCAACAGGCATCGGCCGGGAGCGGGAGCTGGACGGCAGGCAGGAGCGGGCGATATCCAGCCTATCCCCATGCTGCGCCATGCCGAAGAATCCCTTCGGAGTCACACAACAAAACCTCGGCGACAGCTTGGGAATGCGGGCCTACTATACCGCCGACTTCCGTTGCGAGAACCCAGCCATGTCGAATGTCGGATTCAGAATCTTCACCCGTATCCCCCGCCCCGCCCGCGAGCTGGTGCAGGGCTTCGCCGGCATCCCGGTCGCCAACATCGCCGATGAGATGGGGCGCATGTTCTGCCTGGACGCCGCGATCCGCCCGCTCAATACCGCGCCGCTGCTGGGCACG
>Ga0182741_1005412_pt1 | contig 11881 bp, 13 predicted proteins | sample eDN5th37CBELigOP_FD_128874 | JGI IMG/M metagenome (GOLD analysis project Ga0182741, IMG submission 128874) | Enriched Organic Plus compost microbial communities from Emeryville, California, USA - eDNA 5th pass 37_C BE-Lig OP (version 2) (version 2) ...
CGCTCGATGCGCCGTAGCTCGGCCCAGAATTCCTGGAACAGGCGGCGGCGCAGCCGCGCCTCGAGCCCGTCGCAGCGGATGCGGTCGGGATGGAAGTGCAGGGCGAAGGCACGCTTGGCACGCCGGAAGCGATCCTCCGCCGCACCAGGCCGATCCAGGGCTCGTCGCGCACGCAGCGCATCGCGTTCCCGTTCCGCCAGCCGCAGGGCGCGACGCGTCCGCTCGAGCTCAGCCGCGAGCGCGGCGATCCGGTCCGCCTGGCTGCGGCCCAGTGCCCGGGCCGCATGCAGCCGGCGGCCGCGCAGCCTTCGGGCCTGCATGCGCAGCGGACGCAGCCGGGCCAGACGACGGCGGATCGCGCCGGCCAGCCGCATCATCCACCAGGCCAGCCCGGCGATCAGCAGGGCCAGCAGGATGCCGAGTACTTCCGCCATGCCGGGCCATTCCTGACCCGGCAGTTGCGGAGAAAGCGTTAGCGCGGCCGTTCAGGCGGTAGCCGGCACCCGGGCCAGGGCCTCACGCACCGCGGTCAGCGCCGCCTCGGCCCTGGCGCCGTCCGGCCCACCCGCCTGCGCCATCTCCGGCCGGCCGCCGCCACCCTTGCCGCCCGCCGCGGCCGCCGCCGCACGCACCAGGGCCACGGCATCCGCCCGGCCCTTCGCCTCGTCGCCAAGCGCGACGACGATGCTCGCCTTGCCCTCAGCCGTGGACACCAGCGCAGCGACATCGGCCGTGCCGCCCTTCAGGATAGCCTCGGCCAAGCCCTTCAGGTCACGCGCGGGCACCTCGCCGACATTGCGCAGCGCCACGCGCAGGCCGGCCACGGTCTCGATCTCGGCCGCCGCCCCGCCGGTGGCGAGCTTCTTGCGAAGCTCGGCGATGTCGCGCTCCAGCTTGCGCCGCTCCTCCACCAGCGTCGCGACCCGTGCCGGCACCTCGGCGGGCGAGACGCGAAGCGCAGCGGCGGCCTCGGCCAGGCGCCTCTCGGCGGTCTCGACCAGACGCAGGGCAACCTCGCCGGTGACGGCCTCCACGCGCCGGATGCCGGCGGCGACGGCGCCCTCGGAGACGATCTTGAACAGCCCGATATCACCGGTGCGGCGCACATGCGTGCCGCCGCAAAGCTCCAGCGAATAGATGCCGCCCTTCTCCGTGGCGACAGGGTCGTGGCCCATGCCGACCACGCGCACCTCCTCGCCGTATTTCTCGCCGAACAGTGCCATGGCGCCGGCGGCGACCGCCTGCTCCGGCGTCATCAGCCGCGTCACCACCTCGGCATTCTCGCGGATGCGTGCATTCACCTCGCCCTCCACCCAGGCGAGATCCTCCTCACTCATGGGCATCGGGTGAGAGACGTCGAAGCGCAGCCGGTCGGGCGCATTCAGGCTGCCCTTCTGCGTCACATGGGTGCCGAGCCGCCGGCGCAGCGCCTCGTGCAGCAGATGAGTGGCACTGTGATTGGCGCGAATGGTGCCGCGGCGGGCATGGTCCACCTCCGCCTGCACGGCAAGGCCGGGCCTTGCCTCCCCATGCGCCACCGTCCCGTAGTGCACGATCAGATCGCCGAGCTTCCTCTGCGTGTCGCGCACCACGATGCGGCAGGCCTCGCCGGCCGAGATCAGACCGGTATCCCCCACCTGACCGCCGGATTCGCCATAGAAGGGCGTCTGGTTCAGCACCACGGCGACCTCCGCGCCGGCCGAGGCGTGCTCCACCAGCTTGCCATCCTGCACCAGCGCCAGGATCTCGCCCTCGGCGGTCTCGGTCGAGTAGCCGAGGAACTCGCTGGCGCCGACCCTCTCGCGCAGGTCGAACCAGAGGCCCTCGGTCGCCGCCTCGCCCGATCCGGCCCAGGCGGCGCGGGCGCGGCGCTTCTGCTCGGCCATTGCCGCCTCGAAGCCCGCGACATCCACGCCGCGGCCCTCGGCCCGCAGCGCGTCCTGGGTCAGATCGAGGGGGAAGCCATAGGTGTCATAGAGGCGGAAGGCGACCTCGCCCGGCAGGGTGCCACGCTCCGGCAGCCGCGCCGTTTCCTCTGCCAGCAGGTGCAGGCCGCGGTCCAGCAGGTGGCGGAACCGTGTCTCCTCGAGCTTCAGGGTCTCCGTCACCAGCGGTTCGGCGCGAACGATCTCCGGATAGGCGGCGCCCATCTGGCGCACCAGCACGGGTACCAGCCGGTGCAGCAGCGGGTCCTGCGTTCCGAGCAGATGCGCATGGCGCATGGCGCGGCGCAGGATGCGGCGCAGCACGTAGCCGCGCCCCTCGTTGGAGGGGAGCACGCCATCGGCGATCAGGAAGGTGCCCGCCCGCAGGTGATCGGCGATCACGCGGTGGCTCACCTTGAACGGCCCGTCCGGATCCTTCCCGGTCGCCTCGGCACTGGCAAGGATCAGGGCACGGAGCGTGTCGGTGTCGTAGTTGTCGTGCTTGCCCTGCAGGATGGCGGCGAAGCGCTCCAGCCCCATGCCGGTGTCGATGGAGGGCCGGGGCAGCGGCACGCGCGTGCCCGGCGGCCCCTCCTCGAACTGCATGAACACCAGGTTCCAGATCTCGATGAAGCGATCGCCGTCGGCATCCTCGCTGCCCGGCGGCCCCCCCGGGATCCCCTCGCCGTGATCGTAGAAGATCTCGCTGCAAGGGCCGCAGGGGCCCGTATCTCCCATGCGCCAGAAGTTGTCGCTGGTGGGGATGCGGATGATGCGGCTGTCCGGCAGGCCGGCGATCTTCTTCCAGTAGGTGGCGGCGTCGTCGTCTTCCGAGAAGACCGTGACGAGAAGGCGCTCCTTCGGCAGCGCGAAATCCTTCGTCACCAACTCCCAGGCATAGGCGATGGCCTGTTCCTTGAAGTAGTCGCCGAAGCTGAAATTGCCCAGCATTTCGAAGAAGGTATGATGCCGGGCGGTGTAGCCGACATTGTCGAGGTCGTTGTGCTTGCCTCCCGCGCGCACGCATTTCTGCGCGGTGGTTGCGCGGGAATAGGATCGCCTCTCCTGGCCGGTGAAGACGTTCTTGAACTGCACCATGCCGCTGTTGGTGAACATCAGCGTCGGATCGTTGCGCGGCACGAGCGGCGAGCTCTCCACCACGGTGTGGCCATTGCGGGCGAAGTAATCGAGGAAGGTCGCGCGAATGTCGTTGCTGCTGGTCATCGCCGGTTCTCGCCGCCTGTCGGGGCGTCCCTCTTAACTACCCGTCATCATGCCCGCGCGCGTCCCGGCCGCGGTTCAATTCAGCGGCTTAGCTCGGGAGGTCCCACACGTCGAGGGCAGGATCCCCGAGAAGGCAGCCAGACGTTGCGCCTGCCGCAGCAACCCGCCCCATGCCCAGCCCGTTCCCCATCAGACAACGCACCCGGAAGGAGCATGTCATGGCCAAAGACATGAAGACGCTGCTGCAGACCGCGATCCAGGACACCTACAGCGCCGAAACCCAGATCCTCAAGGCCCTGCCCAAGATGGAGCAGGCGGCCGTGACCCAGAGCCTGAAGCAGGCCTTCCGCGAACATCGCCAGGAGACCGAGCGGCAGGTGGAGCGGCTGAAGGAGGCCGCCAAGATGCTCAGCCTCAAGCCGGAGGGCGAGACCTGCGAGGCAATGGAGGGGCTCGTCGAGGAAGCCGAGGAGCACATCCAGAAGCTGCAGCAGGGCCCGGTCCTCGACGCAGCCCTGATCGGCGCCGCCCAGAAGGTGGAGCACTACGAGATCGCCGCCTATGGCACGATCACCGCCATGCTGAAGGCGATGGGCGAGCAGAAGGCCGCCGACCTCATGGCGCAGACGCTCAAGGAGGAGAAGGACACCGATGAGCGGCTGACCATGCTCGCCGAGCAGGAGGTGAATCCCGCCGCCCTCGGCCAGCAGGCCGCGAACGACCCGTCCGGGCGCCGCACCAGCGCAGCCTGACGCCGGCGCCCATCAGGCCGACGATGAAGGGGCGGTGCCTTGTGCGCCGCCCCTTTGCTATGCCGGCCTGGGCACGCCGACCTACTCGGCTGCCGCCGCCTCCTCGCTCTCCTCGCCCTCGCCGGCCAGCATGCCGTCGGCGACGATGCCGGCCTGAGCGCGCACGCGCTGCTCGACCGAGGCCGCCATCTCCTTGTTGTCGCGCAGGAATTGCTTGGCGTTCTCCCGCCCCTGGCCGATGCGCTGACCATCGCAGCTGAACCAGGCGCCCGACTTCTCGATGATGTTGGCCTTCACGCCGAGATCGATCAGCTCGCCGAGCTTGGAGATGCCTTCGCCATACATGATGTCGAAGTCCACCTGCCGGAAAGGCGGTGCCATCTTGTTCTTCACCACCTTCACCCGGGTCTGGTTGCCAACGGTGGTGTCGCGATCCTTTACCGAGCCGACACGGCGGATCTCCAGGCGGACGGAGGCATAGAACTTCAGCGCATTGCCGCCCGTGGTCGTCTCCGGGTTGCCGAACATCACGCCGATCTTGAGCCGGATCTGGTTCAGGAAGATCAGCAGCGTGTTGGAACGCGAGACCGAACCGGTCAGCTTGCGCAGCGCCTGGGACATGAGGCGGGCGTGCAGGCCGACATGGCTGTCGCCCATCTCGCCTTCCAGCTCGGCGCGCGGCACCAGAGCGGCAACGCTGTCGACCACCAGCACGTCCACGGCGCCGGAACGCACCAGCGTGTCGCAGATCTCGAGCGCCTGTTCGCCCGCATCCGGCTGGCTGATCAGCAGGTTGTCCACATCCACGCCGAGCTTCTTCGCATAGCCCGGGTCGAGGGCGTGCTCGGCGTCGATGAAGGCGCAGGTGCCACCCTTCTTCTGGGCCTCGGCAATGGCATGCAACGCCAGCGTGGTCTTGCCCGAGCTTTCCGGCCCGAAGATCTCGACAATGCGTCCCTTCGGCAGGCCGCCGATGCCGAGCGCGATGTCAAGGCCGAGTGAGCCGGTCGGGACGACCTCGACCTCGTCCTGCTGCTGGCGCGCGCCCATGCGCATGATCGAGCCCTTGCCGAAGGCCCGTTCGATCTGGCTGAGCGCGGCGTCGAGCGCCTTTCCCTTGTCCATCCTGGCTATCCTTGCCTCTGGCCCGGTCACGCGCAATGCCTGGGCCGATCCGCAACCATGGAGTGTATTAACTGGGCCTAAATCGCGCTACAGGGTAACATGCATTCCCGCGACACTGAAACAGACCCGATCCGAAACCCGTGCCCCCTAAGGCGGGGATCGCTGCTTTCTATGGACCGCCGACGGCCGAAAGACAAGAACATTTAGTAAACAAGCGGTGCGGCCATGCCTGCGGAAGAGGTCGGCCGTACCGTCTCCGCCACTGCGGCCATCAGCTCCGCCGGGGCGAAGGGCTTGGCCAGCAGCCGCATGCCCTCCGCCTCCAGATCCGCGCCCAGCGTCACTTCGGCATAGCCCGAGAGCAGCAGGACCGGCAGCCCGGGCCAGCGCGCGCGCAGGGTCCGGGCCAGAGAGAGGCCATCCGCGCCTGGCATGGCTACGTCACTCACCAGTATGGCCGGTTCCTCTCCCCCTTCCAGGCTCTCGAGTGCCGCCTCGGCGCTGTCGGCCGCAGTCACGGCGTAGCCTGCCCGGCTCAGCAGCCGCTCGGCCAGCCGCCGCAGCGGCGCCTCGTCCTCCACCAGCAGGAGGCGCAGCGGGCCGGATACTGCCGGCGCCGGCGAGGGCGGCTGGGCGGGCATGGCAGGCGCCTCGCCCTCGTACCGCGGCAGGTGGATGCGGAAGGTGGTGCCCTCCCCAAGCCGGCTGGTCACGCCGATATGTCCGCCCGACTGCGCCACGATTCCCTGCACGGTGGCGAGCCCAAGCCCGGTGCCGCCGCGGTCCGGCCGTGTGGTGAAGAAGGGCTCGAACAGGCGGGGCAGTGCTTCGGGCGGAATGCCCGTGCCCGTGTCGGACACTTCCAGCACGACATAGCGGCCGGGCGGCAGGCTGGCCGGCCCCTCCCCTTCCGGCCGCAGCACCACGGCCTGGCCCGTGGCGATGCGCAGGGTCCCGCCATCCGGCATGGCCTCCCGCGCATTGGTGGCAAGGTTGAGCAGCACCTGGTCGAGCTGCGCCGGGTCCACCCGCACCGGCCGTCCCGGTTCCTCCAGCGCCAGTTCGATCCGCACCCGGGCACCCATCAGCCGCTGCAGTAGCGGGGCGATGCCCCGCACCGCGGCGTTCAGGTCGAGCGGCCGTGGCTGCAATCGCTGCTGGCGGGCGAAGGCCAGCAGCTGGCGGACCAGCGCGACACCACGCCGTGCGGCGTCCTCGATTGCAGTCAAGTCCTCCGTCGCCTCCGGGCCGAGGCCGGTCGCCCGCATCGCTTCGGCCGAACCGAGAATCGCCGCCAGCAGGTTGTTGAAATCATGTGCAATGCCCCCGGCCAGACGCCCCACTGTCTCGAGCCGCGCCGCGCCGGCGAGGCGCGCCGCGGCACGGCGCTGCTCGGTCCGGTCCGTGACACGCAGCAGCAGGATCGGTGTGTCCCATGCCGAGGCTGGCAGGCGGTGGCACTGCACCGCCCATTCGGCATCCTCGGGCGCCGAGGGATCCGCCGGTGCGAGAAGCAGCGGCGGCCTCTCCGCTGCGCCGGCCGCGGCCAGGCGCGCCGCGAGTGCCTCCCGCCCGGCCGGCGCCACCAGCTCGACCGCCGGCTGGCCGCGGCGCGGCGGCCTAATCGGGCCGGCCATGCGGTCCAGCATGGGGTTCGCGAAGAGGATGCGGCCCTCGCCATCGAGCAGCGCCATGCCATCCGGCGCTGCCTCGAACAGCTGGCGGAAGCCGTGCTCGAACTCGCTCCCGAGGCTGCGCCGCCGGAAGCTGCGGTCAGCCATGAGCCGGTTCCGATACGCGATCCTTCAGGCGCCAGACATAGGCGATGATCTCAGCCACCGCCTGCCAGTGCTCGGGCGGGATCTCGGTGTCCGGCTCCAGCCGGTAGAGGGCGCGGGCCAGTGTCGGGTTGCTGACGATGGGCACCCCGTGCTCCTCCGCCGCTGCCCGAATCCGCGCCGCCATCGCATCCACCCCCTTGGCCACCAGCCGCGGCGCCGCCGCCTGCCCCTGCTCGTATTGCAGGGCCACAGCGTAATGGGTCGGATTCGTTATGACCACAGCGGCCTTGGGCACTGCGGACAGCATGCGCCGACGGGCGCGGCCTTCCTGGATGCTGCGCCGCCGGGCCTTCAAGGTCGGGTCGCCCTCCGTCTCCTTCAGTTCGTCCCGGATGTCCTCGCGGCTCATGCGCAGCTGGCGAAGATGCCGCCAGCGCACCCAGAGGATGTCGAGCGCCGCCAGCGCGGCGAAGGCGAGCAGCGCCGCGGTCATCAGGCGGGCCGCGCCCCCCGCCGCCGCTCCCAGCAGCGCGCCGATCGGACGATGCAGCGACGCTGGCAGCGCGGAGAGATCCACCGCCAGCCACAGCGCAAAGCCCACGGCGCCGAGCTTCAGCAGTGTCCGGGCCAGCTCCGCCAGCCCGTCCGGGCCAAGGATGCGCTTCACCGCGGCGACGGGGTTCATGCGCGCGAGGCTTGGCCGAAGCGGCTTCGTGCTGCGCGGCAGCCCGGTCTGTGCCAGGCCGGCGAGGATGGCGGCCAAGGCCGTCGCGCCCAGCACCGGCAGCAGCATCAACGCTGCCGAGGCCGCCAGCGCCCGGGCAAGGACGAACCCCTCGGCTCCCGCGCCGGCCTCGAGCAGCGCCCGCATGCTGCGAAACATTCCCGCGCCGAGTGCCGGCAGGGCCAGCGACGTGGCAAGCGTCGCAGCCAGCAACGTGACGAAGCCCACGGCCTCGCGCGAGAGGGCAACCTGGCCTTCCTCTGCCGCCTTCTCGATCCGCCGGGGCGTCGGTGCTTCCGTCCGGTCCTCGGCCTCCTTCTGCTCGCCTTCGGCCATGCTCAGCGCAGTCCGGGCAGGGCACCGAAGCCCTCGCGGAGCATCGCGCCCCAGACTTCCAGCGAGGTGTGCAGCAGCAAGGCGAGCAGCAACAGTCCGGCCAGGACCTGAGCCGGCACGGCAAGGATGAAGACCTGCACCTGCGGCGCGACACGTCCCAGGAGGGCAAGCGCGAGATTGCCGAGCACCGCAAGCAGGATGAGCGGCGCGGCGAGCCTGAGCGCGAGGGCGAGGCTCTCACCCAGGGCGAGCGCCACCGACTCGGCTGCCGTGCCGGCCGCGAACGGCGCGCCGGAGGGCAGTACTGCATAGCTCTCCGCCAGGGCCCGCAACGGCAGGGCGTAGAGGCCGCTGCCCAACACCAGCAGCGCGGCCAGCAGGGCAAAGAAGCGGCTGAGCGCCGTCGCCTGCGCGCCGAACAGCGCATCCCCCTGCAGCGGGCTGGCGAGGCCGATCATCAGCGCCCCCACCTGTCCCGCCTGCGCCAGCGCCAGCGCGATCAGCCGCGCCAGCAGCCCGAGCCAGAGCCCGACCGCGGTCTCGATCAGCAGAAGGCGGAGAAGTTCGGCAGGCTCCGCCGGCAGGGCGGGCAGTGCCGGGGCCAGCACCGGCAGCAGCAGCCCCACCAGAGCGAGCGCGAGCGCCAGGCGCAATGTCGTCGGCACTTCCGCTTCGCCGAAACCCGGCAGCAGCATGACCGCGCCGCCGATGCGCGCGACCAGCAGCACGGCCTGAAAGGCCAGCGTCGGCAGATCCGCAGGCATCAGGGCAGTCCGCCGACAGCGACGATGCGATCGAAGAGCGTCTGGGCGTAGCTCCGCAGCGCCTCAGCCATCCCTGGCCCCAGCAGCAGCAGCATTACGCCGAGAACGACCAGTTTCGGCAGGAAGGCAAGGGTCGCCTCCTGCACCTGCGTGAGTGCCTGCAGCACGGAGACGAACAGGCCAATGGCAAGCAACGCGAGCAGCAGCGGACCGCCGATCTGCAGTGCCAGCCAGAACGCCTCGCGCGCTGCGTAGCCAACGGGATCCTCGTTCATGCAGCGCCTCCTGCGCCTTCGGCGATCCCCTTCTGGCCCACGGCGCCGTCAGATCGGCATGCGCATCACGTCCTGGTAGGCAGCGACCACCCGGTCCCGCACCGCGACCGCGGTCTGCAGGGCGAGTTCGGCGCGCGATACTGCCAGCACCACATCGGTCACACTGCCCTGGCCGAGCAGCGCCTGAGTGGCCGCGGCATCGGCACTGTGCCCAACCTCCACCGCGCCTTCGACGGCGCGCTGCAGCGCCGCACCGAAGCCGCCTCCGGGCGTGGCTTCGGCCGCCGGAGAAAGCGCCGAACGGTAGGCGGCCGCTGCCTGGGCGGCGCTGACCGGACCTGCCATCAGCGCAGTGCCTCGATCGTGCGGGTCAGCATGCCGCGCGTTATCTCCAGCACCGCCAGATTGGCGCTGTAGCTGCGCTGCGCCTCCCGCATGTCCATCACCTCGACCAGGCTGTTGACATTCGGCATCTTGACGTAGCCACGCGCATCCGCCGCGGGATGGGAGGGGTCGTAGCGCAGCGGGAAGGCGCTGGCATCCGTGCCGACCCGGCTGACCTGCACCGTCTCTGCGCCGATCGCGCGATCAAGCCGACGTGCGAAAGTGACGGTCTTACGCCGGTAGGGATCGGCACCCGGTGATTGGCCCGTGCTGTCACGGTTGGCAAGATTCTCCGCCACCACCCTGAGGCGCATGGACTGCGCCTGCATGCCGGCCGCGGAGATGCGGAGCGCACGGTCGAGATCCATGGGCCTGCTATTCTCCTGTGCTGTCAGGGGCGCCCCAGCGCTGCGCGAAACAGGACAAGGTATCGGCGGTGCAGCGCCGTCGCCAGCGCATGCGCCGTGTCCGTGTCCGCCACCTTCAGCGCCTGCTGGTCGAGCGAGACCCCATTGCCATTCGCAGCTTGGTCCGGCAGCCGGCGGTCGGCAACGCTGCGCGGATCGCGACCGCCGGCCGGGCCGAGATGTCGCGCATCCGTCCGCGCCAGCGCGACCCCGACACCCAGGCCGGCAACCAGCTGCGCGAAGGGCTTGAGGTCGCGCGGGCGATAGCCCGGCGTGTCAGCATGCGCGATGTTCTCCGCCAGCACGCGCTGGCGCGCATCGAGCCAGGCGATACGACGCTCGGCAAGGGCGATCGGGTCAGTGCGTGTCGGGTCCATGGCGGCATCGTGCCGGAGGTTGGCAAAGATCCGGTGAATGCCATGAGCAAGCCTTGGTTAAGGCAATTGCGGCAAGGCTTCGTCCCATGATCGCCGCCACCGCTTCGCTTGCCGTTATCGAATCCCTGCGGGCGGTGCTGCGCATTGCGATTGCGCTGGTGGATTCAGGACGCCAGGTGGATCTGGCCGGGCTGGAAGTGGAAGTGACACGCCTCTGTGCCGCCGTCAGCCTCTTGCCGGTGCAGGAGGCAGAGACCTTGCGCGGCGCATTGGAGGCACTCCTGAGCGACGTCGACCGCCTGGCGGCGGCCCTGCCGCCGCCATCTGGCTGAAGACAGCCTGCTCCCGCCGCCCAAAACGGAGCGCCGTATGACGATCGACCCGGGACTCTGGCTCAAGACCGGCGGCGCGCTCTGCGCCGTGCTGCTGCTTGCCTGGCTTGCCGCCCGTGCGCTGCGTGCGAGCCCGCTGGCTGCTGGTCCCGATCGTCGGCTGCAGGTGCAGGAAGCGCTGGTGCTCGATGCACGCCGGCGACTGCTGCTGGTGCGATGCGATGGGCGGGAAGTGCTGCTGCTGACCGGTGCGACGGAGGACCAGGTTCTGGGCTGGCTGCCTGCGGGCGATTCGCTGTGAGGGCCGCCTTTCCCGCCTGCGTCGTCCTGCTGGCCATCGGCACCGTCGTCCCGCTCGCTGCGGCACAGAGCGTCAACATCGATCTCGGTGCGGCTGGCGGGCCGGGCGCGACGGCCCGGCTCGTGCAGCTTACCGCGCTGATCGGCATGCTCGCGCTCGCCCCCTCGCTGCTGGTGATGGCGACTGCCTTCGCGCGCATCGTCATCGTGCTGGCATTGCTGCGCACCGCGATCGGCGCGCAGGGCGTGCCGCCGAATCCCGTGCTGATCGGGCTGGCGCTGTTCCTGACGCTTTTCGTCATGCAGCCCGTGCTCGAACGAAGCTGGCAGTCCGGCCTTGCACCTTTGGCCGAGGGCCGCATCGGCGAGCTTGAGGGGCTCGCGGCCGCGGCCGAGCCGTTCCGTGGCTTCATGGCAGCCCAGGTGCGGGACAGCGACCTGGCGCTGTTCCTCGATCTCGCCGGTGCTCCACCGTTGCCCGAGGCAGAGACACCCCGGCCGGAGCAGCTTCCCTGGCGGGCCCTGCTGCCAGCCTTCCTTGTGGGCGAGCTGAAGCGGGCTTTCGAGATCGGCTTCCTGCTGTTCCTGCCCTTCCTCGTCATCGACCTGGTCGTGGCCAGCCTGCTCATGTCGCTGGGCATGATGATGCTCCCGCCGAACGTGGTGGCCTTGCCCTTCAAACTGATCTTCTTCGTGCTGGTGGATGGCTGGCGGCTCGTCGCCGGCAGCCTAGTGCAGGGCTTCGTCGGGTCGTAACGGATCGCGCCAATGCACCTTGCCGATGCTGCTCCGGCCCCGGATCCATTTGGCGCTCGTTCCCTGCCCGCCACGGGCTCAGCAGCACCATGGCCCCGCAGAATGGCGCCGAGGCGCCGTTCTGGGCCGGACCGAAGTGACCGTCTCAAGGCGGCCATCTCCTGGTCACCACCGGCCTCCGAGCACGGCGCTACGTGCTGCAAAGCCGACCTCACTCACTACTGCCAGCGATCCGCGGCCGAGGCCCACCTCCGGGCGGGCATGCGCCCGCCGTCACGAGCGGTCAGCAGTCAGGCCTTCGGCAGCACCTCTGCGATATAGGGCGGCAGGTTGAAGGCACCGACATGAATCTCCGGCGTCCAGTAGCGTGTTGTCCCCAGGATGCCGGCAGCCTCCGCCCGACGCCGGATCTCCTCCGC
>Ga0182741_1005413_pt1 | contig 11881 bp, 11 predicted proteins | sample eDN5th37CBELigOP_FD_128874 | JGI IMG/M metagenome (GOLD analysis project Ga0182741, IMG submission 128874) | Enriched Organic Plus compost microbial communities from Emeryville, California, USA - eDNA 5th pass 37_C BE-Lig OP (version 2) (version 2) ...
GCGAGGGGCGCGAAGGAGTCGATGGTGGCGGCCGGATCGGGGCCTAGCAGCTCGGGCCTGATGTTCGGGTGATAGGCGAGGCCCTTGGTCCACCAGGGCGTGGCGAGGACCTCGGCCACGGGCGCGCCGGACTTGAAGAGCACCTGCCGCTGCATGCCGCGGGCGCGCACCTTTTCCTGAACCTGGGCGAGGACGTCGCCCTTGGCGTCGATATTGATGAGAATGCGGTCCTTGGCGAGGTCGAGCGCCTCATCGAGGGTCGGCACGCGGCGGTGGGTGAAGGCGGCCGTGGGACCGCCCTTGCCGATCCGGACCCGCAGGTTCCGCACCTGGGCCAGGGTGAGGTCGGAGACGAGGCCAAGCCCGTCGGTGGTGCGGTCGACGCTGACGTCATGCATCAGCACCAGGGCGCCGTCCGCCGTGCTGCGGACGTCGAGCTCCACCATGTCCACCCCGAAGGCGATGCAGGAGGAGATGGCGTCGAGGGTGTTCTCCGACGTCCCTTCCCAGCAGCCCCGGTGGGCGACGACGGTGACCGAGCCGTCGGGCCCATGCAGGCGCCGCTCGAGCTCGGCCGCGCGGCCTGTCGCGGCCTGGGCGCTGCTGGCCATCAGCAGGGCGCCGAGGGCGCAGGCGGCAAGTCTGGCGAACATGGTGGAGTTCTCCTCGGGGATCAGAAGTTCGGGGTCCAGTTGAGGCTGAGCCACACCACGCGGGGGGTGCTGTAGCTGTCCTTGAGGCGGTCGCGGCCGGGACCGGTCACGCTGTCGAGGCGGCTGCGGGTGAGATTGCTGACCTCGGCCACCACGGTGAGGTTGGGCCGCACGGCGTAGCGGGCCTGCAGGTCGATCTGGCTGCGCTCGTCCCAATAGACGTCCTGCCAGGCGATCTCCGGCGTGATCGCGCGCAGGGCCTGGCCGGTCCAGTTCCAGGCGGCGCGCAGCTCCAGCGGCCCGCGGGCGTAGAAGGCCGCGACATTGGCGATCTTGTCCGGCTGGCCGACCAGGCCGCCGATCTTGCGGTCGCGCCCGCTGGCGAGCGGAACCTCGATCTCGCCGTCGAGCACGCTGAAGTTGGCGGAGACGCCGAAGTCCGACAGGCGGGGGTGGACGAACTCCAGCGAGTTGAAGGTGGCCTGCGCCTCCAGACCGGCGATCCGCGCTCCCTTGGCGTTGCCGGGCTGGCGGACGACGGCGTTGACATAGGTCACGCCCTCGAAGGTGTAGCCCTGGCTGGTGCTGTCGTAGATCTCGTCCTTGATATCCTTGTAGAACGCGCCGATCGCCACCACGCCGCCGCGGTCGTTGGGCGGATACCATTCCAGGGCGAGATCGTAATTGCTGGATAGCCGCGGCTTGATGTCGGGATTGCCCAGGCTGACCGAGACATTGAGCGCGTTCGGATTGCCGCGGTCGCCTTCGGATTCGAACGAGATCGAAGAGCGGGCGGCGTAGGACTCGTAGCTGGGGCGGCCCAGGGTCTGGCTGAAAGCGGCCCGCAGGCGAAGGTCGGGCGTGATCTCGTAGCCGCCCAGGACGTAGGGCAGCAGGTAGTCGTAGCTCGACGAGGTGTCGAAGGGCTCCCACCGCCGATTGATCAGCAGTCGGCTGGTGGTGTCCTGCTCGGTGTCGTCATAGCGGACGCCGACGATCAGGCTGGCCTTGTCCGTGGCGTAGCGGCCCATGGCGTAGAGGCCGATCGTGGTTTCTTCATGCTCGAAATTGTCCTGGTTGTTGGTGGCGACGGAGTCGCTCTCGGTCACCGCGCCGGGGGGCGTCATCTTCCGCCAGGCCAGCTTGGGATCGATGGTGATCAGCTGCAGGCCCTGATGCTGGAAGGGCAGGACCACGTGGCTCAGCTGGCCCACATCGGCCAGGTTGAAGTCGCCGCCGGCGGGCTTGTACTGGTCGCGGTGGAACCAGTAGCTCATCTGGCTGCGGGTGACCTGGCCGCCGACCGAGTAGCCGAAGCCCGTGGCCATATGGTCGAAGTTGCGCTGGAAGTCCAGGTCGACGCTGTCGACCTGGGCCTCGATGCGGCGGTCCACGTTACGCCAGTAGTCGGCGCGATAGAGCGAGAGGTCGCGATAGGCCTCCGGATCGTCGAGATTGAAGCTGTAGTGGAAGTCCGAGGCGTCGTAGGTGAAGCTCATCTGCGGCAGCCCGCCGACCACGCCGAAGCGGTCGGCGCCGGCGGTGTACTTCACCATGGCGTGGGGCTCCTTCGACTTGGCGCGGGAGGTCCCGCCGCGAAGGGTGAGCTGGCTGTCGCTGGTCGGCCGCCACTTCAGCTCGGCCTGGGCGATGTCCGTGGTGCTGTCGGTGGCGCCGTCACGAAACCCCACCTCGACGGAGGCCGCGGCGTAGCGGCCGGTGGTGGGGGTCTGGTCGCGGACCGAGGCGTTGCGGCCGTTGATGATGACTTCGTTGCGCTGATAGGCGTCGACGAAGCTGTAGTGGCCGAGCATGGCCGAGACTTCGACATTGTCGCCGAAGCGGCCTTCCAGCTTTCCGGTCAGGCTCCAGCGCTCGCGGTCGTTCTGGTTGTACCAGTACTTGTCCTGCTGGGGCACGAGGATCCCGTTGCCGAGGCTCCCGTCCGCCACCCGCACGCCGGCGTCGGTATAGACATTGTAGAAGGTGGAATCCGACGTCATGTGCGCGTCGGTGCTGCTCTCCTGGCGCTGGTAGTTGGCCGAAACCACCAGGCCGAACTGGTGGTCGGGACCGAAGGTCAGGCCGCCGGTGGCCGAGGCGCGCAGGCCGAAGTCGTCCTGGGCCCTGGGCTCGCCCTTGTCGCTGGTGTAGGCCGCGCCCGCGTCGATGGTCAGGAACGGCTTGCCGCCGAAGTCGAAGGCGCTGCGCGTGCGCAGGTCGATGGAGCCGCCGACCGCGTTGGGATCGAGATCGGCGGTGAAGGTCTTGGCCACCACGATGTCGCTGACGAACGAGGTGGGCAGGATGTCGAGGCGAACGCCGCGGCCGGCCGTGCCGGAACCCGAAAGCGGCGTGCCGGTGGAGGCGATCGGCAGGCCGTTCACCGTGACGTTGTTGTAGGCCTGGTTCAGGCCGCGCAGGACCGGGCTGATCGCCTCGTCGCGCGGATGCTCGTTGTCGCTGACCGGCAGGACGGAGACGCCGGGAATGCGGCGCAGGGCGTTGACGACCGTGAGGTCGGGCAGGCGCTGGACGTCATCGGAGGAGACCACGTCGACGACCATGTCGCTGTCGCGCTTGATGGCCACCGCGCTGAGCTGGGCGCGGCGCTGGCCGGTGACGACCAGGGTGTCCACATGGGCCGCGGCGTTGTCGGAGGCCGGCCGCGGCTGGGCCGTGCGGGGGGCGGGAGCGATCAGGGCCGCGCCGTCGCGGAGTTCGAAGCGTAGGGAGGTCCCGGCCAGCAGCCGGCGCAGGCCTTCGTCGGCGGACATGAGGCCGCGGACGCCTTGAGTGCGCTGCCCGCGGATCTGGGCCGGGTCGCTCATCACCTCCATGCCGGTGGCGCGGGAGAAGGCCGCCAGGGCGCTTTCCAGGTCGCCCGGCGGTATGGCCAGGGACACGTCGGCGGCCGTGGCCGGCGCGGCGGCGGCGAGCACGGCGATGATCGCGCAAGCGCCGAGAAGATGGTGTTTCATGGTCCGATCCCCCTTGCAGTGGCTGTCGGGGGGAAGGACGTCGGAGCCGGCGAAATCCTACGACAAGGTTTCACGAAGCTTTGCTGTCACTCCCGTGACGGCGCAGGACGAGGGCGCCTTGCTCACGTCGGACCTCGAAACCGTGGAGGCGCGCGAGATTGGAGAGCGTCCGCTCCGGACTGGTGACGCGGAAGCGGCCGGCGACCGTCATGGCGCCCAGGCCCGGATCGGCGACGCGGATGGGGGTAGGCGACCAGCGGGCCATCTCCTCCACCAGCCGCTCCACCGACATGCCGTGGGTTTCGATCCAGCCTTCGCGCCAGTCGCCGGCCGCGCCGGGTTCCAAGCGCTCGACCGGCGTGGGGCCGGCCTGGGTCAGGGCGGTCGCGAGGCCCGCCTCGATCAGCCGGCTGCCCGCCATCAGCCGGCGCGGTCCGAACCGGACCCGGCCCTGTTCGACGGCGAGCTCGGTCCCCGCGGCGGTCAGGTTCACGTCAAAGCGGGTGCCGACCACCTGGACGCGGCTGTCCTGCGTCAGCACCTGGAAGGGGCGGTCCTTCGCATGGGCCACGGCGAAGAAGGCCTCGCCGCGAAGCAGCTCGACCTGCCGCCGATGCGGGGTCTGGCGGATCTTCACCCAGGTGTCGCCGGCGAGGTCGATCACCGAGCCGTCGGCCAAGGGCACGGTCAGCCTCTGGCCGGGGCTGGTCCGGTGTTCGATCACCGGGGCGCGCGCGAGTTCCAGGGCCGGCCAGGCCAAGGGGAGGCTGAGCGCCGCCACCGCCGCCGCGAGCCCGGCGGGCAGGGCCGCGCCCAGTCGCAACTTCCGCCGCGACGGCGCCTTGCGCCGCTCGGCCGCCTGCAAGGCTTCGGTCAGCGCCGGATCGTCCCAGAGCGCCGTGAGCCTGGCGTATTCATCGCCATTGGCCGGGTGAGCCCTGCGCCAGGCGTCGAACCTGCGCGGGTCGAGGCCTTCGCCCTCCCGGGCGGCCACCCAGCCGGCGGCCGAGCGTTTGCGGGCCCGTGCGCCGGGCAGGAGGTTCGAGAGCTTCATCGCCAGCTCCCCTTTCGATTTCGCAGGCCCTTTTCGAGCGCGACCAGGGCGCGCGCCACGTGGGCGTCGACGGCGGCGGGGGTGAGGCCCAGCCGCTCGGCCGTTTCCTTGGAGCTCAAGCCGTGCAGGCGGCGGTGGATGAAGACGTTTCGCTGCAGAGGGGGCATGGCGTCCAGGATGCGCCCGAAGCGCTCGGCGCGTTCGCGAAACATCAGGGTCTCTTCCGGCGTCGCGGTCTCGGCGGGTTGATCGGTGTCGAGGGGTTCGAAGGCGCGGCGCGCGCCGGCGCGGAAGTGGTCGCGCATCAGGTTGAGGGCGATGCGGCGCATGAGCGCGCCGACGTCCGCGGCGGGCGAACCCTGCCGGCCGAGGAAGCGGACGAAGGTGTCCTGGACGATGTCCTCGCTCAATGCGGCGTCGCGGACTCGTCGCTGGATGAAGCGAAAAAGCGCGTCGCGATGGCTCGCGACCTGTACGCGGTGCTCGGACACGCCCGCCCTCCGACATGGCGCGCCGCCCCTTAGCGACGCTCCGTGACGGTTTTTCGAAGGGCGGGCGCCTTTCGGTTAGACGAGCTCGGCCGGCTTGACGGCCAATTCCTTGAGCAACGGCTCGGCGTAGTCGATGCGGCCGGTCATGGTCTTCGGGTCGCCGGAGGCCAGGCGATAGACCGCCTCTGCGATGTATTCGATCGGCTGGACGCGATCCTTGGTGGCCTCGTTGATCAGGCCGTGCACCGCCACGCCGGGAGTGTCGACGAGACCGGGCGAAACGACGTTCACGGCGATGTTGTCGTCGTAGACCTCCGACGCCAGGCCCGTGGTGAAGCGCTCCAGGGCCGCCTTACACATGCCGTAGACCGTGCCGCCGCGGCCGCGCTGGAACGGCATCTTGGGATGGATGCCGGCCGGGGAGGAGATGTTGACGATCCAGCCGCCGCCGCGCTCGCGCATGCCGGGGATGACCAGCTGCGACAGGTGGAAGGGGGCATAGACCTGCACTTCCATCATCAGCTTGAACCGCTTTTCGGGGAATTCCTCCACCGGGATGAAGTAGGTGATGGCCGCGTTGTTCACGAGAATGTCGATGGGGCCGAACATGGCCTCGGCCTCCTGGACCAGCCGCTCGCGGTCCGCCGCCAAGGCCAGGTCGGCCTTGATGAAGGCGGCCTGACCGCCGGCCTTGCCGATGCGTTCGACAGTGTCAGCCAAGGTGCCCGGCAGGCGGCTTTCGCCGGCGTCCGCGGTCCGGGCCGAGGCCACGACCTTCGCCCCCTCCTGCGCCAGGCGCGCGCAAATCGCCTCGCCGATGCCGCGACTGGCGCCCGTCACCAGCGCCACGCGCCCCTTCAAGGGTCCTTCAGCATTCACCCGAGCTTGGCCCATGGAAATCTCCCTAATGAAAAGTGCTTGTTTTTAATTGTGAAAGCCGCCGGCGCGCAGAGCGCCCGTGGCCGTACCGGGCCATTGAAACACCTTTAGGCCGGTTGCAGCAAATCCCAGCGGTTGCCGTAGAGGTCTTCGAACACCGCCACCGTCGCGTAGGGCTCGCGGCGCGGCGCCTCCAGGAAGCGGACTCCGGCGGCGGTCATGCGGGCGTGGTCGCGGTCGAAATCGTCGGTGTGCAGAAAGAAGCCGACCCGGCCGCCGGTCTGGTCGCCGATCCGCGCTTCCTGCTCGGGCGTCGCGGCCTTGGCGAGCAAGAGGCCGCCCTGCGATCCCGGCGGGGTGACCACCACCCAGCGCTTGCCCCCGCCCATGTCGCGGTCGCTGCTCAGCCCAAAGCCCAAGGCGCCGACGAAGAAGGCGATCGCTTCGTCATAGTCGCGCACGACAAGGGCGGAGAGGGCGAGGGATTGCGGCACGGAGCACCTCGGCTATGGACGCGGGGACCGGTCAAGGTAGAGTGCCCCCCTTTCGTAAGGGGGGTGCATATTCATGCGTAGAATTTCGGCGTCTGTCGCCGCCATCGTTCTTGGGCTGGCGGCGGCCGGCCAAGCTGCGGCCCAGGCCGCGCCGGCCGAGCGGGTCACGGTCATCCACGCCGGCGCCCTGCTGGACAAGCCTGGCCAGGCGCCGCGCGGGGCCTCCACCCTGGTCATCCGCAACGGCAAGATCGAGGCGGTGCGCGACGGCTTCGCGGCGCCGGAATCGGTGGGGGCCGCGGGCGCCCAGGTGGTCGATCTGCGCGACCAGTTCGTGTTGCCCGGGCTGATCGACAGCCACGTCCACATCTTCAGCGACGACGACAAGGTCAAGGCGCGGATGGAGGCGGCCAACCGCGACATCGAAGACAACATGGTGGTCGGCATCGACAACGCCCGGCGCACCCTGGAGGCGGGCTTCACCACCATCCGCGACCTAGGCAGCGACATCCGCAGCGTCACCGCCCTGCGCGACGGGATCAACAACGGCCTGCTCACCGGCCCGACCATCGTGGCGGCCGGCCGCCCGATCGCGGTGACCGGCGGTCATGGCGATGGGTCGAACAACCTCAACCGCGACCTGGCCGAAGCGGCCCACCGCGAAGGCGACAACGTCTGCAACGGCGCCGAAGACTGCCGCCGCGCGGTGCGCGCCCAGATCAGCCAGGGCGCCGACGTGATCAAGTTCACCGCCACCGGCGGGGTGCTCTCGAACGTGGCGGGCGGCCTGGGCGCCCAGATGTTCGAGGACGAGATGAAGGCGGTGGTCGACACCGCCCACATGTTCGGCCGCAAGGTCGCCGCCCACGCCCACGGCACTGACGGGATCATTGGGGCCCTGAACGCCGGCGTGGACTCCGTCGAGCACGGCACCTTCGGCACCGCCCAGACCGACGCGCTCTTCAAGAAGACCGGCGCCTATTTCGTGCCGACCATGCTGGCGCCCAAGACCGCTCTCGACCAGGCCCGGGCCGGGGCGCGCTCGCGCAACTCGCTCGAAAAGGCCGAGATCGCCGCCAAGGCGGCCATGGACAATCACCGGCGCGCCATCGCCTCCGGCGTGAAGATCGCCTTCGGCACCGACACCGGCGTCTCGGCGCACGGCGACAACGCCAAGGAGTTCGCCCTGATGGTCAGCGTCGGCATGAGCCCGGCCGAAGCCATCAAGGCCGCGACGGTCAACGCCGCCGACCTGCTCGGCCGCTCCTCCAGCATCGGCACCCTGGAGGCCGGCAAGGACGCGGACATCATCGCCGTGGCCAAGAGTCCGCTCGAGGACGTGACGCAGCTGGAGCACACCACCTTCGTCATGCATCGCGGCGTGGTGGCCAAGGTCGGCGGCGGCCGCGCGCCGTTCCCGCCGAACTAGCAAAGCGGCGGCGACCGGCTCCGCACCGGTCGCCGCAGGCTTCAGGCGTGGGCGCCGACCGCGATTTCACGGCGGCGGCGCAGGGCCGCTCCAGCCAGACCGAAGCCCGCGATCATCAGCGCCCAGGCGGCCGGTTCCGGAACCGGGGAGCCGACCGGATCCTGCACGGTCAGATAGCCGCGCAGGCCATGGCTGTAGCCGCTGTTGAAATAGAGCTGGAAATAAGGGGTGATCGCCGCCAAGTCGTCATAGCTGGTCGGCAGCACCGGTCCATTCACCAGCGAACTCGGTCCATCGAAGCTCAGCGCCAGGTAATACGGGTCGTATCCGTCCGTGGTCGGTCCCGCCAAGGTGCTGCTGTCGAAGAAGGCGATCGAGTCGGTGCTGGAATCGATGACGCTGATCGCGCCGTTCACCCCGAAGGCGTAGGTCTGGCCCAGGATCTCAAATGCGCCGCCGATCGGCCGGTAATATTTGTAGGTTCCCGACCCATAGGGACCGCTCTGATAGGCGACGCCCTCGGTGTCGAAGTGAACCGTGCCGGTGACGGCCACCGAAGAGCCGAACACAGACGATGGAATGCCGATCGCGTCGACCGTACCGGCGACGTCCAGGCTGATGATTGCGGCGTTCGCCGAACCTGCCGCAAGCGCCAAGGCTGCGGCCGCGGCCAGGCCGCTCAACTTAAGACCAAGCATGAGAGAACCCTCCAACCCCAGGTGAGGGTTCAGCCATTAACCATGTTTCGGCGCGTCGGCTAGCTTTGAAAGATCAATAGTCGGCGAACGCCGCTATGCCGGCGTGGTGGCCGCGAAAGTGACCTTTTCCTCGCTCACATCGGCGAAGACCCGACCCTGAGCGTCGCCCATGAAGAGGTGGACGTAATAGGCCTGGACCCAATGGCCGTGCAGACCCTCGCCCAGCGGTTCGCCGCGCAGGCCACGCAGGACTTCGGGCCGCAGGCGGGCCTTGGGACCGACCGCCTCGACGGCGATGGCGATGGTCGCGCCCTGCGCCACCGCGCGCACCTTGGCGCTGCCGCCGGTGGGCAGGGCCGCCCCGGCCATCTGGGCGAGGTTGAGCAGCGCGCGGGCGGCCGGCTTGTTCACGGCCGGCGCCTCCACCTGCCAGTCGAGCTCGGCGCGCATGTGGTTGAAGACGCCGCGGGCGAGCTTTTCCAGCTCGCGGGGATCGAAGGTCTCGGCAGACGCCGAGGCCCCGAAGGCGACGCGGGTGAAGGCGAGGAGGTCGGCCAGTTTCCGCGCTGATCCGGCGATGAGGTTCATGGCGTCGTCGCGCATGTCCTGCGCGTTGGGATCTTCCAGCAGGTCCAGCCCCGAGACGATGGCGCTGGCCGGGCTGATGAAGTCGTGACACATCCGCGCGGCGAGGTAGGCCGCGACCTCGGCCGTGCGCAGCGGGGCCGGGGCGGTGATTTCGGTTGCGTCTTCGCCGTCGATCATAGCGGTCGTGAACTTGTCCTGATTTGGCGCTTTGGCAAACGCACCGGTCCGCTCTAGAGAACGGCCTCATGAGCGGTCTCGATCCCTTCCTGGAGCCGGGCGTGCTGGTCAAGCACCCGACGCAGGACGACTGGGGTGTTGGCCAGATTCAGTCGGTGGCGGGGCGCAAGGTGACGGTGAACTTTGAAAACGCGGGCAAACAGGTGATCGACGGAGAAGTCGTGCGCCTGGTCTTCGTGGGTGACGATCCGCGGGGCGCCCGATGAGCGGGGTCGACGTCGGCGAGGTCCTGGCCGAAATCTGCGAAGAGGCCGCCGCCCTCATCCTGCCGCTCTGGAAGTCGGAGCTGAAGGTCTTCGCCAAGGCCGACGAGAGCCCGGTCACCGAGGCCGACCGGCGCGGCGAAGCCCTGATCATCGAAAGGCTCGCCGCCTGCTTTCCGGAGATCCCGGTGGTGTCCGAGGAGGACGCCAGCGAGTTCGGGACGCCCGACGCCATCGGCCCGCGCTTCTTCCTGGTCGATCCGGTGGACGGCACCAAGGCCTTCGTGCGCGGCGATCCCAACTTCACCGTGAACATCGGCCTGATCGAGAACGGCCGTCCCGTGGCGGGCGCCGTTTCGGCTCCGGCGACGGGCGAAACCTGGTTCACCAGCAACGGCTTGGCGATGAAGCGCAGGACTGGCGGCGAGGCGCAGGAGGTCCGAGTCCGGCCCTGGCCGCAGGGCCGCGCGGTGGCGCTGGTCAGCCACACCATGAAGGAAGAGACCGCGGTCAAGCTGGCGCAGCAGTACGGCTTCGACCTCCGCGAGCCGATGGACTCCTCGATCAAGTTCTGCCGGATCGCCGAGGGCGCAGCCGACATCTATCCGCGCCATGGCCCGACCATGGAGTGGGACATCGCCGCGGGCCATGCGGTGCTGCTGGCCGCCGGCGGTCAGGTGAAGACGCCGGAAGGCGGGGACTTCACCTATGGCAAGGCGACCGAAGGTTTCCGCAACGGCTGGTTCGTCGCTCGCGGCGGCTAGGCCGCGGTGGTCGACGCCGCAACCTGGGCTGGCGCTGGGACCTCCGCGTAGGTCGGCGCCTGGCCCGCATTGACCGCGACATAGGTCGCAAAGCCGATCGTGAAAGCGATCGCCGCCACCCAGAGATAGGGTCGCAGCACTTCGAAGAGACTGAGCTCGCTCATGGCGGTTTCCTGCGCCGGGGAGGGGCGCTTCAAACGGAAACAACCGCGAGCTTTCGGCGGTTGCGAGTCCGCGCCGACAAAACCGCTCCAGGGATCGACCAAGCGATCGACGCCGCCGCAGTGCGTGATTTCGGCAACACTATGTCAGTTGCAAATAATTCGCATTGCGTCACGCGAACGGCGAAACTAAGAACGCCTCGCAATTTCAGTTCAAGGGGGTTCCGGGGTGGACATTCGACGCAAGAACGGCGTGCGGGCCTATGCGCGTAAGGCGCTGACGCCGGCTGCGGTGGCCGGCATCGCAGGTCTGGCGCTCGCGCCGACCGGGGCCTTGGCGGACGATGCGGCGGCCGACGCCGCCACCGAGGTCTCCGGGGTTCGCGTCGAGGGTCAGCAGCTCGATCTGGAGCCGACCTCGCCGAAGTTCACCGCCGACCTGCTGGACACCCCCCGCAACGTCACGGTGATCCCGCGGGCGATCATCGAGCAGACCGCCGCCACCACCCTGCAGGACATCCTGCGCACCTCGCCCGGCATCACCTTCGGCGCCGGCGAGGGCGGCCAGCCCCTGGCCGACCGGCCGTTCATCCGCGGCCAGGCCTCGGGCAACAACGTCTTCGTCGACGGCATCCGCGACTCCGGCGGCCAGATCCGCGACGTCTTCAACCTGGAGCAGGTGGAGGTGATCAAGGGGCCGGACTCGGCCTATAATGGCCGCGGCTCGGGCGGCGGCAGCATCAACCTGACCACCAAGCGGGCGCACCTGGGAACCTCGGTGCTGGGTCAGGCGCGGGTTGGGACCGACAGCTTCCTGCGCGGCGCGATCGACGCGAACTACCAGGTCGGCGACACCTCGGCCGTGCGGTTCAACCTGATGGCCAGCCAGGGCGACACCCCCGGCCGCGACGCCGTCGACTTCGACACCTGGGGCGCGGCGATCACCGGCTCCATCGGGCTGGGAACCGACAGCCGGCTGACGGCCAGCTACGCCCACATCGAGCGAGACGAGCTGCCGGACTACGGCGTGCCGCTCTACACCAAGCTGGGCGGCGCCTCGGCCCCGCGGCCGACCAAGAGCGGCGTGCTCGACGTGCCGCGGGACGCCTTCTATGGCCTGACCGCCCGCGACTTCCAGAAGACCAAGGCCGACACCTTCACCCTGATCGCCGAGCACGACATCAACGAGGCGATCACCTTCCGCAACTCGTTCCGCTATTCCAAGACGCTGAACGACTACCTGGTCACC
>Ga0182741_1005414_pt1 | contig 11878 bp, 10 predicted proteins | sample eDN5th37CBELigOP_FD_128874 | JGI IMG/M metagenome (GOLD analysis project Ga0182741, IMG submission 128874) | Enriched Organic Plus compost microbial communities from Emeryville, California, USA - eDNA 5th pass 37_C BE-Lig OP (version 2) (version 2) ...
CGCGGGTGCCGACGGCCGCTTCCAGGTCTTCGCCCACGTGTGTTCCACCCGGCGTCACTACGGCATCACGTTCAAGACCGACGTCGACGACGAATCGCCGATCGCCGACTCGTGGGTCAGCATCTATCCAGGTGCCGACTGGCACGAGCGGGAGACGTGGGAGATGTTCGGCATCGACTTCGCCGACTTCCCCGAGATGCGACACCTCTACCTGCCCTACGAGTTCGAAGGCCACCCGCTGCGCAAGGACTTCCCATTGCTCGCGCGCGTGGTGAAGCCCTGGCCGGGTCTCGTCGACGTCGAGCCGATGCCGGGCGAGGACGAGGAAGGCGAATCCTCATGACCACCGACACTTCTTCGATGCCGGAGATCGACATCGACCCGCGTGCGTTGCGGCACCTGGCCGATGCGCAGGTCAACGTCGAGCTCGATACCGGCGACATGATCCTCAACATGGGCCCGCAGCACCCGGCCACGCACGGCACGCTGCGGCTCGTGGTGCGTCTCGACGGTGAGCGCGTCCTCGCGGCCGATCCGATCATCGGCTACATGCACCGCGGCTACGAAAAGCTCACCGAGTACCGCACGTACCCGCAGATCACCACGCTGATCAACCGGATCGACTGGTTGAGCAGCTTCGCCAACGAGGTGCCGTTCATCCACGCGGCCGAACAGTTGATGGGGGTCGAGGCACCCCCGCGCGCCGAGTACATCCGCACGATCCTCACCGAGCTGTCGCGCATCGCGACGTTCATCCTCTTCCTCGGTGAGTTCGGTCTGCAGGTGGGTGCGGTCACTCCGGCGTTCTTCGGCTTCCGCGATCGCGAGTACGTGCTGAACCTCATCGAAGCGGCCACGGGTGGTCGTTTCCACCCCAACTTCAACCGCATCGGTGGCATCAAGGACGACCTGCCGTGGGGCTGGGTGGCCGAGACCCGCGAGGTGATGAAGAAGGTCTTCGACAGCTGCAACGAGTTCGAGGACCTGCTGCTCGGCAACGAGATCTTCGTGGCCCGCACCAAGGGCATCGGCATCATCCCCGGGGACCTCGGCGCGGCCTATGGCGTGTCGGGCTCCAACCTGCGCGCCTCGGGCGTCGACTGGGACCTCCGGCGCGACGGCAAGCCGTACCTCGTCTACAACGAGCTCGACTGGAAAGTCTGGACCCACCCGGCGGGCGATTCGTACGCGCGCTACTGGGTCCGCCTCCAAGAGACGCGTGAATCGGCGCGCATGGTGCTGCAGATGCTCGATCAGCTGCCTGCCGGTCCGGTCATGGCGAAGGTCCCGCGCATCATCAAGGTGCCCGAGGGCGAGACCTACGTGCAGACCGAGAACCCGCTCGGCGAGATGGGCTACTACGTCATCTCCAAGGGGGCGACGGGTCCGTTCCGCACCAAGATTCGCTCGGCGAGCTTCTCGAACGTCTCGATCCTTCCTTGGTTGCTCCAAGGTGTCTACGTTCCCGACATCGTCACGATCCTGGCGTCCCTCTACTTCATCCTCGGAGACATCGACCGGTGATGCTCGCGGCCGACTACTGGTGGATCTGGACGATCGTGAAGGTCGTCGTGGTCCTCGCGATCGTGCCCACGGGCGCGCTCGTGATCGGGTTCGTGTTCCTGTTCAAGGTCATGAGCTACATGCAGTCCCGGCTGGGCCCCATGGAAGCGGGACCACAGGGAACGCTCCAGCTCTTGGCCGACGGGTTGAAGTTCCTCCAGAAGGAAGACATCACCCCGAAGCAGGCCGACAAGTGGGTCTTTGCGCTCGCGCCGGTGATGGTGCTCGCCAGCACATTCCTGGTGTTCGTCGTGCTTCCCGCCGGACCCGACCTGATCGTCGAAGACATCCAGACCGGAGCGTTCTACGCCCTCGCCGTCTCGAGCCTCTCGGTCATCGGCATCTTGATGGCGGGCTGGGCTTCCGCGAACAAGTTCGCGCTGCTCGGTGGTCTGCGAGCCGCGGCTCAGCTCATCGCCTACGAACTGCCGCTGCTGCTCGCGGTGCTCGGCGTGGTGATCATGGCCGGCACGATGTCGATGCAGGAGATCGTCTCCATCCAGAACACCGGCGAGATCTTCGGCTGGGGCGGGATCGGAAACCCGTTCATCATCACCCAGATCGTCGGGTTCGTGATCTTCATGATCGCCGCCCAGGCCGAGCTCACACAGCCGCCGTTCGACATGCCAGTGGCCGAGTCCGAACTCGTGACCGGGTACATGGTCGAGTACACCGGCTTCCGGTTCCTCTTCTTCTTCATCGGTGAGTTCGGCACCGCGTTCGCCTTCGCCGGCCTGGCCGCCACGCTGTGGCTCGGCGGGTGGGCGGTCCCGTGGATCACCACCGACGCCTGGTGGGTGAACCTGGTCGGTGTCGCCGTGCTGTTCATCAAGATCATGGCGATTTCGTTCCTGATCTTCTGGGTGCGGTTCACGTACCCCCGGTTCCGTGAAGATCAGCTCCAAGCGATCGCGTGGAAGTACCTCATTCCCATCGCGCTCGTGAACGTGCTGGCCACGGGTGCATTCAAGGTCTGGATGTGATGAAGGGTCCCAAGGTTCCTGGCCTCATCAAGGGGCTCGGCGTCACGTTCCGCACGATGCTCGAGCCCAAGGTCACGGTGCAGTACCCCCATGAGAAGGAGATCCCGGCCCCGCGGGCGCGTGGCGTGATCGGCCTTCAGGAGGAGAACTGCACGGTCTGCATGCTCTGCGCTCGCAGCTGCCCCGACTGGTGCATCTACATCGAGGGGCACAAGGAGAAGCGCCCGCCTCGCCGCGAAGGTGGCCGGGAGCGCACGGTGAGCGTGCTCGACCGCTTCGACATCGACTACGGCCTCTGCATGTACTGCGGTATCTGCGTCGAGGTGTGCCCGTTCGACGCGCTGCACTGGAGCCCCGAGTTCGAGTACAGCGAGTTCTCCATCGCCGACCTCCTCCACGACAAGGACAAGCTCGGCGAGTGGGACGCAACCAAGCCAGAGCCGGAGCCCTATGAGGAGGGTGCGGTCGTCAAGGCGGCCAAGAAGTAGTTCGGGGATGAGGGGTGCGCCCCGAGGGAAGCGACCCCGACCGGGCCGGTTGGGGTGGTCGTCGTGTCCCGCGGGCCCATCATCGTTGAGGGCGAACCGTCCCTCGCGATCTACGCTCGGCGCACCAACGGCGCGACCTCCGGAATCGGTGTGTTCCGACATTTCGGCGGCGTTCCTGAGTAGAAATAGCGGCTGGGGTCGCGCCTGCGGCAGCATTGCGGCCTGCTTGCGCGACGCGTCCTGCGTCGTGCGGTGAGGGGAGACTGAGGCTCGGTGATCGCGCAACACGTGGTGTTCTGGATCCTCGCGGTCGGAATGGCCATCGCGGCGATCAAGGTCGTCACCACCAACAACGTGGTCCACGCGGCGCTGTACCTCGTGGCAGTACTCGCCGGTGTTGCCGCGCAGTTCCTGCTCCTCGTGGCCGAGTTCGTCGCCTGGGTCCAGGTGTTGATCTACATCGGTACGGTCGTCGTGCTGTTCCTCTTCGGCATCATGCTCACGCGCGCACCGATGCGCGGCGACGAGAACCAGTCCAACAGCCAACGCATCGGAAGTGCGGTCGTCGCCTTGCTGCTCCTCGGACTGCTCGGTGTGCTCATCGTCAAGGCATTCCCTTCCGGGCAAGAGATCGTGCTCGACGAGTCGCTCCTCGCCTACAGCGAGACGGGCGCCTTGGCCACCACCTTCCTTCGCGACTACTTGATTCCGTTCGAAGTGCTCGGCGTGCTGCTCACCGCAGCGCTGATTGGGGCCGTGACGATCGCGAGGCGCGACTGATGGCGCTCAACCTCTTCCTCATGCTCGGCGCGTTCTTGTTCTGCACGGGCGCGTACGGGGTGCTCGCTCGCAAGAGCGGCGTACTGATCCTGATGAGTATCGAGCTGATGCTCAACGCGGTCACGATCAACCTCGTGGCGTTTTCTGCCTTCACACACGCGGTCACAGGTCTGGTCTTCGCCCTCTTCGTGATTGCGATCGCAGCGGCCGAAGTTGGTGTCGGCCTCGCGATCGTGTTGATCATCTACCGCAACTCGCGGACTCCGAACTTCGACCAACTCGACCAGTTGAGGGGCTGACGTGTTCGCCGCCGAAACCGCTGCGCACGGTGCAGCTGCCGCTCCTTGGATCCTCGAGAACGCCTGGCTCGTCTTCGTCATCCCTGCGATCTCGTGGCTGATCATCATCCTCTTCGGGAAGCGCTTCGGCGAGAAGTGCTCCTGGATCGGCATCGCCGCGCTCGCCACGTGTTCCGCCCTGTCGTGTTGGGCGGCCTACGAGTGGACCCAGCAGGTCGAACACCACCACGGAACGCCGGTGGTGAACCGCCTGTTCACCTGGTGGCAGAGCAACGGGTTCGACTTCGGCTTCGGTATCCAGATCGACGGTCTCGCGGTGATGATGATGTTCGTCGTCACCCTGATCTCGTTGCTCGTGCACGTGTACTCCACTGAGTACCTCAAGGGCGATGTCCGCTACACGCACTACTTCGCGTCGCTCAGTCTCTTCACTGCGTCGATGTTGCTGTTGGTCACCGCCGACAACACGCTCCAGCTCCTCGTGGGTTGGGAACTCGTCGGTCTGTGTTCGTTCATGCTCATTGGTCACTGGTGGGAAGAAAAGGCGAACACCAACGCCGCACTCAAGGCGTTCCTCACCACCCGTACCGGCGACGTCGGCCTCCTGATCGGTGTGATCATCACGCCGTTCATCGTCTACGAAGCCACGGGCGGGAAGCACTTCTCCTTCTCGATCCTCGAGGTCAACAGCTCCGCGCTCTCGGGCGGCGTGGGCCACGCCCTGCTCCTCGCCTGCGCCTCGTGTCTGCTGCTCGGGATCATCGGCAAGAGCGGTCAGTTCCCGCTCCACACCTGGCTTCCCGACGCTATGGCCGGTCCGACTCCGGTGAGTGCGCTCATCCACGCGGCCACCATGGTCGTGGCCGGTGTGTACCTCGGCGCTCGTCTCTACGGCGTGTTCTGGGAGGGCTTCTCGATCAACGCCGGTGGCATGAACCTCATGGCCATCGTCGGCGCGATCACGATCATCATCGGCGCGGCGCTGGCGTTCGTGCAGCGAGACATCAAGAAGGTCCTCGCGTACTCCACGATCAGCCAGCTCGGCTACATGGTGATGGGTCTGGGCGTCGGTGCGTGGCTGGGTGCGATCTTCCACCTCTTCACCCACGCGTTCTTCAAGGCCAACCTCTTCCTTGGCGCCGGTTCGGTCAGTCACTCGGGTGCGCACCACAGCTTCGACATGAAGGCCGACATGGGCGGCCTTCGCAAGTACATGCCGAAGACGTTCTGGACGTTCATCATCGGAACCCTCGCCCTCACCGGGTTCCCACTGCTCGCCGGTTTCTGGTCGAAAGACGAGATCATCGCGGGCGCAGGCCAGGGGGGCTTCCAGCTCTTCGCGTGGGTCGGTCTCATCGGTGCGTTGATGACCGCGATCTACATGGGTCGTTGTGTGTACCTCACGTTCTTCGGTGAGTACCGCGGTCACCACCACCCGCACGAGTCCAACAACACGCTCACGATCCCGCTGATCATCCTCTCGGTCTTCTCGGTCGGTATTGGTTTCATCAACGCCGCACCGCTGGGCATCCACTGGTTCAAGGAGTGGATCGAGCCCCACGGGGCCGAGGCAGCGCACTTCCCGGTCGAGGAGATCACCCACATCGAGTTCCACTACAGCGAAGCCGCCTTGGCGATCGCGGTGGCGGCCCTGGGCTACTTCATCGCCTGGGCCTGGAACTGGAAGAAGTGGGGTCCGCACGGCATCACCCAGCGCAACGCGCTCGCCCGCTCCGGATACGTGTTCTTGGAGCGCAAGTACTTCCTCGACGACCTCTACACCGGTGTCGTGGTCGGCTTCATCAAGGGCCCACTCGCCCGGGCGAGCTACTGGGTCAACCGGTACGTCATCGACGGTGTGGCCAATGGTCTTGGCAGTGGTACGGCGAAGCTCGGCGATGCCGTGTACCGCGGCATCGACCGTTCGGTTGTTGATGGTGCGGTGAATGGGCTCGCGGAAGCCACCGGCGAAGTGGGTGGTGTCCTGCGGGTTGTGCAATCTGGTCGGGTGCAGCGCTATGCCTTGATCCTCGTTGGAGGAGTCGTGGTGATTGGCGTCGCGCTCGTCCTCGCGAACTGAGCGTCAGAAGGGCGACGAGCTGATGATGGACTTCCTGAACGACTGGGGACTCACCCTCGCGGTGTTCACCCCCGCGGTCGGGGCTGCCTTGGTGATGCTGTGTCCCAAGGGCAACGAGCTGGCGCAAAAGGTCATCGCGCTGGTGACCACGCTCGTGACGCTGCTGTGGGGCGTGCTTCTCCTCGCGAACTTCGACTTCGACCGGGGCTCGATGCAGTTCTCGGTCGATCGCGAGTGGATCCCGCTCATCAACAGCCGTTACGAGCTCGGTCTCGACGGCATCGGCCTGCCGCTCGTGCTGCTCTCCATGCTGATCACGGTGCTGTGCGTGGTCTACTCGTGGGACCACTTCCCACACCCGCACAATCCCAAGGCGTTCTTGACCCTGATGCTGATCCTCGAGGTCGGCATGATCGGAACGTTCGTGGCGCAGGACCTCATCTTGTTCTTCGTGTTCTTCGAGGTCGTCCTGCTGCCGATGTACTTCATGATCGGCGTGTGGGGCGGTCCGAACCGTCAGTACGCCTCGATCAAGTTCTTCCTCTTCACGTTGTTCGGCTCGGCGCTCATGCTCGTGTCGTTCATCGCGATCTATTTCCTCTCGGGCGCGGAGTCCTTCAGCATCCAGGGCCTTACCGAACTGGCTCGTACTGGCGATCTCGGGATCGCCAAGGGCACGGCCGTGGTGATCTTCGGCGGCCTCTTCCTCGGGTTCGCGATCAAGGTCCCGATGTTCCCGTTCCACACCTGGCTGCCCGATGCTCACACCGAGGCCCCCACCGTGGGCTCGGTGCTGCTGGCGGCGGTGTTGCTGAAGCTCGGTACCTACGGCTTCGTGCGGATCGCGCTGCCGATCCTTCCGGAGGCCGCAGTCGAGTGGGCACCGTGGATCGGACTTCTCGCCGTCATCGGCATCATCTACGGTGCCCTGTGTTGTCTGGCGCAAAAGGACATGAAGCGCGTCATCGCGTTCTCGTCGGTCGCGCACATGGGCTTCACGATGCTGGCCATCGCCTCGCTCACCGACTTCGGTATCAACGCCGCGGTGTTCGGGATGATCTCGCACGGGCTCATCACCGGCATGCTGTTCTTCTGTGCCGGATCGGTACAGGAGCGTTACGAGACCCGCGACATGGGCCGCCTCGGCGGATTGCTCTCCCAAGCACCACACCTCGGCTGGATCCTCGGGTTCTCGGCGATGGCATCGCTCGGTCTTCCCGGACTGGCCGGCTTCTGGGGTGAGTTCCCGGCGATCCTCTCGGTCTACGAACCCGGCGCCAACATGTCGCTCACGGTGTTCCGCACGTTCATGGTGATCGCTGCGATCGGTACCGTCCTCGCCGCCGGATACCTCCTCTGGATGTACCAGCGAGTGGCATTCGGTCGACCCAAGGGTGAGTTCGAGCACGCACACATCCACGACCTCCACCGTCCGGAGTGGATTGCTTGGACGCCGCTGCTGCTGTTGATCGTCGGTCTCGGGATCTTCCCGAACCTGCTCTTCAAGACCACCGACATCTCGGTGGAGCCGCTGGTGACTTCGGTCTTCGCTCAGCCCGTTGACGCGGGTGCAACGGAAGCAGCGCGGTGAACCCCACGATCAACTGGCACGCGATCGCTCCCGAGCTGATCGTCGCCGGCACCGCGGTCGTCGCGCTCATCGCCGACCTCATGTTGCCGCGCGATCGCAAGATCATCGGCCCGCGTATCGCCGCGGTCGGATGTCTCGCCGCGTTGATCCCGGTGATCACCTTGGCGTTCCAGATCGGCGACGACGGCCCCATCTCGATGTTCGGCGGCGCGTACGTGGTCGACGGGTTCGCCCTCGCATTCAAGGGTTTCTTCGTTCTCGTCGCGTACCTGACGCTGCTGCTTTCGCTCGACTACATCGCCGACGGCGACTACTACCAGACCGAGTACTACTTCCTGCTGCTCACGAGCGTGCTCGGCATGATGGCGATGGCGTCTTCTCGCGACCTCATCAGCGTCTTCGTGGCGCTCGAGACCATCTCGATCCCCACGTTCATCCTGGCGGGTTGGCGCAAGCACGACTCCAAGTCGAACGAAGCGATGATGAAGTACTTCGTCATCGGCGCACTGTCCTCGGCCGTGATGCTCTACGGCATGTCACTGGTGTTCGGTCTCACTGGCGGCACGACCAATCTCGCCGAGATCGCGACGAAGCTTCCCGAGCTCGGTGTGACCAACGATCAGACCGGCCTCTGGATCGTCGCAGTCTTCGCCACGCTCGTGGGCTTCTTCTTCAAGGTTTCCGCGGTGCCGTTCCACAACTGGGCGCCCGACACCTACGAAGGTGCTCCCACGCCGGTCACTGCGTTCTTGTCCGTGGCGTCGAAGGCCGGTGGTTTCGTAGCCCTCACCACCGTCGTCTACGCGGCGTTCCCCGGTCAGCCCGACTGGTGGCAGCCGATTCTCTGGGTGCTCGCGGCGGCGTCGATGTTCGTCGGAAATCTCACCGCGCTGCGCCAGACCAACATCGTTCGCCTGCTGGCGTACTCGTCGGTGGCCCAAGGTGGATTCATCCTCGTGCCGCTGGCAGTCGCGGGTGAGGCGGCGAGTTCCGCCCAGGCGTTGCAGGCCGTCGTCATCTACCTCGTGATCTACGCGGTGATGAACCTTGGCGCCTTCGCGTGTGTGATCGCGGCGTCGAAGATCACGCGGTCGGGCGAGATCTCGAGCTACTCCGGTCTCTACCAGCGCAACCCCGCGCTCGTGGTCGTGTTCGCACTCTTCCTGTTCTCGCTCGCCGGCATCCCGCCGCTCGCCGGGTGGTTCGCCAAGCTCGCGATGTTCCGGGCCGTTCTCGCGGCCGACACCACGTCGGCCACCGTGCTCGCCGTCATCGCCGCGGTGAACAGCGTGATCGCGTTCGTGTACTACGTGAAGCCGGTGCGGGCGATGGTCTTCGGTGAACTGCCCGAGGGCATCGATCGCGAGGCGAGTGCACGGGTCTCGCCCGCGCTCATGCTCGCCATCGGGACCACGGTGATCCTCGTGGTCGTTGCGGGCGTCGTGCCGGCGATCCCGGCGTGGATCGGCGAGACCGCGCAGCTCGCACTCGGTTGACCTCGTGGCGACGCCGGTCGCGACCCAGCTCGTCGAGCTGATCCGACGCGTCGGTCCGATCAGCTTCGACGTCTACACCGAGCACGCGCTCTACGGGCCTGAGGGCTTCTTTGCCACTGGGCACGGCGCGGGCCGATCCACGGGCGACTTCGTGACGAGCCCGGAGACCGGCGCCCTCTTCGGTGCGCTGGTGGCCACCGCGCTCGATGGCTGGTGGCGCGCGGTGGGTTCGCCTGACCCATTCGTGGTGATCGAAGCGGGCGCCGGTCGTGGTCGCCTCGCCCGCGAAGTCCTCCGAGCCGGGCCCGCCTGCGCGACCGCGCTGCGCTACGTCATGGTCGAACGGTCGGAAGCATTGCGCGCCCACCAACGCGAGGTCCTCGAACCCGCGGTGGCAATCGAGCCCCCGTCCGAAGCGCTCGGCCCCTATGTCTTCTCCGAGGAGTCCGAGGACGACGTCGCAGTCGCTGGGCAGGGTCCACTCGTCACCGCGCTCGCCGACCTTCCAGCGCTGCGGTTGCCATTGGGCGTGGTCATCGCCAACGAGCTGCTCGACAACCTGGCGACCCGCATCGTGGAACGCACGTCGACGGGCTGGAACGAAATTCGCATTGGTTACGACGACGGCACGTTCGTAGAGGTCGCCGTCGAGGCGCCCGACGAATTGGTTCTCCACCTCGATGTATCGATCGACGTGGGGGCGCGGGTACCGGTGCCTGTGGGTGCGCTCGTCTGGTGGGAAACGCTCGGGCAGAGCCTCGCATCGGGCGTCGTCACGATCATCGACTACGGCGCCCCCCACGCTGAGCTGGCGGCGCGCGGTGGATGGCTGCGGACCTACGCCGGCCATGTGCGTGGGAGTGATCCGCTGTTCGCGCCGGGCGCACACGACATCACGGTGGATGTGCCCACCGATCTCGTCGCGCGCGCGGCGGCGATGCACGGGTGGACGTGCGTGCGCGACATTTCGCAGGCCGAGTGGCTTGCCGAGCTCGGTATCAACGAACGCGTGGCCACTGCGCGCGCCGCGTGGGACGAAGGCCGTCATCGAGGAGACGTCGCGGCGCTCACGGCCCGCAGCGTGGTGCACGAAGCCGACGCCCTCACCGATCTCGCAGGGCTCGGTGCGTTCCGCGTCCTCGAGTTCCGCCGCTAGCGGGCCAGTTCAGATCCGCGGCTCGAAGCTGCTTGGGTGTGCGCCGGCTGCCGCTTGGCCATGAGCTCGCAGAAGAACGATCGGGGGTCTCCGGGCCGTTTCCGGGCCGAGACTTCGAGCAGGTGTTGCTCAGCATCTGGGAATTCCTCGCGCAACGCGTTGGTCTGCTCGATCAACCGCTCGATTGCCTCGGCACGACCGGCAGGATTCCGCATCACGAAGTAGCGGATCGTCCCGGGCTGAAGCATTGGATACCGCGCACTGAGGGCGGTGCACTCCTCGAGGTACTCCTCGACGGCGGCGATCGGATCCTTCGGTTGTCGTAGCGCGAAGTGCTCGACGGAGGAAGCGGGAAGATCGGGGAAGGCGACCGCGATTTCGGCCCGACGCCGTTCGAACGCCGCGACGGCCCCGCCCGGATCGCGGGGGTGCATCAATGCGAGATGCTTCATGATCGACGCCGTGAGTTCGGGGTGCGTCGCGACCAGCCGGTCGTAGTCCGAAGCCGAGACGTACAACACCGGAATCCGACGCAAGGCGGTAGCGGTGAGGCCGATCCGTTCGCCGAGCGCGCACTGTCGATCACACAGCGCCTGGAGAACCCGAACCTGCTGCTCATCCTCGAGGCCTGAAGTAGCGGTGTCTATGAAACCGCGGTCCGCGGCGCGCACGCTCGCGACCGCCAGCCCCCGAGCCGCGCTCGCGAAGCCGTCGACGAATGCTTGGAATGGCGAGCCATGGAGAGATGCCCGGCTCTGCCGAGTTCGCTCCCCGATGGCGCGGCCTAAGGCCTCGAACGAATCAACGTGGGTGCGAGCGTGCCGAGGTACTGCTCCCGCGGTGGTGACATCCTTGGTGAGTAACAGCGCACGCAGCCGGTCGAGGTACGCGTCCGGGTTCCATTCCTCCATTTCCTTGATCGTGGCCAAGACCTCTGCATCTGAGCAAAGGCGCTGGCCAGCGAGGCGACGTCGCGCCGCATGGCAGCGAACATGGAATGCTCTGCACACGCGATTGGGGGAGGAAGGCCATGGCCAAGGCGCTCGAGTCGTTGCTGAGCGAGGGGCGAACGTTCCCTCCGCCCGCGTTGTTCAAGGCGAACGCCGTGAGCCCGACCGCGGCCGAGGTGTACGAAGAGGCCGACCGCGACTGGGAGGGCTATTGGGCGCGGGAGGCCGAGCGGCACCTCTCGTGGGACACGGATTGGCACACGGTCCTCGAATGGGAGTTGCCGTTCGCGAAGTGGTTCGTTGGCGGCGAGCTCAACGTGTCGAAGAACTGCCTGGATCGCCACGTGGAAGCAGGATTCGGCGATCAGGTCGCGTATCTCTGGGAAGGCGAGCCGGGTGACGACCGTCGCATCACGTACGCCGAGCTCCTCGCCGAAGTGCAGCGTTGTGCCAATGCGCTGAAGTCCCTGGGCGTCAAGAAGGGCGACCGCG
>Ga0182741_1005415_pt1 | contig 11876 bp, 8 predicted proteins | sample eDN5th37CBELigOP_FD_128874 | JGI IMG/M metagenome (GOLD analysis project Ga0182741, IMG submission 128874) | Enriched Organic Plus compost microbial communities from Emeryville, California, USA - eDNA 5th pass 37_C BE-Lig OP (version 2) (version 2) ...
CCATCTCGGTGGCGACGAGCTTGCACATCGACGCCTCGAGCGAGCAGCGACGGCCGGTGTCGATGTCGGTGGCCACCGAGTACATCAGCTGGCGCGCCGCCTCGATGTCGGCGGCCATCTTCGCGATCTTGAACCGCAGGTGCTGGAAATCGCCGATGGGACGGCCGAACTGGCGGCGGGTGTGCACGTACTCGATGGAGTCCTCGAGCGCGGCGCGGGCCAGGCCGATGGCGCGGGCGGCGGTGTGGGCGCGGCCCACCTCGAGGCCGGAGACGGCGAGGTAGAAGCCCTTGCCCTCCTCGCCGAGCATCTTGTCGGCGGGGATGCGGAAGTTGTCGAAGGAGAGCTCCCAGGTGTTCCAGCCGAAGTAGCCGATCTTGCGGACCTTGGTGCCCGAGATGCCCTCGGGGAACACACCGCGTTCCTTCTCCACGAGGAAGGCACTGATACCGCGGTGCGGCTTGGCCGGATCCTTGTTCGGATCGGTGCGGGCGAAGAGCACGAGGTAGTCGGCCTCGTCGGCGTAGGTGCACCACATCTTGGTGCCGTTGACGACCCACTCGTCACCGTCGCGCACGGCGCGGCAGGAGATGTTGGCAACGTCGGAGCCGGCTTCGGCCTCCGACAGGGCGTACGCGCCGAGGTACTCGCCGCGGGCGACCTTCGGCAGCAGTGCCGCCTCCTGTTCGGGGGTGAATCCGCCGCCCATGCCGTTGCCGCGGGCGAGCAGACCCGAGACGCTCATCCACGCCCGGGAGAGTTCCTCGGCGACGAGGCAGTACTCGAAGACGCCGAGCCCGAGACCGCCGTGCTCCTCGGGGATCATGATCCCGAAGAAGCCGATCTCGGCCATCTCCTTCTTGAGCGAGTCCGGGATCGTGCCCTGCACGGGGTCGAGCTCGTTGGCGACGGGCAGGACCTTCGTCATGGCGAAGTCGCGGGCGAGATCGCGGATCGCGAGACGTTCCTCGGTGAGATAGCGCGGGGAGTCGGTGCGCGGCTGCGAGGGGCGGTGGGTCATGAGGAGTTACTCCATTCGGGGGACCGGAGTAGGTCATTAACGCTTGTTCACCCAGTACAGCATGACGCACACCACACGTCAACGGGAGAAATCAGCCGGCCGAGTATCCGACCAGATTCAGCGCGTAGAGGGCGAAGTCGTCGGCGACCTCCTCCGCCGTGAGCGGGCCGTCCTCCCGGAACCACAGCGGGATCCCGGCACACATGGTGAGCACGGCGGTCACCGCCTGCGACACCCGCCGCACCGAGAAGATTCCTTGCGCCACAGCTTCTTCCGCGATATCGACGAACAGCTGCTCCTGGGCGTCACGGGAGCCCACCACCCGCTTGCGGTCGATCTCGCCGAGATAGCGGAGCTCGGAGTTGGCCACCAGGCAGGCACGCGGGTTGCGGGCGATGTAGAGCGAGTGGGCCGCGACGGCCGCGCGCCACCGCTCGGCGGGATCGTCACCCGTCTTCCGCAGCGCGTTGCGGGTCGCGGTGAACTGCTCGTCGCTCGCGCGGCGCAGGATCTCCACCAGCAGTTCCGACTTGTTCTCGAAGTGGTTGTAGACGTTCGCAGCGCTACAACCTGCGGCTTTAGCGATGTTGCGCATCGTGGCCCCGTGGAAGCCACAGGTGTAGAACTCGTCGAGTGCGGTTTCGAGGATGCGTTCACGGATGGACGGGAGCGCCCCGTTCGACCGGCTGTTCATTCCAGCAGCGTAGGGGGAAAGCCTCTCCACCAGCAACAACCACCCCTTTGACGCCGGCAGGACCACTTGTTATGGTCCAGATCACATGAACAATCGTTAACAACCTGGAGGGTCCCGCATGACCGGTCCGAATCCCGCCGCGTCCCTTCTCGACCGCATCACCCGCCTCGAGGACCTCGAGGCGATCCGGCAGCTCGACGCGCGGTACTGCCGCCATCTCGACGACGGCGACTGGGACGCCCTGCTCGCGCTGTTCACCGACGACGGCGAATTCGACGGTCTGTCCCATCCGCGAGGAAAATCCGAGATGCGCGAGTTCTTCGCGGGGCTCGCCGAGGGCGGCCTGACCTCCTTCTGGCACTTCGTCACCAACCTCGAGATCGATCTCGACGGCGACCGCGCGACCACCCGGTCGTTCCTGTGGCAACCCTGCGTCACCGACGGCACCCCCGCGATCGCCGCGGGCCGGTACACCGACGAACTCGTCAAGCTCGACGGCCGCTGGTTCTACAAGGTCAAACAGGTGCGCTTCCACTTCTTCGGCCCGCTCGAGGCGGGCTGGGACGAGAACCTCTTCGCGCTCGACAGCGCCCGCAACGTCGCCGTGCGGGCGTGACCTCCCGGTACCGCGCGAGTCAGTACTTCGGGTTCGCGACACGCAACCGGGTCTCGGCCAGATCCCGGATCAGCACGGCGACCTCCGGGTCCTCGAGCCGGTCCCGCCCGGCACGGACACCGAGCGCGAGGTCGGCTTCCGAGCGGTACCCCATTCCTGCGAGCCGCGTGCGGAGACGATCGCGGACGGCGCCCGGGACCGCCGCCTCCCGTGCCACGATGTCCAGGACGTGGGCGGCGACCCGGCTGCGGTAACGGGTCTTGGCATCACTGCCCGACCCGATCTCGAGGACGAATTCCTTGACGGCACCGAGCAGTTCGCCGGCGCTCGGGCTCCCGAACAGATCCGTGACCGCACCGGTCGCGTCGAGGTCGGTGGTACCGGCCGGGACGTCGAGGAGATCCAGCAGGTCGTGTTCGCACTCGGCGACGCGGCGGCCGATGGCGAGCAGCTCGAGACGGTTGTCGCCGCCCGAGGAGGCCGCCGCCTCCTGCATCCGGCAGATCACCGCCCACCGCAGGGAACCGTAGACCTCCCACCAGCGCACGACGTCCGGGTCGGGTTCCCGCCCCGATTCGTCGGCGTAGCCGCGGAAGAGATCCTCGCGGGAGCCGAATCCCCCGACGGGATGGGGCGATCCGAAGCGCCACGTGCGGGTGCACAGCCAGCCGAGGTCCTCCATCGGGTCGCCGACGTGGGCCAGTTCCCAGTCGAGCACCCCGCGCACACCCTCGGCGTCGACGAGCAGGTTCCCGTTGCGGAAGTCGCCGTGCACGAGCGTCTTGCCGGTCTCCTCCGGGCGATGCTCCGACAACCACCGGAAGGTGGCCTCGAGCATCGGGACGGGTTGCCCAGTGGCGGTGTACTCGTCGAAGAGGAATTCGAGCGGATCGTGGTCGGGTAGGTTCGGCACCGCCGCGACGTCCATCCGGTGGATCCGGGCGAGGATCCGGCCGAGTTCGTAGGGCAGGGCGGCACGGACCTCGGCGAGGTTCTCGTCGCGCAGCAGTTTCTGCGGCAGCGCCTCGCCGGGCACACGCGTCGTGATCAGGTAGCTGCCGAGGCCGGGATGAGGTTCGTCGGCGCTGCGGTCGACGACCGTGGGGACGGGTACGTCGACGCGGGCCGCCTCGTCGAAGGCGGCGGCCTCCATCGCGATGCGCCGGGTGTTCTCCCGGCCGGGGGGATCGCGCCGCAGGATCAGCTCGCGGGTGTCGCCGTCGGCGGACGCCGCCGTGATCGCCCAGGTCTCGCGGCTCGCCCCGCCGGTGAGCCGTTCGACTCGGCGCAGCGTCCACCGTCCCTCGAACGTCTCCGAAAGGCGCTCGGTCAGAGCTTCCTTCAGGTCCCCGCTCATCGCTCCCCTTCCGCTCCTGCGGACCACCGGCGAGCTCAACGTTCCTCGCTGCTCCCACGCACGGCGGCCTCCCGGTTCGGTGTCTGCGGTGGATACTCCCACGCGAACTCGACCCGTGCGGGCGCTTCCGACGGACCGTTCACGCTGCGAAACCCACCGCGCCGATGACGGGGATGATCGTCATGAACACGATGGCGACGGCGAAGAAGGTGATCGTGAGCTTCTTCGTCCAGCGCAACCGTGCCCCCAGGGCGGCGAGCATGAAGAAGACGAACCCGATGCAGATGGAGCCGATACCGACGACGACGGGTGTTTCGAGCATGCACCCATCATCGCCCACGACCCGGTGTGACCGAGCCTGTGGTCACCGGTTGAGCTGCCGGATCCGTCCCGTCAGGATCGTGGCGAATCCGGTCCACCCCGCATAGGGTGCCAGCGCGGCACCGGCCGCGGGGCTCGCCTCGGCGGTGCGGCGGGTCAGGTCCGCGGTGCTCGCGGCCAGGGCCGCGGCCAGCAGGGTGGCGGGGAGCAACCGGTGCCACTTGAAGAACACCCACGACCACGACGCGTTGAGCACGAGGTTGGCTGCGAGGGACGCGACGTAGCTGCGGCGGCCCGCGAAGTCGGCGGCGTCGGTGTACTCGTCGATCGCGACCGCCGAGGTCACCGCGATGTCGGCGTAGAGCGCGGTCCACACGATCGGGAACACCTCCGCCGGAGGCTGGAAGCCGGGCTTGCGAAGCTTGCGGTACCACCGTGAGTTCGTGTCCTGCGAGGCGATCGATCCGATGACGGCGGTGGTCGTCGTCGCGGCGGCGGTGGCGAGCACGGTGGTGAGCTTCATGCCGCATCGGCTACCCGCCTCGGCCGCGGACGAAACGGACACCCCGGTAGCGTGACGGCCACATCGGAAGGGGGCAGAGGATGAGCGGTCTGCAGCAGGTCGGGGACGGGGTCTGGGCGTTCCTGCGGACACCCGGGGGCTGGGGTGAGGCCAACACCGGGCTGGTCGTGGCGCCCGGGACGGCGTCGCTCGTGGTGGACACGGCCTGGGACGTCGGGGTCGCCCGGCGGATCGCCGAGGCGCAGGCACCGCTCGTCGCGGACGCCCCGATCACCGAGGCGGTGAACACGCACAGCGACGGCGACCACTGGTGGGGCAACGACAGCCTGCCCGCCGGCACCCGGATCACGACGAGCACGGCCGCCCTCGAGGGGATGCGCGAGGACCTCCCGCCGCGTGCCCTCACCGCGCTGGCCTCCACGGGATCGGTGTTGGGGCGGCTGCCGGGACCGATCGGCGCCGCCGGGGCCTACACGGCCCGGGTGCGCGGCGACGCACGTTTCCCGCGCCGCACCCCGCGTATGCCCGACCACACCTTCGACACCGCCACGACGCTCGAGGTCGGTGGCCGCACGGTCGAACTCGAGCGGCTCGGTCCCTGTCACACGGCCGGCGATCTCGTCGCGCGGATCGCCGACGCCGGGGTGGTGTTCACCGGCGACCTGCTGTTCATCGGGTCGACGCCGATCCTGTGGCACGGTCCCCTCGACAACTGGCTGTCGGCGCTGGACCGGCTGCTGGCCTGGGACGCCGCGGTCTACGTGCCCGGCCACGGTCCGCTGTGCGGCACCGCCGAGATCCGGACACTGCGCAACTATTGGCTGTGGCTGCGCGACGCCGCCGCAGAACAGCACCGGACGGGAACCGGCCTGCTCCCCGCCGCCCGCGCTCTCGTCCGCAGCCCGGAGTTCACGCAGTGGCGGCACTGGGAGTCGCCCGAACGGCTCGTGCTGAGCCTGAGCACCCTGTTCGACCAGTGGAACGGTAAGCCGCCCGGCCCGCCGACCGTCGTGCGGCGGGCCACGGCGTTCGCCGCCGCCGAGACGCTGCTGCGCGAGGGCGCACTCAACTCCTGAACACGGCTCAGGACAGGTGCTCCGGTTGCGGGCAGGTCTTGTGCGACCAGTCCGACCCGACCGTCTGCGTGCCGTGCACGTCGGGGCAGGAACTATCGCGCGTCCCGGCCGGCGCGAGAGAGACCACGACCGACTTGTAGGTGGGGCAGTTGCTCTGCAGCGCCGTCGAGTCGAGCGGAACCAGCGCGTTGGTCTCCGGATAGTAGGCGGCCGCACTCCCCCGCGGCAGGTCGTACTCGACGATCCGGAACTGCTCGGCACACCGCACGCGTTCGTCGCCGTCCCAGCGCGTGAACAGATCCACCATGTCGCCGTTGTCGAACCCGAGAGCGGCGATGTCCTCCCGGTGCACGAAGACGACGCGGCGGCCACCCTCGATGCCGCGGTAACGGTCGCTGAGCCCGTAGACGGTGGTGTTGAACTGGTCGTGGCTGCGCAGTGTCTGCAGCAGCAGGTGGCCGGGCGGGACCTGCACGACCTCCACCGGTGACACCACGAATTCCGCCTTCCCCGACTCGGTCTGGAAGGTGCGGCTGTCACGCGGCGGGTGCGGCAGGATGAAGCCGCCGGGCCGGCGGACGTTGACCTCGTAGCTCTCGCAGCCCGGCACCACCCGGGAGATGTGCTCGCGGATGTTCTTGTAGTCGTCGCGCATCGCCGTCCAGTCGATGCCGTACCGGTCACCGAGGGTGGCCTCGGCGATGCCGGTGATGATCGCGACCTCCGACTTCAGGTGCTTGCTGGGCGGTTTCAGGGGGCCTCGGGAGGCGTGCACCGAGCAGGTGGTGTCCTCCACCGACACGAACTGCGGACCGGACGCCTGCACGTCCTTGTCGGTGCGGCCGAGGGTCGGCAGGATCAGCGCCGTCTCCCCGCACACCAGATGCGACCGATTCGGTTTCGTGGAGATGTGCACCGTCGTGTCGAGGCGGGACATCGCCTCGGTGGTGACCGCCGTGTCGGGTGCGGCCTGCACGAAGTTGCCGCCGAGTCCGAGGAAGAAACGCGCCTTGCCATCGCGCATCGCACGGATGGAATCGACCGTATCGTAGCCGTATTCGCGAGGCGGATCGAAGCCGAACTCCTTCTGTATCGCGTCGAGGAAGCTCTGCGGTGCGCGTTCCCAGATGCCCATCGTGCGGTCGCCCTGCACGTTGGAGTGGCCCCGCACCGGCATCAGGCCGGCGCCGCGTTTTCCGATGTTGCCCTGCGCGAAGGCGAGATTGCAGATCTCCTTGATGGTGGCGACGGCGTTGCGGTGCTGCGTGATTCCCATCGCCCAGCAGAAGACCGTGGCCTTCGAGCGGCGCAACATCTGCGCGGCCTCGGTGATCTGCTGCCGCGACAGACCCGTCGCGGACACGACGACGTCCCAGTCGACACCCCGCACGTGCTCGGCCCACTCCTCGAATCCCCGGGTGTACCCGCGGATGAAATCGTGGTCGAGAGCGTCCCATTCGACGAGCAGCGACCCGAACGCCTGCAGCAGGGCGAGATCGCCGTTGACCGCGACGGGCAGGTGCAGATCGGCGATGTCGGTGCCCTTGCCGATGACGCCCCGTGGTGTCTGCGGGTTGCGGAAGTTGACGAGACCCGCTTCGCGGAGCGGGTTGATGGCGATGATCTTCGCGCCGTTGCGCTTGGCCTCCTCCAGCGCCGTGAGCATCCGCGGATGGTTGGTGCCGGGGTTCTGGCCCTGCAGCACGATGAGCTCGGCGTGGTGGACGTCGTCGAGGGTCACGCTGGCCTTGCCGATGCCGATCGACTCCTGCAGCGCGATGCTCGTGGACTCGTGGCACATGTTGGAGCAGTCCGGCAGGTTGTTGGTGCCCAGGGCCCGCGCGAACAGCTGATAGACGAAGGCGGCCTCGTTCGAGGCGCGACCGGAGGTGTAGAAGATCGCCTCCTCGGGACTGTCCAGCGACCGCAGCTTCTCCCCGATGAGGGCGAACGCCTCGTCCCAGTCGATGGGGGTGTAGTGCGTGGCGCCCGGGCGTTTGACCATCGGGTGGGTGATGCGGCCCTGCTTGCCGAGCCACAGTTCGCTGCGCTGGGACAGTTCGGCGATGCTGTACTTCGCGAAGAACTCCGGGTCGGCGCGCCGGCGGGTGCCCTCCTCCGCGACGGCCTTGGCCCCGTTCTCACAGAACTCGGCGATCTTGCGGTGGCCGGGATCGGGATCGGGCCAGGCACAGCTGGGGCAGTCGAAACCCTCGGCCTGGTTGAGTTCGAGCAGCGATTCGGCGGTGCGCACGAGACCCATCTGCTCGAGCGAACGTTTCATGGCCACTGCCACACCGGTGACGCCGGCGGCGGCCTCCTTGTGGTCGCCGATCTCGAGGTCGTTCTCATCGTAGTCGTTCCGGTAGTCGTCCAGCATCCCGATCACCTCTCGCCGCGCACAGTCCTGCACGACGGATACCCACCGTGCGGAACGACCCAAACCGTTCCGCGACGATCCCTCCGACCCGCCTCGCCGGGCACCGCGCAGACGTACGCTCGGGGCATGCGGTGGTCGAAGACGTTCGGAATCCCGGCGGCCGCGGCGGCAGCCGTCGGTGCGTACGATCTTGCGCAGAAGCGACATTCGTTGCTACGCAATTTCCCGGTTCTCGGGCATGCCCGCTACCTCCTCGAATCGATCGGGCCGGAGCTGCGCCAGTACATCATCACGACCAACGACGAGGAGCGTCCGTTCACCCGCGATCAGCGCAGATGGATCTACGCGTCGTCCAAGAACGTCACCAATACCTTCGGTTTCGGCAGCGACAACGACATCGAGTTCACGGACGGGTACACGATCGTCAAGCACCGCACGTTCTCGGATCTGCCGCCGTCCGCCGCCCCGCACGCCGGGGAGAAACTCACCATCCCGTCCGCGAAGATCCTCGGTGCCGCCCGCAGACGCAGGCGGGCGTTCCGTCCCGAGTCGTTCGTGAACATCTCCGCGATGAGCTTCGGATCCCTGTCCGGTGCCGCGGTGGAAGCACTCAACCGGGGTGCGGCCGCGGCCGGATGCCTGCAGAACACGGGTGAGGGCGGGCTGACGCGCTACCACCGCAACGGCGGCGAGCTGATCTTCCAGATCGGCACCGGCTACTTCGGATGTCGCGACGAAACAGGGCGTTTCGATCTCGCACGGTTGAAGGACGTGGTGGAGTCCGCGCCGGTACGGGCACTGGAGATCAAGCTCAGCCAGGGCGCCAAGCCGGGGCTCGGTGGATTGCTGCCGGGAGCCAAGGTCACTCCCGAGATCGCCGAGGTCCGTGGCATTCCCGTCGGCAGGGACTGCGTGAGCCCGTCCCGCCACACGGAGTTCCACGACGTCGACGAACTGCTCGACTGGGTGGAACTGCTCGCCGCGGAGACGGGGTTGCCGGTCGGCATCAAGTCCGCGGTGGGCGACCCGACGTTCTGGGACGAGCTGACCCGGCAGATGCGCGCGACCGACCGCGGCGTCGACTTCGTCACCATCGACGGGGGCGAGGGCGGCACCGGTGCGGCTCCCCTGGTGTTCGCCGACGCGGTGTCGCTACCGTTCCGCAGCGGGTTCGCCCGGGTCTACGCGGCCTTCGCCGAGGCCGGCCTGACGGACGGTGTCACCTTCGTCGGCGCGGGCAAACTCGGCCTGCCCGACAATGCCGTCGCCGCGATGGCGCTGGGATGCGACATGGTGAACGTCGCGCGCGAACCGATGTTCGCCATCGGGTGCATCCAGGCCCAGAAATGTCACACCGACCGATGCCCCACCGGGGTGGCGACGCAGAACCGTTGGCTCGTCCGCGGACTCGACGTCCCGTCCAAGGCCGAGCGGGTCACCGACTACATCGGCGCTCTGCGGCGCGACGTGTTCAAGATCGCGCAGGCCACGGGGGTGGCACATCCGGGACTGATCACCGTCGACGACGTGGAGGTCGCCGACGGGAACCAGCACGCCATCACTCTCCGCGAGCTGTACGGCTACCGGGAGGGCTGGGGCCTGCCCTCACCGAGCGATCGGGACGAGATCACCCGCCTCATGACGGTGGAAGCTGTCACCACACCGGGTGGCACCGATTCCGGGGGATCGGTTCCTCCCCCGGACCGGTAGTCGCACAACGGAGTTCGTCACCGTTCGGCCACGCGGGCCCGTTCGAGCAGAATGCGTTGCTCCGCTTGCGCTATCGTCCGCCGAGTCCGTGCGACGGCGTCCGGCGCCACCGACACCGAGGTGATGCCGCGCCGCACCAGGTGCTCGGCGAGGGCGGGGCTCGTCGACACCGCCTGACCGCACAACGAGACGGTCAGGCCCGCAGCCGAGGCCCTGTCGACGATCCGGTCGATCGCGTCGAGCACCGCGGGATCGAGGGTGTCGAACAGGTCCTTGCACACCTCGGAATCCCGGTCCACACCGAGGATCAGCTGGGTGAGGTCGTTGGTGCCGATGGAGACACCGTGGATGCCGAGCTTCGCGTACTCCGGCAACCAGTAGACGACCGACGGCACCTCCGCCATGATCCAGCGCTGCATGCGGTGGTCCGCACCGAGGGGATGCGCGTCGAGCTGTGCGAGGCACTCCTGCAGCTCCCAGCGGGTGCGTACGAACGGGATCATCAGGTGCACATCGGGATGCAGACCGCGCACGCGGTGCAGCACGTCGAGGTCGAGGGCGAACAACTGCGGGTCGCGCACGTACCGGAAGCACCCGCGGTAGCCGATCATCGGGTTCTCCTCGTGCGGTTCGACCTCACCGCCCTCGAGATCGGCGAATTCGTTGCTGCGCAGGTCGATCGCCCGGTACACGACCGGCCGGGGTGCGAACGCCGCGGCGATCCGCGCGACCCCGTCGGCCATCCTCTCGACGTACTCGTCGCGGCGGCCCTGCGCGATCATGCGCGCGGGGTGCTCCCCTGCCAACGCCTCGGTGATCATGAACTCCGCGCGCAGCAGACCCACCCCGTCGACGTCCGACGCGGCGACGGCCTCGGCCGCGTCGGGGGTCGCGAGGTTGACGTACACCGACGTCGCGGTGACCGGCAGGGCACCGGCCACCACCGTGGTGGCGGCCCGGTCGGCGGCGGGTTGCCCGGCCGCGGGATGCACCCGGCCTTCGAAGACCGCGCCGGCATCGCCGTCGACCGTGATCAGCTGACCGTCGTGCAGGTCGGTCGTGGCGGTGCGGGCTCCGACCACCACGGGCTTGCCGAGTTCGCGCCCGACGATCGCCGCGTGACAGGTGATGCCACCGCCGTCGGTGACGATGCCGCCGGCGCGCCGCAGGATCGGCAGCCAGTCGGGGCGGGTCATCGGCGCGACGATGATCTCGCCGTCGGTGAGCCGCTTGCCGTCGGCCAGTTCGTGCAGGATCCGCACCCGGCCGGTCGCCGAGCCGGGACCCGCACCGAGACCGGTGAGCAGAGGCTTGGCGTCGCCGCTCCCGACCGGGCCGTCGTCGGCCGGTGCGCCGAGGGTGGTGATGGGGCGGGTCTGCACGATCCACAGCTCGCCCTTGGCGAAGGCGAACTCGAGATCCTGGGGAGCTCCGTAGTGCTTCTCCACGTCGGCGGCCAACCGGGCGACGCGGCGGAGCTGCTCGTCGTCGAGGACGCGGGTCGCGCGGGCCGGGTCGACCACCTCGCGGGTGTCGCCCGCCGACGACGAGGTGATCCGGAACTCCTGGTGCCCGCGGTGCACGTCGAGGATCTCGAAACCGTCCTTGGCGACGACGTAGGTGTCGGGTTCGACCTGCCCGCCGACGACGACCTCGCCGAGGCCGAGTGCCGCCTCGACCACGATCCGGTCGAGGTCGCCGGTGCGGGGGTCGGCGGTGAACGCGACCCCGGAGGATTCGGACTCGACCATCACCTGCACGACGACCGCGATGGACGGCTCGTCCGCCACCCCGCGCAGACCCCGGTAGGTGCGGGCGCGTTCCGACCACAGCGACGCCCAGCACGCCTGCACCGCGCGGATCACCGCATCGGCGCCCACGATGTTCGTGTACGACTCGTGGATACCGGCGAAGGAGGTGTCGGCGGCGTCCTCGGCGGGCGCCGACGAACGGACCGCGACGGGCACGTCCCCGCCGAGCGCCTCGTAGGCCGCGACGATCTCCGCCCGCAGTTCGTCCGGAACGGACGAATCGGTCACGAGCGCAGCGAGTTCGGTGGAGGTGCGGATGAGGGTGGCGTCGTCGATGTCCGGTGCGGGCACCGCCTCGGCGGCCAGTCGCGTCCGCACGCCCGCCGCGTCCATCGCGTCGAGATAGGCGTCGGTGGTGACGGCGAAG
>Ga0182741_1005416_pt1 | contig 11867 bp, 9 predicted proteins | sample eDN5th37CBELigOP_FD_128874 | JGI IMG/M metagenome (GOLD analysis project Ga0182741, IMG submission 128874) | Enriched Organic Plus compost microbial communities from Emeryville, California, USA - eDNA 5th pass 37_C BE-Lig OP (version 2) (version 2) ...
GAGCACTGCGGTGTGCAAACCAGCTTCGGCGGCGAGGCTGCGGGCCACCGCGGGTGACACGAGCGTTTCGGTGAAGATCGTGGTCACGCGTTGTTCCGATGCGAGGCGAGTCAGTTCGGCGAGTCTTGCGGGTGACGGTTCGTCGTCGGGGGACAGACCGCTGATGCTCTCCACCTCCAGGTCGTACCGCTCGCCGACGGCGCGGAACGCGTCGTGATTGGAGATGATGAGGCGACGATCGCAGCGCGTGAGTCCTGCGCGGTACTCGGCGTCGAGCGTGCGCAGCTCCGAGACGAGGGCGGTCGTGTTCGCGGCGAACACGTCTGCCGACCCGGGCGCCGCGTCGATGAGAGCATCACGCACGGCTTCGGCCACCGGAATCAACTGCAGTGGGTCGAGCCAGAAGTGGAGGACGGGCGCGTGCTCGTGGCCGTCGTGGTCGGCGTGCCCGTCATCGTCGTGGTCGTTCTCGTCCACGAGCGTGATGGTCTCGATGGTGGTGCCCGGGGACTGGCGCGCCGCGGTTTCGATCGCGGGTTGGAATCCGTCGCCCACCACGAGCACGACTGCGGCCCGCTCGATCGAGACTCGGCCACGGGCGGTGAGTTCCACGTCGTGGGGTTCCTGGCCCGGGCCAGTGAGGTCGATGACCTCGAACGATGGTCCGGCGACGGCTTGGGCGATCCACGCGAGCGGATAGAAGCTCGCGGTCACCCGGATCTCGTCGCCGTGGGTGCGTTGCGTCCCACAGCCCGCGGCGACGGCGAGGACCACCGTCACCACGGCGGGCGCCCAGCGTGGCCGAGCCGACGACCGCCCGATAAGAGCAAGAATCATTCTCATTATGCTACCGCCGGCAGATTGGCAGCGCTATTCAGGTGGGCCTAACCTCCGTCCGTTCCGCGAGCAGGGAGACGGAGATGCGGTCGTTGCGACGAGTCGGTGCACTCGCCGGAGTTGTGGCGTTGAGCCTTGGGGCGGTCGCGTGCAGTTCCGACGACCGCGACGCCGGCTCGAGTGCGCTCGCGCGCGAAGTGATCGAGCACTACGCCGACGGCGTGTACGCGTCGTACGCGTTGAGCCTCACCGAAGCCCAGGCCATGGACGAAGAGATCGACGCCTTCTTGGCTGCTCCGTCCGAAGAAGGGCTCGAGCTCGCGAGAGAAGCCTGGCTCGCGGCGCGGCCCGCGTACGGGCGCACGGAAGCGTTCCGTTTCTACGGTGGTCCGATCGACGATGAAGAGACCGGGCCCGAAGGGCAGATCAACGCGTGGCCACTCGACGAGGCCTACATCGACTACGTCGTGGGCGACCCTGGCGCCGGCATCATCAACAACGCGTCGACGTATCCAGAGATCACCGTGGAAGTGCTCACCGACGCGAACGAAGCGGGTGGCGAGGCCAACATCTCCACGGGCTGGCACGCGATCGAGTTCTTGCTCTGGGGTCAAGATCTGAGCACCACCGGGCCAGGCGCACGGCCGTACACCGACTACACGACCGCGCCCAACGCCGACCGTCGGGGCGAGTACCTCGCCGTCGTCACCGATCTGTTGATCGATGACCTGCAGTCGCTCGTTGATGCGTGGGCGCCAGGTGTGGACGACAACTACGCGGCCGAGTTCCTCGCGCTCGACGACGACGAAGCGCTCAGCTACATCTTCACCGGCATCGGAGAACTGAGCCGCGGCGAACTCGCGGGCGAGCGCATGAACGTGGCGTACGAGGAGCGGTCGCAAGAGAACGAGCACTCGTGCTTCAGTGACAACACGCTCGCCGACATCCAGGCGAATGCAGAAGGCATTCAGATGGTGTGGACCGGCGTCTACGTGGGTGGCCCCACCGGACCCGGACTCGCAGCATTGGTGGCCGAAACCGATGAGGACCTTGCCGCCGAGACCACCGAAGTCATCGCCGCGTCGATCGAGGCCGCGGAATCGATCCCCGCGCCATTCGATCAGCACCTCGCCGAGGATGCCGATGACACCTCGCCCGGTCGTGTTGCGATCGTGGCGACGATGGATTCGCTGAGTAATCAGACGGATCTCATCGTGCAGTCGGCCGACGCGCTGGGGATCTCGATCGCGGTCAGCTGACCTCGTGCGTACCTGGGTTGTCGTCGGCGTCACGATTGCGCTCGCGGCGGCGCTGTTCGGCGCGTGCTCATCGGGCTCGGGGGAATCGGAGCTCTTGCGGACCGATCTCGGTGGGGAGACGACCACCAACGCGTTGAACATGAACGCGTTCAGTCTCCCTGCCGCGAACCTGCCCGGTGAAGACCGCGGACGTTTCGAGGTGGGTGACAGTTTCTTCACCCAGAACTGGGTGGCCGCGCCGGCCTCCACCACGAACCGCGACGGGCTGGGACCAACCTTCAACGCGCGGGCGTGTGCGGGCTGTCATGTGCGTGATGGGCGCGGCGCACCACCCAACGCGGATACAGACCTGGTGGAGGCACCCGGACTGTTGGTGCGGATCAGCGTGCCAGGTACAGGCCCACATGGGGAGCCGCAGCCCGACCCGAACTACGGCGAACAGATCCAGGACGTCGCCATCATCGGCGTTCCCGCGGAGGCCAGGATCTCGGTCACGTATACGCCGGTGACCGGTCGATACGCCGACGGTACCGAGTATGTGCTCAGCCGTCCTACGTATCGTGTCGTCGATCCGATGTTCGGACCCCTCCCGGCGAATGTGCTGTTGAGCCCTCGCATCGCGCCCCAGGTGATCGGGATGGGGTTGCTCGAAACCATCCCTGAGGCCGACATTCGCGCCGCCGCCCTACACCCGCCGAGCGACGAGGTGAGCGGTCGCGTCAACATCGTCTACGACGCGGTCGCCGACGACATGCGGCTTGGGCGATTCGGGTGGAAGGCCAACGTGCCCACCGTCGAGCAACAGGTGGCAGGAGCGTTCATCGGCGATCTCGGCATCACCAATCCGTTGTTCCGCGCCCAGAACTGCCCGGTTGTACAAGTCGCCTGCGCGGCGGCAATCCCCGGTGGAGATCCCGAGATCGAGGGGCGTTCGTTCGACACCGTGGTCTTCTACTCACAAGTGTTGGCAGTTCCCGCCCGCCGTCCGCTGGCCGATGCGGATCGTGACGCGCAGGGCTCCAAGGTGTTCGAGCGCATCGGGTGCGCGGCGTGCCACACGCCGACCCAGCGCTCCGGGCCGAGCACGATCCCCGCACTCGCGGAGCAGACGTTTCACCCGTTCACCGACCTCTTGTTGCACGACATGGGCGCCGAGCTCGCTGATGGTCGTCCCGACTTCGACGCGTCGGAATCGGAGTGGCGTACTCCGCCGTTGTGGGGGCTCGGCTTGGTGCAGAAGATCAATCCGAAGGCGCGCTTCTTGCACGACGGTCGAGCGGCGACCATCGAGGAAGCAGTCCTCTGGCACGGTGGAGAGGCGGCCCCTGCTCAGAAGCGCTTTCGGGAACTGTCGCGCGAGGATCGTGAAGCTCTGCTCGCCTACCTGGAGACGCTGTGAAGCTTTGGTTGGTCACGGCGGCACTGTCGCTCGTGCTCGTGGTGGTCCTCGGCGGGTGCAACAGAGGGAACGACGCGCCCGACGGCGGCACCGCGCGCGAACGCGCGGTCACCGCGATCGTCGACAACGTGATCGCTCCGAGTTACCAGGCCGTGGACGTCTCCAGTGCGGCGCTCTCGCAGGCCGTTGCCGACCTGTGTGCCGCGCCCAGTATCGACACCATCGCGGGCGCGCGCACCGCAACGGGGGCGGCATGGTCCGCGTGGGAGCACACGGAAACGTTTGACGTGGGCCCTGCGGTCGCCCGCCGTTCGAACACCTACGTTGCGTATCGCGTCGCGCCTGGTCGTGTCGACGTCTTGCTGAATGGAACGCCGCCTGCAGACGCGGATGCGGCGCGCAATCGCACCGCGTCGAACCAGCGAGGGTATGGCGCGATCGACCACTTGCTCGCGGCTGATGATCCCGCGCAGTACCCAGGAGCGCGCTGTGTGTATCTCACCGCGCTGACGGACTTGGTTGCCGAAGAGAGCGCCGCACTCGCCGATGCGTGGGCAGGCGAAGGGCGAGAGGAGGTGCTGGCAATGAACGCATCCGACGTCATCGATGATCTCATCAACATGCAGGTGTCGTTCCTCGAGGCCACCGTTCGCACCTACGACGACGGCACCGACCCCACCCGATCCGAAGCGCTGGAGATCCCCGGCGCGCTGGTGGGAATGGCCGACGTCTACACGGCGGGGCTCGACGGCTTGCTCACCAACGCCCTGGCGCGCACGGTCCACGAAGAGATCAACGCCGCACTCGCTCGGTCAGTGGCCGATGCCGCTCCCGCGATCGAGGCGCTGCGGGCCACGATCGCAACCGAGGTCGTGAGTGCGCTCGACGTGACGGTCGGCTTCAGTGAGAACGACGGCGACTCCTGACGCTGACTCGGAATCGGCGTCGATAGCGACGGCGTCGATTCTTCGGCGGCTGCGAGAGGCGTGGCTCACCGTGTGGGCGCGGGCGGCTGCTCCCGTCCCGGCGGCGTCGTGTGCCGCATTTCGTATCGCGTTGGGTCTCGCGGTGGCCTGGATGGCCATCCGATTCGCGTGGATGAGACGCATCGAGCTGTTGCTCGTCGATCCCCCCTTCCACTTCCACTACCCAGGCTTCGAGTGGGTTGCTCCACTCCCGGCGCCCGCGCTCTACGCGGTGCATGGAGTCATGGTCGTGGCTGGGCTCGCGATCGCTCTGGGGTGGCGGTATCGCGTCGCGTGTGCGGTGTTTCTCGTTGCGTTCGTGTACGTGGAAGCGATCGATGCCGCGCTGTACCTGAATCACTACGAGTTGGTCACACTGGTGGCGCTCCTCGCGTCGGTCTTGCCGTTGCACGCGGGATGGTCGCTCGATGCGCGTGCCGGCCGAGTGGCCGCGCCATCGGTGGTCCCCGCGGTCGTGGTGTGGTTGCTGCGCTTCCAACTCGGCGTGGTCTACGTGTTCGCGGGCATCGGCAAGGTCAACACCGACTGGCTGTTTCATGGCGAGCCACTGCACACGTGGTTGGCAGGCCGGACCGACCAATGGCTCGTCGGTCCGGTGCTGGCGTCGTTCGGGCTCGCGCTGGCTTTGTCGTGGGCCGGTGCGCTGTTCGATCTCACGATTGTGGGATGGCTGTTGTGGCGGCGCACCCGACTGCTCGCGTACGCCGCGCTCGTGGTGTTTCACGTGCTGACGGCGCGTCTGTTTCCTGCGATCGGCGTGTTCCCGTGGGTGATGATCGCGTTGACGCCGATCTTCTTCGCCCCCGATTGGCCTTCGCTCGTCGCTCGGCGGTTTCACGGCGGTGGTGCCTCGTCCGAAACCGCGGTGATGTCGGTGCCTTCCGTCCACGGCAGGTTCGCCGAGCCGACGCGCGACTCCGCGGTACGCGCCACACTGGCGCGTACCGCGATTGCGGTGCTCATCCTCACCTACTGCGCCGTGCAGATCGTGGTCCCACTCCGGCACATCGCCTATCCCGGCGACGTCCGCTGGACCGAGGAGGGCTATCGCTGGTCGTGGCGGGTACTGCTCACGGAGAAGACGGGGACGGTGCGCTTCCTCGTGGAAGATCCGATCACCGGGAGGACGCGCGTCGTGTGGCCGGGCGACGAGTTGGCCGACCACCAGGAGCGCTACCTCGCGATCCGGCCCCACGCACTGGTGGAGTACGCCCACCACCTTGCCCATGAGGAGGCCGCCCGCACCGGGGTGCGTCCGATCGTGCGGGCCGACAGCTGGGTCTCCATCAATGGCTCGCGCCGGGCTCGTCTGGTGGACCCGGTCGTGGATCTCGCGGCGGTCCACCTCGGTTTCGGGCCATCCGACTGGATTGCGCCCCGGCCGCGCTGATTGGTGTGAGACGGCGCGGGGCGGTCTGGGAGAATGGCGGCATGTCCACCTCGAAGATCCGCTTGTCCTGGCGCGCCCTCGTGATGGGTGCGGTTGTCGCGATGACGCTTGGCGTTGGCGCCGGGGTCGCCGGAGCCCACGGCGGCGCCGCGTCGGTGCAGGTCGAGGCAACGGCTGCGCCCGAGGGCGTGGTCGACGTGCGCGCCCGCGTCCGGTACGACGGTGACGGCCACGGCGTGGAGGGCGCGACGCTCGTCGTCCAGCCGGTGCAGCCCGACGGCACGCCGCTCGGGGTCGCCCCGATGGAGGACCAGGGTGACGGCTATTACGTCGCGCAGCTCTCGTTGCCGACGGGTGGCGACTGGACGCTCGTGGTGTCGTCCGACGATCCCGAAGTCCGTACCGAAGTCGCGGTGACCGTCGACAAGGCGACTCCCGACACGACGCCTGAGGGCGAACCGATTCCGATCGGTGAGGGCGCGGCCGACAATGGGCCGGCCGAGGACGGCGACGAGGTGCTCGTGGCGACCAATACGAGCGACGACGACAGCAGTGTGACCCTGTGGGTGATCGGGGGAATCATCCTCGTGGTGCTGCTTGCGATCGCGGTCGTACCGATCGCCGTCGCGCGCTCGCGCGCCACGGCCAATGAAGGCGACGCTCCGTCGTGAACGACCAAGAGCTCGTTGCCGAGATCGGCACCGAGGAAGGGCGCACCCTCGCAGAGATTCTCCTCTCCGACGATCCGACCGAAGGCCTGTGGGACTTGGTCGAGTCGGGGGCGGCGGCCGACTGGTTCCCCGAATTGCCCGCGCTCGCGCTCGAACAGGATCCGGTGCACCGCCACAAGGACGTGCTCGCGCACACGATCGCCGTCACGGCCAAGACGAGCCCGTCGCTGCGCGTGCGCATGGGCGCGCTCTTCCACGACATCGGAAAGCCCCGTACCCGTAGCTTCGAACACGGCGGTGTCACCTTTCGTCATCACGAAGCGGTGGGGGCGCGCATGACCCGCAAGCGCCTGCGCGCATTGGAGTACCCGACGGTCTTGGTCGACGACGTGTCGCGGCTGGTGGAGCTCTCGGGTCGGTTCCACTCGTACGACGAGGACTGGACCGATTCCGCGGTGCGGCGTTACGCCCGCGACGCCGGTCATTTGCTCGGTGTGCTCAACGAGCAGATTCGTTGTGACTGCACCACCAAGGACCCGAAGAAGGTGGCGCGCCTTCAGCGCAAGATGGATCACCTCGAGGCGCGCATCGCCGACCTCGCCCGTGAAGACGCGCGCCGAGCCGAGCGCCCCGACCTCGACGGCGCCGAGATCATGGAGCACCTGGGTATCCCGCCCGGCCGAGTGGTCGGCCAGGCCCGCAATCACCTCCTCGAACTCCGCCGCGAAAAGGGCCCATTGACGAGAGACGAGGCCCTTGCCGCCCTCGACGAATGGTGGGCCGGGCAGCAGTAATGCCCCAACGGAAAAGGCCCCGCCGGAATGCGACGGGGCCTCTTCGTTGACACGCGGGAGCGTGATCTGGGGTGAGCCCGAAGGCTCGAAAGTCGGCTCAGAAGTCCTCGTCGAAGGCGACTTCGCCGGTGACGCCCGTCTGGTACGCCGAGACGGTGCGCTCGAAGAAGTTCGAGAGCTCCTGCACGTCTTGGAGTTCCATGAACGTGAGCGGATTCTTGGTGCCGTAGCGCTTGGTGATCCCAAGGTTCATGAGGCGCTGGTCGGCGACGTACTCGAGGTACCCGCGCACGTCGGTGGTGGACAGGCCGGGAACACCTTCGCCAAGGAGGTCTTCCGCGAACGCCATCTCGCACTCGAGGGCATCGCCGATCATCTCGTGCACCTGCGCCACGAGCTGCTCGTCGAAGAGGTCGGGCTCTTCGCTGCGCACCGTCTGGATCACTTCGAACGCGAACTTCATGTGCATGCTCTCGTCGCGGAACACCCAGTTGGTGCCCGAGGCGAGACCGTTGAGCAGACCCTTGCTCCGCATGAAGTACACGTAGGCGAAGGCAGCAAAGAAGAAGAGACCTTCGATGCAGGCGGCGAAGCAGATGAGGTTGAGCAGGAACTCGCGACGCTGTTCCTTGGTCTCGATCGCGTCGAGTTGCTCGATCGAGTTCATCCACTTGAAGCAGAACTCGGCCTTGCGGCGGATCGACGGGATGTTCTCGACCGCAGCGAAGGCGGCGTGACGCTCGTCGTGGTCGGGGATGTAGGTGTCGAGCAGCGTCAGGTAGAACTGCACGTGCAGCGCTTCTTCGAAGAGCTGGCGGCTCAAGTACATCCGCGCTTCGGGGGCGTTGATGTGCTTGTAGAGGTTGAGCACCAAATTGTTGGCGACGATGGAGTCGCCGGTGGCGAAGAATGCCACGAGGCGGTTCACCAGGTGCCGCTCGCTCGGGAGCAGCTTGCGCTGCAGGTCGACGATGTCGTCGGAGAAGTCGATCTCTTCGACCGTCCACGTGTTGCGGATCGCGTCGCGGTACATGTCGAAGAACTGCGGGTAGCGCATCGGGCGCAGCGTGAGGTCGAGACCCGGGTCGAGGATCTGACGACGCCCACGGTCGATGGTCTCTTCCCGAGTGAGGTCGATCTCACTCGGAACCGCAACCGGGTTGAACGCTTCGGTCATCGCCATCAGTCACACGCCTCACACGCTTCGGGGTTTTCCAGGGAACACGCGATTGCTTCGGAATCGCTGAACTGCTTCTTCGGGGCCATCGCCTCGTCGCCACCGTTGGGGTCGGTGGGAGTGGAGCCGCTGCCGGTGGTGGTCTGCGCGATCCGGGTGGCCGGACGGGAACGCAGGTAGTAGGTGGTCTTGAGCCCGGCCTTCCAGGCGTAGAGGTACATCGAGCTCAACTTGCCGATGGTCGGCGACTCCACGAACAGGTTCAGGCTCTGGCTCTGGTCGATGAAGGCCCCGCGGTCGGCTGCCATGTCGATGAGCGAACGCATCGGGAGCTCCCACGCCGTGCGGTAGAGCGCCTTGATGTCGTCGGGGAGGTCGAGCGTCTGAACCGAACCCTCGGCCCGCTTGAGCTCCGAGCGGGTGGTTTCGTCCCAGCGGCCGAGCGCTTGCAGGTCGCGCACGAGGTACTGGTTGATCTGCAGGAACTCGCCCGAGAGCGTCTCGCGCTTGAACAGGTTGGACACCTGCGGCTCGATGCACTCGTAGCAACCGGCGATCGACGCGATCGTCGCGGTGGGTGCGATGGCGATCATGAGCGAGTTGCGCAGTCCGTGGGTGACGATCTGCTCGCGCAGTGCGTCCCAACGCTGCGGGTCGGTGGGCTCCACACCCCAGAGGTCGAACTGCAACACGCCTTCGGCGGCACGGGTGTCGGCGAACGATTCGTGGGCGCCGAACTCCTTGGCCAACTCGTTGGAACGCGTGAGGGCGTGGAAGTAGATCTCTTCGCTGATGCGCTTCGACAGCTCGCGGGCTTCGGGGCTGTCGAACGGCAAGCGCAGCTGGAAGAAGACGTCTTGGAGGCCCATCAACCCGAGGCCCACCGGACGCCACTTCGCGTTGGACGCGGCCGCCGCGTCGGTAGGGTAGAAGTTGATGTCGATCACGCGGTCGAGGTACGTGATCGCCGTACGGGCGACGTAACCGAGACGGTCGAAGTCGAACGCCGAGACGCCGTCTTCGGTGCGCACCAGTCGGCCCAGGTTGATCGAGCCGAGGTTGCACACCGCCGTCTCCGCCTGGTTGGTGATCTCGAGGATCTCCGTGCAGAGGTTGGAGAGGTGGATGACGTTCTCGGGCTTGGCCGTCTGGTTGGCCTTGAGGTTGGACGCGTCCTTGAACGTCATCCAGCCGTTACCGGTCTGCGCGAGCGTGCGCATCATCCGGGCGTAGAGCTCACGCGCGGGGAGCTGGCGCTCGTAGAGGCCCTGCTCTTCGGCCTCGATGTAGGCCCGCTCGAACTCGGCACCGTAGAGGTCGACGAGGTGCGGCACCTTCTTCGGGTCGAAGAGCGACCAGACCCAGTCGTTCTCCACGCGGCTCATGAACAGGTCGGGAACCCAGTTCGCGAGGTTGAGGTGGTGCGTGCGGCGGCTCTCGTCGCCGGTGTTGTCGCGCAGCTCGAGGAACTCCTCGATGTCGGCGTGCCACGTTTCGAGGTACACGCACGCCGCACCCTTGCGGCGACCACCCTGGTTGACCGCGGCGACCGACGCGTCGAGCGTCTTGAGCCACGGCACGATGCCGTTGGAGAGACCGTTGGTGCCACGGATCAGCGAACCGCGCGAGCGGATACGGCTGTAGGCGAGCCCGATGCCGCCGGCGTGCTTCGAGAGCTTGGCGACGTCGGTGTAGCGGCTGTAGATCGCTTCGAGTTCGTCTTCGGGGGAGTCGAGCAGGTAGCAGCTCGACATCTGCGCGTGCCGGGTCCCCGAGTTGAACAACGTGGGCGAGCTCGCGAGGTACTCGAGCGAGCTCATTAGGTTGTAGAACTCGATGGCTTCCGTGGGCGTCTTGGCCAGACCGCAGGCGACGCGCAGCAGGAAGTACTGCGGCGTCTCGGTGGCTCGGCGGGTCTCGGGGTGCTTGAGCAGGTACCGGTCGTAGACCGTGCGCAGACCGAAGAACTCGAACTTCCAGCTCCGCTCGGGGTCGATCGCCGCGTTGAGTTTGCGAGCGTTGCGCTCCACGAACTCCGCGAGCTCGTCGCCGATGAGGCCGAGCTCGTAGCCGTAGCGCACCGACTGCGAGAACGAGTGAACGTCTTGGTTCTCGACTTCCTTCTGGATGAACTTGTCGAGCATCCGCGCGCCGAGCTTCGAGTAGTCGGGTTCCTCGGCGATGAGCGCAGCCGCGGTGCGGATCGAGAGCTGGTCGAGCTCCTCGGTCGTCGCACCGTCGTAGAGGCCCGAGATCGTGCGGGTCGCGACCCGCAGCGGGTCGACGTTGCGCAGCCCGACGCTGCAGCGGCTCACCGCCTTGACGATCTTGTTGACGTCGACCGGCTCGAGGTCGCCGTTGCGCTTCTTGACCCGCATCGTCGAACCGTCGACCGCGGTGACCGCGCCCGTGTCGTCGTGCGAGATTTCGGCGTCGAGCGCCGGGTCGTGCGTGACCGTCATTGACTGCCCCCAGAAGGCTGACCACAAGATGTGGGGGCAGAGTCCGCCCTGACCCCAAGATGAGGCGTAATTACAACAATGAAACTACGTCGCTGTCAACGGTTTCTCGCCTGATCTTCGTCTGGGGGTGTGACAGCCTCGCTACGGCCGGGCCCACCTGGGGTGGGGCACGAAACGATCGCCAAAAAGGGAACCGTTCGTCACGGATTCGCAATGCGGAGGGGCCACACTCGGTCCCATGACCACCGCGGCGAGCGCGCTCTCCATCGAAGTTGTCGCCGACACGCTCGTGGTCACGTTCCGCGGCGTGCTCGATGCCGAGGGGGCAACGCTGCTGCGCGACGCGGTGGAAGCGGCGTTCACCTCCGATGTGCCCCATCGCGTCGAGATCGACCTGCGGGCCATGGCCTCTTCGACCGCCGAAGGCATGGCCCGGCTCGCCGAGTGCGCCCAGCTCGGCGCCGCGGTTCGAGACGGATTGCACTACCGCGTCGGCGCCTGACCAACCCTGCCTGCGCCCGATGGCTCCGATCGACCAACATGGTCTCGTGCGTGCACGAGTCCTCACCGTCGAGGACGACCCGGGAATCCGGGCGTCGCTGATGATGGCCCTCGAAGAGGAGGGATACGAGGTTGCCGAGGCCGAGAGTGCCGAGGCCGGCCTCGAGCGGTTTCGCGACGACCCGCCCGACCTCGTCCTCGTCGACCTGGTGCTGCCCGGCGCGTCGGGATTCGACCTCTGCCGTGAGCTGCGCCGCACCAGCGACGTACCGATCATCGTGGTCAGTGCCCGCGACGACACCCACGACGTGGTGGCGGGCCTCGAGGCCGGGGCCGACGACTACGTCACCAAGCCGTACGTCATCAAGGAGCTCGCGGCCCGTATCCGAGC
>Ga0182741_1005418_pt1 | contig 11862 bp, 11 predicted proteins | sample eDN5th37CBELigOP_FD_128874 | JGI IMG/M metagenome (GOLD analysis project Ga0182741, IMG submission 128874) | Enriched Organic Plus compost microbial communities from Emeryville, California, USA - eDNA 5th pass 37_C BE-Lig OP (version 2) (version 2) ...
CATGAGCCACGCGCGAGTGAAGACCTTGTTGAGCTCCTCCTCGTAGATGTCGGCATCAACGAAGATCTCGCGGCTGATAAAGCCATTCTCGATATCGACAAGCTTGTCGAAGTCGTTCTTCTGGGGCATGCGCTTCTCTCCAGATCTAGGGCGCTTCGGGCCCGGTCTCAGGATGCTCGTTTCAAGGTGGACCGGAGCGGACTAGGCACTGACCGTCTCCCTGGCCGCAAAGGTCTTCAGATCGAAATTCCTGCTCTGCGCCATATCCGGCGTGATGCGACCGAGCCGATTTGTCTTGAGCAGGTTCCGCGCGGCCATGTGGTCGGCGACGCGATTGACCGACTCGACACATGCGAGCCCGTTGTTTCGGAACAGGAACACGGAAAAGCGGCCACTCGCTGGGTCGCCCTGGACCAGGCGCGTATCGCCGTTCGTGGAAATTCCCGCGATCTGAAGCTTGTCCTCGCCTTGATCGCTCCAGAACCAAGGAACGGATGCGTAGGCGTAACGATTGCCCACAAGGCGCGCAGCAACCGTGCGGCCATGATCCACCGCATTCTGGACGGACTCGACGCGCATCATGCTGCCCGCAAAGACGTTCGGGTAAACCGCGCAATCGCCGACAGCGGAAATCGAAGGATCGGAGGTCTCCAGATGCTCGTCCACAACAATGCCGTTGTCGGTCGCCAGACCAGCTTCGTGCGCCAGCTCGACATTGGGAACGATGCCGACACCGATCAGAACCAGATCGGCCGTCAGCGTTGCTTCCCGCGCCGTCTCGACCGACACCACGCGCCCCGATTTTCCGTTGATGCGCAGAACGGTATCGCCGAAGGAAAATGTCGTGCCACGCGCGATATGCCGGCGCGTGAAGTAGGCTGATATGTCCGGCGAGACGGCGCGGCCCATGATTCTTGGAGCGGCCTCGACAACGTGCACCTGCGCTCCCGCTTTCGATGCGACGGCTGCAAACTCGAGGCCGATGAAGCCGCCTCCGATGATCACGATGTCGCGCGCAGTTGCCAGCCGTTCACGGAGCGCAACGGCATCATCCAGCGATCTGAGGGAGACGACGCCGTCGAGCTCTGCTCCCGGCAAGTTCAATGTGCGATTCCGGCTGCCGGTGGCCAGCACGAGGGCCGCATAATCGCGGGATCCACCGCTCCTGAGGATGACCTTCTTCGCCACACGATCAATCGCCTCCACCCGGTCGGCCTCCAGGAATATTCCTGATCGCTCGAAGAAGTCCGGATTACGAAAGTACAAGCCTTCAAGGCCCAGCTTCCCCGTCATGAACGCCTTCGACAGCGGCGGCCGCTGATATGGCGGATGGCCGTCGTCGTTGAATATCGTGACGGGCCTGTTGTAGCCGAGCTCACGCAGCGAGAGGGCCGTCTGCACCCCAGCCTGCCCGCCGCCAACGATGATGACCCCAGCCCTGCTCACGACTGTGTCTCCGGTGTCCGGACGATCAGCCCATCCAGTTCATCGGAGAGCTCAATCTGGCAGCTAAGCCTGCTGTTCGGACGACGTTCGCTTGCCGTGCACTCCAGCATCTCGTTTTCGTCGTCACCGGGAGGCCCGCACTTCCCGAGCCACGCTTCGTCCACGTAGACGTGACATGTCGCGCACGAGGCGGCTCCGCCGCATTCGGCCAGAATGCCAGGCACGCCGTTTGTAATGGCCGCCTGCATGACGCTGATTCCGGCAGATGCGTTCACAACCTGCTCGGTGCCGTCAGACTGAATGTATTTAACTGTCGGCATGCGCCGTCCCTGCACCGGGTGTCCGCTCAAGTTCCGTCGAAAGCGAAATAGTCTGACAGACGGACATCATTCTCAAAACATAAGTTGGCATTTTCGGAGTTGTTGTCAAGGAGCCCATGGCGTTCATCGACCGGATGGCAGCCTTTCATTTCTGATGTCCATGTGACGGACATCGTGCGGTGCTGGCGGGACCACCGGCTGTATCGGGATGTCGCGATCCGGAAGGTCCGCCCTGTCGGAGAGGCGCGCTGAACCGTGGCAAGCTTACTCGACTGAGACGTGCCGACGGCCGAGGCCGCCGACGATCTCCAAAGTAAACGCGCGCCGTGGGAGCTAACGGACGAGGCTGCAGCCGCCTTCATTTTCCGGACGAAATGCCTTGTCACCCGGGATCGTCGAAATCTTTTCGTAATAGTCCCACGGAGCTTTGCTATCGCTCGGCGACTTCACACGGTAAACCCCCAGGTCATAGATGACGCGGCCGTCGTGCCGAATGCGGGCTTTCCTTCCGAAGAAATCCACCGGCATGCTTCGCATCTTGGCGTTCACCGCCTTGGCTTCGTCGGTGCCGCTGGCCTCGACGGCTTTCAAGTAATGCTTGACCGACGCGTAGGTCGCCGCCTGCAGCTTCGTCGGCATGCGCTTCTCAATTTCGAAGAAGCGCTTGGCGAAGGAGCGTGTGTTATCGTCATCGTCCCAGTAGTACTGGGACGCAAGATACATGCCTTGGGCGTCCTTCAATCCGACCGAGTGAATATCCGCGATGAAGGTGAGGAGGCCGACGATCGTCTGGCCTCCGGCCTGCAAGCCGAATTCGTGCGCCTGCTTGACTCCGTTGATCGTATCCGCCCCTGTGCTCGCCAAGGCGACAACTTTGGCGCCCGAGGACTGTGCCGTGAGAAGAAACGAAGAGAAATCCGGGGTTCCATAGGGATAACGAACGCTGCCAACGACCTTGCCGCCGCCCTTCTTGAGCGTGTCGGATGCATCGCGCAGCATCGCGGTGCCGAATGAGTAGTCGACGGCGACGAAGAACCAGTCCTTGCCCAGTTTCGCGCTCACTTCCGGCACGATGCCGCTGGAGAGAGCGTAGGTATCGTCGGCCCAATGCGTGATGACGGGAGAGCAGTTTGCCCCGGTCAGATCGGACGTTGCGGCCCCCGAGATCAGCACCGAGCGGTTGCTCTGGGTTGCCAGACCCGCCACAGCGAGACCGACGGAGCTGACCGCCAGATCGGTAATGGCGTCGACATGCTCGATGTCGAACCATTTTTTTGCAACGCCGACCGCGACATCCGGCTTACCCTGATGGTCCGCAGATACGATCTCGATCGGCTTGCCGAGAACCTGATTCTTGAAATCTTCTGCCGCCAGCTTCGCAGCGGTCACAGAGCCTGGTCCGCCCAGGTCTTTCCCGACACCATATTCGCCCAGAACACCGATCTTGATGACATCGTCGGAAATTCCGCCTGATGCGGACTGAGCAGAGCAATTGAGCGGCATAAACGCCGCGGCGATGAACAGGGCCGTTCCAAGGGTGCGTTCGCGCGTCCGCATCAACATTCTTCACCTCCCTTTGTCCATCTAGTGGACATTATGTTCGGTTTCATACACCGAACGCGCAAAAGCCGTCAACCCGCGAAAATGATGTCCGCTGTGCGGACGCCGCCTCAAATGAACGTTGACAGCGGCCGCAGGGCTTGGTTCAGCACGCAAAAGCCCGGGAAAAGACGTAACGAAGAAGCGGGGATGCATGGGTTCGCAATGGGGCAAATCAGTCCCTATACGAGCCGGGTGGACGGCAAAACTGATCGGGAAGATCGCTCGGCCCGCATGAATTAGCCATCCGCAAGCTCAGGGGATCGCTTTTGAAAAGGTTTTCCGTCAAGCGAACATCAACTCTCGGGTCATTTCGAGCTTTTCAAGGCCCCGCTCATGTTGGGAACTGTTGTCAGACCCCACGCATCCGATATTGTAGAAGAAAAACAACCAGCTTCCGGAATCTCGAGGCCAAATGGCAAAAAGAGGGAAAACTGCGGCACCTGAAGCCGACGGCGGCATGTCCGGCGTTCGCGCCGTGGACAGGGCTATCGCGATACTGCAGTGCTTTTCAGCCGATCAGCCCAGCATGAGCGTCATCGAGATTCAGAAGCGCGTCGGTTTGAGCCGCCCGACGCTCTACAGGCTGCTTCATACCCTTTCGACCCGCGGCCTGATCCATGCCGAAGGCGATCCGCAGCGTTTCAAGCTCGCCCACGGCGTGATGAAACTTTCACACGTCTGGCTGAGCGGTCTCGACGTCGTCAATGTGGCGCGACCCATCCTCGAAGAATTGCGCGATGCGACGGGCGAAACCTCGGCACTCTTTCGGCTGGAAGAGGATCGCAGCATCTGTATTCTCGAATGCGAAAGCCGCCACGTTCTGACCATCAGCCGCGGCATTGGGTCTTCGATGAAGATCCCGCAGGGGGCGACGGGTAAGGCGCTGCTCGCCTTCATGCCGCAGGAACGCCAGGCGAAGTTCCTGGCGGCGATGCTGAAGGATGTTCAGCGAAGCAACCTGGAGGAGGCTTTTCGCTCGGCCGCCCATAACGGCTACACGATCAGCCGAGGTGAAATCTTCGTCGGCGCGGTTGCTGTGGCTGCTCCGTATTTTGACCATCGGGGAAGTGTTGTCGGGTCGGTCGGGCTCTATGGCCCCGCCGCACGCGTCAGCGAAGAGAAGATCGTCGAATTTGCAAGACTGGTCCGGGAGGCCGGCCACAGAATATCGACGCTCCTCGGCTTTCAAGCTTCAGCGCCGCCTGCGCGGGACGCTTCCGCGCCGCCTGCGCGGGACAAGGACTTGAAACCAGCGGGCGTAACGCCGCCCAAGCGCTCGCGCAGGGCTGTCAAAGCTTAATCCGGCGATCGTTTCGCGGGATGACAGCCTCATCAGAGAGGGCCGCGGACAAGGCCGCAGTCCCGCCATCAGACCCGGTCGCTGGTCTTGCCGCGGTCATGGTGCTGGGCCATTCCTCGCTGTTCGCCAGAGCCTTCAGCTATTGATGGAAACGCTCCGGCGAACGTGTCCGCGATCTCCCGCTTCACCGCGTCTGGCAAAGGCAGGATCGGCCGCGGCGGCTGTGCGCGGCACAGGTCGAACTGCTCTGCCAGAGCGTAGACCACGCGCAAGCTGGAATATCGCCTGAACAGGTCCCAGATCGGCTCCAGCTCAGCGTCGAGCCAACGCGCTTCGGTGGCGTTGCCTTGCCGAGCCGCCCTGACGATCTTCAGGCAGATGTCCGGCAGCAGACCACCAAGCACGCTGTACCACGTGTCGGCGCCGGCGATCAGCGCCTCGGTGACATTCCAGTCGCCGCTATATCCGATCGAAAAATTCGAAGGAACGATCGCACATTGCCGGGAGAAGTGCTGCAGCGCCTCGTCGCGCTTCCGGGCCGGATTCTTGATCGCGATAATCCCATCGACGCTCGCCAGGCGCCCGACCAACTCGGGCGAGAAACGAAAGTGCGTGGTGCCGGGGTTATCGTAGATGACGATCGGCAACCTGCTTTCGCGCGCCACTGTGGCGAAGTGCTCGAACACCTCGTCATCGGTCAGCGGCGTATAGGACACGGCGGCGAGCAGCCCAGCCGTTGCGCCGATGGCCTTGGCATCCTGCGCAAGCCTCACCGCCTCGTCGGTTCTCAGCGCGCCGACGCCAACAACAACCGGCATGCGGCCGGCAGTTTCCTCAAGGGCCGCAGCGAGCGCCCGCCTCCGCTCGTCGCGCGTCAGATACATGTAGGTGCCGGTGCTGCCGAGCAACCCGATGGTATCGACCTCCGCCGCAACCAGCCGGGCGACCAGCCGACGCAGCGCGGCGGTATCGACGCGGCCGGACGGGTCGGCCGGCGTAATGGGAAAGGCGGATAATCCACTCAGCAAGGTCATGACGTGTCTTTCGGGCGTTGGATCGGAGCGAAGGGAAAGCCTATGATCCGCATCTCCTGCGATGCATCCGCCTGGGTGCGCTGGAGAACGGCAAAGATTTCGTGCGTCGCCGCAGCGCCGGCTTCCGGCAAGGCCGTACCCTCACATAGCCGCGCGACCAGCAGCGCCGTGAAAAGGTCGCCTGTGCCGCAGGGACGGATAGGAAGGCGCGTCACCGAGGTGCGATCAACGCCGCGCGGCGACCACACCACGGTTTCGACCATGTCCGGCGGCGTGTCATCGAGCCTGCATCCGGTGACGGCTGCCGCTTTGGTGCCGCGTTCGTTGAGGACGCGCATCGCTGCGTCCAGCGCGGAAACCGATCGTGCCTCGCATCCCACCAGCACTTCGAGCTCGTACTGGTTGGGCGTGATGACCGAAGCCATCGGCACCAGCCACTCGCGAAAGACATCAACCAGCTCCGCGTTGACGAAAAGACCGAGATCGTCATCCCCCATCACCGGATCGCAGACATAATGCAGTTTCGGGTTGCGCAAGCGGGCCCGCGCAACGAAACCGGCAACGATTCCGGCATTCGCCACCGATCCCAGATAGCCGGTGACGAGAACGCGAGATGTTTCGATCAGCCCGCGCTCCTCCACGCCGCGCAGCAGTGCCGCAACCAGGTCCGGCTCGAGCACCCTTCCGTGCATGGTCGGATAGTGCGGATGGTTGGAGAGCAAGGCAGTGGGCACCGCCGCGACCTCCAGGCCTTTGGCCTGCATCGGAAACACGGCGGCGCTGTTGCCGACATGGCCGTGGATGACCTGGCTTTGAATCGAGATCACGCGCATCATGAATTTCCTGCAAGGCCCGGCCAGTAGTGACCATCGGGGGTCGGACGCTTGCCGAAGATGGCCTGCCCCACCCGCACGACGGTAGCGCCTTCCTCGATCGCTTCCTCGAAATCGCCGGTCATGCCCATGGAAAGCCCGGTCAGCTCATGGTGACGCTTGACGGCCTTGTCGCGCAAGTGACGCAGCAGGGTGAAGCAGGGCCGCACCTTCGCCAGGTCGGCGCTGAACAGCGCCAGCGTCATCAGCCCGCGGGGCCTGAGCCGCGGAAACTGCGCAAGCGTATCGACAAAGGGCAGAAGCGCGTCGGGATGCAGGCCGAACTTGCTCTCCTCGCCGGAGGTATTGACCTGGACATAGACGTCGAGAAAACGGTCATCGCGTTCCAGCCGCTTGTTGAGGAGATCGGCGAGCCGCAGGCTGTCGAGTGCGTGAAACTCGGACGCGAAGCGGGTGAGATACTTCACTTTGTTGGTCTGCAGATGTCCGACGATGCTCCAGTCGATGGCGAGGTCGCCCAGCGCTTCGCGCTTTGCAGCGGCCTCCTGGATCTTGTTCTCGCCGAAGCATCCCAGGCCGGCCGCGAAGGCGAACCGCAGGATGTGCGCCGGCACCGTCTTGCTGATGGGCAGCAGCCGCACGGAAGCACGCTCGCGTCCGGCACGCGTGCAGGCCCGGGCGATCCGGTCTTCAACCGACGCGAGGTTGGCGCGGAACGTTGCCAGCGGATCGGGCCCGAACCGTTGAATATCTTCGGCGGACAGTGAAGCGTCAGTCATCATCGTCAGTCATCATCCTGTCTCTTTCTCTTCCCAGTCGAGAGCCGATGGATTCGGCTTGGATTCGAGGTCAAATAGGCCCAAACTGGATGGCAGAGAACGTCCAGTTCTTGGCTATTGAAGTGGTCCAGTTGGCAAAGTCAGGAAAGAACCGCCCTCGCCCAAGGGGGGCGCGGCAGATTTACGAGGCGCTGAGGGACCAGATCCGCAGCGGGGTGTTCGGAACGGACGGCCAGCTGCCCTCCTCTCGCGCTCTGGCGCTGGATCTGGGCGTCTCGCGGACCACGGTGACCGTCGCCTATGAGCAGCTGCTGGCAGAAGGCTTCATCGAGGTGCGCCAGGGCGCGCGGCCGCGCGTCGCGCCCGCGGTGGTCCACCGGGAAGCCGCTCGCGCCATGTCGAAGCGCACCCGTCCGATCCGCCTCTCGGCCTTTGGCGAACGGGTGCGTGCGATGCCGCCAAAGCCGGATGATGGGGCAGGCAAGTTTATCGCTGACTTTCGCTATGGCGACCTCGCGGCGTCGGATTTTCCGACGGCGCTCTGGAAACGCGCAATGAACGCAGCGATGGCGCTGCGACGCGAGCGCCTTGCTTATGACGATCCATGCGGCTCGCAGCGGCTACGGATGGCATTGCAGGGCTATCTGTGGCGCGCCCGGACTCTCCGATGCGACCCCGAGCAGATCATCATCGTGAACGGCTCGCAGCAGGGTCTCGATCTGTGCGCCCGGCTGATGCTCGATCCGGGCGACCGCTTCGTGATCGAGAATCCATGCTACGCCATGGCCCGTCAGATTTTTGCCGGCACCGGCGCCCTCCCCGTCGCCATCGCGGTCGACAGCGACGGATTGAACACGGAATTGCTGGCGGGCGTTGCGGCTCGCCTCGCCTATGTGACCCCTTCACATCAATTTCCGCTCGGCGGCGTGATGCCGGCGTCCCGCCGCCACCAGTTGCTGCAATGGGCGAAACACTCCAACGCCTTTGTGATCGAGGACGATTACGACAGCGAGTACCGCTACGACATCAATCCGGTTCCGCCGCTTCACGCGCTCGAGGATAGCGGCCATGTGATTTACCTGGGCACCCTCTCGAAGACGCTCTCTCCGACACTGCGGATCGGCTATCTCGTCGTGCCGCCCAGCCTGCGCGAGGTCTTCGCATCCGCAAAGCAGTTGACGGATCGGCATTCTCCCGTTGCGGAGCAGGAGGCGCTGGCTGCGCTGATCGAAAGCGGCGCCTATGAAAGATATGTACGCCGGGCGCGCCGGCTCAACGGCGAGCGACGACAGACGCTCCTCAATGCTCTGCGCCTGAAATTCGCTGACAGGATCGCGATCGACGGGGCCAATGCCGGCTTGCACATCGTCGCGCGGCTGATTGATTTGCCGCGATCGCAGGAACCCGAGCTGATCAAGGCGGCATTGCGCGCCGGTATCGGCATTCATCCGGCGTCCCCGCTCTATCATAGCGGCGCCGACGAGACCATGCCCGACCAGGTGAGCCTGGTAATGGGTTATTCCGCGCTGGATGCGAAGCGAATCGAGAGAGGCGTTCACATCCTGGCGCAAGTTGTCGCGCGGGTGCGTGCCGGGAGCGCCGCGTGAGCCTTGACCGCAGAACGTCGCAGCGGGCGTAGCTCGGATCGTCGGGTGGTGCGTTTCTCGGACAGCTGCAACAGGGATTGCAAGGCCGGCCTAGACCCCAAGGTAGAGACGACGCACCAGGTCATTGTCGCTGAGCTCGGCTTGCTCGCCAGAGAAGACAATCTTGCCATGCACAATGACATAGCCGCGGTCAGCGATTCGACTTGCCTGGTTGAAATTCTGCTCGGCCATCAGCACGGTCAGCTGGTAGCTGTCCTTGAGCTCCTTGATCTTGTCGATCGTTCGGCTGACCAGGATCGGGGCAAGCCCGACCGACGGTTCGTCGATCAGCAGGATCTTCGGCGCCACCATGAGCGCACGGCCAAGCGCCACCATCTGCTGCTCACCTCCGCTCATTGAGCCGGCAAGCTGGGTCCGTCGTTCGGCAAGGCGCGGGAAGCACTCGTAGCAGAAGGCGAGGTTGCGCTTCATCGCGGCCCTGGCCGTGCGTCGGAACGCGCCCAGCAGCAGGTTCTCCTCGACAGTGAGTTTGGGAAACAGACGGCGGCCCTCGGGCACGACGCCGATGCCGAGATCGATGATCTGCTCAGTAGTTTTCCCGACGAGGTCATGACGCTTGCCGTCGATTTCGGCGGTCAGCTCGCCGCCCGTCGGCACCACCATCCCGAGAATGCATTTGATCAGCGTGCTCTTGCCGTTGCCATTGGTTCCGAGCAGGGCAACGGTCTGTCCCGCCGGCACGTCCAGCGACACGCCCTCCAACACGCGCACCGCGCCATAACCGGCACTGAGATTACGGATGGTGATGCTATTGCCCAAGGTAAGCCCTCTCGACATCCGGATGACGCAGGACTTCCTCCGGGAGCCCTTCAGCGATCTTGCAACCCGACACCAGCACCACCAGGCGCTGGGAAAAGTTCAGCACGGCTTTCATGATGTGCTCGATCATGATGATCGTGACGCCCTCGGCGTTCAGCCGGACCAGCAAATCGACGATGTCGTCCACCTCGGAGTCCGAGAGCCCGGCCATGACCTCGTCGGCGATCAGCAGCTTCGGATCAGCCGCCATGGCGCGCGCCAGTTCGAGCTTGCGCATATCGACCTGGGTGAGGCTCGCCGGCGCGTGATCGCACCTGTCGCCAAGGCCGACTGAATGAGCCAGTTCGCGGCAACGGCGGTCGGCTTCCGCAATGGAAAGGTGACCGCCGCGGCGGGTATGGACCGCATAAAGCAGGGGAATACGAATATTGTCGGCGACGCTCATGGTGGCGAACGGTCTCGGCAGCTGAAAGCTGCGCGCGAGCCCGCGGCAAGTGCGCTGATGCGCCTGCAGTCCGTTGAGGTTCTCACCGTTAAAGCTGATCACGCCACGGTCATTCTGCAGCGCCCCGCAGATGCAATTCACCAGCGTGCTCTTGCCCGAGCCGTTAGGGCCGATCAGACCGACCCGTTCACCCGGCGCGATCGAGAGGCTCACTCCGTCAAGCGCCACGAAGCCACCGAACCGCTTGCCGACACCGTCGATTTCGAGCAGAGGTTTCATTGCTGCCCCCTGAACAGAGGATGACGCCTGAGCGCGATGCGGCCTGGTCTGAATTTCTGCACGAGCCCGAGGATGCCATTCGGCGCGACCATGACGAAGCCCGTCAGCAGCAGGCCGACGATCAGCAGATTGGCGACCGACGAAATCGTCACGGTGGCCAGTTGCTGCAGCGTACCGAGCAGAACCGCGCCGATCACCGGCCCGGCCCAGCTTGTCGTTCCGCCGATCATGGGCATGGCGATGGCGTTGATTGCATAGTCCAGACCGAAGGCGGACGACGGCTGCAGATAGCCGATGTAATATGGCAGCGGCGCGCCGGCCATGCCCATCAGAGCGCCGGAGAGCGTGGTCGCGACCAGCTTGAGCTTCAAGGTCGGCACCCCGCAGGCTTCCGCTGCAGCCTCGTCATCACGGATGGCCGCGAGGCCGAAGCCGAGACGAGACCGCTCGATGGCCCGGGCGGCACTGACGCCGATGGCGGCGAGAATGGCCATGGTCGCGAAGAGATACTGGATATAAGGTAAGGTGAAGCCGGCGATGTCGATCGCCGCCGGCCGCAGGATATAGGCGCCACGGGAGCCGCCGACATAGTTCCAGTTCACGACGATCGTCTGCATGACGACTGCCAGCGCCAGCGTGGCGATGGCAAAGAAAGCGCCGCGCAGCCGCAGCGTCAGATAGCCCATAGCGAGGCCGACCAGCCCGGCGGCGAGGCCTCCGATCGCCACCATGACAGGCAGCGGCAGCGAGCCGGATTTTTGCAGCACCACCGATGTATAGGCCCCGATCGCGAAAAACGCGGCCGAGCCGAAATTAACGTAGCCCGTATATCCGCCGAGGATGTTCCAGCCGGTCGCAAGCACGATGTACTGCAGCACCGTGTAGCCGGCAAAGAACAGATAGTCGTTGCCGAGGGCACGCCCCAGCACGAAGGCAATGGCGCCGAGTGCGAGGCAGCCGAACAGAAAGGGAAGTGTACGCACGCCGAGTCTCCTTAGCGGCCGAACAAACCGGCGGGCCTGAAGGCCAGAGCGAATAGCAAGAGGCCGAACGACACCGCCGGCGCCCAGGACGGTCCGTAAAAGGTCGCGGTGATACTTTCGATCACGCCGAGCAGCATGGCACCGACCAGCATGCCGGGCAGGCTCTGCAGGCCGCCGAGCACACAAATCGCGAAGATCCGGCCGATATACTCGCGCCCAATGGATGGCTCGACCGGCTGTATCACGATCAGCAGCGCACCCGCCACCGAAGCGGTGGCGATGGACAAGGCAAACGCGGTGCGCTTGATACGGACCGGGTCCGCGGCCAGGAGCTTGAGAGCCACGGCATCCTGCGACACCGCCATGATCATCCGCCCGGTGAAGCTGCGCGACAGGAACAGGATCAGGATGGCGA
>Ga0182741_1005420_pt1 | contig 11857 bp, 9 predicted proteins | sample eDN5th37CBELigOP_FD_128874 | JGI IMG/M metagenome (GOLD analysis project Ga0182741, IMG submission 128874) | Enriched Organic Plus compost microbial communities from Emeryville, California, USA - eDNA 5th pass 37_C BE-Lig OP (version 2) (version 2) ...
CGCGGCGCGCTACTGGATCTACCGCGAGCGCGACACCGAGCACGCCCGCTGGTTCCTGCACGGGCGCTACGCCTGAAACACGCCGCCCTGCCCGGTTCTGCCATGCGCCGCCCGCCCGCTCCCGCCGTCGTCCCCACGGTTCCCGCCATCCCGGGCCTGCTGCCGGACTACGCCGAATTGCAATGCCTGAGCAATTTCTCGTTCCTGCAAGGCGCGTCGCATCCCGAAGAACTGGTCGAGCAAGCCGCGCAACTGGGCTACGCGGCGCTGGCCATCACCGACGAATGCTCGCTGGCCGGCGTGGTGCGCGCCCTGGTCGCGGCCGAGCGCGAGCAGTTGCCGCTGATCATCGGCAGCACCCTGGCCCTGCATGCCGGCGACGGCGCGCCGCCCCTGTCGCTGGTGCTGCTGGCGCAGACCCGCGAGGGCTATGGCAATTTATCGGAACTGATCACGCTGGGCCGTTCGCGCGCCCCCAAGGGCGAATACCGGCTGACGCCGGACGACATCGCCGCGGCCGGCACGGCGCCCGCGCACTTGCGCGGCATGCCCGACTGCCTGGCCATGCTTTCGCCGCCGCACGGTATCGACCCCGACATCCTGGCCGAGCAGGCCCGCTGGCTGGCGCGCACCTTCCCGGGCCGCGCCTGGGTGGGGCTGACCCTGCTGCACCATGCCCGCGACGACCTGCACCGGGCCGCGGTACAGCAGGCCGCGCAGGCCGCCGGCCTGCCGGTGGTGGCGCTGGGGCAGGTGCAAATGCACCGGCGCTCGCGCAAGCCGCTGCACGATACGCTGGCCGCCATCCGCAGCAAGCGCGCCGTGTCGCAGTGCGGCTACGACCTGCAAGCCAATGCCGAACAGCATTTGCGCAGCCGCCTGCGGCTGGCCTCGCTGTATCCGCCCGATGCCCTGGCCCAGACCCTGGCCATCGCGCGGCGCTGCACGTTCTCGCTGCGCGAGCTGAAATACGAATACCCCGACGAGATCGTGCCCGCCGGCGAAACCCCCGCCAGCTACCTGCGCCGCGAAGTCTACGCCGGCGCCCAGCGCCGCTTCCGCGGCGAGCCGGCGCCGGACATCGTCGAACTGATCGAAAAAGAACTGCAGCTGATCGCCGACCTGGAATACGAGGCCTATTTCCTGACGGTCTACGACATCGTGCAGTTCGCGAACAGTAAAAACATCCTGTGCCAGGGGCGCGGCTCGGCGGCCAATTCGGTGGTGTGCTATTGCCTGGGCATCACCGCCGTCCCGCCCAGCCAGAGCCGGACGCTATTCGAGCGCTTCATCAGCAGGGAACGCAAAGAGCCCCCCGACATCGACGTCGATTTCGAACACCAGCGGCGCGAAGAAGTCATCCAGTACATCTACGGCAAATACGGCCGCAGCCGCGCCGCGCTGACCGGCGTGGTGATCTCGTACCGCCCCCGCAGCGTGCTGCGCGACACCGGCCGCGCGCTGGGCGTCGACCCCGGCATCATCGACGCCGTGGCGCGCGCCCACCAATGGTGGGACGGCAGGCAGGCCATGCTGCGCACGCTGGGTTCCTGCGGCCTGGACCCGGCATCCCGCGTGGCGCAGCACTGGGCCATACTGGCCGAAACGCTGACCCGCTTTCCGCGCCACCTGTCGCAGCATCCCGGCGGTTTCGTGATCTCGCGCGGCGACCTGCGCCGCCTGGTGCCTATCGAGAACGCCGCCATGCCCGAGCGCAGCGTGGTGCAGTGGGACAAGGACGACCTGGACGCCCTGGGCTTGCTGAAAGTGGACGTGCTGGCGCTGGGCATGCTGTCGGTGCTGCATCGCGCGCTGGATTTCTTCCGCCAGCGCCATGGCCGGCCACTGGCCTTGTACGAGATCCCGCAGGACGACCCAGCCACCTACGACATGATCTGCGCAGCCGACACCATCGGCGTGTTCCAGATCGAATCGCGCGCGCAGATGAGCATGCTGCCGCGCCTGAAGCCGCGCGAATACTACGACCTGGTGGTGCAGGTGGCCATCGTGCGGCCCGGCCCGATCCAGGGCGGCATGGTGCACCCCTACCTGCGACGGCGCAACGGCGAGCCCGCCACCTACCCCAGCGAAGCGGTCGAGGGCGTGCTGTCGCGCACCCTGGGCGTGCCCATCTTCCAGGAACAGGTGATGCAGATCGCCGTGGTGGCCGCCGGCTTCACGCCGGGCGAGGCCGATGCGCTGCGGCGCTCGATGGCATCCTGGAAGCGCAAGGGCGACGTCGAGCGGTTCAACGACAAGCTGGTCAAGGGCTTGCTGGAAAACGGCTACAGCCCCGACTTCGCCGCGGCCATCATCCGCCAGATCGAAGGCTTCGGCGAATACGGTTTTCCCGAAAGCCATGCCGCCAGCTTCGCGCTGCTGGCCTATGCCAGCGCCTGGCTGAAATGCCACGAGCCCGAGGCCTTCCTGGCCGCACTGCTGAATTCCCAGCCCATGGGTTTCTATGCCCCGGCCCAGCTGGTGCAGGACGCGCACCGCCACGGCGTGGTGGTGCTGCCCGCCGATGTCGCCATCAGCGGCTGGGAAGCCGCGCTGGAAGGCCTGCCCGCATCGGCCGGCGCGGATGCGCCGCGCCCGGCGGTGCGGCTGGGCCTGAACCAGGTACAGGGCCTGTCGGAAGATGCCGCGCGGCGCATCGAACACGCGCGCGCCGCGCGCCCGTTCGCCGATACCCGCGACCTGGGCCGCCGCGCGGCCCTCGGCCGCCACGAGCTCGACGCGCTGGCGGCCGGCGACGCCTTGCGCAGCCTGGCCGGGCATCGCCGGCTGGCCAGCTGGGAAGCCAGCGCCAGCGTGGCCAGCGCCGACCTGCTGCATCAGGCCGATAGCGTCGAAACCGAAATGCCGTCGCTGCCCGCGCCCACCGAGGGCCAGTCAATTTCGGCCGATTACCGCAGCCTGCGCCTGACGCTGCGCCGCCATCCCCTGGCGCTGTTGCGGCCGCGCCTGCAGGCGCTGCGTTTCGAACCCGCCGCCGTGTTGAAGGGCTACCCCGACCGGCGCCTGGCGCGCGCCTGCGGCCTGGTCACCGTGCGCCAGCGGCCGCAAACCGCCAAGGGCACCATCTTCGTGACCCTGGAAGACGAGACCGGGCCGGTCAACGTGGTGGTACGCAACGAACTCATCGAACGCCAGCGCCGCGAACTGCTGGGCGCCACCCTGCTGGGCGTCTACGGCACCTGGCAAAGCAAGGATGGCGTATGCCACCTGGTGGCGCAGCGCCTGGTCGACTTGTCGACGCTGCTGGGCGGGCTGTCGGCGCGCAGCCGCAATTTTCATTGATGCCCGCGCCGTACCCCGGCGCGGGCCCGGCAACCCTTACGGCCGGAACGGCGCCGCGTCGATGGGCAGTTCCAGGCCCGACAGTTGCGCGGTCAGCAAGGCCGCGCTGCCGCAAGCCAGCGTGAAACCCAGCGCCCCCTGGCCGATGTTCAACCACAGGTTGTCGGCCACCCGGCTGGCGCCGATCAGCGGCTTGCCGGTAGGCGTGGCGGGGCGCAGGCCGGCCCACGGCACGGCCTGGCCGAGATCCAGGTGCGGAAAGGCCTCGCGCACCTGGCGCTTGAGCAGGTCGATGCGGGGCGGATCGATGTCGGCATCCTGGCTGCCGATGTCCACCATGGCCGCGATGCGCAGCATCCGCCCCACCCGCGCATAGACGATGCGCCGCTCGTAGTCGGTGACGCTGATGGCCGGCGCCGTGTCGTCGTCGGGGGCCAGCGGCACGCTGAGGCTGTAGCCCTTCAGGGGATACAGGGGCACGTCCTGCCCCAGCGGCTTGATCAGCGCGCGCGCCCCCATGCCGGCGGCCAGCACCACGGTATCGGCGCCGATGTCGCCATTGGCGGTCTCGACGGCGACGATGCGGCGCCCTTCGCGGCGCAGCCCGCGCACCGGGTTGGCCATGCGGCACTCGACGTTGCCCAGTTCTTTCAGGCGCCGGAACAGCGCCTCGGTGAATTGCCGGCAATCGCCGGCTTCTTCGCTGGGCGTATACACCGCGCCCGCCAGGCTGCGGCCCAGCCCGGCCAGGGCGGGTTCCAGCGCCACGGTCTCGGCGGCATCCAGTACGCGCTGCTCGGCGCCCAGCCCGGCCTGGTAGGCCACCAGCTTGCGGGCTTTTTCCAGCAATTCGGGGCTGCGGTAGGCAATCAGCTTGCCGTTGCGCACGTGGCCGAAGTCGAGTTCTTCCTGTTCCAGCAGCCGATGCATGGCATCGCGGCTAAGGTACGACAAGGCCTGCAGTTGCGCCGTGGAGGCCTGCGCCACCGAGGCGCGGCATGCCAGGGCGAATTGCAGGCACCAGAGCCACTGGTGCGGATCGAGGCGCGGCCGGAAGCGCAGCGGCGAATCGGCCCGCAACAGCCAGCCCGGCACGCTGGGCAGCACCCCGGGGCCGGCCAGCGGCGCCACATAGCTGTAGCTGAGCTGCCCGCCGTTGGCATAGCTGGCCACCGTGGCCGGCCGCGCCCGGCTGTCGACCAGCACCACGTCGTGCCCTTGGCGGGCCAGGAAATAGGCCGACGTCACCCCGACGACCCCGGCCCCGATCACGCATACCCTCATGGAAAACCCTGAATGACAAGACTACCTGGCATTCTGGGATGCCCGCGCGGCGGGGGCAAATGCCAAACACGGCAGTAGCCATAACCTCAGGTTGTCTTGGGGGCACGCCCCTTTGGGGGAGATGGCCCTGGAGGTGTGCGGGGTATAGGTTCTTTTGAACGTCGCGCCCACAAGGCAAACCCTTGAAACCGAACGAAGCCTAGACACCCCACCCGTCCCGGCGTCACAAGAACTCAAAAACAACCGCCCCAGTCCCCTCAAGCAACCCGATGCAACCGCACAATCGCCTCGCCAGTGGGCGCCCGCACCAGGTCGGCCAGGGTATGCCGGTTCAGCGCGTCGTAGAACTCCTGCACCGCGTCGGCCAGCACCCCCGACAAACGGCATACCCCGTTCAACGCACAGGGCGGCTCGGCGCAGTTGATCAGCGCGCCCTGGTGTTCCAGCGCCTGCACCAGATCCCCCACCCGATAATCGGCCGGCGCGCGCGCCAGCCGCAGGCCGCCCCCCTTGCCGCGCGTGGTGGCGACCCAGCCCTGCTGGGCCAGGAAATGCACCACCTTCACCATGTGGTGGCGCGACACGCCGAACCGCTCCGCGATCTCGGGGATCGTGGCGGGCGCGTCGCGGCCATTGCCCTGCGTCAGGTACATCATGACGCGCAGGCCGAAGTCGGTGTATCGGGTCAGTTGCATGCGGCCAGACTATACCGGCTATGCGCCCGGCCCGCCCGTGCCGAACACCTCGGCATGGATGCGCTCGGGCGCCACGCCCAGCGTGGTCAGCGCCTGGCGCTGCGCGCTCATGAAAGGCAGCGGGCCGCACAGGTAGTAATCGGCATCGGGCAGCACCGCCACCTCGCGGATCGCCTGCAGGTCCATGCGGCCGGCATAGTCGTAGTCGACGCCGGGCTGGTCTTCGGCCGACACGGTTTCGTAATACACGACCTTGCGCACATTGGGCCGCGACGCCGCCACCTCGTTCACGTGCTTCTTCATGGCATGCACCGAACGGTCGCGGCAGGCATGCACGAAGCGGATCTGGCGGCCGTCGTCGCGCGCCACCAGGTGGTTCAGCATCGACACCATCGGCGTCAGGCCCACGCCGCCGCTGAGCAGCACCACCGGCGACTCGCCCTGCACATCCAGCGTGAAATCGCCCTGCGGCGGCGCCAGGTCCAGCACGTCGCCCTCTTGCACGCGCGCATGCAGCACATTGGACACGCTGCCCGCCGGGGCGCCGGCGGCCGCGCCCTCGCGCTTGACCGAAATGCGCAGGCGGCCCTGGCCGGGCGCGTCCGACAGGCTGTACTGGCGCGGCTGCATCAGGCCCAGTTCGGGCACATACACGCGCAGCGAAATGTACTGGCCGGGCAGATAATCGGGCACCTCGCCGCCATCGGCCGGCGCCAGGTAGAACGACGTGATCTCGGCGCTTTCCGGCACCTTGCGCTCGACCCGGAAGGCGCGCCAGCCCGTCCAGCCGCCGGCCTTGCCGGCCGAATGCGCATACAGCCTGGCCTCTTGCGCGATCAGCAGGTCGGCCAGCTGGCCATAAGCGGCCGCCCAGGCGGCGATCAATTCCTCGGTGGCGGCATCGCCCAGCACCTCGCTGATCGAGGCCAGCAGGTGCTTGCCCACGATGGCATAGTGCTCGGGCCGGATGCCCAGGCTGACGTGCTTGTGCACGATGCGCGTCACCACCGGCATCAGCACCGACGGGTCGTCGATGTGTTCGGCGTAAGCGGCCACGGCCGCCGCCAGAGCCTGCTGCTGTTGCCCGCCTTCCTGGTGCCCCTGGTTGAAAACCTGCTTCAGTTCCGGGTTGTGGCGGAACATGCGCGCATAAAAATGGCAGGTCAGGGCCTCGCCATGGGTTTTCAGGATGGGGGCGGTGGATTTGACCAGCGTGCGGACTTCCTGGCTCAACATGAGTACTGCTCCTTCTCGTCTACGGTAATGCGATAGCGGTTAAACATGTATTTATAATACATCTTTAAGAGCCGCCTTGCCGGCGAGCGTTTGCGCGACGCGCCGGCGGCCGGTTAAAACAGCGGTTCAGCCGTATCCATCACAAAGGTTTCGCCATGAGCAGCATCCCGCTCAAGACCCGCCTGTCCGACGCCGTCAAGGACGCCATGCGCGCGCGCGACGCGCAGCGCCTGTCCACCCTGCGGTTCCTGGTTGCCGCGGTCAAGCAAAAAGAAGTCGACGAACGCCGCGAACTGGGCGACGCCGAAGTCACCGCCATCATCGAAAAACAAGTGAAGCAGCGGCGCGAATCGATCGCCGCCTTCGAGCAGGCCGGCCGCCTGGAAACCGCCGCCCAGGAAACCGCCGAACTGGACGTCCTGCGCGAATTCCTGCCGCAGGCCGCCACGCCCGAGGAAATCGATGCCGCCATCGCCGCGGCAATGGCCGAAGTGGCCGCCCAGGGCATCAGCGGCGCGCCCGCCATGGGCAAGATCATGGCCATCCTGAAGCCCGCGCTGGCCGGCAAGGCCGACATGGCCGCCGTGTCGCAGCAAGTCAAGCAGCGCCTGGCTCCGTAGCCGCCGGCCACGGGCCGGCCGTGCCCGTGCCGAATAGGTCCAGGTCCGCTTGGCGCGCCAGCGCGGCCGCATCGTCGAAATTGCTCATTCCCACGCCCGCCAACCGGTAGCGCGTATCGGCCGGCAGGTCGACGCGCGCGCACAGCTGGCGGGCCACCTCGGCCAGCGCCTGCGCCGACGTGGGCGCGCGCGCCAGCGTCTGGGTGCGCGTCAGGATGCGGAACCGGTCGGTCTTGAGCTTCAGCACCACCGTGCGGCCGACGGCGCCCTTCTTCACGGCCTGGTCCCACACCTTGGTGGCCAGCCGCCCCAGGGCGTCGCCCAGCGCGTGCAGCGGCTGGTCCACGGCAAAGGTGGTCTCGGCCGAAATCTGCTGCAGCGGCGCATCGGCCTGCACCGCGCGCTCGTCGATGCCGTGGGCCAGCTCGTGCAGCCGCAGGCCGTAGCGGCCGAAGCGGTGTTCCAGTTCGGCCGCGGTATAGCGCGACAGGTCGCCCACCGTCTCTACGCCCATCGCCTGCAGCTTGCCCTGCATGACCTTGCCCACCCCGGGCACCTTGCGCACCGGCAGCGGCTGCAGAAAGGCCAGCACCTGCGAGGGCTTGATGACGAACAGGCCATCGGGCTTGTCCCAGTCCGAGGCGATCTTGGCCAGGAACTTGTTGGGCGCCACGCCAGCCGAGGCCGTCAGGCGGGTTTTCTCGAAGATCTCGCGGCGGATGGCGCGCGCGACCTCGGTGGCCGAGGCCAGGCCGGTCTTGTTGACAGTGACGTCCAGGTAGGCCTCGTCCAGCGACAGCGGTTCGATCAGGTCGGTATGGCGCGCGAATATCTGCCGCACCTGGCGCGATACGTCGCGATAGCGGTTGAAATCGGGCGGCACGTACACCGCGTCGGGGCACAGGCGCCGCGCCCGCGCCACCGACATGGCCGAATGCACCCCGTAGCGGCGCGCCTCGTACGAGGCCGCGCACACCACCGAACGCGGGCCTTCCCAGGCCACCACCACCGGCAGCCCCCGCAGCGCCGGGGCGTCGCGCTGCTCGACCGATGCATAGAACGCATCCATGTCGACGTGGACGATCTTGCGCGAAAACGATGGCATGGCAAACCCGGCGGGCAACGCTGAAACGGCGGTACGGTCGAAAAAAGAATATTATGGCGCGCTATCACGCATCCATCCGCATTCCCCTGCATTCATGACGACGCCTGCTTCTCAAGACGACTACTACGGCCTGAATATCCCGCTGATGAGCCTGATGGGGCTGGTCACCGGCGACGTCGGCCCGGACCACGCCCGCACGACGCTGCCCTGGCGCGCGGACCTGACCAACAGCCGCGGCGACATCCACGGCGGCACGCTGATGAGCGTGCTGGACTTCACCCTGAGCGCGGCCGCCCGCGGCGGCGACCCCGGCGTGGGCATGGCCACCATCGACATGACCACCAGCTTCATGTCGCCCGGCACCGGCGACCTGACCATCGAGGGCCGCTGCCTGCGGCGCGGCGCGTCGATCGCCTTCTGCGAAGGCGAAATCCGCGGCGCCGACGGCCAACTGGTGGCCAAGGCCTCGGCCACCTTCAAGATCATCCGGCGCCGTCCGGGCGGCGACTGAGCGCCGCCTAGCGCGGCTGCGGCAGTCGCCAGGCCTCTTCCGAGGGCCGCGGGTCGCCCGGCATGAACGCCACGCACGAGGGCACGCCGTAGATGATGGCCTCGCGCATGGCGCGCACCGCATCGGTGTTCCAGATGCCGCGGCCCCACATGACGATGTCCACCTTCGACTGGCGCGCGTCGATCGCGGCGATGCGCACCCGCGCCACGTCGTTGCCCGTGAACGGCGCCACCACCCGCACCAGCGCGCCCTGCCCGGCGGCATCGAGTTCGCCGCGCACCTTGTAGGCGCCCGAGCCCTGCAGGCAGCGCTCGGCCTGCGCCGTGGCGGCCCGGTAGGCCTCGCGGTAATCGGACTGCGCGGTGAAGCTGTCGGACGGCGAACCGCCGCCGGAGGAAATCCCGGTCGAGCAGGCCGCCAGGCCCGCGAGCGCCACCGCCGCCGCTGCAATTCTGATCATATCGACTCCCGTGAGATGGCAGCGATTATCCCGCAATCCCCGGCCCGCCCGCCAGTTCGACTCGGCCGCCCGGCCTGTGGCATGATCGGCGCATACCGCCGGGCCCGCGCCCGGCCCAGGAGACTCGCCTTGCCACACGCCACGCCCGCCGCGCAGCCGCCGCGGCACTACCCCCTGAAAGACTTCTTCCGCAACCCCGAACGCGGCTTCTTCCGCCTGGCCGACGACGGCAAGACCCTGGGCTTCATGCAGCCCGTGGCGCTGGACGACCATCCGCCCCGCATGAACATCCACGTGCAGCCGCTGCGCGATGGCCGGCCGGTGGGCGAGCCGCGCCGGCTGACCGGCGAAACCGCGCGCGACATCAGCAACTTTTTCTGGAAGGGCGACGACATCGTGCTCTACCAGAAAGACTTCGGCGGCGACGAGAACTTCCATGTGCTGGCCGTCAATGCGCATACCGGCACCGCCCACGACCTGACGCCCTATCCCGGCGTGCGCGCCGGCATCGAGGACGACCTGCCCGACGACCCCGACCACGTGCTGATCAGCCACAACCAGCGCGACCCGCAGGTATTCGACGTGTACCGCGTCAACGTGCGCACCGGCGCCGCGGTGCTGGTGGCGCAGAACCCGGGCAACGTGGTGGGCTGGCAGACCGACCATGCCGGCAAGGTGCGCGCGGCCATCACCAGCGACGGCCTGGACACCACCCTGCTCTACCGCGACGACGAGGCGGCCGCCTTCCGGCCGCTGATCACGACCGACTACCGCACCTCGGTCAGCCCGGCCTTCTTCACCTTCGACGACCGCAAGCTCTACGCGCTGAGCAACCGCGGCCGCGACAAGCTGGCGCTGGTGGTCATCGACCCCGCCACGCCCGACGCCGAAGAGCTGGTCTACGCCACCGACGAAGTCGACCTGGATGCGGCCGCGTACTCGCGCAAGCGCCGCGTCCTGACGCTGGCCGCCTACCAGGCCGACAAGCCGCGCCGCCATTATTTCGATGCCCCGACCGAGGCCCTGTACCGGCAGCTGGAAAGCCTGCTGCCCGGCTACGATGTGGCCCTGCAGGGCTGGAACCGCGACGAAGACACCTTCATCGTGGCCGCCTACAACGACCGCACCCCCGGCGCGCGCTACCTGTTCCAGTGCGCCACCGGCACGCTGCACAAGCTGGCCGACATCAACCCGTCGATTCCCGAGTCCGACATGGCGCCGGTGCGGCCGGTGCGCTACACCAGCCGCGACGGCCTGGACATCCACGGCTACCTGACCCTGCCCGCCGGCCGCCCGGCGCGCGGCCTGCCGTGCATCGTCAACCCGCACGGCGGCCCGTGGGCGCGCGACGGCTGGGGCTATAACCCCGAAGTGCAATTCCTGGCCAACCGCGGCTTCTGCGTGCTGCAGATGAATTTTCGCGGCTCCACCGGCTACGGCCGCCGCTTCTGGGAAGCCGGCTTCGGCCAGTGGGGCCTGGCCATGCAGGACGACATCACCGACGGCGTGCGCTGGCTGGTCGACCAGGGCATCGCCGACCCCGCCCGCATCGGCATCTACGGGGGCAGCTACGGCGGCTACGCCACGCTGGCCGGCATCGCCTTCACGCCCGACCTGTACGCCGCCGCGGTCGACTACGTGGGGGTGTCGAACCTGTTCACTTTCATGAACACCATTCCGCCCTACTGGAAGCCGCTGCTGGCCAAGATGCACGACATGGTGGGCCATCCCGAGCACGACCGCGAACGCCTGGCCGCCACCTCGCCGGCGCTGCACGTCGACCGCATCCGCACGCCGCTGCTGATCGCCCAGGGCGCCCAGGACCCCCGCGTCAACAAGGCCGAGAGCGACCAGGTGGTGCAGGCGCTGCGCGAACGCGGCGTCGAAGTGCAGTACCTGGTCAAGGACAACGAAGGCCACGGCTTTCACAATGACGAGAACAAGTTCGAGTTCTACGCCGCCATGGAAGCCTTTTTCGTGGAACACCTGAAACCATAAAAAACGGGACACCCCGCCCGGGACGGCCGGCCGTCCCTTCTGGCATGTTTGGTTACGGAAACCTAATGGCCCGCCGGCGGGTCTATCCGGTTCTGACCTAGAATCGGCAGCAATGAATACCCCTCGACACCCGAAATCCGCTCCGCCCCGGGGCATCCGGCAGTTCCTGCACAAGCGCATCCTGGTCAAGGCCGCCGTCGCCGTGGCCGGCCTGGGCGTGTGCGGCGTGCTGTTCCTGGGCCTGGCCGTGGCGCTGGCCTGGCCCAGCCTGCCCGCGCTGCACGCCATGACCGACTACCGGCCCAGCGTGCCGCTGCGCGTCTACACCGCCGACCACGTCCTGATCGGCGAGTTCGGCGAAGAACACCGCAACGTGCTGCGCTTCGAAGAAATCCCCCTGGTCATGAAGCAGGCCATCCTGGCCGCCGAAGACGACGGCTTCTACCAGCACGGCGGCATCGACTGGATGGGCATGCTGCGCGCGGGCCTGGCCAACGTGGTCAGCATGTCCAAGTCGCAGGGCGCCAGCACCATCACCATGCAGGTGGCGCGCAACTTCTACCTGTCGTCCGAAAAGACTTACTCGCGCAAGTTCTACGAACTGCTGCTGACCTTCAAGATCGAATCCGAGCTCACCAAGGACCA
>Ga0182741_1005421_pt1 | contig 11856 bp, 9 predicted proteins | sample eDN5th37CBELigOP_FD_128874 | JGI IMG/M metagenome (GOLD analysis project Ga0182741, IMG submission 128874) | Enriched Organic Plus compost microbial communities from Emeryville, California, USA - eDNA 5th pass 37_C BE-Lig OP (version 2) (version 2) ...
AGTTGTCTGCGCAGTTCGGGGCTGGCCGCCACACCTCCAGCAATTACCACACTTTTTGGCTGGAACTCCTCGTATGCCAGGATCGTTTTATCAACCACCGTTTCGATCGCAATGCGCTGAAAACTGGCTGCAATATCGGCCTTCTGAGCCTCAGAGAGACGCTCTGCGAGCTTGAAGGAAGGGAAGGTGAAATCCTCACCGATCTCGCTCTGCGCAAGCCTCAGAACAGCTGTTTTGAGCCCAGAGAAACTATATTCGTAACGATGATCGAGCTTTGACTTGGGAAGTTTGTATTTAAACGGATCGCCCTCAAGTGCCTTTTTGCCAATACTCGGACCGCCAGGGTAGGGGAGGCCAAGGATTTTTGCCACCTTATCAAACGCCTCACCAATGGCGTCATCGCGGGTTTGACCGAGCAGGGTATAGTCAAAATGATCCCGGAACAGCGCCAGCTGGCTGTGGCCACCACTGACGATGAGCGCGAGCATAGGGAATTCAGGCTGCTTACTCGGTAGCTTATAGTTAGGCAGGGAAGTCTCGGTCAAGAAGTTAGCATAGACATGTCCCTCGACATGATTAGTCGCGTACAGCGGTTTGTGTTTGGCAATCGCGAGCGTCCGCGCCGTCAGTACTCCGATGAGCAGGGAGCCACCGAGACCGGCGCCGTACGTCACTGCAATACCATCTATACCATCCCAATCTGTTCCGGCCTCGTCCAGTGCTTGTTGTACCACTGGCATGATCGCTTCGATATGGCTCCGCGCTGCAATCTCCGGCACCACACCGCCGTACTGCACGTGCAGATCCATGCTGCTTGCCACCACGTTCGACAGCAGCTCTTTGCCGTCACGTACTACTGCCGCAGCCGTCTCATCACAACTCGTCTCAATACCAAGAATAGTCATCTGTCACAGCATAGCATAGGAGAGCAGGGAACTAGACGGTTGAGGTGCGACTTGCAGCTGCTTTCGCAACCTTTTTCGCAGCAGACTTAGTGTCATTTGAGAGATTATGCTCTTCCACCCAGCGGTTCATTTCGTGTATCACTGCAGGGTTCCAGCGGGCGCTGCCTGGTTCACTGATGCCCCAGTTACCATCACTCATCTTGTACGAATCAACATCGGTAAAGAATTTGCCGTCAAACTTTTCGTTCAGGTGTTGGTACAGCTCCCAACTTTGTTCACCGGTCAGCTTGATATCTTTCTGAGCCGCCAAATCAGCCAGCTCATGCGTATAGCCGTGGCCTGCCTCGACTTTTACGCGCGTTTGATAACCATCAACGACGCCTGGCTTTTCAGCTGCAGATTTATCAGGAGTAGATTTATCCTTTTGTTCCAATTGCTCACGGTAGATCCGGTTTTCGTCACGGTTCTGGCTGCCAGCTGGCTGCTCAGAGGTGCTTCCTCGGGCATGGTCATCGCCAACACCAAGTCGTGAAGGGGTCTCACGACTGATTGTGCCGCTCTCATTCTTGCTTACCATGCCGTCACTGAGTAGGAAGCCTGCTGCACCTGCAGCACCACCAATAGCGGCAGATGCGATGACACGATTTCGGTTGCTGCGCCTGTCTTTGTGGACGCGCTCGTGGATACGGCTGGCAAGGATACCGTGGGCCGCCACGAGCATTTCGTCAGCCGATTGACCGGCTTCTATGTGCTGCTCGGCCCGTTCCTTAATGTGATTGTAATCTTCGGATGCACGTTTGTCATGCCTTGTGATCTGATTTACACGGTTACCAACAGAGCTTTGTAAAACAGCTTTCGTGGTCTTGGCGGCCACACCGGCAGCTATTGCGGCCGGCAACGTTGCTGCACCGACTAAACCGAGCGCTCCTTTTGCGACTTTACCTGCACCGAACCCGATACCGAAGCCGGTTATAGCACTAGCAGTGAAGAACGGGAGCTTGTGACCTGCTAGAAAGCGGGCAATTCGGGCACGACGACTCGGGTCTTGAGAAAGATGTTCTGCCTCGGCTTTGGTAAAGTTCTGATGCTCATCAAGAAGTGATTCAATGACCTTGGCTCGCAGCGTAGTCTCGTCGGCGCCTTCATGTAACCACTGTCGCGCCTGTAGCTTGCCGTATGCTACGCGGGCAGTTTCGTACGCCTCTTGTGCCTTCGCGAATTTCTCTGCGAGAGCTTTAGCTTTTTTACCACCTTTGCGGTTCATGCGACGACGCTGGACGCTCAGTTCAGCGAGTCGTTTGCGTGCACCATCTAAAGCCGTTTCCGCGTTACGAAGCTTTTCCGGGGTTGGCGCCGTGGGTATGGGAGGATCGGGGTCGGCAGGATTTGGGTCTGGACTAGGTTCAGGGTCGGCAGGCGCGTCAAAGAGCTTTTCAAGCTCACTCTCATATTGGCTCTTACCTGAGGTCTCGATTCTTGTATGATTGCCATTTTCGTCAGGAGATCCAAGATACCATTCAGTGGAACCGGTCCGGTGATACGATGCGGTTGCAACAAGCGCTTTAAGCTTATCAAACAGCTCGGGGTTGTCATCGCGGTTTAGGTGCGTAGACACATATCGTTCTGCCTCTTCGTCGGCACTGTCTGCGAGTTGCTTTATAGCCACTTCTGGTGGCTCTGGGGCAGTGAAAGTTTTTTTCCTGATCTCAAGCTCCGCCTCAAGCTGTGAGGCGCGTAATTGCTCGATATTCTCGACCGACATAAATTCATATTCAGGAGGCAACGTAAATGCTTCTGGTTGTTGAACTTCTGCAGGTGCTGTATGAACATCAGGATTCATAATGCTTGCATTATATCATAAGTTTTAAAAAAACACAAGTACTTTGTATTCTATAGAGAGTTTGAGAAGAGTAATAATTGACAAAATAACATCTTCATGGTATCATTATTGAGATTTTTGCCGGAGTTTCTGGTGGAAATTGTGAGAATTCGCGCTGCCACGCTGGCCGCTTATTCTCTTGACATGCACCCCAACCGCTGTACCGATCCTGGAGGGATCATCGCCATGTCCGATATCATTCGTCGCACCGTCGGTCTCGTAGTCGCCTGCGTGCTCTCCGTGGTTGCCTATGACCACGGCTGGTTCGGCGGCTTGGTCGACTCGTTCGGGCAGTTCATGGTTCTCGTCGCCGCCGCGGTGGTCGTGATCGTGTTCTGCTACACCTACTGGTCCGAGGCAAGCAAGATCAAGCAGACCATCGCGGTCATCATCGCGGTGTGCGCCACGGCCTACGTCTACTCGCGCGGCCTCTCGGACCTCGAGGATGTCTTCCTCTCGTGGAAGCTGCTCGTCACGGCCGTTGTCGCGTTCTGCCTCTGGGCGATCACCTGCCTGGACAGCCTGTCCGTCCGCGTGCCGCTCGTGCGTTCCACGCCGGCGAGGTCTCGGGCCTAACGGTCGACACCAACGCGGCGCTCGCGACTTCTGCGAACAGCCGGCAAGGTGGAAGGGTGCATCGTGTACGTAGGGCTGGCCGGCTGGCTGATGCTCGAGCACTGCTCGACTCGCCACATGCCGATCCAGTCCTACGCCCTTCCATGATTTAAGACAGCTATATGCGTATAAGTATTGACAAAACAAAGTATTTATGCTAATATACATACGGTCAAATCTACTTGGGAGGCGACGATAACCTTAACAATCTAGTAACAACTACTAATTAGATAGTAGAAATGCGCTAGGCTCGGATCTTTTACGAGCGCAACAGCTTACGTATATCAGCTACACGTAGCCTGTTGCGCTTGAGGCCTCGCCTCGCGCAATACAAACCTACCTATGAACTACATGTATGTATCCATTGGTATCGGTTTGTGCAGATTAGCGTCATAACCTGTACAAACCGATACCATTCGGATTACTTCAGACACTGACCATATCCCCAAGAGCGTCATGTTGAAAGGACATCACCCGTGTAGACTTTTTTGATACCCGCCAGCCAGCATCACCTGCAGCATCTGCACTGAACACTGACGACGAAGTACAACGAAGGAGCACGACCAAGATGGCTTTCGATTTCGACCTCAACCAGATGGTCAAGGATTCCGCCAAGAGGGACGAGGAGCGCGTTCAGAGCGCGATGACCGACCTCGTCGGACTCCTGGTCCGCACGATCAACAAGTCCGACGACCCGGACCACGCCGTGTCCCTCATCGAGGGCTTCACCACGTACCTCCGGGGCGAGCAGGACACGAACGGCAAGCAGACGAAGCTCGCCCTGGGCTCCGGCTCCGACGGTTCGGACACGGTCACCCCCGAGGAGCGTGCCTTCATCAACGCGATCAAGGAGGCGGGCATCGACCTCCCCTCCGCGCCGGCGCGTCTCCAGCGGCTCATGAACGAGCGCGACTACTTGGAGACGGAGAACACCCGTCTCGCACGCGAGCTGGAGAATGCCCGTCAGCAGCTTGCCAACCCGCCCATCGATGGCGACAAGGTGCAGGCCGAGCGCGACCGCGACCGGTACAAGGCCGAGCGCGACAACGCTCTCGAGCGCCTCGACACGATGAAGCAGGACCGCGACCGACTCCAGAGCCTTGTCGACCAGACGAACAAGCAGCCCAGCGTCCTGGCTCACACCCTCGTGACCAAGAAGCTGGCGCCGAACGCCGAGATCAAGGGCGGCAAGCTCCCCGGCACCACCGAGAAGCTCGTCATCACCGTCGAGGCCAACGAGCTCACCGACGCGGAGTTCAGCCTCCTGGGCTTCAAGCCGGCCGAGTAGTTCACGGGTAGGTGATGGCGGTCGCGTATTGCGAAGGAGATTGTTTGGTTCCCATAGGGATCCTCACATTCTTCTCCAATACGCGACCGTCACACCTTCCATGTTTATACTATGTAACCAGCAGTTGTTTGACAAAAAAGCGAAATTCATCAATTATGCTTGACAAAGCATAGGTTTTTTGCTATTATTTTACTTGTATCAATCAAAACAAAAATTAAAAACAAAGAACAAAACTATGAGCGAACGACCACCACAAGCACTCCCAAACTATCATGAGCAAACACTGCCATCAGGGCTGGTTATAGCACAGGAGTACGATGTTCATAACGCCAGCAAAGAACATCCGCATCCTGTAAACATGTTCAATCAGCCCGAAGAAGAGGCGCAGCGGCCGTTCGGTGAACCGACCATTACCCAGGAAGATAAAACAAGCAATATACTATCAGAACGCGAAACCACTCTTGGCGGCAAGCCATTTATTATTGTCGAAAACACTTCTGGGAAACCAGCGGAAGATGAAAATACCCCGAATGCACAGCCTGATAGACAGCATAATACTGAGTCTGCTGAGTCACCGAAGTCTGGGCCGAGTTTGGTTAGGTATGAGAACGGTACCTACGCGCATTCGTATCATGGGTCTGAAGGTGATACGGAAGTTGACCTCTGGAAAGATGAGAGAGCAGTTCGGTCGCTGAACCGGAAAATGACCATCTATGGCCAAGACAGAGAAGGCAATATGGTCGAGTATTTTATTCACGGTGATAATGCATCGGTCATTACACCTGACGGCATTGAGAAGTCTATCCAGCTTGATCCAGATAAACGCCTCACAGCGTTTGAGTTTGGCAAGAAATGGGATGTTACCGGCGATGGTTCATTGGTAATTGATAAAGTGCGTACAGTTGAAGTAAGCTTGCCGCCAACTGCCGTGAAGCGACTGGAGAATGCAGGCCAGCTACGTAGCGCGGTAAACGGACACGAGGATCCGTTCGAGCACGACATGGAGTTAGTGCAACAGAAACGTGACGCTGACCGTAGTATTGGTGCTCGAGTTGCGCAGTCCACGAAAGAAAAGACTTCTGCCTTTAGCGCTGAACAGTATCGTAGAGCTCGCGCCATAGGTGGCGTAGCACTAAAGGGTGTGTTTAGTGGCATAAAGAATATTGCCCGTCGTGCCCATGAGGCAATTATGGATCCGTATGCACCAGAGAAGTTTGTGTCAGCAATGTTCAGACCAGTTGTGCGTGCCGGCGAGAAAATCGACAAGGCAGCATCCAAGGTAGCTAACAGCAAGACAAGGAAGCGCACAGCCAAGGCTGCAGAACGAGTAGCTGATTTCGTCGATGATAATGATCCGGTAGACGTGCTGGCTCGCCGCCCATACGAACGGGTTAAGGCAATAGCAAGCGCCGTAGCTGCGGAGAAGCAGCGACGCGCAGATCGCCGTGCAAGCCGCAGATATAATGCAAAATACAGCAATACAGCACAAGGCAAGCATGATCGATTGCGAGATCTTGCGGTTGCCAAGGAAGAGCTTGCAGCACGACAGCAAAGAGGTGCTGAGATTGTACAACTCCATCCTGCCGAAGACGATAACGAGCGAAGAGCGGCATAGTGCTTACTTCGAACACGACGGAAACCAGCCTCTTAAAGAGGCTGGTTTTGTTATTGGGTGTTGTGTTGTCTGTGCGTATACTTAATTGCATATGAGTATACGAACGATTGTGAAGAAGGTGATTCCGCTGGGGTTGTTTCGGCGAATTGAGCCGTATGGGCACTTGGCGGAGGCAGTGCTGTTTAATGTGATGCATGGGTTTCCGGCGCGCGGCATGAAGGTGATTGGCGTGACGGGGACGAACGGCAAGACGAGCACGAGCTTTTTGATTCATAAAATGTTGGTGGAGAACGGCTACAATGCCGGGCTTATGACTACGGTTGCGCATGGGGTCGGAAACAATATTCAGCCGCAGGTTGAACATATGACGAGCGTTGGTGTGCCGGAGCTGATGAAGCGGCTGAAACAGATGAAAGCAGAAGGTGCGGACTGGTTGGTGATGGAGACGACGAGCCATGCGCTGGCGCAGCATCGGGTATGGGGGATTCCGTATTCGATTGCGGTGATGACCAATATCACACATGAGCATTTGGATTATCACGGGACATTTGAGAGATACCGCGACGCCAAGCGCATGATGTTCATGCAGGCTAACCGAAATAGAAAGGGCTTGCGCGTGGGTATTGTGAATGTTGAGGATGGTAGCGCGGAGCTGTTTGCGGGTGACGTGGCGAACCCGGTGCTGTATGGCGTGGGGCAGGGCGATTTGGCTGCGACCAATGTGGAACTCAGCGCGGAGGGTGTGGAGTACGACGTTATGGTGGGCGGCGAAAAGTTGCATATCAAGACACATGTACCAGGGAGTTTTACGGTATATAACTCGCTGGCGGCGGTCGGTGTTGGGCAGGCAATCGGGCTCACGGGCAAGCAAATCGAGAAGGGAATTGCCGCGCTCAAAGGTGTCGAGGGACGCATGACGCGGATTGATGAGGGTCAGAATTTTACAGTAATTGTGGACTATGCGCACACGCCGGATAGTTTTGAAAAGCTGTTCAAAGACCTAAAGCCGGTGGTGAAGGGCAAGTTGATTGTGATGTTTGGCTCGGCCGGCCGGCGCGACGAGGCCAAGCGTGCGGTGCAGGGCAGGCTGGCCGGGCGCTACGCTGACGAGGTGATTGTGACCGAAGAAGACGACCGAGATATGGATGGTCTTGAGATTATGAATCAGATTGCTGAGGGTGCTGAAGGCGAAGGCAAGGTGCGCGAGAAGGATTTGTTCTTGGTGCATGATCGGACCGAGGCGATTAATTTTGCGGTGAAACGCGCGAAAAAAGGCGACACCGTGCTGCTGCTCGGCAAAGGGCACGAGAAGGATATTTTACGGAATGGTCCGCGGGCGGCTGAGCTCAGGCACCTCCAACAGGACGACCATAATCCGGAGCGCGTGGTGGAATTTCCATGGGATGAGATTGCTACTGCGCACGAGGCACTGAAGGGCCTGAAGAAGTAGATCCTGGTATTTTTGCTTCTCTGGAGCGCTCTACAGGTAACCTGCGGTTAGCCTGTAGCGCTTGCTCGCTCTGAACTCCGGCGATTCAAAAACACCAAGACCCGAGGCCGTTAAGAGTTACTGAGGGTTAGGGTAGTGCAGCGGATGTAGCCGCCGCCTTTGGCGAGTTCGCTGATTTCGGGAGTGATGACCTGAAACCCGCGCTGCTCGAGGTCGGCTTTGAATTTCGGTGCACGGGTGCTCATTACAACTGTCTCCCCGGTCGAGACAAGATTGCAGGCAAATGCTTCCTTGGCTTCCTTGAACGAGACTTCAATTTTGTCGACACCGTCGAACGCATGCAAGCGCTTGCGGCTCTCAGGTAGGAAGGCGTCTGGGCACCAGGCGATCAGGCCTTTTTCGGTGTCTGTTGGGCCACGGAGCACTGCAAGGGCAAGGTCAATATCGTAAAAAAAGCTGTCAGGCCAGCCAGAATCTTTATTAATAACACGGCGGCCGTACCAGGTTTTTTTGGGGATAGTTTGGAGGGCAATAACTTCGTAACCGAGTGTGTCAGCAACGAAATCGTGAGCTGGTTTTTCGGTGCGGTAGCCGGTGCCGCAAAAGAGATAATTGCCGCAGGGCAGGGCGTCACCTTGGCCGCTGAAATGGACGCCATCAGGTACTTTATAAACTGTTTTGCCGAGGTCTTTTAATACTTGCTCGGCGTATGGTTCTTCGCCTTTGCGGGCATTCGGCAGGGTCGACATGACAGCCTTGTCGCCGCGCACCAGTGCCCAGTTGGCGGTGTAGACGCCGTCTTGGCAGTCTGCGGGCGGCGGTACGGTGGCGACCTCAACACCAGCCTGTTTCAGGGAATCACGGATGAGGTCGTGCTCAGCTTGGGCTTTTTCACGGTCGACCGCGACTTTGCTGTCCATGAATGGGTTGATGGCTTGGTTGTCGTCAAAAAAAGCGGCGCCGGACATAAGAACCGCAGTGTTTATTTTGGCTGTCATAGATGCTTATTATAGCAAATTTGGGGGTGAAATCTGGGTTTGGCTACTTGTCATGTGTGGTGGTCGAGCGGAGGCTATGGCCTGCAACGCTAATAATACTACTGTAACCAAACCCAGGACCGGGGCGGGCTGCAACGATGCGACGAAACTTCTCGCCACTACGTGCGCGCCCGCCCAGTTGCCCTGTCTCCTACGCGATCTTGGGTGCTATGACCCTAGTACGCTTACCGCGTCCTTTGAGCTTGCGCCCTGTGTTGATGTAGTGCTGCTTTCCTCCTGGGAATTCTCGTGGCTTCATCGAGGACTGCGGGGTTCCGTCGACGATGCGGCGCATCTCGTAGAGAGCGCTACCCATCAGCGTTCCCTCGCTGCGGTTGCTGACGTCATTAAACTGGACGTACAACACGCCGTTCCGTACCCAAGCGCTGCGGACGTACTTGCAGCGGTGGGGTAGTTTGACAGCCATCTCTTTCTTGAACAGCTCATGGCCGTACCAATCGAACCTGCCCCTGAGCTTATGCTCGTCAAAGCTCGCGCCAAAACGCTCGCATAGCTCTGTGTACGTTAGTGCTTTCCTGCGCGACGGTTCCTGCAAGGTGCTACACCGTGACCTTCAATAGTTGACGGGATAATCTATTTTATAGATTAAAATCTTAATTTACTCAAGCGTAAGTGTGATGTGGAATTAGCTATGGTTTGGCAAAACAAAAACACCTCCTACGAGGTGTTCGAACAATACATAGATATGTTGGGTGGGGGTTGGTCTGGTGGGGAGTGGGCGGAAAGCTGATAGCAGCTTGCTTCGCGAACGCGACTCCTCATAAATAACCAACCCCCCTCGGACGGTGCGCAGGTCACGCATACGAGAGATCTCTCCTTCTCTCGTTCACGTGCCTGTGCACCGTCCATGTCCTGCTAGCGGTACGAAGGCCTGCGATGCCGGTGCCCCGTGCTTCGCCGACCGCCTTGGCGCTTCTTCGGGAACATCTGCCTGAAGCTGATGCCGCGAGAGCGGTGGCCGCGCCGCTGGACGTGGGTGATCGTGGTATCGGCCCGGGCCTTCTGTTGCGTACGGTTCTTGCCGAGCACGTAGTTCGTGGCCTCGAAGACGGCGTCCTCGATCCGGTCGAAGTCCACCTTCCTCGAGAGGTGTGCGTTGATGCACTGCTTGTAGCGCCCGAACCCGACGATCAGCGGGAACTTGCTGTAGAGGCGTTTCGCGATGCGACGCACCTGCTGCCTCGGAACCGAGTCGCCGAACGTGACGTCGAAGTTGACGCCGTCGTTGACGATGGACTCGATCACTGCTCCTTGCATAACTCCTCCTCTAGGAGTAACTGGAACAAGTTAATTTTAACCTTAAAGTATGATAATTGCAAGCTTTAGCGTTATAAATTACTGAGGTTCTTGACAAGGGAATTAGCACTCGGATATAGTGAGTGCTGACGCATTAGCACTCATTTACTTTAAGTGCTAATGGCTAATAATCTAAAAACGGAGGATATATATGAGTACACCTATCCAGCCGCTGGCCGACTATGTGGTCGCTGTTGGCGAAGAAGCTGAAACGAAAACCGCAAGTGGGCTGTATATCCCTGACAGTGCAAAAGAGAAGCCCAAGACTGCGAAAATAGTTGCTGTCGGTAAAGACGCCAAGCAGTTGAAGGTCGGCGACCGAATTATCTACAAGAGCTACAGTACGACTGATGTAAAGGTCGACGGCACCGAGTACATTATTGTGAAGGAAGAGGACGTTTTAGCAACAGTAAAGTAAGACAAGGGAAGGAGAGTAGGGAAAAGAGCAGCGGGATTTGAATTCATTTCAAATCCCGCGTGATGAGAAAAACCGTCGGTTTGTCTCGTTACCCGAAGGGAATAATTATGGCAAAAAAAGTATTTTACGATGATGACGCTCGCCGCCGCGTATTGGCTGGTGCACAAATTTTGTACGATGCAGTAAAGACGACTATGGGGCCGAAGGGCCGTAATGTGGTAATCAGCAAGAGCTACGGTGCTCCGACTGTCACCCACGATGGTGTGACTGTTGCGAAGGGTGTGGACCTTGGCGATGTTGATGACGAGACGCTTGGTTATAAGGTTGGTGCTGAGCTAATCAAGCAGGCAGCTAGTAAGATGAATGATGTAGCCGGTGACGGTACAACAACCGTGACGGTATTGACCTATCATATTCTGAACGAAGCGAACAAGTTGATTGCCGCAGGGCACAACCCGATGCTGCTACGCAAAGGTCTTGAGGCTGCAGCGCATGAAGTGCTGACAAAACTGAGCACCATGGCTGAGGATATTAAGGAAAACAAAACCCGCGTGGCTGAGGTTGCGACCATCTCTGCTGGTGATGCTGAGATTGGCAACTTGATCGCTGATGTTATCGCTAAGGTCGGCAAGGACGGTGTGGTAACTGTTGAGGAAGGCCAGGGTCTAGAGCTCGAGAGCGAGGTTGTCGAAGGTTTTACCTTTGACCGCGGCTTCGTTAGTCCGTACATGGTGACCGACACCGCCCGCATGGAAGCGGTCTATGATAAGCCGTCAATCGTCATTACTGATAAAAAAATTAGTTCAATCCAGGAATTCCTGCCACTACTTGAGAAGTTGGCGCAGGCTGGCAAGAAAGATCTTGTACTGATTGCTGAAGACGTTGACGGTGAAGCGCTTGGTACGCTGATCTTGAACCGCCTGAAAGGGGTATTTAATACCATTGCTATCAAGGCACCGGCATTTGGTGACCGCCGCAAGGATATCCTGAACGACATCGCTATCCTGACTGGCGCTGAGGTGATTACTGAAGACCGCGGCATGACATTCGAAAATGTTGACCTCGACGTGGTCGGTACTGCCCGCAAGGTGATTGTAACCAAAGATGAGACAACTATCATCGAGGGTGCAGGCCAGGCGAGCGAGGTACAGGCACGAATTCAACAGATTAATGCCCAGGCTGATGCCGCGACAAGTGAGTACGAGAAAGAAAACTTCGAAAAGCGCCGCGCTGCACTGAGCGGCAAGGTAGCGGTCATCAAGGTTGGTGGTGCGACTGAGACCGAAATCGAAGAGAAGAAATTCCGTGTCGATGACGCCGTTGCCGCTGTAA
>Ga0182741_1005422_pt1 | contig 11856 bp, 12 predicted proteins | sample eDN5th37CBELigOP_FD_128874 | JGI IMG/M metagenome (GOLD analysis project Ga0182741, IMG submission 128874) | Enriched Organic Plus compost microbial communities from Emeryville, California, USA - eDNA 5th pass 37_C BE-Lig OP (version 2) (version 2) ...
CCAGCGGAGGTCCAGGCACCGGACGGCACCTGCGGCATCCGCATCCCGAATCACTCCGTCCCGCTCGCGATCGCCCAGGCCAACGGCGGCGTCATCGCCACCACGAGCGCGAATAGATCCGGCGAGCCCGCCGCGACACAGGCATCCGCGATCCGGGAGTCGCTTGGCGACGAGCTGGATCTCATCCTAGACGGCGGTATCGCGCCCGGTAGCGTCGCGTCAACGGTTATCCGGCGCGAGGGTGATACCATTTCGGTGATTCGGGAAGGATCGGTGAGCGCCGAGCAGCTCCGCGACGCCTGGGCGTCGATCGTGCGGGGCGGTATCGTGCAGCCGGCAGGCATCTGACGAGCCCGTTTGTGGGCCAATGTCGTCATGGACGGGGAATCAGGGGAGCCTTATGGGCGACAAGCAGCGAAATCCATTCTCCACGCGATCCTACGATGAGGATGCGCGTATGCGGCAACGGGGCGCCCCGTATGAGGACGATCCGTACGAGGACGACGAGTACGTCGACGAGCACAAGGTCTTCGGCCTCGGAATCGAGAATGCCGACGAACGCCAGCCGGCCTACGGCCAGGGTGTCGTCATCTCACTCCTCGCGGCCGGCGTGCTCATCCTGCTCGCCATCATCGTGGTCGGCGAGGGCGACGGCACCAACCCGCCCGTCCTCCAGCGCACCACGACCCTCTTCTGGGTGATCTCCGGTCTCGTGCTTGTCCTGACCGCCGCCGGCGCCCAGTACGCCGAGAGCGTCGCCGCCCGTGCCGCGGAAGAGGCCGGCTCCGGCCGCCCGAGCACCGGCCTCAGCACCGCCTGGGCCGTTCCGCTCGTCTCGGTCTTCGCCGCCCTCATGCTCACCGCGACCTTCCACAACCGGTGGATGCTGCTCTTCGGTCCGCTCATCGCGTTCCTTGGGACGGCAGGCGCCCTGCTCTCCCGAGACCTGCTCGACGAGGCCGACGAGGAATCCAGCCGTGTCGCATCGACGATTCACACGCTCGTCGTCCACACGGTCGCGTTCCTCGCCTTCAGCGCGATCTACCTGAACAAGTTCGACGACTGGCTCTCGGTGCCGCTCGTCACCCTGACCGGCGGGGTCCTGCTCCTCGAAACACTGGAGCGAGCCGGCGTTGCCGCCCCGACACGCGTCTTCTATTCCATCCTTGGCGCCTGGGTCATGGGGACGACGATGCTCGCCCTCAACTGGTGGCCGACATGGGGCTGGACCGGCGGCGCCGTCCTTCTTGCCGTCTTCTACGCGATTGCGGGCGTCCTCCTGGTCTGGTGCCAGCGCCGCGACCTGCGCCGCCGTGACATGATCGAGTTTGTCGGTGTCGGCTCGCTCGCCGTCTTTGTCCTCGCCCTGCGCGACGCATTCCTGTAGCCGGTATCGCCGCCCGTACCGCTACACCTCGCAGCTGCGACCGGTGTGTGGCGCCAGCGCCGGAGACCAGCTCCGGCGGTACGGGAACGCGTCCCTTTGCTGGGATTAGCTGTAGGAGCCTCTCCTCATGCCAGACAACATCATTGACCTGAACGCTGCCCGGCGACGGAACCGCCGCGACCCGGCCGACCTGCAGGACCTCATCGGACGCATGGACGAGCTGGAAGAAGTGCTCGAAACCATGGACGAGGTCGGCGTGACCACCCGCCAGGAGCTGGTCGACTTGCTCGAGCAGCTCGAAAAGGAATCCGGTGACCTCGACCCCGAATAACGCCACGCCGGAAGCCCCTATGGACATGTTCGAAGCGAATCGATTGCAGCAGCTCTCGTCGCGGGCGCCGCTTTCCACGCGCATGCGCCCGCGCAGTCTCGACGAGCTCGTCGGGCAGGAGCATGTAATCGGCGAAGGCACGCTTCTTCGCAAGGCGATCGAGGCTGACCGCCTCTCGTCCCTGATCCTCTGGGGGCCGCCCGGCGCCGGGAAAACGACCCTTGCCCGCATCGTCGCCAGCACCACGCGCGCCGCCTTCGTCGCCGTCAGCGCCGTCACGTCCGGCGTCGCCGACCTGCGCAAGGCGATCTCCGAGGCCCAGGACCGCCTCGGGATGAACGGCCAGCGGACCGTCCTCTTCATCGACGAGATCCACCGCTTCAACAAGGCCCAGCAGGACGCAATTCTTCCGCACGTCGAAGACGGCACCGTCATCCTCATTGGCGCGACAACGGAGAATCCGTCGTTCGAGGTGAACGCCCCCCTGCTCTCACGCTCGCGCGTCATCACCCTGCGGGCGCTCGAGGACGATGACATCAAGGTGATCGTGCGCCGCGCGCTGGCAGACGAGAATCGTGGCCTCGGGCTCGAAGGCCTCACGATCGCAGACGACGCACTCGACTTCCTCGCCAACATGGCGAACGGGGATGCCCGCTTCGCCCTCAACACGCTCGAATTCGCCGCAACCGGCGTCGCTGACGACAAGGTCATCACGCAGGACCTCGTCGCCGAGGCGGCCCAGCGCCGGGCCGCCACCTATGACAAGGGCGGCGATGATCACTTCGACACCATCTCCGCGCTGCACAAGACGATTCGCGGTTCGGACGCGGACGCCGCCCTCTACTGGCTCGGCCGCATGCTCGAGCGTGGCGACGACCCGCTCTACGTTGCCCGGAGACTCGTCCGCTTCGCATCAGAGGATGTCGGCCTCGCCGATCCGGCCGCACTCGAGCTGGCGATGGCCGCCCAGCAGGCCGTCCATTTCATCGGCATGCCGGAAGGCGCCCTCGCCCTTGCCGAGCTCACCGTCTACCTCGCCCTTGCGCCGAAGAGCAACGCAATCTACAAGGCCTACAACCAGGTTCGCGAGGACGTCGCCACCACCCGCAACGATCCCGTCCCGATGCACCTCCGCAACGCGCCGACCCGCTTCATGAAGGAGGAGGGCTTCGGCAAGGGGTACAAATACGCGCACGACTACGAGGGCGGTGTCGTCGGGCAAGTCAACCTGCCGGACAACGTCCGCGGTCGCCGGTACTTCCAGCCGACCGATCGCGGCTTTGAGCGCGAGCTCGGCCGGCGCCTCGAGCGCGTCCAGGAAATCTATCGCCAGACACAACAGCAGGAGCGGGCGCAAAAACGCCGCACCGGCGGAAAGGACCCGAAGTGACCTACACGATCCCGATGCGACGCTCGTATAACCGCGCCCTCGACGAGCTCCGCCCGGTCTCCATCGAGCCGGGCGTCATCCCTCATGCGGAAGGGTCCGCGTACATCAAAATAGGTGACACGCATGTCCTGTGCACGGCGACAGTCGAGGAAGACGTTCCTCGCTGGATGAAGGGCCGGGGATCGGGCTGGGTCACGGCGGAATATTCGATGCTGCCCCGCTCGACCCCCGAGCGAACCTCCCGCGAGGCCGCGAAAGGCAAGCAGGGCGGCCGAACCGTCGAGATCCAGCGCCTGATCGGCCGCTCCCTGCGAGCCGTCGTCGACCTGCAAGCCCTCGGCGAACGTCAGGTGATCCTTGACTGCGATGTCATCCGCGCCGACGGCGGCACACGCTGTGCCTCCATCACCGGAGCATGGGTCGCCCTCGCCCTCGCCTGCCAGGGTCTCGTCAACGAAAAGAAGATCCGCACGTCGCCCCTCAAGGGCGCCGTCGCCGGCGTCAGCGTCGGCGTCGTCCGTGGCGTCCCCCTGCTCGACCTCGACTACGGCGAGGACTCGAAAGCAGACGTCGACGCCAACATCGTGATGACCGACGCAAAGCAGTTCGTCGAAATCCAGGGAACCGCCGAGCAGGATCCGTTCTCGATGGACACCCTTACCCGAATGCTGACCCTCGCCGAGACCGGCATTGCCCAGCTCCACGAGGCGCAGCAGGCCGCTCTCCAGATCTGACCGGCCGCACCCGGAGATGCCACCTGAAGAGCCGTATCTGGCCAGCACCCGGCGCAGATGACCGTTCCGGATCCCTGCATGACCGTACCCGTTTGCCATTCGACCCCGACCGCGGAGGCCCTCGTTGAGATCATCGAGGAACGGTATCCTGTCGGCCGAGTGCGAAATGTGCAGTTGTACCGAGCGTATGTGAACGACGTCTACCGCGTCACGGGCGACAATGGCACAGGGTATGTTCTCAAGATCTTTCGCCGGGGGTGGCATGACCTTGAGAGCATCGAATGGGAAGCTGCCCTTCAGCTTCACCTCTTCGACAACGGCATTGGAGTCAGCGCCCGATCCCGCAGGGGAACGGCGAGGCCACCGTGGCCCTCGATACACCAGAAGGCACCCGGTATGCCGTTCTCTACCCGGAGGCTCCCGGCGAGAAACCTGGCCCGCCGCACGACACGTCTCTCTATGAGCACGTCGGCTTGGCAACCGCGCGGATGCACAACGCGATGGACGGATTTGCTGTTCCATGCCCTCGCCCTGGCCGGGACGTAGATGGACTCGTCCACCGCTCCTCGGCGCTCATCCAGGCATCGCTACCGGACGCTCCACATGCTCGTGCACAGCTCCGGGACATCGGAAGATGGCTGCAATCGACGCTCGGAACGCGTTCCGTCGACCTGTCTTTCGGCGTCTGTCACGGCGACCTGACGCTGGACAATCTCACCGTCGATGACGACAACCGGATCACGTTCTTCGACTTCGACCTCGCCCATTGCGGGTTCCGTGCGGCAGAATTGGCCGGATTGTTTGGATGGGCACAGGAAACAGGGATCGCCGAAAGCTACTGGCAGGCGTTCCTCTCCGGCTATCGTCTCGCCCGTCCGTTCGGCGACCTTGAAGAATCCCTCATGCCTGAGCATGTCGTCGCCTATGAGCTTTGGGAGCTCGCGCACGAGATCGAATATTGGCGGGCTTGGAGTGGGTATGGGCGAATAACCGACAACATGGTCGCGGACCACCTGCAGCGACTCCACGAGCAAGTAGCCCTCCCATGATCGATTCCAGGGCGGCGCATCTACCAGCTTGATCAGTCCCACAAAATACCCCACACAGAATATTCGAAAAGTATTGACAGCGTTGTCACACATTTTCGGGTTTGTCCCTGCTAACATCGGAGTTCCCGGGTCCACATCGAATCCTCCCCAGGCACCCCAATCCGCGCAAGGATGGAACCCGATGGAACAGATACAAACCAGCGGTACACTCCCCGACCTCTCGAACAAGACCGCTGTCGTCACCGGCGCCGGACGCGATATCGGCAGGATGATCATCCAACGCCTCAGCGAGCAGGGCGCGCATGTCTACGCCATCTCCCGCAACGGGATCCCGACCGAGGGCCTTCGGGACAACGTCGAGCCCATGCAGATGAACCCGACCCGGATGGAATCGATCCAGCGAGGCTCGGAGCGCATCCGCGAGGAAGTCGATCACGTCGACATCCTCATCCACGCCGCATCGGTCTCGATCGCGCCACGCTTCCGCTCTGCCGAGGGCCATGAGTTGATGCTGGCGACGAACTACCTCGGTTTCGTCATGCTCGCTCACGAGCTCGCACCGGCCATGCGCCTCAGCGAGTCGCCCCGGGTCGTCCTGGCGGATACCGGCCGGCCGATCGATGTCGACATCGACCTCGATCGGCTCGATGCCGATATTGACCTGCCGTGGGATGTGGCATATGCGCATTCACGTTTGGCGGCGATGATGTTCGCGTTGGAGCTGAGCAGCCGCGCGTCTACCAGTCGCCTGTCGCTTGTCCCGGTCATGGGCGAGGCGAAGGACCGATCGTTGGACGCCTACCACCCTCTCCGTCGGCGCTATCACACCATCATGGACCGGATCACCGGGACGCCGCCGGATGCGCCGGTCGCGCCCCTGATCTATGCGTCAACGGCGACCGAGGCACGACGTGGCGGCTATTACGCGCAATACCGCCGGGGACGTCTGCGCGTCGACCAGATCGCCGACCGGTTGCCGCCCCTGGCCGCGAGCCAGGAGACGCGCAACGAGCTCTGGCAGCGCACCGAGGACATGCTGGGGATCCAGCTGGCAATCGCCTGACCGTCACGCACGTGTAATCGGGTTTGTAGGGGTCGACCCCGTGTCGCCCCGTTCCGCCCGGTCGTCCGCGCCTACAGATCCAACGCGATGTCGATGAGCGCGTTCTTCAGGGCCGCCGTCCACTCGCCGGACACCGCCGAGATTCGCACGTGGTTTCGCAGGTTCGGATGCGGCGGTCGATAGAGATCAATCCCCCGTTCCTCGAGGCGTGGCAAGAAGAAGTCGGACGACCCCCGCTCGAACCGGCAGATAAGGAAGTTCGACCATGACGGATACGGCGCGCTGATCATGTTCAGCTTCCGGATCTGCCGGAACAGCCGTCCCTTCTCCGCCATCACCCGCCGAACCGACTGCTGCACGGCGGCCATCTCGTCCAGCGTCGCGAGTCCGGCCACCAGGGACGTCCGCCCGATGCCGGAAGGTCGCCCCCGTTTCGCGATCTCCTTCGTGAAACGGGGCGGCGCGATGGCCCAGGCGAGCGGCAGGCTCGTCAGCCCCGCGAACGTCTCGAACGTCTGCGTGACGATCATGTTCTCCCACTCGCGCACCAGCGGCAGCACTGAGCGAGAGCTGTAGGCGGCGTGTCGCTCATCGACCACCACCACCGCGCAGCGCCGAAGCATCCTCACCGTCTCCTGGACGGTGATGATCGTGCCGGACGGATCGTTCGGCGACATCACGATCGACGTCGAGCCCTTCGGGATATGCGAGAGGTCGTCACGGACCGGCATGCGGAATCCGTTCAGTCGAGGAATACGCTCGACCTGCACCCCGTGCGCCTCGACCCATGCATCGAGCGCGGGATCGGTCGGAGGAAACGTGACCAGCGGCCCGGACTCCGAGCGCCAGCGCACGATCATGGAGTGAAGCTCGTCGATCCCGTTCGCCAGCACGACCCAGGATTCAGGCACGCCGATATAGGCACCGAGCTCGCGTCGCATCCGGAGATGCAGCTCCTCGGTGCTCGTCCGCGACGGATCGTCGGATGCGATCGCGTCCCAGACCTGCTCGGGCGGACCATACGGATTGGGGAGCGCATCCAGCCGGATACGCTCGCTCAGCGAACGCGCCATGCTCATCCTGTGACTAGGTCGATGCGGTCAACGTGCCGTGCGCTCGTTCCCCGCGACAGGTGCGGGTTCCGGCTTGGCAATCCCTGGACGTGGACCGGCGGCGTACGTGACGCGGCGGCCGGGCTCGACATGGTACACCATGATGTGCCCCACAATCGGCGCCGCCACGTTGCGAACGGGTGTCCCTCCAGGCGTCTCCCCGATCTCGTTTCCGAGATGGGCGTGTCCGTGGATCACGAGGTCCAGATGATGCCGGTCGATCACCTCCCCGAGCCCCGCGTTCCCAAGCATCCAGTACTTGAGGGGCGGCTCGGCACCGAGGGTCGACACCGTCGGCGAGAAGTGCGTCACCAGCAGCGAGATGTCCGGCTCTTCCTCTTCCATTGCGGTCAGGACGGCATCGAGACGGGCTGCCTCACGACGGGCCTTGATCATCATCGCGCGCGTCAACCGTCCGCCCGGACCCGGTTCGCCGTGCGCCGGCCCGAATCCACCGCCGGTCCCGGTCGTGCCCGCAACTCCGACACGCGTGCCGTCCGGCAGCGTGTGGATACGATACTCGCCGTCCAAAAGCTGGACACCCGACCGCGCCAGCGTCTTGCGCATCGCCATCCGGCGCAGACCTCGGCGATCGTGATTCCCCAGCACCGCGAAAATCGGCATCGGCGTCGGGTCGAACGCCCGGGCGGCGACCTCGACCTCCGCGATGCGGCCCATGTCGGTGATGTCGCCGGCGACGATCAGCATGTCCGCCACCTCGTGGAGACCGGCCAAGGCGTCGGTCCGCTCGACGGAATTGGCCCGTATGTGAATGTCGGCGATCGCGGCGACGCGAACGAAGGGCGTAGTCTGGTGCGTCACAACAGGTTCCATGCCCGGGACGACGCGGGCGTCCTGCCCCACCCTCCCGGATCATCATTGCGCATGTCGCCAAGTCTATCGCACGCCCCTCCGGTTGGCCTCGTTCCCGACCGGCTCCTATACTGGAAGCGACCCTTCCGCGATTGCCAGGGGGTCTTTTGTTGACCGCCGCAACGTGGAACGACCGTGCCGTCCGCGAACACCTGGAAGTGACGCTCTTCATGCCATCTGACGCCGCGCTCTCGCGTGTGACGCTGCCAAGCCGCTGGCTCATCGCCATCGTTGCGATCCTCTTCACCGTCTCATCGATCCCCGCCAGCGCGCAAGGCGCAGCCGACGACTGGATCATCGCCCCGCCGGATGTCTCGGCCCAGGCGATCTACGTGGTCGACGCAACGACCGGAATCCCGCTCTACAGCAAGAATCCGAACGAGCACCTGCCGATCGGCAGCGTCGTCAAGATCATGACCGCGCTCGTCACGATCCGGCACGTCGAGGACCTCAACGAACAGGTCGTCATCCAGGAATCCGACCTCGTCGACACGTCGGTTTACTCCAACATGGCGCTGCAGGAAGGCGACACCCTCACCGTGTCGCTGCTCCTCTACGGGCTCCTGATCCCGTCCGGTAACGACGGCGCCCGGGCACTCGCACGTCACGTCGGCGCCAAGCTGAGCGGCAGCGAGGACAACCGGGTCGCGACGGAAGCGTTCGTGAACGAGATGAACGCGTATGCCGCCGAGCTCGGGCTCGACAACAGTCGCTTCACCAACTCGCACGGCGAGGACTCCCCGAACGCCTACTCCTCTGCCGAGGACGTCAGCATCCTCGCCCGCGAGCTCATGAAGAGCGAGCTGCTGCGGAACATCGTCTCCCAACCCGCTTACCGCTTCACCTCCGTCGGACCGGAGCAGCGCGTCTACGAGAAATCGACCACCAACAAGCGGCTCGGCCAGAACGGCGTTGTCGGCATCAAGACGGGCACGACGGTCGATGCCGGCGGCAACGTGGTCCTCGCGCGCGAGGTGAATGACGGCAACAACACGGTGATCATCGTGATCCTCGGCGCGGATCACAGCTACGTTACCGGGGATCCGAATACGCCGGACGCCCGCTGGGCCGACGCCGACACCATCATGTCCGCCATGGACCAGCAATTCGCGTGGACAACGCCGAACAGCGACGGATTGTTGCCCGGCCTGAACGAGCAGCTTGCTGTCTGGGACGTTTCCCTCGAAAACCCGCCCGCCATCCCGGTCCCGAATGTCGAGGGCGTCACGCTCGGGTACCAGCTGCAGCTCGCCCCGGCCGCCGAGGGTGGTTCCGCCGGCACGCTTCACCTCTACTATGGCCAGACACACGTCGGAGCCTTGCCACTGACCCAGGCGGGATCAGCAACCGGCTCCGATCACGGGAAGGTCGCCGCATGAGCAGGCAACGCCACGACAACCAGGAACGCGACGAAGGCCAACGTGGAGATCGCCTCCAGCGCGTTCTCGCCCAGCGAGGCGTCGCCTCCCGGCGCGCGTCCGAAGAGCTGATCACCGAAGGGCGAGTCCAGGTCAACGGCAAGGTCGTGACCGAGCTGGGCACCCGCGTCGACCCCGTCCGCGACGAGATCCGCGTCGACGGCAAGACGGTTCGCCGCCAGCGACCGCGTTTCATCGTCCTGAACAAGCCGAGCGGCTTCATCACCACCGTTGCCGACGAGAAGCAGCGCTGGACCGTCATGGACCTGGTCGAAGTCGATGAGCGGGTCTATCCCGTCGGTCGCCTCGATCGCGATACGCAAGGCATTCTCCTGCTGACCAATGTCGGCGAGGTCGCCAACCGCGTCATGCACCCACGATACCGGCTGGCGAAGGAATATCACGTCATCACCGGCAAGAAGCCGAACGAGCGCCAGATGCAGGCGCTGCGCGATGGCGTCATGATCGAGGGGCGTCTCGTCGTTCCTGACGAATGCCGCCTCCTGCGCGAGGGCCCTGAGGGCATCATTATCAAGATGGTGATTCACGAAGGCCTCTACCACGTCGTCCGCATCATGATGGAGCAGGTCGGCATCGAGGTCCTCAAGCTCCGCCGCGTCCGCATCGGTCCGCTGACGCTGACCGGGATTCCCACCGGAGCCTGGCGTGACCTCACGCCGGGCGAGCTGGTCCAGCTGTACGAGGCCGTCGGGCTGCCCGCGAGTGAGGCCGACGAGATGAACCAGCGCCGGCCCCAGCAGCTCACCCCGATCGGCGGATTCCAGCACATGCCGAAGATCAGGAACCCGCGTCGGTTCGAGGCCGCAAGGCAGAAGCGATCCGGCGGTCAGGAAGCCGGCGACAACGCCTCCGAACAACGGGAGGGGCCGGCGAAGAGCCGGGACGCGGGAGATCGCCGGCGTGGCCCGGATCGTCGTGAAGGCACCGGCTTCGGGCCGGGACGCGGCGCGCCCGGACGTCGCACGGGAGGGCCCCGCCGTGGGGACAATCGCTCTATCGGAAGGAACAACAGTGGAAACGCTCGACCATCGAAGGGTCATCGCGATCGACGGCCCGGCAGCGGCCGGTAAATCGACCGTCGCTCGCGAGCTCGCGGACGCCCTGGGAATCCTGCTCTTCGATACTGGCGCGCTCTACCGGGCGGTGACGCTTGCCGCGCTCCGGACCAAGACCGATCTCGCCGACAGCGAGGCGCTGGCCCGGCTCGCCTCGTCCTGCAAGATCGAGCTCCGGCCCGCTTCTGTCGAAGACGGTCGCCTCGCCGATGTGCTCCTCGATGGCGAGGACGTCACCTGGGAGCTTCGTTCCCCCGAGATCGACGCGAACGTCTCCCGCGTGGCCGCCTACGCCCCGGTGCGCTCCGCGTTGCTCGATATCCAGCGCAAGATTGCCGACGGCAACGAGGTCGTCATGGTCGGCCGCGATATCGGCACGGTCGTAACGCCGGGCGCCGGTACGAAGATCTACCTCGACGCAACAGTCGAGGAGCGCGCGCGACGCCGGTACCACGACCTCCGCAAGCAGGGCGAGGATCTCGACTACGCCTCGGTCCTCGATGACCTGCGCGAACGTGACTACAAGGACTCCACACGCACAACGGCGCCGCTGAAAGCCGCCCGCGACGCGGTCCGCATCAAGACCGACGGCCTCACGATCGACGAGATCGTCCTCCAGATCGAGCGCCTCGTGCGCGACAACTGGGAACGGCTGTCATGAGCAAGCAGCCGCGCGAGATCGACGTCGTCACCGGCACCATTCGACCCGGCACCTTCCGGATCGTCCGGAAGATCGTGGTTGCCGTGTGCCGTGTCCTGTTCGGCTTCCGGATCGAGGGTGAGCACAACGTGCCGGAGACTGGGCCGTTCATCTTCGTCTCGAACCACCTTCACAACCTCGATCCGCTCTTTACCAGCGCGGCCTGCCCGCGCCGGGTCCAGTACATGGCCAAGGTCGAGTTGTTCAAGGTCCCGGTGCTGAGCCGGATCATCCGCTGGGTCGGCGCCTTCCCGGTCAACCGCGGACGCATGGACCGCGAGGCGATCCGACGTGGCCAGGCGACCCTCAAGGCGGGCTACGGTCTTGGCATCTACCCTGAAGGAACCCGCTCGCTGTCGATGAAGATCGAACGCGTCCTGCCCGGAGCCGGGCTTTTCGCCCTTCGCGACAACGTGCCGATCGTACCCGCTGCCATCACCGGGACCGAACGCCTGCCATTCAACGGCGCGAAGCAGCATCGACGCGGTTCCGACATGCCCGATCCCGGCCACAAGGGCGTTCGCGTCGTCATCGGCGAGCCGTTCACGATCCCGCCGGAGATCGACGGCGTCCGCACCAATGCCGAAGCCGCGACGCATTACATGATGCAGCGCGTCGCCGCCCTCCTGCCGGAGCCCTATCGCGGCGTCTACGGCACCCAACCGACCGTCATCGACACTGAGGACACGTAATACCCCTTCACCCCGTCATGCTGTGAAGACC